>Ga0233449_1000009_pt1 | contig 311010 bp, 276 predicted proteins | sample SI_124_October20_FD_183012 | JGI IMG/M metagenome (GOLD analysis project Ga0233449, IMG submission 183012) | Seawater microbial communities from Saanich Inlet, British Columbia, Canada - SI_124_October2016_200_MG | ecosystem: Environmental > Aquatic > Marine > Inlet | place: Canada: British...
GCCTTTCTATGTACGGCCCGAAGAGCATCCGGGTGCAATCTAAAGAGCGAAACGACGCTCTCAAGAAAGCGGCGTGAATCAATTCGGTTTCGTGGCGGGGCTAACGCCCCGCCCGGAATACGATTAATACGCAACAAGGAGAACATTATGGGCGATGTAACAAAATCAAAAGTAAGTGGTGATCCGATGTTGGCGGTACTGGGGCAAACGGGTTCCCTTGAAGAGCTTAAAGAAGAAAGAATATCTCTGCAATTAGCCAGAGGGCGTGTTTACGACATCCTTTCCAGTGCTTTCAGTTATCCCTGGAACCGGAAATTTTTCCGGCCCAAGTCTTTGCTTGAACCTTTGGATATTGCACTGGTTGATGAAGAAGACTGGAATCATGTTAAGTCGATCATTGAAACGATCAATAAGTATTTGCCAAAAATGACCGTCAAACAGGCGCAACAAGAATATATTAGAGTTTTTGGACATGCGGTTTCCATGGAATGTCCCCCCTATGAGATGCAGTATGGCACTGAGGGTGGTATTCAGTCCCAGACAGATGTTCTCATTCAATTGGGTGGCTTTTACGATACCTTCGGATTTGAACAACCTCGAAACAGAACAAGGGAAAGGGTAGACCATATTTCCATTGAACTGGCGTTCATGTTTTTCATGTGTTTTAGAACCGCTTTCGGGATTGAAAATGGACACGAAGAGAGAAATATCAATGTCTTGGGTAGTAGCATGAAGAAATTTCTTCGAAACCACATTGGTAGATGGGGTCCTCTATTTTGTATCTTTACAGCCCGGAAAGCGGAACGGGGACTGTATAAGGAGATTGTTGATATTCTGGCGATTTTTCTTAGAAATGAGAATCTTCTGTTGGATATTAATCCGGTTAAGGTTGAAGAACCGGAATATCGATCCTTGTCTTATAGTATGGAAAATGACTTGGTTGCAAATGCACCGTCTGAGTGTGAACCGCGATAAGAAGAGTTGTTTTTGAATTAATTTGATATGAAATAAGGGTGTTTCCAACACCCTTTAAACCCGGAGGTGAGTAGCCCATACTCATTCTCCGGTTTTTTTTTTGCCTCTTGGTGCGGGCTTTGATATTTACCAATTTGCCTTCATGCTCCACATGGGAGACAGAGCATTTCCTTCCATAGCCTTCGAGTTAACTCTCTACCTCAGACCGAAGTAAATATTACGTTCGCAAAGAGAGGGCTTTGACTGTTTGACGAGCCCTCCTATCTGCCTCCCCTGTCATTAGGCCTTGAATAAATAGAGGTTTTTTTAAAAATCCTGCTTGAATGAATCAGCATCTAAACTGTTAGTAATGTGCACCTTGGTCAGAGACCTGTAAGTTTATTCTGGTCAACGCAGCCGGTGGTGTGGTGAATCTAGATATCCTGTGCTGGGAGGACAGGGGCGAATGTTTATATATGACTCCATGACTCAGGGATTGGAGCTTCTTGCAATGCGTGAGCTACAAGAAGCTGAAAACTTATTTTTAAGTGTTATTAACGATCCCTATACATTACCTGAAGAAACTAAACAGGCTAAGAAATATCTAAGCGATATCCGAGATTGCAAAAAAGGGGATAAAACCCTCGATTTTGACCTTTATAAGGATCTAGTTAAAAAGGTTATTATCTCTCTGGATTACGTGGATGAGCTTATCTCAGACATATATTTTTCTCCTGCCCAGTCCTATTCTGAAATCGATCAGGAACTTTTTTCCGCAATTCCCTCTATTGTCAGTCGCCTCAAGCAAATCAAAATCAGGGATATTTCTGCTCGTGACAAAATTTTCTCAAGGTTTGAAAAAGGTGGGGCCCGCCTGATCAAAAAACGGTTAGGAAATATGAAGGGTGATGTTGATAGGTTGGATAAGCCCTTTGACACCTACCGTTATAAGACGATCTTTAGAAAACTTGTTGAGCAGATAAACCCATTTCTTTTAGAACGCCATCTTGAACTTTTGGATTATGTTTTATCTACGGGTGAGATTGGGCTTTTAGAAGATCCCAAACTAACTATTTTAACGCCTAAATATGCGTGGATTATCGAATCCACATTGAAAAGCCAGTGGTATTTGTTGAGAAGTTATTTCTTTAAGGCTAGAGCAGAAATCGAATCTCAGTTCAAGAAGAAGGAAGGAACTCGAAAATACTGGGAAGAAGTAAAGTATAAGAAAATAAAAATTTTTGAGGAATGCGGTTTCAGTGAAACGAATATCCAGAAATTTCTTTTTATAGATAAACTCAATTATAAAACTCTGGAAGAAATTCATAGCTTTGCACGCACTATGGATCTGGTGTTGATGCCACGGGATGTTAGCCTTGCCTTAAGAGGTGTTGAGAAGGCTAAAGACCATATTCGGGAACGCGGGGGTTTCCTGAGAGGAAACCGAAAAATATTTCAGGACAGCCTTCTGGACCTGGGATTTTCAAAGAAAAATGCCTACGTAATTGCCAAGCAGGCGAAGCGTTTTAACAATCATCAAATCAGTGAAGCTTTTGCGCTTTCCCTAAAGGTGGCTAGGGGTGAAATCGCCTGGTACCGCATTCCCCCTGACTCAGAAAAATTAAAAATTGAAATCGAAAATCAATGTGCCAAACATTTGAGCACGGTAAGAATCCATTTGTTTGAAAGAGGTAGATTAAATAAAATCTTGCTTCAGGAAGGAAAAAAACTGATCCGGGAATATCTTGAAAGGGTTTATGGTGACAAGGTTTCAGACCTGCATTGCTATTTTCGCCTTGAGACCATTCATCAATACTACAAGCTAAAATATTTTCATTATCATGAAGAAGCTGTTCCCAGCGTTTCCGAACTGATCAAGATAAGTAGAAAGGAGTTTCATCCAACCCTGATAAAGGGTTATGAGGCTTTTGTGAAAAAGAAGCGGTTACAAATACCTACTGCTCTATACAAAAAAATAGCATCTAGCGAGTCTGTCACTGAATGGGAGGATACGTACACCACCCCGGAAGAAAAAATTCTTTTACGTTTCTGGTTTTTAATGGATCACGGGGTAACCATAAATCAGAAACTAGTAGATGGCGGGGTTTTGCAGCCAGGGTTTGATCTTTGGGAATTTTTGAAAGGTCAGGGTAAAAGCTGATTCATCCTGTTTTGCATATCCTTGAGAGGCATGAGATCGCCTTTTTTTGAGGCCGCCGCTATCCCTTTTTTATACGTTTCAATGGCTTCTTCTTTGTTGGAAAGTTTTTCCCAGGTTTTTCCCAAAAGCAGGTAGGCAGCAGAATAATCCTGATATTCTTCAATGACCGTTTTTAGTGGTTCGAGTCCTTCCTCATAACGACCGGTTTCCAAGTATATGGAGCCGAGGCCAAAGTTTGCGACCTGATCCTTCGGGTCGATCTCCAGAACCTTTAAAAACATTCCAACGCGCTCTTCCATTTCTTTCTGTTTTTGTTCGACTTCTTTCTTCTTTAACTTTTTTGCCATATTCTTTTCAATCGCTTGTTCAAACTGTAAGCCGGTGGCTTCGCCTTTTTCAAACTCCGCATCTTCGATGCGACCCTGCTTCATGTAGTAAACTGATAGGTTGGTATGAGCCATGATTTCCTGAGGGTTAATTTCCGCCAACCTCTTCATTAAAGCGATGGCTTCATCCAGCTTGTCTTGTTTGGAGAGAAAAACACCCAAAGCCTCATAGGCATCGGCATTTTTTGCATCGAGTTCGATGGCTTCCCGTAGAAGGGCAATGGGACGATCAAGGTCATCCTGATCCTTGTATATTTGCAGAGCCTCGTTCAGGATCTTTTTTGAATGGTCCCTTCGGGTCTGGGCCTGATAAAAAGGCAATAAACAGGTTTTGACTTTGAAAGGAATGTTATCAATAGTCACTTCAAGATTTATATCCGGACTTCTATGCTCTTTATGTATATACGCAAGCGCAATGATTTTATTTAGAGTGGTAGAACGCACCGAGCTTTTAATCGTGCCGATCTTCTTGTCCTTAAGCCGCAAGGTTCCGTTATAAGGCGGAAGTTCTGATCCCTCAATGGTCAAGCCCATCAAAGCAAAGTTGGGAGCGCCATAGGTCTTGATTCGGGCGATCACTTCCTGTCCGATATAGCAGCCCTTGTTGTAGCTGACGGAACTATGCTCCAATCCTGTTTCAGGTAGGATATTTTTGGGATCCATATCTTTGCCAAAAATGGGAATGCCTGCTTCAATCCGCAGAACTTCACGCGCGGTTTCACTTACTTTTATTGGCGGTGTGGTGAGAACTTGCTGAATCAAATTGTCATCATTATTTTGAAAACAGAGAATATGTCCTTCTTCCCCGGTCAGGCTTTTAACAATGAGGTTTATCTGTTGCCCGGCAAGGGTTAGTTGGGTGGTGTCATTAGGTTTTTCGGGCAAGGTTTGATCTTCAAATATCTTTTCAAGGACCAGAGGACTTTTAGGGCCTTGGAATGCCAGCAATTTACAGTTCAAAGCTGTGAACTCAACCTCCTCGCGGAAATGATAGGTTTCCAGATGATTTAATAATAGATCTTTTTGGGATGTTTCTATCAGGATCAAGGCGGCATGTTCTTCCGTCCTATGAACGGAAAAGTTGGCAATCAGCCGGGCCTGGCGATCGGTGATGGCATTGTTTTGCCCCTGCCCAATTTGGATTTGTAATACATCATTGGTGGTCTGGGTTTGCAGGAAAGAGAAGGTCTCTTTCCCTTTAGCCGAGATAATACACCAGTCTTCAAGCAGAAAATAACCACAATCGTTGCGGACTTGATCGACGTCACTTTGGGATGTGTGTTCCATAGGCTAAAAAGAGCAAAAAAAACGCATCCGTTAAAATGGATGCGAGGTGGAAACCATCCTGAAACAGAATGGCGGGGTCCTACAATAATTTTTCAGGTGAAATAAATTGTCAGGTGATGGAGAAAGATTCCCCACATCCACAAGTTGAAGTTGCGTTCGGATTGACAAAAACAAATCCTTTTCCCTGCAAACCATCCTGAAAATCCAATTGCATGCCTTTTAGATAAATCATGCTTTTGGCATCCATGAATACGTTAAACCCTTCGTGCGAGATAATGGTGTCGCCATTTTCCTGGGGGGTGAATTGAAGGTCGTAAGACAAACCCGAACATCCTCCACCTTTAACTCCTAGGCGAAGCCCGATATCAGGATTGTTTTCCGCCGTAACAAGTTTTATTACTTCTTCGCTGGCTTTAGGGGTAATTTTAACAAAATCAATGTCAACTGCCATGAACGCTCCTTCGGGAATATTTCTTAAATGATTCTTTTTACTTCTATTAGATAGTGTTTGATCCTTTAAAGATTCTTAAATTATACTGGATTTTTGTGTTTTTCGTCAAATCTGCTGTCAGCACAGTATTTAGATAGGGAGAAATGAATATTATATTTAAAATCAATGCTGTATGCTATTTCTACCGCAGAGCCTTAATGGCGAAAGCATAGAAAAAAGCTTGAAAAGCATAAATCTTTTTGGCAAAAATGGAATCAAATTGTACATAGGTTATTTCCACCCTTATATGGAGAAAGAAATAAGCATGATCAGTATTCCGGATTTAATTGGTTTGGTTCAAACTGCAGTTCCCGACGCGGAAGTGAATGCGTTGGATAAAACAGGGATGAAAGATCATTTCATCATTCACGTCATCTCAAATGCTTTTGAAGGAGTGGGAATTATGGACCGGCATCGCATGGTCATGGATGCTCTGGACCCCGCTATGAAAGATGGGCGAATTCATGCGGCGGAAATTAAAACCGCTACCCCTTAACTGTTCCCATTCCCCTTTTTATAAATTTTTGCAAATATTGATATTTTAAAGGAGTGCAACATGGCTGGTATTGAAGATCAAATTAAAGAAGAAATTGCGGCGAACAAAATCCTGATTTACGGGAAAGGCACCAAGGCGGCACCGCAATGCGGGTTCACGGTGGAGACCATCCAGTTTTTCAATAAATATGGTTATCCCTTTGAAGTTGTCAATTGCCTCGAAGATATGACCAAACGTGAGGCCTTGAACAAAATGACCAATTGGCCCACACTGCCTAAAGTTTTCATTGATGGAAAGTTTTATGGCGATACGGACATTCTGGATGAGATGGAATCCAAGGGTGAAGTGGAGCCTTTGATTAAAGCTGCATTTGGCGAGTAACGCCCTGTGATGGGCTTGCGGGAATCATCCCCCAAGCCCTGTTTTTTTTGTGGCTTTGCACATCGGAGCCTTTTGCTAAACATCAACTAAAAAAGGATACTTCCATGCCTGATGAATTAGAGGTTGGGGACCGCGCGCCGAATTTTGAATTGCCCGCTGTTTATGGTTATAAATCAGGTGCTTCAAGTCCATCGGCGGAAGAAAAGGTGACCGTCAGCCTGAAGGATTTTCAGGATAAAAAGTGGGTGGTGTTGGCTTTTTACAGGCAGGACAGTAGTCCTGAAGATACTCGGCTCATGGTTGGGTTCAACGAGTGGAACAGAAAGTTTAAAACCCGTGAGGTGGAGGTATTGGGGTGTAGCTGGAATGGAGTGAACTCTCACCAACAGTTTATTGAGGTGTTCCAGTTCGGGTTTACCTTTTTAGCCGATGAGCACAAAAAAGTAACGGATCTTTATGGGGTAATAAAGGAAGAAGAAGACCTGGGAGATATGGTCAAATTCACCGAACGCTCCACTTTTGTGATTGATAAAACTGGAATGATCCGTGCCATTTGGAGAGACATCGATGACCTCCGTGGACATTCCGCAGCGGTCTGGGAGTTTGTCAAAGAAGAGAAGAAATAAAGAGCTCTCTCCTTAGTTTGCGAGTAAGAAGTTCTCTCGGCTTTACGGGTTTAAGCTTATTTCCTTGTAGCCTTGTTGCTAGTTGAGTCCAGCGTCGCGCTGGGTAGCTACGATGGTTTCCCGAATAGATTCCAGGACTTCTTCATTTCCTTTTTTATCCGAGCGGGGTTCCACGAGGGGTGAGATGACGATCTGGACTGAACCTGGGGTAATGACGGCGCTGCCTTTTTTAATGATATGACCACTTCCTATAATAGTAACCGGTACCATAGGGCATTTGGACCTGCTGGCTATTAAATTACTGCCTTTTTTAAACGGGCCTATTTCCCCATCTTCAGAGCGTGTTCCTTCCGGAAAAATGATTATTGAGGATCCTTCCTTTAGTTTCTCCAGGGTTTTGTTAAAAGCTTCAAAAGCCTTTTTACGGTCTCCCCTTTCCACAGGGATGTAACCCGATGCTTTCATTGCCCAACCCATAAAGGGAATCTTAAACAAGCTGGATTTGGCGACCCATCTAATTTGTACGGGAAGATATCCTGATAACGCAAAAATGTCGAAATATCCCTGGTGATTGGAAACAAAAATTTGTGGCTTATCGGAAAGAATATTTTCCAATCCATCTATTTCGACCTCAACTCCATTTAGTTTGCAAAGAAGTCGGCACCAGAGGCTGGATATGCGGTGCGAGAGGTTGCCTGTATTGTCAACAAATCCCGCAAAAAACGCTAGAAGCCCGAGGATTATAGATAGAAAAGTAATGAGTATCCAAAACCTTCCAGTATGATAAATTGAAATAAGCTTGTTCAATTTTTAATCCGTCTAAAGCTGGGTTGAAAAACCGGGTGAGAAAACATATCGCTATGCGTGTTTGGATTCAATTCTGGCTGGTTTTAATATTAATGGTTATAAGTGCTCCAGATTCTTCTGCCTGGGGTCCTCCGGGACACCGTGTTATTGGTTTTATTGCGGATAGCCACCTGAACCCGAAGGTTAAAGAATTAATTGCCAAAAAGTTTAACATAAACAGCTTGGCAGATGTGGCAACCTGGGCAGATAGGACCCGGAAAAAAAGAAAAGAAGAAGGTCCCTGGCATTACACCAATATTGCTGAAGGGGAGTGGACCTATGATGGAGAAAGGGATTGCCCGGATAAAGCTTGTGTCACCGAGAAAATTCTGGAGTTCTCGAATATTTTGTCAAACCGTTTACTCTCCTCACGGAAAAGAAAGGATGCGCTGAAATATCTGGTGCATTTTGTTGGAGATGTACATCAACCCCTCCATCTGGGAAATAAAAAAGACCGGGGCGGGGGAACTCTCCATTTTCCTTATAAGGGAAAAACAGTCAGCTTGCATTATTTATGGGATGGTGGCTTGATAGATTGGAATGAAGAAAGCCTATTAAAATATTCGATTCGCTTGAGTAGCAAGGCGTCACAGGAAGAAATTTCAACCTGGAATCGATCAATGGTTTTTGATTGGGCCAACGAGTCCAGAAGACTGGCTTTAAAAGTGGCTTATAATGTTGATAGTTTGTCTAAAACTTATATAAAAAGAAGCCGGGAGATTATTGATCTTCGGCTAACGCAGGCAGGTGTCCGTCTTGCGCACCGGCTGAATACACTATTAATGGTTGTTTAATGGGATAGGAGGAAACCTTGCCAGAAAAAAGTCCGATATATTTCAAACAGTTGTTGTCGGGGATCGATTTAGGGACCCAGGACCCTTCGGCGCGTTCGATGGCCAATTTTTTATATTTGATTGGTGATCAGGAAACCCGCGAATGTGTGGTGGTCGACCCGGCTTGGGATATTGATGGAATTTTAAAAGTTGTTGAAGAGGATGGCATGAAGCTTACCGGCGCTTTGGTGACCCATTACCACCCGGACCATGTAGGAGGAGAAATTTTTGGCATGGAAATTACAGGTTTGGCTGAATTGATGGAAAAGAATCCTGTGCCGGTCTATGTTAACAAGCATGAGGCGGAAGGACTGAAGAAGGTTACGGGCATCTCCATGTCTGACATGAAGCAGGTAGATGGGGAAGACAAGCTTAAACTGGGTTCTGTGGAGATCAGCTTTCTGCATACTCCGGGGCATACGCCTGGATCCCAATGTTTCAGGGTGGCGGATAGTCTTATTGCCGGCGATACCCTTTTCTTACAAGGTTGTGGGCGGGTGGATTTGCCCGGAGGAAATAGTGAAGAATTATTTCGTACTCTTACACGGCGGCTTTCAAAGATTGAAGATCATGTCACTTTGTATCCGGGGCATAATTATGGAGGGAGCCCTTCAGGCGAGATGGGAAATGTCCGCCAGTCAAACTCCTCCCTTCAGGTAGAACGCCTGGAAGACTGGTACGCGATGATGGGCAGGTAATGAGCTATAAGGGATATTTGTGGCGGATTGTCTGTTCGAATGGAGTCCGGTTTGCAGGCTTTTTCTGCCAGAGGATAAACAGTATATTTTAGGGGGTTGAAACTTGCGGGTAAATAGAATAAGTTTAGCGTGCCTAACCTTTATGACCAAGGAGGTCAGATGAGATCCATCCTGTCAATGTTTGCGAAATCGCCGTTCAAGCCCCTTGCGAGCCATATGGACAAGGTTCGCGCTTGCGTAGAGCAAGTCAACCCCCTGTTTGACGCTCTGGGAAAGAAGGACTACGATTCAGTTAAAAATATATCCGAACTGATTGTGAAGCTCGAACATGAGGCCGATATTATTAAGGACGATATCCGCTCTCATATGCGGCAAAGCATGTTTCTGCCAGTGGATAAAAAGGATTTCATGCACCTCCTTTCCGCACAAGATGATATTGCTGATGCCGTAGAGGATTTAGCGGTTTTGTTGCGCATTAAAAACCTGGTCGCACCGGAAGAAATCAAATCCTCATTGAAGGAATTGGTGGACCATGTTGTAAATACTGCGCATATGGGTTGTGACCTGATTTCCGAATTGGATGCCTTGCTGGAGGCTTCTTTTGGCGGGGCTGAAGCGGATAAAGTCGAAAAAGCTACCCAGGAGCTTGCTACTGCAGAATGGGAAGCTGACCGCAAGCAGTTTCATTTGGCCCAACAGCTGTTTGCCGTGGGCAATGATTTAGGTTCCGCAGATTTATTGCTTTGGAATGAAGTGATTAAAAAGCTAGGAGCTGTTGCAGATAAGACAGAACAGATTGGTAAAACTCTCAGGATATTCCTTTCTCAATAAACCCAAATTCCCTTTAATTTTTTTTCAACCTTGGCAAGGAGCCTGGTTTGGATTTAGACACTTTTCTGCTTTCATTCGCCGTGATCGCATGTATCTATATGGCGTGCAATATTGGGGCAAATGATGTTGCCAATGCCATGGGGACAAGCGTAGGTTCCAAGGCGTTGACATTTAAGCAGGCCATAATGATCGCGGCCGTGGCAGAATTTGCCGGTGCCTTTTTGGTGGGCGGTCATGTCTCTGACACGATTCGCAAGGGAATGCTTGATCCATCTGTGTTTGAGGCGGTTCCTTATCATTTGGTTTATGGCATGATTTCCGCCTTACTAGCTGCGGCGCTCTGGTTGCATATATCCAGTTATCTGGGTTGGCCGGTTTCTACAACCCATTCTATTGTCGGAGGCGTGGTGGGGTTTGGTGTCATCGCCGGAGGCATGGATGTCATTAACTGGGGAAAAGTTGGTCAGGTAGTTTTAAGCTGGGTAGTTTCGCCCCTTATGGGTGGTTTTGTAGCTTTTGTGGTATTTACTTTTATCAGTAAAGCCGTTTTCAGCAAGCGGACTCCTTTGATTTACGCTAAAAACCTGCTTCCTTATATGGTGTTTTTTGTGTTTGTGATTCTTACCAACGCCATGGTTTATAAGGGATTGAAAAACCTTCATCTTAACCTTTCGTTTGACAGGGCTCTGATGATTTCCCTTGCCGTGGGAGCTCTGGCATTTGTAGTCACAAAGTATCTGGCGACAAAGATTCCTTACAACTCAACGTGGGATCTGCAAAAACAATTTCATGAAACAGAAAATGTGTTTAAGTACCTGCAGATTTTAACGGCGTTTTATGTGGCTTTTGCTCACGGCTCCAACGATGTTGCTAATGCAGTGGGCCCCTTGGCGGCGGTTGTGGCAATTCTCCAAGATGGACAGGTGCATATGAAAGTAATCATGCCTGCCTGGATATTAGGGTTGGGTGGGGGATGCATTGTTTTGGGATTACTGGTTTGGGGAGCCAAGGTTATGGCAACGATTGGAGAAAAAATTACTGAGCTTACTCCCTCAAGAGGGTTCGCGGCAACATTTGGAGCCGCCACAGTTGTTTTAATCTGTTCCAAAATGGGCCTGCCTATTTCTACAACGCATACTCTGGTTGGTTCGGTGATTGGCGTGGGGCTGGCCAGAGGTTTGCCAACTCTGAATTTGGATATTATCAAAATGATCGCTATATCCTGGATTTCGACCATTCCATTTACAGCTGTCATAGCCATGTTGTGCTACAAAATATTTTTGATATTTTTACCCTAGTAATTAAATACCTGCCGAAGGGTAAATACAAAAACCCCCCTGGCCTCTAAAGGCCAGGGGGGTTTTTATGGGATATGGAAAGAATCCCTATTTAGTTATAATTTTGTTTTTGCAAATATTCCGGCAGCTTCCATTCCAGTTTGTCTAAATCAGAATTGTAATGGGCTAAAGCTCCGCAGAATGAGCAATACTCAACGCCGAGTTCGTAGTCCAGGGTGACAGTGTTGGCCCTGTGCTCACAGAACTTCTTTTTTATCACCGAGGGTTCATCATCCTTATTCTCAAACCAACCTTTAGAAATTGTTAAGTCTTCCATCAAGATTCTCCTTGTGAGTTCAAAGATCACTGTCTCTCTTAACTTTAATAGTGTCCCTTATGTTTAGAAACAATTCAAGCTTTAAAATTAATTTTTTTGTTAAATTTTATGAACAAAAATTATTGAGTGATTATTTCTGTTGACAGGAGAAAATTGGGTGGGAGTACTTTGCAGTTAACAGATATAAAGAAGTTGTTTATGCGGTTTGAAGAAAAATCTCACTGACTTCTTCGAATTGAGAATTTGTTTGTTCTAAAATTTGTGGAAGATGCGAACTCTCGGATAGTTGAACGGCGTCCCACGCATCCTTGTCATAAGAGAAGCTTTCTGTATCATTGCCAGAATCTAAAACAATGTGGTGACTGATTCTATCTGCCAGATGCACGATGGCGGCTTCTTGAGGATACTTTTTAGCAGATGCCGGAAAGTGGTGGTGGGCAACAGCTTCCTGTAATTTTTTCGGGAGGTTCCAAGCACGTAGAAGGGCCCCGCCGACACCACCATGATCAAACCCGAAGTATTTGGCTTCGGCTTTATACCAGCGGTCCCCACTTTTTTTGGCAAAGCCTAAAACAATTTTGAGTTGGTCAGGTACTTTGAGGCACATCACCAAACGGCCAATATCATGCAGGAGGCCAGCAACGAAAATACTTTCCCCTTCGTTTTCTTCGCGTGCTTCATTAATGGCACGGGCAGACAATCCGCAAGCGACACTATGCTTCCAGAAATAATCCATGTCCATCATGTCTTTGGGAATATTTTTGAATTGCCCAACCACAGTGGTAGCTAAAACCAGCTGCATCAGTTGTTCTGTTCCCACTATTCCCATTGCATGAGGAATCGTTTCGACTTCTCCGCGCAATCCATAAAATGCACTATTTACTATTTTTAAGAGACGTACGGTCAGGGAGGGATCGAGGGTGATTATTTCAGCGATGTCATCAAAATCGCAGTTCGGGTTAGAAACCACTTCCCGCAATTTATAAAAAGTATTGGGCAGAGAAGCGAGCGGTTCGTTTTCGCTTATCAAATCTTGAATTTCTATCAAACTCATATCAGAACAAATAAAAAGAAGTCTATTAAATTATCCTTAAACGGATGCCATGGCTTTATCTGTTCTCCCCGTATAAAGTCTACCTCATAATGTTAACCTGTTCCAGCAATTCTAATGTCCCAATTGTGTTAAATTTTCAGGCTTTTCTGGCATAATTTGTGAGGCATTACCAAAACCGTTGATTTTTAGTCGTTTGTGCTCTGTCCATGTAAATCTGGGGAATTGGGATAATTTTGTCCAGGACCAAAAATCCAGGGGAGAGGGAAGCTTCCCTTGTATGTGGGGGAACCTTGATTTTTGCAGTGGAGATGTGAGTGCCTTATAATCGTGCCATGTTTGCTATGGGTCGACATAAAGTGATTCGGGTTTTTCTTTATCTCCTTCTATTTTTAGTGAGCTTTCTGGTTTTTGATTCGATAACAGTGGTGGCAACAGTTTTATTAGCAGTAGCTGCTCTGGACCTTTTCTTATCCAGATCGGATCAGAAAAAGGGCCGTTAATTCATGGAGAAATTTAGATGAAACTTTTAGGTCAGCTACGAAAAATGAATGTGGAAGCTCAACAGCCGATTGCGTATTTTTTAAATCTTGATCAAAATTTATATCCCTTGAATCCACATATCGGCAAGCTAATCCGTTTGCAATGGTCCGGTAACATAACCTGTATCGAATGCGGACGGAAGACCCGCAAATCTTATGACCAGGGTTATTGTTTTGTCTGCTCCCGGGATTTACCGGAAAATGCCATGTGCTCGTTTCGCCCCGAACTATGTGTACATGAAAAAGGGAATGAAGCCGACCGTGAGTTCTGGCGGACTCATTGCAACATGGACCACTTTGTCTATCTTTCGTTGACCAGTGGGGTGAAGGTCGGTATTACTCGACATACTAATATTCCTGACCGCTGGATAGACCAGGGGGCTGTTAAAGGATTGATTATTGCCAAAGTTCCAGAGAGAATCCTTTCGGGGCAAATTGAAGTGATTCTGGCAGAACACTTTGCAGATAAAACGAATTGGCGCAAAATGCTCAAAGGGGGTGTGGAAGAGGTTGACCTGCTCGCTCTTCGAGATAAAGCTCATGAGCTCATTCCGGAGTCTTTAAAAAAGTATGTGGTTAAGGGTGAAACGGTGCAGGAACTGGTTTATCCGGTCCAATCTGTTCCTGAAAAAATCACCAGTCATAATCTGGATAAAACTCCTGAATTTACCGACCGCTTGACCGGTATAAAGGGTCAGTACCTGATTTTTGAGACCCGGGTAATCAACATGCGTAAATACACCGGCTACCATGTTGAGTTTGACTGTTCAGAATAACGAGACTTTTTGAGTCGAGCCAATAAACGCCAAATAAAAAAAGCCACGCCATTTAGGCGTGGCTTTCTATTAAATTTATTTAAGGATGGCGAATCAGGCTGCCTGGGTAATAATTTTCCCGATAAACGCCGGAGCTTCATTTTTGTGGCTATCTGGGTTGGGGGTTAACTGGGCCACTTTAATGTCTTTAGCGAGGCCGAGTTTCTCCAAAAAGCAAATTGCCCACCAGGTCATGTCAATCTCCCAAGCCCGCAAACCATGTCGGGCAGACTTTGGGAATGCATGGTGGTTATTGTGCCAGCCTTCGCCCCAAGCCAAAAGCCCTACCCACCAACAATTGGTGGAAAGATCATTTTTAAGGGGAAAGGTCACATAGCCGTACCAGTGTGCTGCGCTGTTTACCAACCAAGTGGAATGGTAAGTCACCACCAAGCGAACAAAGATCCCCCAAACAACCCAGGGAAGCCCGCCAATGGCAAGCAGCGTGAAGCCGAACGCAAATTGAACTAAAACAAAATATTTGTCGAGAAACTTGTAGAATGGGTCTTCACAAAAATCCTTGGTGTAGTCGTGTAGCACTTGACTGTCATCAAACTTGGAATGGGTAAAAAACATCCAATTAAGATGTGCCCACCAGAAACCCTTTTTAGCGCTATGCGGATCATCGGGTGTGTCTGAACCTGCGTGATGCATGCGGTGTTGCCCAACCCATTTGATGGGGCCATTTTGACAAGCCAGAGTTCCAAAAAAGACCACTGTATAGGCCAGCCACTTTGGCAAGGCAAAACCTCGATGCGTGAGAAAGCGATGGAAACCGAGACAAATGCCTAGTGATGCTGTGACCCAGTACAGAAAAAACATGACTGCTACAGCACTCCAGGAAAATGCAAACGGGAAAAAAGCCAACAACGCCATAATATGTACAGTGGCGAGAACAGAAGTGGCGATCGGGTTAAATTTGAGTTGGTAATTTTCGGTAGAATCACTAGTCATTGAAAAGCTCCCCAATTGAAAGTATTTTGCTGTTTTAATGATATCGTGACTTGTTCAAAGCGTATGTAAAACTTTTGTAATATCCCACCAGGCACCGGCGGTGATGCGATGTAATTAAACTTTCAATTTAGGCACTGGGATTGGTAAAGTAGTAGAAATCAGAAGGTTGTAATTAAGTGATGATTATCGGAAGTATAAGATGAGTTAGAGGGGTCAATGGGTAGATTGCGAAATTTGTTCCATCCCATCATGGTGTTTATCGGGGTTCAAGTAGCCTGGATCGTGCTCATGGCGGTTTGGATAAACTGGTATCTGGAAAACAACCTTGCAATCAAGGAGTTTGCCCAAAGAATTCGGCCAGATTTGTTCACCGTTGAAATTCAGTGGCTGATATTGTTTGAGGGCTGTTTCCTGATGCTACTGATTCTCGCGGGTGTCTACGTGATTTTTGTATATTGGAACAAGCAAAACCGTTTGAACCAGATGCAAAGTAATTTTGTGGCCAGTGTTTCGCACGAATTGAAATCCCCGCTCGCTTCAATTCAGCTCTATCTAGAAACCATGAAATACCAGGATGTCTCGAATGAAGAAGGAAAAGATTTTGTCGAGACCATGTTGTCGGATACACAACGTCTATCTGGGTTGATCGACAACATCCTGCAATCGAGCAAGGCCGACCCCACGAGTATGGCCATGCAGTTTCAACCGGTGAATCTGGGGGAATTCATTGCAGATGTGGTCAAAGGGCACAAACGCCAGTTTGAGGAAAAACAATGTTCTTTGGATTTGAAACTTGGAAGTTCTCCTACACTGAATCTGGACAAAAGAGCTTTGCGCATGGTGTTTAATAATCTTATCAGTAATGCACTTCGGTATTCTCCTGAGGGTTCCTCGTTGATTATAAACTTACAAAAAATCGGTAAGTATTGGGAAGTGAATTTTCAGGACCAGGGAATCGGTTTTGATAAAAAGGACATGAAGAAGATTTTTAGAAAATTTTACCGGGTGCAAAACAAGGACACGCAAAATATTGAAGGAGCTGGGCTGGGATTGTTTATTTCCAGCGAAATTGTTAAAAATCATAAAGGCCGGTTGAAAGTTGCCAGCCCCGGAAGGGGAAAGGGTTCCATATTTTCGGTTTTGCTTCCAGCGGTTTCGGCTAGCAAGGAAGTCGAGGCTTAGCGCAGGTTTTATAGTTTGGGTAAGTGATGAATAATAGCGGAAAAAAAATTATTGTCGTTGAAGACGAAGCGCATCTGGCCAAAGGACTGCAATTTAATTTGGAGCGGGAGGGTTATAGCGTCACCCTGGCCGAAAACGGACAGCTGGCTATGGATCTTCTAGGGGAAGAGGACTTTGATCTGATGATCCTGGACATTATGCTCCCCAAGTTGAGCGGACTGGAAGTAGCCAGGAGAATTCGCAACACCGACATGCGGTTCCCGATATTAATGTTATCTGCCAAGTCTACAGATGAAGACCGGGAGTTAGGGCTGGCCGCTGGGGCCGATGACTATTTAACCAAGCCCTTCCATCTGCCAGAACTACTGCTGAGAGTCAAAGGCATCCTTCGTCGATGGGAGTGGTATAAGGAACCGGTGCACGATCAGGGGGTATTTCAGTTTGGTGAAATGTGGATCAACTTTTCTAGCGGAAAAGCCAAAGGCTGTTCAGATGAATTCTACCTGACTGCAAAAGAGGCTTTGTTAATGAAATTGCTGGTATCGCAACAAGGAAAGATTGTTACTCGTGAGGAGCTACTGGAAAAAGTCTGGGGTTATGATCCTCAAACAGAAACCAGGACTGTAGATAATTTTGTGGCCCGTCTGCGTAAATATTTTGAGAAAAACCCCCAATCGCCAAAACACATTATCACCCACCGAGAAAAAGGCTACGAGTTCAAGTCCGACCCCGAGAAGTGAAGGGTTTAACTTTAGAGTGACAAAACACCAGTCGTTAAATTTGTGCTTCCTGAAAATTTCTCTGTATTAGTCCTAGACTATTTTTGATTCCTTCAGAAGAAACATCTTGAATAAAAGGGCAATTCCCCAGCACGGGTGTATCTGAAAATTCTTCGATTAGTGGGGCTTGCTCCTCTTCAATTGCATCTAACTCACCTCCATGAGATGGATTAAGGATCACGCCTTTGACCTTCAGACCATGTTGCCGGGCAGCGTTGATGGTCAGCAGGGTATGATTCAATGTGCCTATCTGTATGCGACTAACAATGATCAGGGGAAGGTTCATTTGCAAAGCCAGGTCGGCTACATTATACTGCCGGGTTATCGGTACCTGAAGGCCTCCTATGCCCTCGACCAGCATCATAGAGTGTTTGGCCTGAAGCACCCGAAACTTTTCCAAAATTTTTTCCGGGTCAATTTCTTTTCCCTCTATCTGGGCCGCCTGGTAAGGAGAGGCTGGAGTTTTTAAGCGATAAGTGCAAACATCGGCATCCTGCACGCCTGAAACTTCCATCAGAAACTTGGCATCGGAGTTTGCGGCGGAGCTGCACTCGGGGTCGACTCCGGTCTCGATGGGTTTCATCACTCCGACATTTTCACCCCGGCTTTTGAACAGGGTGGTGAGGCAGGCCGTCACCACTGATTTGCCTACGCCGGTATCGGTTCCTGTAATAAAATACCCATTCATGCTTTTCCTCAGTGTTTATTCTTAAGATATAAATCTGATATAATTAATAACGGCTTCCCGGTAAGGAGGCAAGTTATTAATGACTTTGTTGTAGGTGGCATGATGGGATCAAAAAAACTTGATGTGCTCTGTCCTTGTTGCGAAACCAAACTTCAGGTAGATCAAAAAACCGGTGAAGTGATATGGGAAGAGAGGAAACCCAAGCCAGAGGTTTCTCTTACTGATATGGTGAAGGATCTGGAGCACCAGAAAAAGGAGCAGGAGAGCCTGTTTAAAAAAAATAGCGCGAACCAGAAAGAACGAGGCCGGGTTCTCGATGAAATTTTTAAAGAATCACAAAAGCATGTCGATAAATCTGGCGAAAAACCTCTGCGAGACTTTGATCTGGACTAGCCACTCACCGTGGCGGGTAATGAGTAAACACTCTCTCCGGATAGCAAAGAGTTATTTCGGCTCAACGGGTCATTGCCCCATGCCTCCCTCGCTAGAGGGCGATCCGCATTCCATCCAGAGCCAGTTCCACCCCTTTTGGCAAGTCCTGAGATACTTTTTCATGATCGAAATGATGATTGATGTGGGTCAGGATGGTTCTTTCAGGTTTCAGGTCTTCAGCGGCTTCCAGGGCCTGACTGAGGCTGAAATGGGTTGGGTGCGGTTTGAATCCAAGGGCGTTCAGTATTAGAACCTTCAGTCCTTTCAATTTTTCCCGGGAGGAATCCGGTATGCCGCTACAGTCGGTAATGTAGGCGCAATCTTTGAACCGGAACCCATTGATGATCAATTTCCCATGATGAATGTCAAGAGGGGTGACAGGGATATCTCCGAAACAGTAGGTTTTGTCTTCCAGTTTTTGGGGGATCAATTGCGGAATTCCTCCTCCAATTTGCTCGGTTTCTCCAAAAATATAGCTGAAGTTTTTACTCAGATGATGCAGCGTTTGAGCGTTGCCATATACGGGTAATGCAGTTTTGTTGAAGAAATTAAAGCTGCGTAATTCATCTATTCCGTGAACATGGTCGGCGTGGTGATGGGTATATAGGACTGTGTCAATGCTCTGAATTCCATAACGCAGACATTGTTGTCGGAGATCGGTGGAGGTGTCGACCAGAATGGTATGGCCGTTTTGCCGGACGAGGATCGATGAGCGCAACCGTTTGTTGCGTGGATCTTTTGACAGGCAAACCTCGCAGTCGCAACACAGAGATGGAACCCCTGTTGAGGTGCCGGTTCCTAAAAAAAGTATTTCCATAAAAATATCTACTCGGCGTGGGACCCATTGAGAAATAGCCCGTTGGGCCGAGGGCATCGTTTCTAGTGGCAAAAAGATATTGCTTGTTGCTGGCGGAGGTTCTCCGTCTAAATTATTGTAAGTAGGGTGCTCTTGCGTGTCAAGACCCGGCCGCTGTTAAATAGAATTTATACGGTTTCCCCCAGCAATTAATGGCCTTTAGAGCTTTGCTGATCTCAATTGAACGCATAATGAAAATTGTGATAAAGTAAACCTTTCGTTAAACCCCATTTTTATAGAGGAGTTAAATATGTCAGCATTAGTTGCTAAACCTGCCCCATGTTTCACCGCTCAAGCTGTGATGCCTGATGGTAGTTTCAAAGAAATTAAACTTTCCGATTACAAGGGAAAGTACGTCATCTTATTTTTCTACCCTTTGGATTTCACTTTTGTCTGCCCCACTGAGATCATTGCTTTTAGTGAAGCGATGGATGAATTCAAGAAGCGCAATACTGAAGTGTTGGGTGTTTCAGTCGACAGTCATTTCTCACATTTGGCCTGGAGAAATACAGATCGCAAAAAGGGTGGCCTTGGTGATATTGCCTATCCACTCGTTGCTGATTTGAACAAGAAAATTACCTACGATTACGGGGTCATGCATGAGGCGGGAATCGCTTTTCGTGGATTATTTCTGATCGACAAGGATGGTGTGGTTCAGCACCAGCTCATCAACAATCTTCCTCTGGGAAGAAATACCGATGAAGCCTTGAGAATGGTCGATGCGTTGCAGTTTCATGAGAAAAATGGAGAAGTTTGCCCGGCGAACTGGAAAGAAGGCGCTGATGGCATGAAGGCGGATCCTTCCGGATCTCAAGAGTATTTCGGAAAACATAATTAACCCATTTGCCACCGGGCTACGCCCGGGGGAAATGGAGCAATAGCTGGCGAGAGAACTTTTTGTTCGCCAAATAAAGCGTATTGGAGTTTGGGGCGTTTCCAACAGGAGACGCCCCTTTTCCCCTCTTAGGGTGGAGGGAATGTTATAGACGCTTGCCACCTTCACCTTGCCAGAAGTAAGGCTTCCATACATAAAAGACTTCATATGATTTTACTTTGTAATGATGATGGATTTAACGCTGAAGGTCTGAGAACCCTATATCGGGAACTCAGTCAGGAGGATGATGTGATCATCGTTGCTCCGGAAACGGAGCAAAGTGCCATGGGGCACGCGATCACCCTAACCCAGCCGCTCAAGGTCAGGAAGGTTGAGGAAGGGGGTAAGCTCATTGGATATGCCGTGAATGGTACTCCTGCCGATTGTGTGAAGCTGGCCATTGCCGTTTTGCTGGAAGAACCACCTCGTATAGTAGTTTCGGGGATTAACCTGGGGGGCAATCTAGGTATCTGCGCACTCTATTCAGGAACGGTTTCAGCCGCGACCGAATCGATGATTATGGGAGTTCCCAGTATCGCGGTTTCCCTGGATACCTATGAAAACCCGGATTTCATTCCAGCAGCAAAATTCACCCGTAAACTGATTGCAAAGGTTCTGGAAAATGGATTGCCCGAGGGCATTGTTCTGAATGTAAATGTGCCGCCTGTTCCAGAAAATGAGTTAGCGGGAGTAGCCATCACCCGTCAGGGGAAATCAAGGGTGGTCGAATCGTTTGACCAACGTGTAGACCCGAGAGGCAATACCTATTATTGGATGGCAGGTGAGATGCGGTTCGATGAAGTTGAAGAAGGGGCCGACTGCGTAATGGTGAGTAAAAACTACATATCGGTGACTCCTATCCATTTTGACCTTACCCACCAACCCTCTATTGAAACCATCAAAGACTGGAAACTTTAGCCAGCATTCTGTTAGTCAACTTAGAGAAATAAAAAAACGGGAAGGGCAGAAGCCCTTCCCGTTTTATTGTAAGCGATCAAATTATTCTGCGGCAGGAACTCCATCAACTCCATCGCGCAGAGCTTCTTTGCGGCTTAGTTTGACTCTACCCTGTTGATCTACATCGATGACTTTGACTTTGATTTCATCACCTTCTTGAATCTCGTCACTGACATTTTTGATGCGGCGATCACATATTTGTGAGATATGTACCAAACCATCGGTGCCGGGGAAGATTTCCACAAAGGCTCCAAAGTCGACGATCTTTTTTACTTTACCGAGATAAATTTTTCCTACCTCGACTTCCTGCACAAGGTTTTGCACAAACTCAACTGCCTTTTTGGCGGCTTCCTCATCTGCGGAAGCAATTGAAACCACTCCATCATCGTTGATATCGATGGAGACGCCAGTTTTGTCAATGATTTCGCGGATGACCTTACCGCCCGGTCCAATAACATCGCGAATCTTGTCTTTGGGAACCGTAATCTGGACGATTCTCGGAGCGTATTTGGACATTTCCTCTCTGGGTGTTGTCAGAGCCTTGTCCATTTCACCCAGGATATGAAGCCGTCCGGCTTTTGCTTGCTCGAGAGCTTTGCTCATGAGCTCACGGTCCAGGCCATCCACTTTAATATCCATTTGCAGAGCGGTGATGCCATTAGGGGTTCCCGCCACTTTAAAGTCCATATCACCGAGATGGTCTTCGGAACCGAGGATATCGGAAAGAATAGCAACCCGGTCGCCGTCCTTAATCAGGCCCATCGCAATGCCCGCTACAGGGGCTTTAATGGGAACGCCGGCATCCATCATTGAGAGCGAACCGCCGCACACTGAAGCCATAGAGGAAGAACCGTTGGACTCAAGAATATCGGATACGATTCGGATGGTGTATGGGAACTTTTCTTTATCCGGCAGGACAGGAATCAGAGCGCGTTCGGCGAGCATGCCGTGGCCCACTTCGCGTCGTCCGGGGCCGGCAATAAACTTGACCTCACCGGTACAGAATGCCGGGAAATTGTAGTGCAGGAAAAAAGACTTGGTGCCCTTGAACTCCAAACTGTCAATTCGTTGTTCGTCGGAGGAGGTTCCCAGGGTAGAGCTGACCAGAGCCTGGGTTTCGCCACGAGTAAAAACAGCGGAACCGTGCACTCGCGGCAAGTAGCCGATCTTAATACTGATGGCGCGGACATCGGCAAGGCCTCTGCCGTCCACCCGATACTGTTTGTCGAGAACCAGATTGCGTACGATATCTTTTTCCAGGTCGTGGAAAATTTCTTTAATCTCGCCAGCTTTTTCATCCTGGTCTTCTTGGCTCAATGAACTTTTAAGGTCTTCGCGAATTTGCTTGATGGCATCGCTACGTTCGTGCTTGCCGGCGATTTGCATCGCATCACTCAGCTTGGATGAGGCCATTCCGTGAATTTTGCTTTTTAGCTCTTCATCCACTTGTGGCGCTTCTACCTTGATTTTTTCCTTGCCCAGAAGTTCTCGCAGCTTGATCTGGATTCCGATCACTTTTTTGATTCTTTCGTGACCGAAATCAAGGGCCTCCATCATATCGTCTTCGCTCACTTCTTCTGCACCCGCTTCAACCATTACGATTCCATCTAATGTTCCCGCCATGACCAGGTTCAGGTCGCTAATAGCCGTCTCCTCGTAGGTGGGGTTGAAAATCAACTTGCCATCAACTCTGGAAATACGGGCTCCGGCAACAGGAGTTTCAAAAGGAATTTCTGAGATCATCAATGCGGCGGAAGCGCCAGTGATAGCATTAATATCTGGAGCGTTAACCTGATCGTGTGAGATAACCAGCGCAACAACCTGAGTTTCGTTTTTGAAACTTTTTGGGAATAATGGTCGAATGGGTCTGTCGATCAACCTACAAGTCAAGGTCTCGATGTCTCCGGGCCGGGCTTCCCGTCTAAAAAAGCTTCCGGGAATTTTTCCGGCGGCATAAGTTTTTTCTCGGTAGTCTACTGTCAGAGGAAAGAAATCGATTCCTTCTCGGGCTTGGTTAGCCATGGTGGCGGTCACGAGTAACATAGTATCACCTTGGCGGACAACGACTGCGCCGCCTGCCTGGCGGGCCAGATCACCGGCTTCCAGGGAAATCAGTTTTCCATCTATATCTATTTCTACTTTTTCCATTAATATTTCTCCAATGTCTTTTTTTCCTGTGAAATCAGGATAGGTTAGGCGCGATTATCTGCGTATGCCGAGCTTTGTAATGATGCTCTGGTAACGGCCAAGATCTTCTTTTTTTAAGTGGTCCAAAAGCTTTCGTCGTTTGCTGACTAGCTTGAGGAGTCCGCGCCTGGAATGATGGTCTTTGGAATGGGTCTTAAAATGTTCCGTAAGATAGGTAACGCGTTTTGTCAGCAGTGCAATTTGCACTTCTGAAGACCCCGTGTCTTTTTCATGAAGCTTGTTATCTGTAATGATCGTAGTTTTTTGTTCAACATTCAGTGCCATGTTTTTTTCTCCAACTCGTTTAATGCGGGAAAACGATTGGAAAATGTTTTCGTAGAGACACACCAATAATTTTTATCCTGAGGTGTCCCTGCGAAAACATTCCAACCTTTTTCCATCAAATTCTTATTGTTTATAATTAAATTAATACACGCTTTAATTTAAAAGCGATATCTTTGGGCCCAAGCTGGGCAAATCTATCCTGATCTACAAGGGACTCAACGATGGCAAGCAGCTTATTATTGCTGTCGCACACCCGCATCATTATCCCGGGTCCAAACTTTCCTGGAAATGCTACTAAGGAATATTTGGGTAAAGCTTTACCATTAGCAAGAGGCTTTATAAAATCATCGTTTATACGAATTTCTGGAAGAAAACCAAGAACCTTTTCCACAGGAAAAAGTACTCCATCCAGTTGCCCATTATTATTTGCGGTTTTCAACGCTTCGGGACTGACAGAAGAAACCTGATCGAACACACCCACCTGTTTTCGGATCAACCGAGACATGTGAGCACCGCAACCGAGTTTTTGCCCGATATCATGGCACAGGGTTCGGAGATAGGTTCCCGCAGAACAATGAGCATCAAATTCTACCTCATTTCCATCCATATTAATAAAATCAATGGAATAAAAATGAACGCTGACGGGTTTTCTCTCGATATTAATACCATTTCTGGCCAATTTGTAAAGAGGAATTCCTTTGTTTTTCTTTGCCGAGTACATAGGGGGCACCTGTTTTTGCTCCCCAACAAAACCCTTAAGGATGTCCCTAACCTGAGTTTCTGTGACTCTAGAGGGGTCTCCCTCAAAAATGGATTTCCCTGTAGAATCCTGGGTGTCCGTGGCCGCTCCCAAGGTCATAGTGCATTGATAATGCTTGGATAATGGGGACAGAAATTGAATTATTCGAGTGGACTGGTTCAGGCAGATAGGCAAAATACCCTCAGCCATGGGGTCCAGAGTCCCTATATGCCCGGCTTTTTTTACGCCCAGTATCTTTTTCACCGAATGGACCATTGAAAACGAGGTGGGTCCAGATGGTTTATAGAGGTTGACCACCTGATTCAGAGTGCAATTCATTAAGTATTCTCGATATTTTTTCTACATGATCGGCGTTATCATCCCGCCGAAATTCCAGTTCCGGTAAGTATCTCAAGTAAAGGTTCTTACCCATCGTGTTTCGGATATAACCTTTTGCGCTATTCAGTCCGTCCAGAGTCTCGGCTTTTTCTTTTTCAGAGCCCATCACGCTAATAAAAATTTTAGCACGTTTAAGATTATCAGTAACTTCCACCTTGGTAACGGTGGTGAAACCTATCCGAGGATCTTTTAATCCCCTCTGAACCATTTTGGATACTTCTTCAAGAATCAGTTCTTGAATTCTCTGGGACCGCTTGAACCGCATGAAAACACCTATTTTCTCAAAAGTTTTCGGAGCCCAAGTTCATGGTTTCTGTTTTGCAGTCGGTGATTTCGGCCAGGTTCATCCGGTCTATTGCATCAATCACCTTTGTCATTAAACCATCCATGTACGGGCGGTCAGATCCTACGGCAGATATCCCCATGTGGAGACTTTGCCAGTTATCCTGGTCCCCCACTTCTGCTACAGACACATTAAAGTTGTTCTTAAGCCGGTCCTTTATAGCTCGGACGACCCGACGCTTTTCCTTTAAAGATCTGCTTCCGTGCAAATAAAACTTGATGGAGCAACAACCAATAACCATATTTATTTATGGAGGACGGCATATCAGGTTGTGATCTCTTCCATTACAAAGGGTTCGACCACATCTCCTTGTTTCACATCCTGAAACTTTTCGATAGAAAGACCACAATCATAGCCGGCGGCGACCTCTTTTACATCGTCCTTAAATCTTCTAATAGATGCTATCTTGCCTTGGTAAACCACCACATTGTCTCGAATCAGACGGGCTTCCAGATTGCGTTCGATTTTTCCCGATAAAACATGGCATCCGGCGATGGTACCAACTTTGGGAATAGTAAACACTTCCCGGATCTCTGCTTTGCCGATAATCCGTTCCTTGAACTTTGGAGCCAGCATTCCTTCAAGGGCCGCCTTCATGTCATTGATGGCATCATAAATAATACTGTAGAGACGAATATCTACTTGATCTCTTGTGGCAAGTTTTGTGGCCTGATCCGTTGGCCGCACATTGAACCCAATAATGATGGCGTTAGACGCGGAGGCCAGAATGACATCCGACTCGGTGATACCTCCGACAGCATCATGAATACATTTTATGCGGACTTCTTTGTTTTCGAGATTTCCAAATGCTTCCAGGACAGCGTGAATTGAACCCTGCACATCTGCCTTGACGATAAGGTTGAGTTCTTTGATCTGGCCTTCGACAATTTGCTGATGAAGATCATCCATGGTGATGCGAGTGGATTTGGCCAGTTGGGTTTCCCGTTGCTGTTGCAGCCTAAGGCTACTGAGTTGCCGGGCCCTTTTTTCATCCTGAACCACCATGAAGTGGTCCCCAGGTTGCGGAACATCCGGCAACCCGACTACCTCTACAGGAGTGGAGGGATCTGCTTTTTTAATTTTTTTGCCTTTATCATCTATAAGTGCCCGGACCTTACCAAAGTAGCACCCCACGATGAAAGGTTGCCCAACTCTTAAGGTTCCGTTTTGAATAATCAGGGTTGCTATGGGGCCGCGTCCTTTATCCAGTTTAGATTCGATCACCACTCCTTTGCCTCGGAGTGAAGCATTTGCTTTTAACTCCATGACTTCTGCTTGCAGGAGTAAGTTTTCGAGGAGGTTGTCAATTCCGGTTCCTTTCAGAGCCGAGACCTCTACATAAATAGTTTGTCCGCCCCAATCTTCTGGCAGAAGGCCTAGGTCGGCCAATTGTTTTTTGACTTCATCGGGTTTTGCATCGGGCTTGTCAACCTTGTTGATGGCAACGAGAATTGGAACTCCTGCTGCCTCTGCATGATGAATGGCTTCCTTGGTTTGCGGTTTGATCCCGTCATCAGCGGCCACAACCAGAACAACAATGTCTGTCACCTGCGCACCCCTGGCTCTCATAGCCGTAAAAGCTTCGTGTCCTGGTGTGTCAAGAAAGGTGATAGGCAATCCCTTAACATGAGCCTGGTAGGCACCAATATGCTGAGTGATTCCTCCAGCTTCTACTTTGGTGACTTCGGTCTTGCGGATGGCATCGAGAAGGGAGGTTTTACCATGATCGACATGCCCCATGATGGTCACAATCGGAGCTCTGGAAGCATGGTCTTTAACGTCGTCCTTTTCTTCTTCGCTAAAATCCAGTTCAGATTTTTCAATCAGGAGCTCCACTTCGAACCCAAGTTTGTCTGCAATCTTGCCGGCCAAATCAAAGTTTAAGGTCTGATTGATATTGGCTAGAATTCCAAAAGCCATTAACTCTTTAATGATTTCATTTGGGGAGCATCTTAGTTTTTCTGCCAGTTCTCGTACTGGAGTATTTTCCCCAATTTGAACCAATTCGAATTCTTCATCTTCCTTAGCAGGTTCTGGAACAGGTTGGGATGCAACAGGGGCAACCTCTACCTCAGGGTGTTTTTCTTTTGGGGCCGGTGGTTTAACTTTGGCAACTGGGGCAGGTTTTGCCTCAACAGGTTTAGGTTTTTCTTCTTTTTTGACTATTTTGAGGCCGAGTTTTTTCCCCGTCTTACTTTCCGGCGTTTCCTTGGATTTTTCCGCAGTTTTGGCTTTTCCCGCAGTTTTGGCTTTGGTTTTTGGGGTTTCGGTTTTATCAGCCTTAACTTCTGATTTTTTCGCGGCTTTTTTGGTCGCGGTGGATTTAGCTTGTGTTTTTGCGGTTGTGATTTTTACCTTGGAGGGAACCTTTATTTTGATTTTAGCCTTAGCCTTTTTCACCGCTACTTTCGAGGTGACGACTTTGGGCGCGAAGAGATCACGAATGTATATCATGGCCTCTTCATCAATGGAACTCATGTGATTTTTAACAGCAATATCATGCTTCTGCAGGGCCTCAATGATTTGGTCATTCTGAATATTGAGTTCCAAGGCCAGTTTGTTGATGCGAATCTTAGGCAAATTTCCTCCTGTTATGGGACAACAACACGATTTTCTTAAGACCCGGACTCAATAAAGCGTTCACGGGTTTGGGTAAAGTTTCTAGATAGAACAAGACCGACTGGGTTTTAATTTTAGACATTTTCAAGATTCTCCAGGCGTTGCTTGACTTGCTCTAAAATGGATCGACCCGTCTCTTCATCAACACCTTCCATAGCTAGTAGCTCTTCCAGCGGGGTGACAGAAAGTTCGGCCAAAGTTTCAAATCCATTATTGATAAGAGTCTGCAGAATCTCAGGGGACACGCCTACCAATTCTTGTACTGGAATTTCTTCTTCTTCTTTTTCTTCTTCTTCTTCTTCTTCTTCTGTAGCGGGCTCGTCGGATTCGCTTTCTATGGATTGGGTAACGGGCTCGTCCTGTTCTATCGCTTCAGGGGTTGCTTCTTCTTTAGATTCCTGTTTTAGTTTGGCGGCTTCAACTTGTACTTGAATTGACTTAACATGGTCCTCGACTAATTGTGCCAGGGCTTCGGCCTTCTTAGGTCCAATACCGGGCAACTCGGTAAACCCTTTTGCTCCCCGTTTAATCGCCTCTTCATAGGTAACAAGATTGTCCTGGAAAAGGATGGCTCTGACCTTCTCGCCTAATCCCTTAGCATTTTTCACGTCTTCCAGAAAATCTACGGTGGATGTGTTTTGGACAGATAAAAATGGGTTCTGACCTCCCAATTCTAAAGATTCAGAGGGGCCTTTTATATCAACTTTCCATCGGACAAGTTTGGCGGCCAGACGCACATTTTGACCTTTTTTCCCAATAGCCAGAGACATTTGGTCTTCGGCTACGATGATCGTCATTTGCTTTTCATCTGGGTTGAGAACGACTCTGGAAACCTTGGCCGGACTCAATGCATTTTTGATATAAGTTTCCGGGTCTTCAGAGAATTCGACAATGTCTATTTTTTCACCACGTAGCTCTTGAACAATGGATTGTACGCGCATACCGCGCATACCGACACAGGCACCAACAGCATCGATTTCCCGGTCGTTGGTTCGCACTGAAATTTTGGTGCGACCGTTGGGTTCACGAACCACTCCCATGATTTCTACCATCCCTTCACTGATTTCCGGAACTTCCATCTCGAATAAACGCTTGATCAATCCAACATGGGTGCGGGAAAGGATCACCAAGGCATGCTTGGGTGTTTTACGGACATCCAGAACATAAGCGCGGATCCGTTCTCCACGGTTAAAACTCTCACGAAAAACTTGTTCACGTCGCGGCAGAATACCCTCGGCTTTTCCAAGGTCAACGACAAGATCACCATGTTCCATCCTGTGGACCATTCCGTTGATTAATTCGCCTTTTTTATCGATATAATCGTTGTAAGTCAGATCAATTTCTGCTTCGCGGAGTTTTTGTATGATCACCTGTTTGGCAAGCTGGGCCGCGGTACGACCATAATTTTCCAAAACTTGTTGGACCAGAACCTGATCGCCGATCTGGACATCTTCGGAAAATGCCGAAGCATCTTGCAGACTGATTTGTTCATCTGGAAGTTCGATGGTTTCGACCACAGTTTTTTCCAGGTAAATTTCAACTTCCCCAGTGGACTCATTGAATTCGCTTTGCAGTTCCTTGGCGGTTGGATACCTTTTGCGAGCAGCCACCTCCACTGCAGCTTTCAAGGCATCGATTAGAGTTTCCTTGTCGATTCCTTTATCGCGGCTGATTTGTTCCAAAATACTGATTGTTTCCATGCTCATGGTGCTTTACCTAAATTTCAATTACTAAGTTTGCTTTATCCACTTGGCTCAAGAGAATTTCAAAAGGCTTCCCGTCCAAATCCATAAATATGGTTTGATCCTTGAAGTCAGCCAGGATGCCTGTAAACTTTCTTCTGCTATCAATTGGGGAAAGGCTGTGAAGGCGGATTCGTTTTCCTTTAAACTTTAAAAAATCCTTTTCCCTTTTAAGAGATCGATCAAGTCCGGGAGATGAAACTTCCAGGTTAAAAGGAGTTTTGATGGTTTCTTCTACTTCAATGAGATCGCCTGTTAGGCGGCTTATATTTTGGCAGTCCTCAACCGTGACACCTTTTTCCTTGTCAATATAGATCCTTAGGACCCAGTTCTTCCCCTCTTTTTTATATTCAACATCAACCAGTTCCAGTCCCTCTGCTACTAAAACGGGTTCGATTAAATTTGTAACCAATTGGGCAATAGGGACTTTTGCCATTTAAACCTCTTATACAAATAGGGGCCTGTGAGCCTTAGCATCCCTCGGGTGAGGAAGAACTAAGGCCGCAAAAACGGCCTATTTTCAAGAATGTTCCCTGAAAAAAGTAAAAAAAAAGCGGGCTCAAAGCCCGCGATGCAGGACCCGTATATGTCCTCGAAATTGTACAAGAACTTGAGGTCTGATTTCAAGGGAAAACTGGGGAACTCCTGGGACGATGTGCTTTTCTATAAGTCCTTTAAAATGCTGGGGATATCTTCAATCACCTGAGGGTATTGGCGCAACTCCGACTCATTGGTTTTGCGAACCTTGATTTCAACTTGTCCGGCTGCAAGGTTTTTGGGGCCGATAATGATTTGCAGGGGGATTCCTATAAGGTCGGCATCCTTCAATTTACCACCCAATCGATCTGCTCGGTCATCAAGAAGGGTTTCGATACCCATTTCCAGGAGCTTGTCATATATGTTGTCGCAGACATTTTTCAAGTCACTATTGGAGTAGTTAACCGGAATAATAATAACTTGAAAGGGAGCCAGGTTCCGAGGCCATACAATTCCTTTTTCATCATGATTTTGCTCAATGGCAGCCGCAGCAGTGCGCCCGACCCCGATTCCATAACAACCCATAACCATTGCGTTTTCCTTACCTTGCTGGTCGAGAAAAACGGCTTTCATAGCGGATGAATATTTTGTGCCAAGAATGAAAATATGGCCTACCTCAATCCCGCGCTTAATCTGATATTTTCCATTCTCGCAACGTGGGCAGGGGTCATTAGCATGAACTGTTCTGATGTCCCAAACTTTTTCGATTTTCAGATCCCGTTCAACCTGAACCCCGGTGAAATGCATGGAAGGTTTGTTGGCTCCCGTCACAAAATCATGCAGTGCCGTAATTTCGTGGTCTGCGTATACGGGAAGATCCAAGCCTACAGGTCCGACATATCCACAATGCAATCCGGGATGTTTGGACATGGCTTCCTCCCCCGCTGGTTGTAGCCATTCGCAACCAATAAGGTTTTTCATTTTGATGGGATTGATTTCATGATCACCGCGTACCAGTCCCGCGACCAGCCCGTTCTCATTTTCAAAAAGAATAGTTTTGACGATTTGCCGGGCAGGAAGGTTCAGGAATTCAGCCACTTCCTGCACAGATTTTTTTCCAGGAGTTTCTACTTCTTTCAAGGATTGCGGTGAAGAGAGAGGTGCGGTGGGCGAAGGTGGCTTGGATTCAGCAAGTTCCAAATTAGAAGCATAACCACATGCTTCGCAGAAACCAATTTCATCTTCTCCAGAATCCGCGAGCACTGCAAACTCGTGCGAAAAGCTTCCTCCAATTGTTCCCGAGTCAGCCTGGACCTGCTTGAATTCCAGACCGCACCTTTTGAAAATATTGGTATAGGCTTGTGCCATTTGGTGGTAGGTGTTCTGGGTGTCTGTTTCATCAGTGTGAAAACTGTAAGCATCCTTCATCATGAACTCGCGCCCACGCATAATACCGAACCGAGGACGAACTTCATCACGGAATTTGGTCTGAATCTGGTATAGCAGAATGGGGAGTTTTTTATAGGACTTGATTTCCTTTCTAACTATATCGGTTATGACTTCTTCATGGGTCGGGCCATAACAGAACTCCCGGTTGTGCCGGTCTTTAATGCGCAATAATTCCTTGCCATAAAAATCCCACCGTTTGCTTTCCTCCCACAATTCTGCAGGTTGGATGCTGGGTAGAAAAACTTCCTGTCCGCCGATTTGATCAATCTCCTCACGGATGATTTGCTCGACCTTTCTTAAAACCCGGAGTCCCAACGGAAGAATAGAGTAAATTCCAGAAGCGAGCTGACGAATCATCCCAGCGCGTACCATGAGTTTGTGGCTGATGACTTCTGCATCAGCGGGAGATTCTTTTAATGTAGGAATGAAAAGTTTTGAATAATGCATGCGTCGATAGTTCCAGTTAATGCTGGTAAAGAGGAAGGGAGATTTTATGCGCTAAAGGATTTTTGAGCAAGGGCAATATGATCGGTATTGTGGATTTCCAGCCAGCCTTTATGAATCTCCATAAAATGTATTGCGAAACCCCGGTCAATCATTTCCTGGACGAGGTCAGTGAAAGTTAGGCTGGAAATATCCTTGGACTCCTGAAACGGTCCAGCAAAATTACTGATGACATCGTTATAGGTTTCGAGGAATTGCTCAGCTCCGGTTTTGCTGAACCGGGCAAGACCGATGAACTCGTGGGTCGCGGTTTCCGGATTTATCTTGTTACCAATATTGGCTACTATATTTTCACTGATGAAGCGTATTTCCCTGCGTTCGGGCTTATGTTGGCTTTTGCTAATAATGTAATCGAGAAAATTTCCTTCCTCTGGCAAGTGGTATTGGGTTGAATTGTCAGCAACCAGAATAATATCTTCTTTGCATTCCATGAGTTTGCTGAGGATATGGTCTTCCATAAGAATGTCTGAATAAAGCATGATAAACCCATTGACCATTTTTTCTTTTGCGATCAGCAGGGAATTGAGCATGGACCCTTTCTTATAATCGGGATTTTCCATAATGTTAACTCCCTCTGCATGCAGTTTTTCCTTGCCATAGCCCGAGATTAGAGTGATGTCGGCAAGGTTGGCATTGTTGAGGGTTTGAATTTGGTGGTCGAGAAGGGTCTTGCCGCAAATTTCCAGCATTGCTTTGGGTTTTCCGTCCAAAATTTCCTTGAAGATCGTATCTTCTCCGGCGGCAGGAATGATTACGGGAATATTGGTGCTTTGTTCATCCTGCTGGTCCTTCTCCTTGACCTCTAAAAAACCTACGGTTTTGAAAATCTCCCGAACGGGGGTGCATAAGGGGTCCGCCTCCAGCGATCTTTGGTTGCGGAGGAGGGTCTTTGCTGTTTCCATCATTGCCAAATAAGCACTGCGTAAAAGGTGGTTGGCATAAATGATGATGTCGAATCCAGCGGCACTCAATTCGTCTTCTGTGATCTTGTTGTATGTGGTGGGTACACAAACCAGTATTTTTTTCAGTTTGAGGTCCTTCAAAATAATCTGATATTTTTGGGCAAACTCTAGAATCTCATCTGGGTTTTTGGATTTGGAGTGGATCATGATTCCATCAACTCCAGCTTGGAGATATTGTGTGGCCCTGTTTAGCGCGTCTTCCATGGATTTTCCGGCTATCAGGCTTTCAATGCGAGCGATAATCATAAACTCGCTACTTTTCTGAACGCTTTTCCCTCGCCGGATTTTCTGTGCGAAAACCTCTGGTTCCTGCAAGTTCTGTTGGACGCCGGCCTCCAGGCTGTTGCGTTTAGGAAAAACTTTATCTTCTATGATCACAGCCGATACCCCGGCTCGCTCAAGCTTGGAGACGGTGTATTCAAATGTATTGGCATCTCCTCCGGTATCGCCGTCAACGATCATGGGCTTGTCGGTCACAGCCAGGATTTCGTTGATGGTGTGGAGCCGAGAGTCAAAGGTGACGACTTCGATATCGGGGTGACCTTTCGAGGCCGAGTCCGTAAGACTGCTTTCCCAGATAGCATCAAACTGTCGGGCTACACTCTGACCCTCCGATTCTCCAATGACTTCAACCGTATTGGCTATGATGCCGCTCAATCCATTATGGGCTTCAAGCACCCGAACAGTTTTTCCCGTTTCCAAAAGGGCTTTGAGTTTTCCTCGGCGTTGTTCTGGAAGAATATTATTAAGAAGCGTCATTATTCTGTTCCAGTGGATTTGTTGGTTTCCATTTTTTCTCGAATCCAGTCAGCGACATAGATGTTGTCCAAATTAAACTTTTTAAGTGTATTAAAAATAACCGCCATGTGTTCTTCGTTGGGGAGGTTTTTATCCAAAATTATAAGGTCCTCACCATTGAGTTTGCAGTAGCCGCTTTGTATAGAAAACTCCTGATCATTGAGATTAGCGACTTCGATTTTTATGGATAATTTCTCGGCGGCGTCTTTGAGATCCTTTATTCGGCTCTCAATGTTTTGCATGGGTAGAAGTTTTTCAGGGTTCAGGTAATGATTCGCATAATGTCATTGTAAAACGCGAACACCATGAGGCTGAGCAACATAAATAGGCCCACCTGTTGTGCCCGTTCCCGGTTCCTTTCGCTAATAGGTTTTCCCTTAAGAATCTCTATCAGGAAAAAGAAAATATGACCCCCATCAAGAACCGGAATTGGCAGAAGGTTGAGCAAGCCCAGATTAATGCTTAATAATGCGGTCAGGCGAATAAGCTCACTGAAGCCTTGCTCTGCCTGTTCACCATAAATCTGGAAAATCAGGATGGGCCCTCCGATGGAGTCAGCGGGGATGGAACCTGAAACCATTTTTTTTATGCTTACGGCGATCAAATATATCAGCCGGCCTGTTTCGGTGCAGGCTCTTTTGAAGGCTCCGAAGATGCCATATCTTTCCGTTACCATTTCTCCAGCCATGCCGATGCCGAGCAAGCCGACTTTTGTGCTTTTGCCTTTAATGTCCTTAACGATTTTGGCTTCTGGAGTTAATGTCGTTACGATTTCTATTCCATCTCTGAGGACTCTGAATGCCAATGCTTCGCCGGGCTTGTCTATGGCGGCTTTTTTCAGATCCCCCCAACCAAAAATAGTCGTGTCATCTACTGATAGCAGGATGTCACCTTCCTGAATCCCTGCAACGTCAGCAGGAGTGCCTTCTTTAACATAAATGATGTTTCGCACTAAGGGAGTGATCCCGATCAGTCCTACGCTTTCTTTTTCACCGAAAAGATCAGTGATTTGTTCAGCGACTGGGGTGACAGCGACATTGACAGTATTTCCGGAACTTCTTTCTACCTGGAAGTCCAGGGAGCGGCCTGGGGATTTATGGACGATTGTTTGAAGTTGTTCCCAATAAAGTATTTTTTTGTCGCCGATTGCCAAAATACGATCGCCCATCTGAAGCCCTGCCGCCAGAGCAGGAGATTCTTCCTTAACAACGCCCACAACAGGAGAAAGTGCCGGAACCCCAACCAAAAAGACACAATAATAAATTGCAATGGCAAAGAGAATATTAAATAACGGACCTGCAAACGCAATGGCAAGGCGGTGCATCACCGGAGCGGCAGAAAATGATCCCTTTTCATCGGCGATCTCTTCCCCGACCTCTTCCCCTTTCATTTTTACGTAACCGCCAAGAGGAATCCATGAGAGCAGGTATTCGGTGCCTCCACGTGTGAAACTCAAAATCTTAGGACCGAAACCGAGAGAAAACTTTTCTACGACAACGCCCACTTTCCGTGCAACGAGAAAATGCCCGAGTTCGTGGACGAAAATGAGAGCCGCCAGGCCCGCTAGAAAAGCCAACATTTTGATCCCAAAATTGAGGATTGTATCTAGAGAAAATATTGAAAGTTCAAACATTAGATTTAAGGGGTATGGGTGTAATCCAAAATCTCTACTCCGGGTGGAGTCTTGAGTTGGAATTGTTCTTCGGGAATTTCCCGATTAATCCGAGCTCGTTTGAACTGGATCTCTGTTTTGTTTCCTAATTTATCATACACGGTCGATCCTGTAATTTGGTAGTTTTTCTTATCAGCTTGAAGGATCAGTCTTGCCAGGCCCTGTTCCTCACTCTTTGGGACAAGCGTAACAAGAATATTCTGGTTTTCCTCGCTCACACTTTCTACGTTAAAGGACTGGGTAAGCTTTCCTTTTCCTGCAAGGAAAAGAGCGGGTGTGTTGGAGGAGTAAATGCTTTCTACTGGTACTTTAGTGGCTTGCTCTTCTTCAGGAACATATAGCCAAAGGTTTTTTCCATCACTGATTAAAATTTGCGTGTCTGGAGCACCATAGACCCATTTCATTTTTCCAGGCTTCTTGATTTTAACTTTACCTTGGACGCTTTGGGTCTGGTTCATCATTTTAACGTAAGACCTTTGGGTGAAATCAGCCTCAAAAGTTGAAACTGTTTCATACTGCTGTTGGATAGCATCTAGTGCCTGTTGTTCAGAAGACTCCGCAAAGAGGGTTCCTGGCAGAATTAGCAGGGTAAACAAAGTTAAAATTTTATGCAGAAGATTCAAAAGTATTTCCTCTCTATTTACAATGCAGGACTCTTCGGCCTGAAAGGGTCAGTTTACCTTCAGCGATCAATCGGATGGCTTCGGGGTAGATGATATGTTCCTGTTCGAGAATCCTTTCAGAAAGAGAAGACTCATCATCATCATCTAAAATAGGAACCATCGCTTGTAATATGATAGGGCCACTATCAACCTCTTCATTGACATAATGCACCGTACACCCTGTAAACCGGGCTCCATGCTCCAAGGCCCGTTTTTGAACATTCAATCCGGGAAATGCTGGAAGCAAAGAGGGGTGGATGTTAATGATTTGATTTGAAAAAGTTTCTATAAAATGTTTGCCAAGGATTCGCATGAATCCGGCCAGACAAATCAAATTGATAGATTTTGATTGAATATGTTTCACCAAGGCTTGTTCGTAGCTTTTTCGATCCGGAAAAGTCTTGGGGTCCAGAAAAAGACATTCGATACCATGATTATGCGCCCGCTCTAAAGCAAAGGCATTTTTTACATCGCTAATCACCAGGCCAATTTCAGCCTGTAGACTATTTTTTTCAATGCCGTCAATGATTGCCTGTAAATTTGAACCTCGTCCAGAAGCTAAAATGGCAAGTGTGAATTTTTCGGGGGTCATTTAAAAAAGAACGTTTTGTTGGGGAAGGGAATAAAACACCTCTTTGAGCTTATCATTAAATAACGTTATTAATCAATGAATTCGATAATTCGGTGAACGGGGAAATTAAAATTTCCCATTTATTAGTTTAGGCATTGCTTTCCCTTGTCATGGAAAACGTCTACAGGGGTATTTTTCGAAGATTTCTGCAAGTAGCTGGGGACACACTTTGTAAATATTTTTGACCAAATTGGGACTCTAACGTAACGTTTTAGGAAGAAATCTAATATATAATGTGAGAATTGATTTAGAGCTGAAAGTATGAGGTTCTAAACCTCAAAGGTAGAGATTTGAATGTATAGCTGGGGTGTTAATGTATCTATAAAATTCTCCAGGAATTAGGAAATATTAGATTAACTTTATTGAAGGACTCGGAAGCATGAAGGAAAGTTTGCAAATTTTGATCATTGATGATGATGAGACCGATCGGATGAATGTGCAGAACCTGCTCGAAAAAGAGGGGTTGAAGGCTAAGGTCCATGAAGCATCAGATTATTCCTCTGGAATGGAGAAAATAAGAGCCCATAAGTTTGATTGTGTTCTGATTGATTATAAGTTGCCTGATGCCACGGGTGTGGAAATTTTGGAGCGCCTAAGGGACGTTGACCGATATAACGCGCCTCTGATTTTGTTGACGGGCATGGGCGGCGAACAGTTGGTTGCAGAAGTGATGAAGAAAGGTGCAGCGGATTATTTGTCCAAAAGTAGATTGAATGGAAAACATTTGGTAAAGAGCATAAAAAATGCCATTCAGATTGGGTCCTTTGAGCAAAAGGTGCGTTCGGCAGAATACGCTCTGGCTGAAAGTGAAAAATCATACCGCACTATCGTTGAGACCGTATCCGATGTTATTTTTCGGTTAGGAATAGATCAGAAAATAGAATTTATTAACCCGGCCATTCGGTTTTTCGGTTATGAGCCTCAGGATTTGGTCGGACAATCCATTGAGACATTTATAGATTTGGACCCAAACGATCAGGATATTATTTCAAAAATTGCCACTCGTGAAGTCGGCCCGATGTCGACCTGTAACTTGGAGGTGAATTTGAAATTTGCTAGAGAATCCGTTCTGGGGGAGAAAGCAAAGCCGATACCTGTCTTATTGGATGCTTTTGGGCTTTGGGATGTTTCCGCGGAACAGGTATTTAAAAATCATGCGGAAAACAACTTTCAAGGAACACTTTGTATTGCCCGGAATATTATGGAGATCAAGGCGGTTGAAGAGGAACTACTGGTAACCCAGAACCGCTTGATGGAAGCGGTGGAAAACCTTAAAAAACTATCCACTATGGATGGGTTGACTGAAATTGCCAACCGTCGGTACTTTGATGAATATTCGGAAAAGGAATGGAAACGCGCGCAGAGGGATAAAAACCCATTTTCCGTTATCATGATAGATCTGGACAGTTTCAAACCTTATAACGACACTTATGGGCATCAACAAGGGGACGCATGTCTGAAAAAAGTGGCTGGAGTCATAAAAGGTGCCATGAAAAGGCCTGCCGATTTGGCTGCGAGATATGGAGGGGAGGAGTTTGTTCTCATTCTTCCTGATACGGATGAGGATGGAGCTTTAAAGCTGGCAAAGAAATTGCGACAGGAGGTTGAGAGTTTAAAAATTGAGCATAAGAATAATGTTTGTGAGAAATGGGTCACTGTCAGCTTGGGAGTGGCAACAGATGTAGTGAAAAAAGGAAATTCGTTTGCTGATCTCCTGGCAAAAGCTGATAAGGCATTATATAAGGCTAAAGAATCTGGTAGAAATCGAGCCTCACTCTTTAAAGAGGCGTAATTTATAGCCCATTATGCAAAAAAAGGTGTTTTTACTGGAATAATTCAGCCGCAATCATGATCTTATCTTATGGAATTAACATTCCACCCCTTTTTGCGATCCGTCCGCCTGTTCTACCTCCCTGGCGGGCGGATTTCATTTTTCTGCAGTTTTTCTTCCCATGTTCACCCCTAATTCTTTGTGAAAACTGATCCAGTTTGAGGAAATACTTCCATTACTTCAATAAGTTGGTTATATTTTTTCTTGATATGAGAACATTTAACTAACTGGGGCACTTGGTGTCTTTCATGGATGTTTGGTGAAAATTCGTAATATTTCAGATTATGAATAACTTAAATATATTCAGATGTACTTCCTTTGCTGTTGGGTTGTTTTTGGTAGGGGGTTCGGTCTCCGCATTCGAGGGTGTGAACGATGCTTTTTTAGCATCCGTTTTTGAGGGGGACCGCAAACAAACTGAGTCATTGCTGCAGGTGGGCGCAGATATTGAGGCCCGTACAAAAAAAGGAAGTACGGCTTTAATTGTTTCTGCGGCTCGGGGGCATACCTCCCTGGTGGAAATTCTGTTAAAGCAGGGTGCAAAGGTCAATGCTCGGAATCGTTATGATGATACCGCCCTGTTGTTGTGCGCCACGATGGGTGATGTGAAATGTATGAAGCTGCTCATTGACAGTGGTGCCGATGTCAATTCCAAAAATATGCACGGCTGGAGTCCTCTCGCAAGAAGCGCAAGATATGGGCACTTGCCAGCGCTCAAAGTTTTAGTCGACCATGCGGCAAAAATAAATATTCGCCTTAACGATGGTGCCACTCCACTCATCATTGCGGCCGGAGAGCAGCATTCCGGAGTGGTTCGATTCTTATTGGAAAATGGGGCGGACCCTAATGCCACAAATTTAGAGGGAACTTCTGCGGTGTTATTGGCTGCCCTGACTGGCCGGGCAGATATTATTCGATATCTGATATCAGGGGGGGCAGACCCTAAAACTCGCAATTCATTTAGGGAGCCTCTATTGTTTTTAACCGTTGAAAGAGATTTTGTGGAAGGCACAAGGGTATTGTTGGAATCAGGAGTCAATGTAGAGATTCGGAGCCCCAAGGGTTGGACGGCTTTGATGAGGGCTGCCAAATATGGACGTATTTTTCCGGCGAAGGTTTTGATTGCGAAAGGTGCAAATGTAAACGCGAAAAGTAAAAGTGGGGCAACGCCTATTATGATTGGGGCTGAGCGAGGTCATATGGAAATGGTTATGCTTTTGACCGAACACCATGCGGAGATAAATGCCAAAAGTAAAAATGGTTCTACTCCATTGATCAGTGCCTCGGCTGGGGGGCATGAGGAAATTGTTGAACTTCTTCTACAAAAAGGAGCGGCTAAAAACGCAACGATTGCCAACGGTTCAACAGCATTAATGGTTGCAGCCGAACGAGGACATTTACCTACAGTTGAAGTTTTACTGCGTAATGGAGCCGATATCCAAGCGCGTAGTAAAAGGGGGTGGACAGCCCTGATGGTCGCCGCAGCAGGTGGGCATAAGGAAATCACCCGGCTTTTTTTGGAGAAGGGGGCCAGCACAGATTCGGTTACTAAAAACGGATGGACTGCACTTAAGGTCGCGCACCAATTAAATCGGCTGGAGGTGGTTCAACAACTTAAACTGGCAGGTGCCAAAGAATAGAGGAGAGCTCGGTCTCTGCGATGAGTCAGTTTTTTTGAATCAGATTGTTTTGGATGTGATGAAGAAGGCCTATGTTTTGTGTATGTCCCGATTTGCGAGCTTTGATACGGCCGCGTATGGGTTTCCCCAGTAAGTAGAAATCGCCGAGAATATCCAGAATTTTATGACGGGGAAACTCGTCTTTAAAGCGAAGTTTTGTATTTAAGACTTTTTTGTCCCCAAGCAGAATAAAGTTGTCAAGTTTGCCTCCAGAAGCGTATCCCATTTTAGTCAGTTGGGCCACTTCTTCCATAAAGCCAAAGGTTCTTGCTGGGGCAATTTCTTTTTTGAAACTTTCATCTCCTTTAAACTCGTAGGTGTAATCCTGAATGCCAATTGGTTCAGGATATTCCATGTGGTAACTGACGCTAAAATTATCACTGGGCTCAATAGAAATAAAAGGCCCATCTTGGTCCTGACTACCAAAAGTATATTTCTTGTCAATTATGATTTCTTCATAAAACCCTTCCTGGTCTTCAAATTCCCCGTCTTCTATCAGTTCACAAAAATCCTTTGCGGAACCATCCATCACTGGTGCTTCATCACCGATTTTTATGAGTAGATTGGTAATGCGGTACATATGTAGAACCGCCATGATATGTTCTATGGTACCTACTGAGGCCATATCCTTTTCCAAACGGGTTGAGTAATCTGTGGACTGAACATTTTCCAAGCGGGCGGGAATGGTTTTGCCTGTGGAAATATCTCCAAATATGATTCCGCTTCCCGGTGGCATGGGTTGTAGAATTAAGCCTGTTTTAATGCCGGAGTGCAAACCGCTTCCGCACAACACCACACTACGCTTGAGGGTGCGCTGGGAGTGGCGGTATCCATTGTGGCTTACTTCTGAGTGGGGCATCTCAATGGAATGGCTGACTATTTTTTCTTTAAGTTGTTTTTTCCCGGTCTTTAATACTTTGCAGGTTGCGTCGATATTCCAATTGTTCTGTTTAAGATGGTGAATGATGAAATGCTTTTCCCAAACTAGTTCTGCTTCCTGCAGGGAACCGGCTTCATCAATATATTTGGTTTCTATTTGCGGTTGCCAGATTTCAGAAGGAATATCCTGTGCAGTTATTTTTTCCTGGTTAGTCCTGGTATGAATTAATTTGTTCAGCACAGACCTCAACTCTTTCATATTTCCAGGCCAGTTATAACGGCATAAGGCGGTCAAGGCATCTTCGCCTATTTCGGGGATGGAAGTTTTTTGAGTTTGCTGGATTTCCTCCAGGTAATCCTTTGCCAATGCAGGGATACTCACTGCGTAATCGCGTAAAGGGGAAACAAATATGATGGATTCTTTGAAAGCATTTAGTAACGCAGCATGAAACTGCCCTTTTGCCGCCAAGGCGGACAAGTCCTTTGTAGATGATGCAAAAATCCGGATAGGAATTAATTCTAACTTGGCATCAGGCGATTGCGAACCATTGGGTTGTAAGGCTTCTGCGAGTTTTTCCTGTATGCCTTTGCTTAATGATTCAATATTACTAAGATAAACTACTAGTTCCTCACCCGTCTGCTTTGGAGCACCTGGGCTAGTTAATCCTTTCTCTGTACGCTTAAATAGTTGGGAATGAATGGCCCATGCCTGGCGAACCGCACAATTTATTTTAACGAAAGACCGGTCGCTCTTCCTGCTTTGTCGATGGATGGCCTGGGCAACAAACTCTTTTCCCGTCCCGTTTTCTCCGTTCAGTAAAACGGGTTTCATGTTTTTTGAAAAAACTTTAACCGCTTTTTTCACTTCCACCATGTTTTCAAAGCATAGAGGAAGCTCTTTAGGAGAAAGGGTCGGCTTTTCTTCAATCTGAGGTGAAGAGTGCTTGTTTTTCAATACTTCTGCAATCGATTGAGTGACCCTGTCCAGAGAAAAAGGTTTTTCGATGAAGTCCTGAGCCCCCAGTTTGGTGGCCTTGACAGCAGTGTCAATGGTTCCATGTCCAGACATTATGATGACTTCAATTTCCGGGTGATAAGTTTTTACCGTTTTTAAAACTTCAATTCCATCCATTCCCGGTAGCCAGATATCTAGTAAAACCAAATTGGGAGGATCCTCCTGAATGATTTCCAGGGCCTCTACACCATCTCCTGTCTCGATGACTTCATAGCCTTCATCGGCAAGGATTCCTGTCAGTGAACTGACAATATTTTTCTCGTCATCGACAATGAGAATACGTTCTTTAGGCAAGAGATTCTCCCGTTGGGCCAGAAGCTTCAGGTTGTGGGTGTGGCAACACCCAGCCGTGAATATTCAAGATAATAGATTTTATGACCCGCATTGATAAAGTTTTTTTCATATTTAGTTTTAGGTAAGTCTTCGCGGTTTTCCAAAAAGCCTGATGCCGGATCTCTGTTTTGAAACAGGGGTTCAGAATTAAAATATTCCAACATTTCCATCGCATAGGTTTCAAAGTCGGTAGCCAGGAAAATGCGTCCTTCAGGAGCCAGTTTCTGCCCGATCAGTTTAACAAAATCAGGCTTGATCAGTCTTCTTTTAGTATGTCTCTTTTTGGGCCAGGGATCGGGGAAATTGATATAAACAGTATCCAGTTCTCCATCCTTAAACAGCAGGGGAATTTTAAACCGCACATCTCCATAGGCCACCCGGATATTCTCCAATTGGAGCTTATTTTTTCGAGTCATCAACTTCCGGATTCCCTTATGATAGAAATCCATGCCGATAAAGCTGGTATGGGGTTCTTTGGCGGCCATCTCAATCAAGAAGCTTCCCATTCCAAAACCGATTTCCAGCTTCAGAGGCTGGTGGTTTCCAAACTGGGCTTGCCAGTCGGGCCATTCATCGATATCAAGAAAACTAAGGTCTTCTTCCGCAATTTTGGAAAAAGAAATAAGTGGTTTTGTAGCCATAAATCTTATGCAGAGGTGCCCTCTTCAGAGCGGTCATGAATAGTAATTACTTCTAGTACTTCATACTCTGTTTTACAATCTGGAAGAGAAATAGTTAGCTCATCACCTTCTTGCTTCCCTATTAAAGATTTTCCTACAGGAGAGGCTGTGGATATTTTCCCCTCATCAGGGTTAACTTCTTCTGGAAAAACCAGATGGTATTTTGCCTCTTTACCGCTATCCAAATCTCTTAATTTCAAGGTGCTTCCGAGTCCTGAACGGTCTTTGGGGATTTGGTTGACGTTGATGGCCATGATGTCACTGATGCGTTTTTGTAAAAGAGAAATTCGGGATTCTAAAAACATTTGTCTTTCTTTTGCCGCCTTGAATTCCGCATTTTCACTCAGGTCTCCATGCTCTCGAGCTGTTAAAATAGCTTTTGGAATATCCACCTGAAGTTCTCTTTGTGATTCTTTCAGATCTTCGTCTAACTTGTCTAAAATGGGAAGCCGCTTCATTGCGAATTCATCTCCCTAATAATGAAAAAAATTGTTAATTTGGTTTGTTGCCCAGAAAAGATGGAGGGTAATGTCCACAGAACTCTTTTCAAGCACTAAAACCAGACAATATCTAAACTAAGGCTGGTTGAATTTTGATTTGGGGAACCAGGTTGCTTGGAAACGTTTAAGGGCACGACTAAATGTCATAATCTGTCTTGAACCGCCCACCAACTTTGGTGCCAGAGAGACGTAACTCGTTGAGCCGGGAAATCGTTTGCCAATATGATCCTCTTAAAGGGTTTAAATCTCATCCCTTACACGTTCTTTAATCAGCCATTGTAGGGTGTGAATCGTTGCTGGGTCAACATAAATTTATAGAGAAAACCGCAATACTTGGCCAAACATCTCTCACAGAAAGAGGTCTATAACAGCTTGACGAATAAGGCAATAAGTGGATAATGCTTAAGATTGGTCAAATTAGGCATTTAACCCATCTGGTTTCAATTGGTAAGAGGGTTTCTCTAACAACTTTGATGTGATTCTGTGAAAGATAAACTTCTGGAGCTATTGGAAACCAGAGGAGACTTGCCTCCTTTGTCTGATGTCCTCATTAATTTGGAGGGACGAATAAATGACCCCGCCAGCGACATTGAAGAAATATCTAGCCTGATCCAAACGGAACCTGTCTTATCCGGGCGCTTGATAAAGCTTTCCAACAGTGTTCTTTTTGGCGGCGGGCGTGATGAGGTGCTTGACCTGAGCTCGGCTATAATGCGTTTGGGCCTGAAAATGGTTCTCGATTTGGCCTACACCCTTGAATTACCTAAAGCATTTAAAAAATCCAAGTCTTTCGATCATGTAGAGTTTTGGAAACATTCTCTGGGCGTGGCTTGTTTATCCAAAACACTGGTTTTACACGCAGGAGGGAAAAAGGAAGACCTGGAGGCCAGTTATCTCGCCGGATTGATGCACGATGTGGGAATTCTGGTTTTCGACTATTTGATTCCTGATGAATATGGGGCTTTTATTGGTACTCTTGGCACCTCTGAGAAAAGCCTGGAAGATATGGAATATAGTACCTTTGGTATTACACACCCAGAATTGGGAGCGCGGTTTATTGAAAAATGGTGGCCCGTTTCCAAACAAGTTGTGGCGTCGGTCAGGAAACACCACGGTCCATTATCAGATGCCAGTAATTCTCCTGGAATTTCCAAGTTCGTAAATTGTGCCAACCAGATTGCTAATAATCATGAGATGCGCAACGGAGTTTCTCCCTATGTGTGTCCAATGAGCGCTAAGATATTGAAAGTTCTTAAGTTAACTGATGGTGAGCTAGAGGTTTTTGTGGAGAATACCGTTGAAGGGGTGGCGGCGGCGGAAGCAATTCTGATGGGATAACGTTCAGATAAACAAGTATTTACATTTTATTTTGTAATGTTATAATAAATTTTATCCGAAACTCTAGATAATCCAATAATTTGGCTAATAGTTAGGCTTATGTCGGAAAATAAATTTACGGTTAAATTTCATGGGGTCAGAGGGTCTATTCCAAGTCCTTTGGTGTATGAGGAGGTTGAGGAAAAGGTGGTAAAGGCTCTTCAAAATGCCAAGGCGGAAGATTTGGCTGATGACGATTCTATCAAATCCTTTGTGCAGACCTTACCTCATGAAATTCGCGGAACATTTGGCGGCAATTCTTCCTGTGTATCTATGCAGGTGGGTGACGAATTATTGATCTTCGATGCAGGGTCAGGAATCCGGATGCTGGGGCAGGAACTAATGGCTACCGATTTTGGCCGAGGACAGGGAAAGGCAAATGTTTTCTTTTCTCATACTCATTGGGACCATATTCTTGGAATCCCATTTTTTGTGCCTTTTTATATCAAGGGAAACCAGTTTACAGTGAATAGTCCCTTGCCAGATATCCAAGAGCGATTAGAGGGCCAGCAAAAGTTTGAATATTTCCCAATTCCTTTTAGTATTTATGCTTCGGATATCGATTTTGTTGTCCTGGAAAATAAGACGGAACAAAAAATTGGCGACATGGCGGTCACATGGAAAGCCATGTATCATCCTGGGCAATGCTTTGCTTACAGGGTAGATTACAAAGGTAAATCGGTAGTTTATGCAACGGATGCGGAATATAAAAAACTGGGTTCCTCGGACTTAAAACCCGCGGTTGAATTTTTCCAGGATGCGGACCTGTTAATATTTGATTCTATGTACACATTCAGCGAAGGTTTGGAAAAAGAGGATTGGGGCCATAGCTCTACCTTTATAGGGGTTGACCTGGCTTTAGAAGCCAATGTGAAACAAATTGCTTTCTTCCATCATGAACCTACCTATAGTGATTTTAAGTTGATGGATATTTTCCGCCAGACGGAAAAGTACCTCAAGCTGGTTGCTCCTAAGCAAGAATTGAAAATGTTTCTTTCCTATGAAGGCCTTTCAGTAGATCTTCTCTAAGACTGGTATCCACTGAACTTAGGCTTCAGCAAAAGTTCATGAAGCTTCTATCCTTTCCTGCCTCAAAATTTTTATTCCAAACTTACTGTTTTTGTTTTCCTGAGGCAGGTCGATATGACAGATCCTAATAAATTCAGGTTTTCTATTGACCGAGGCGGAACTTTTACGGATATCTATGCGGAAACGCCCAAAGGCCCGAGAGTCCTAAAACTTCTATCAGAAAATCCGGACCATTATCCCGACGCACCTCTTGAAGGCATCCGAAGAATCATTCGGGAAGTGACCCATCATGAATCCAAGGATACTCCTTCTATTGAGTGGATTCGTATGGGAACCACTGTTGCAACCAATGCACTGCTTGAACGTAAGGGTGCCCGAACAGCTCTCATCATCACCAAAGGTTTTGGGGATTTACTACGAATCGGAAAACAAAACCGGCCGGGTATTTTTGATTTAAAAATAATCAAGCCGGAACCGCTTTATGAAGCGGTGGTGGAAATTGACGAGCGGGTTCATCCAGCTCAGAAGCTTGAGGATTCATCACAATCTGGCGTGAAAATTTTACGATCTCCAGACAGGGAAACCGTTCGGCATCAACTTCAGGATATGCGCCGACAGGGTATTGAGAGTCTTGCTATCGCCCTGATGCATGCAACGCTTTTTCCAGACCATGAACTTCTGATTGCGCAAGAAGCTGTAGAATTAGGGTTTCAAAATATATCCCTCTCCAGCGAGGTTATACCGAGAGCCCGGTTAGTGGACCGGGGGCATACAACCTGTCTCGAAGCCTACCTGAACCCGCATATTCAAAACTACCTTGAAGGGTTCCGCGCTGGGTTTGCAGATCATGATACGGACCTTTTTGTCATGCAGTCCGATGGCGGTCTGGTGGATGCCGACTCTTTTACTGGAAGTCGTGCCATCTTTTCCGGTCCTGCTGGAGGAGTGGTGGGCAATGCCCGGACAACGCGAGCCACCCCGGTGATTGGATTCGATATGGGAGGCACCTCTACCGATGTCTCCAGATTTGATGGGAGCTACGAATGGCAGTTTGAAAGCGAGGTGCGAAAAATTCCCAATCTCGTTCCGCAACTAAATATCCATACTGTGGCGGCGGGAGGTGGCTCCCGACTATTATTTGAAAATGGCATGTTTCAGGTGGGGCCTTTGTCTTCAGGGGCCTGGCCGGGTCCCGCTTGTTATCGCAATGGTGGACCGCTTTCTCTTACTGATGCGAATCTGGTTTTAGGGCGGATCGTGCCCGAACAATTTCCCAACCTGTTTGGGGAGAATGAAGACCAGCCTTTATCTGCTTCTGCATCCAAAAAAGCTTTTAAAGTATTAATGGAGAACATGCACTCTCAAACAGGACAGTCCATAGAGGAAATCGCTTACGGTTTTGTAGAAGTTGCCAATGAAAATATGGCCCGGGCCATTCATGAAATCACCGCATCCCGGGGACATGATGCCCGCGATCATACCCTTTCCTGTTTTGGCGGAGCAGGGGGTCAACATGCCTGTGCCATTGCACGAACTCTTGGAATTTCCAAAATTTTCATTAGCCGGTTTGCCGGGGTGCTCTCGGCTTATGGAATGGGACTCGCCGATGTCGCCGTTGATAAGGAAGAGCCGGTGAAAAATGAAAATGGGGCCGAACTCGAGGCAAGGCTCCAAGCTCTTGCTGACAGAACCGTTTTAGAATTAAAACGGAAAGGAAATTTTACTATCGAGGTCATACGCTATTTGAATATGCGTTATGAGGGTTCTGATACGACCTTAATGGTCAAAGAATCGAAGCAGGAAAACTTTGAGATAACTTTTAGCAAAATGCATTACCGTGAGTTTGGATTTAATCCACCCAAAAGAAAAATTCTTGTGGAGGCAATCCGGGTTCGCGCAGAAGGGAAATCCCCACCCCCCGTTCAAACTCCTCTGCCTAATGGTCAACCAAACCTGAATCCGCTAGCCCGGAAGAAATGTTATTTTTCCGATGGGTGGAAAGAGACACCGATTTTTTTATTAGAGTCCCTTGCAGCAGGGCAAATGTTGGAGGGGCCTGCAATTCTTATTCAGGATACTTCAACTATCCTCATAGAACCCTCCTGCACCGCAAAGATATCACCATTTGGAGATGTTGAGATAGAAGTGGAAGCCTTGCCTGCCCGCCCAGTTGGGACAGAGCTTGATGTTGTGCAATTGTCGTTGTTTGGTTCCCGATTCATGTCTATTGCGGAGCAAATGGGTCGTGTCTTGCAACGCACTGCTGTTTCAACCAACATCAAAGAGCGAATGGATTTTTCCTGCGCAATTTTTGGGCCAGAAGGGGATCTGGTCGCCAATGCGCCGCATCAGCCGGTTCACCTTGGGTCGATGGGAGAAGCGGTTCGGAATCAGGTTGAGTTGAACGGTCATTCGATTAAAGAGGGCCAGGTCTGGGTCACCAACCATTCGGCGACGGGTGGAAGTCACCTGCCAGATATCACGGTCATCACCCCGGTGGTAAAAGAGGGGTTGCCTGTTTTCTTTGTTGCCAGCCGTGGGCACCATGCGGATATCGGCGGTACGACCCCCGGCTCCATGCCGCCATTTTCCAAATCCCTTGAGGAAGAAGGAGCCAGCATCAAAACATTTATGCTGGTTGAGAAGGGTGAGTTTCAGGAGGCAGGGATTACTGAAATATTAACGAGAGCGGGAACGCGGGCTCTGACCGATAACCTGTCTGATTTAAAAGCGCAGGTGTCTGCCAACCAAAAAGGCATTGCTCTGCTAAATGAACTGGTTCAGTCGCACTCTTTGCAAGTGGTGCAGGCTTATATGAAACACCTGCGTGAAAATGCCGGGCAATCTGTGCGAGCTCTGCTAAAAAAATGGGAAGATAAAAATAAGGATGAGAAAATCATTCATCTTGAAGCCGAAGATTTTATGGATGAAGGAAGTCGTATTGTTTTAACAGTAAGCATAGATACCGTTTCTGGATCAGCCTGTTTCGATTTTACTGGGTCTTCAAAAGAGCAGCCAGATAACTTAAATACGCCACGCGCGGTCACTCTCTCTGCTATTCTCTATTGCCTGCGCTGTCTGATTGATAGCGACATTCCGCTGAATCAAGGATGTCTGGAACCTGTCGAGGTGGTGATTCCGCTGAATTCCCTGCTGGATCCTTCCGACAATGCGGCGGTGGTGGCCGGGAATGTATTAACTTCTCAACGTATCACCGATGTCATCTTTAAAGCCTTCAACGCCTGCGCCGCTTCTCAAGGGTGCATGAACAACCTCACCTTTGGAAACGACCACTTCGCTTACTACGAAACCATTGCCGGAGGCGCGGGAGCCGGACCGGACTGGCACGGTCAGTCCGCCGTGCACACTCATATGACCAATACCCGCATTACAGACCCGGAAGTATTGGAGCAACGCTACCCAGTCCTTTTGCGTGAGTTTTCCATTCGCAAAGGTTCAGGAGGGGAAGGAAAGTTTAAAGGTGGAGATGGAGTGATAAGAGAAATAGAATTTCTTGCTCCGCTGAAAGTAGCCATCCTTTCAGAACGCAGAGTCTATGCTCCCTATGGTATGCAAGGCGGTGGGCCAGGAGAAAAAGGAAAAAACCTGCTGATAAAAAAGGATGGGTCGATCACCGATGTAGGAGGCAAATGCCAACTGGAAGTTGAACCGGGTGAACGGATTAGAATTTGTACTCCCGGAGGCGGCAGTTGGGGGAAATTAACCTCCTCCTGATAAGGGGGATTTGGTTTTAAGCGTCCTCATTTTTCAGGTCGCGCAGTAACCGCTATGTTTTTTGATGGATCATTTTTTCTCTAAGCGCAGAAAATGTAGTGAATTGATAGCCCTTTTCTTGAATCAATTTAATCAAGGCATGTAATTTTTTAATTACCGTAGATCGGCCCAGTGAAAAGCGAAACTTATTTGACCCTGCAGTTCCATCAGGAAAATCAGGATTGGTACGGGAAGATAATTCAAACGGGTGGATATAAAGTGTGAATAAATTATTTTTTTCCAAATAATATTCAATCATTTTTTTCATTATGATCCAGGGGAAAATGCGCAGATATCCACCCCCGGACACAGGGATCTGCCTGCCAGCTAAAGGCAAGGTGCTCACTTCAAATTCAAAAAAGTCGTCCAAACTGTAAATAGCTGGAATATTTTGTTGAAAGCCATCCAAATTCAAATCGCCATATAAAGGATGGTTGGTAAATTTGATCCGACTGGAATCAATTTTATAACCAACCTTATTCACAATATCAAGCCGTTCTCTATCCAAACTGAAACAAGGTGCACGATAACCCATAACCTGCTTACCAATAATATTTTCAAGTTTTTCTTTGCTGGCTTTGATCTCAGACTCAAACGGAACCACTTCCATGGTTAACGGCCTGACATGGCCCCAACCATGTGAGGCAATATCGTTTCCTTGCTCACTTAATTCTTTCAAATTGGTTTTTAAAGAATCCGCTATTTCCCCTAATACAAAATAGGAGGAAGGAATATCGTAGGATTCCAGTATTTCCCTATAGACATCTAATCCATCAAGCATTGAATAGGAACGATCACATTCCTTTCCGGAAAAATAATCCAGATGATACCAGTCTTCAATATCCAATGAAAAAACTGCGTATTTCATTAATCAGACCTGTTCCGTTGATTTTAAATGCAACTTAACAAAGTACTCTCGATCCGTTTGCTTGATAGTATAGTTGTCAACACCGATCGAAAGAAATATTCTCTCCAACTGTTCCCTGGAGTAAAAATAAAGAGGACAGTTTTTAAAAAAATATCTGAACTTCCTGATTTTATTCGGCAGGTTGTCAGAACGTGGGAAGGAGGCAATCACTAATTTATTCACATCTGTCTTAAGCTTTTTCAGCATGCTTTCCGCGTCCTCAATGTAGTCGAACAAGCCCATTAAAACAGCCGCATCAAACTTTTGCTCAAATTGATGCTCCATATAATTGCCAGAAATAAACTCAATTTCACCATCCGGTGCAGCTTCATAACAACTTTTTTGCGCAATTTTTAACATGTTTGAGGCCATGTCAATGCCGACTACTTTTTTACCCATTTTTAGGTATTCAATGCAATATCTTCCAGAACCGCATCCCACATCTAGAATTGAATGAATCTCATTTGTTCCAATATTTTCCAAAGTTCGCTCAAACCTTAAATACATGTCTTGTCTGAACGATCGATCTAACCATCTGTTAAAAACTGATTTATTTTCAGAGTGATCATAAATCCGGTCAAACTTCTGGGCGCCAGATTCAAAGGTGGATTTTACTTTGTCTTTATCGTTAGATTCGAAGCTCATATATTTTTCCAATAAATTTGTTATTAATTTCTGGTACCTTTGGTCTATTGAAACAAACTTTAAACGTTCCTTTTTTCCAGGAGCATGTTGTAAGCGTCCAAGGTCTCCTTGATTACCTTTTCTTCGGAAAAATTTTCTACTGTTATTTCCCTGCTTCTTTTACCCATTTGCATTCTTATTTTTGGGGATTGCACGAGGAATTTTATTGCATCCGCCAAAGCGGTAACGTTTTTAACTGGGACCAATAAGCCGTTTTCATCATGACGAACAATTGTCCTGCAACCTGGAATGTCTGTTGCCACCAAGGCTCGACCACATGCTGCTGCCTCAATAAGGACTTTTGGGCAGCCTTCGTGGTAGGAAGGCAGACAGACTATATTTGCTCCAGAAAAAACTTCAGGCATATCTTCACGATGTTCCCACCATTCTATCCAGCCTTCAGATTGCCATTTTAATATTAAATCTTTAGGAAGTGGAACCGGATTTTCGGGGTCTGGGTTGCCAACTAATATCATTCGGCAACTGATCTTTTCATTTTTTAATATTTTTGCCGCCTCAACAAATTCACCCACTCCTTTATCCCATAGCATTCTTGATGCTAAAATTACGAGAGGGGAACCATCCGGTTCAGGGGTATCTATGAATTTGGTAAGACTTACTCCCGACCCACATATAATCCCGGTATTTTCTTCCAACAATAAGTTTTTATCCAGGAAGGCTTTTCTATCGAAAGAATTCTGAAATATGGCATAAGCATTATTATTCCAAAACCCAAACCTAAATACCAAATCCACCAGGGTGCCAAGAATAATAGATTTCCACTTTTTCGCATGAAATTTAGTGGTAATTCCGGCGAATAAATTGACAACACATGGAACCCTCGAAAATCTTGCGGCCCAAGTACCATATAAAATTGGTTTTAAAGCCACATTGTGGACTATATCAGGTTTTTCCCGACGAAAAATTTTAATGATTTCTAAGAAACACAGCAATTCTACAAATATATTTTTACTGCTTCGGACCAACTCGAGGGGGATGAGGTTGAACCCTTCACTTTCTATCAGGTCTTTATATTTGTTTACACGTGTAAGAACGGTTACCTGAAACCCTGATTTTTGAGCAGCCCGGGCCAAGGAAAGACGATGTGACCAAAAATACCAATCTTCAGTAACAAAATAAATTATTTTCGGCATTTATTTTCCAAGACGATTTATCTTTATGGAATATTGGGTTGAACGAGGGTTTATCTGGAGAAATCTTGAAATCAGTGGAGCTCTCTCAAAGCATGTTTCTATAACATCCAAGATATTAAAGCATTCCAAAAATGTAAATTCCACTTGTATTTTTTGCATTCAAGCGCGTTCTTCATTTTTCCGGATACTAAAAATAAAATCCAGGTATCATTTTATTGCGAGGAGTCACTGCTTGCTAGATTTCTTTTGTTTGTCTCGCCAAAGAATGAGCCAGTGTTGCAGTAGTTTGATAGGCTGTGTGCCGCGGAATTTTCGGCGTTTAATTTTAGGGGTCAAGTCGTGCTGTAGTTTGGCGATAACGGTGGCACCCACCGCTTCTTCCAGTACCACACCTCGCTGAGCGTGTTCGAGTTTTTTTGATTCGCAGACTCCGCGGAACGCTACCACCATGCGGCAGTCTAACGGGCGGTCTTCATAGACTTCGCAGGCACCTTCTTCACTCAGAAACGGGCAGGGTTGATTGATGACCAGTCTGTGCCAGTCTACCTGATCGAGTTTTTTATTGGATTTAAGAACTTCATCGACTTTTTTGATGGTTCTTTGTGAATGTTCAATCATGGCATTGAGATCGAGACCATTTTCTTCAGCATTTTTCAGGATGCCGTCCCATTCCAGTTGGGTGCAGGATACACCTGTGTGACAACAGTGGTCACACCCCCGATGACATTGCAAAGGCGGTACGCCTTCGTTATAGATTCTTTTCAAGTGGTGCCAGAATATGCGCAGGGGGGTTGTTTTTTCGGTGCGGGATTTTTCTTTTGTGGCTTCGACCAGATAGTCGTAGGCTTGCTGAATTTTCTCTTCGGAAAACTTATGCTTTAAAAAGCCGCCCAGTTCATCGGTATTGGTCATGCCAAAGATGAACATTCCATTTTTATCTGTCTTTAGGGACATGGGGTGGCTTATTTTTTCGTTTTAGCCACAAACTTCATCTGTAATTCATAGATGAGTTGTTCCAGCAGTTTTGCTTCTTCTTCATTCAGGTTGCCTTGCGTTTTCTCTCTCAGCATGATCAGCATATCAATGGTTTGCTGGACGGCAGGTAGATTGGTTTCAGTTTTTCCTGTTTCCGGATCGGCGATGTCACCCAAGTGATAAAACGCTGACGAAGTCAGGGACATGATGAAGGTGGAGAAATCGATCTTGAAAGGCTGTTGGGCCTGTTCGGGTGCAGGTCCATCGGGTTCTACCTGGGCATCCTGATCTGTAGCCTCATCTTCAGAAATTTGAGAGGAACGGCTGTCTTTAAAAACAAATCCTTCACCTTCTGTTTCTTCGTCGCTCATGGTTCACCTTTTTAAATAATGTTGTTTTAAGAGTCTTCTTCGTCGCCCATTAGCAGGGGAACGGAGAAACCCAATACGATCATGATCAAACCCAGCATGAGGGCGAGATAACCCTTCCCCTCTATAAATTCCATATAGGTTTTTCCTGCCAGCGGCCATTGCCGGATGATGCCTATCACGACAAATATTGCTCCCAGCACAAAAAGAACTTTTTTCATCCAACCGCTATCCTGTTCTTGGGTATTCAATTTTATTGGTACCGGAGGTTATATTTTTGAAAATCAGGTGAGGCGAATATCAGGAGGTCACCGCCTCATGGGTTATGGCGCATTGCTACACCGCAAGTGGATGGTAGCAAATGGGCCATTTCATGTCAAAATATTAGTCGTTCGGCTGTTGTCGTTCTGATAAGATTGAATCATGAGATTCTATGTATTGTTATTATTAGCTCTTGCGTTAGCCGGGTGTTCTACCAGCCGGATGGCAGTTCAGGCTACATTGCCGCTGGTAGAGAGCCAAATCCAGGCCATGCAGGAGGAGAGAGATCCTGTTCTCGCCCAAAAAGCCATCCCTGCTAATTTGAAAATGCTGGAAGGACTCCTCAAGCAGGACCCGGAAAATACCTGGATCCTGGAAAATCTCGCTGAAGGATTTTGCGGTTACGCATTCAGCTTTCTAGAAGATACGGAACCCGATCGAGCTTCCTCATTATATGAGAGGGGTAAGAAATATGCCCTGAGCGCGACTATTATCAGGACGGGCAGAAAAAAATGGGAGGGCCTCTCTTTGGACGAGTGGTCGCGCGCGCTAAATGAAGTAGAGGATTCGCACCAGCCCGCTTTATTCTGGCTGGGGCAATGTTGGGGAAGCTGGTTGATGCAGAACCTGGACTCTGTCGAAGCTTTTGCCGATATTCCCCGTTTGGAAAGTTTGATGGTAAAAGTTTTTGAGTTAAACCCCGCTTTTCACCACGCCGGACCGCATTGGTTTCTCGGCGCTTTTTATGGCGGACGCAGTAAAATGCTGGGAGGGAATCCGGAGAAATCCCTTCAACATTTTGAAAAAGCACTGGAACTGACCGATAATAAATATTTGCTGGTGCGTTATCTGTTTGCCAAAACCTATGCGGTGCAGAATCAGGACAGGAAGTTATTTGAATCGCAGTTGCAAGCGGTTGTGAAGGCTCCGCCCAATCTGTTTCCCGAGCAACGTCTCGCCAATGAAGTGGCCCGTAAAAAAGCCGCCCAACTTTTGGATCAAATTGATGAATTATTTTAATTTCCTGACCCGTTGCCTTATTTTGTTTGCGGTTTTGTTATGCGCCATAGGGGTGAGCCCGGCACAGGCCGGTAAAAAGCATATCATCAAGTTTGCTACTCTGGCTCCCGAAGGGTCTTCCTGGATGAAATCCATGCATACCTTTAACGGAAAAGTCAAAAAGGCCACCGATGGAAATGTGGCGTTTCGTTTTTATGCGGGGGGCGTATCTGGGGATGAAAAAGACGTGATTCGTAAAATGAGGATCGGTCAACTTCATGGTGCAGGATTCACGGGCGTGGGACTGGGGGCGATTTTGCCCGAAGTACGGGTTCTCGATCTTCCTTTCTTGTTTGATACGGATGAAGAAATCCAGCATGTGTATGACAAAATGAATGCTCATTTTAAAGACCGATATGAGAATAAAGGCTATGTGTTATTGGGCTGGGTTCCGGTAGGTTGGGTTCATTTTTTTTCCCAGGATCCCATTAAGTCTGTGGAAGACCTCCGCCAGTCCAAACCCTGGCTGTGGGAAGGTGACCCGCTGGTGGAACAGGCGTATAGAGGGATGGGGGTTCAGCCAATTCCTCTTTCCATAACAGATGTTTTGCTTTCTTTACAGACGGGTATGGTGAATACGGTTTATTCCTCCACCCAAGGGGCTCTGGCATTGCAGTGGTTTACTAAAGTGAAGCACGTTACCCGACTGCGCATGGGTTATGCAACCGGAGGGGTTTTGATCTCCAAAAAGAAGTTTGAAAAACTTCCTGAACCCTATCAAGCGGCTGTGAAAAAAATTGGTGCCGAGTGCCTGCAGGAACTGGTCCAACTCATTCAGCAAGACAATATAAAAGCCCGTAAAGTTTTAGAGAATAATGGCGTGGAGTGGGTCGATCTTCCGGATAAAAAAGAAATGGGTCAGTTTCATGAAGCAGGGGTTGCGGCTCGGAAAAATCTGGCAGGAAAATATATTCCTCCCCAGACCTTGGATCAGGTGTTGGGTCACCTGGAAAAATTCAGAAACAATTAGGCGTGAGGCCGAGGCTTTCTTCCTCAAGGCTTTGTGCCGGTTATGAAATAATTGTTCTCGAAGCTGAAATATAACTATGAACTCAGACTTGATAGTCTTATTGGTGGAAGACTCAGATTTTCAAAGGGAATTCATGGTGGAAACCTTGAAGGAAATGGGCTTTAAAAAAGTTGTTGAGGCGCAAGATGGAATTGAGGCTTTCAAATATCTGCAGAAAAGAAAAGTTGATCTGGTGGTGTCGGATTGGGAAATGCCCAATCTGGATGGAGTGAAACTTTTTGAGAAACTAAAATCCAATTCTATTTATGAATCGATCCCTTTTATACTTTTGACTACAAAAGATGAGAAAGAAAAAATTATTTCAGCCGCAAAAACTGGAATCTCTCATTATCTTCTTAAGCCACTCGATAAAAAAACTTTAAAAAGAAAGCTGGAAACAATTTTCGGAAAAGGTTGATTACCTTCAAACAAAGCAACCTGATAAGTTTTTACGCTTTGCCCCAAGTCTATTGGAAAAAGTTTTCAATCTGCGCTTGTTTTTTCAGGCTATTGACATAAGCGGTTACCAGTTTTTTAGCTTCTTCCGTAAAAAGATATTTTTGAATAGCTTTTTCCATTTCATCGAAGGGTGCCAGCTCAGAGGGATGTTTTTCAATGAGTTGGGCGACGTGGAATCCAAACCGAGTTTCTATTTTTCCGCTGGTTTCGCCAGGGCTTAATTTTGAGACTGCTTCGTCATAAGCCGAGTCGAAGACGCCTTTATAAATGAAGCCCAGGTCTCCACCGTTATCTTTGCTGCCTTCGTCATCCGACTTTTGCTTTGCCAGTTCCTCAAAGTCCGCACCTTCTTTCAGCTCTTTAATTATGTCGTCTATTTTTCTTTCTGCTTTGATGAAAAAATACTCTCTGTTTTTTTGTAATTCGCTGATGGACTGGGTTCGTAATTCCTCTGGAGTGAATAGTGCGGCGAGAATATGGCGGGTCCGGAATGATTCGGGGCGTTGGAATTTTGGTTTGTTATCCTCGTAGTATTTTTTAACATCTGCATCTGAAATATCAATTTTCCCTTTGATGTGTTCATTCAACAACTGCCTGGCATTGATATCCACCGCCATTGAGTTTTTGAGGTCTTCAAGAGTGATGCTTCTTGCGCTCAGAGCTTTGTTGAATTCTTCCTCGCTGGGGTAGGGTTTGCGAAGGGACTCCAATTCTTTTTCAATCAATTCAGAGTCGATCTTTAAATTATTTTTCTTGCCCTGTTGATGAACCAGTTCCCGCACGACTTCTTTTTCTATCAGGTCTTTCACGACACTGGATTTTTCCCGCAAGGTCAGTGGTCGTTTGACGTTTTTTAAAATTTGATTCATCCTGAACGAAATATATTTTGATTGAATTTCGACTCCGTTTACCTTCGCCACAACTTCAGGGATTTTCAAAGTTGTCGTCGAAGTTTGCGCGGAAGCTTTTTCCACCACCGAAAGGGGGTGGGAGAAAAGTGTTAAGGCAATAAGTACTGATAGGCAGAATCTGTTTTTCATGGTTTCGTCAATTGGGTAAAAGGTTTTGTAAAGGGCTGCTTAAAAAGAACCCGTTAATATTCAGGTGCTGGGGGTCGGAGGAGAATAGCACTCATGAAATCTTGTTGCAATACTTGTTCGTTAAATTGACGGATCGGTTTGGCTGTGGGAAAATCCTTCCTCTTATGACTACTCACCCTTCATTTAAAGTTTCATGGGTTGCCTATGCTTGCCTTTTTGCTTCAGGGGCCGCGAGTCTGGTTTATGAGCTGATATGGTTTCGGCATTTGACTCTAGTGTTTGGGGCCAGTCTGTATGCGCTGAGTGCTGTATTGTGCGCGTTTATGATGGGGCTGGCGGCAGGGGCCTGGGTTATGGGGAGGATTTTGGCTCGGATTGGTAGTGAGTTGGAACCGGAGAAACTGATTCGTGGATATGGCCTGCTGGAGGGACTGATTGGGTTATATGCTCTATTCTTTCCGTTTGGCTTGAGTTTTCTGGAAACACTGTACCCTCTGATATTGCCAGAAAGCGGGCAGGTGGGGTTGGGAGTGCATGTGCTGGAGTTCTTTTTGAGCACGTTATTAATGTTTCCCGCTACCCTGTTGATGGGAGCGACCTTGCCGCTGGTAGGTTGTTGGGCTACAGGCAATAAAACGCAAAATATTTTTACTCAGGTCTCATGGTTATATGGGGTCAACACTTTTGGTGCGGTTTTCGGCTGTCTTTTTACCCAGTATTTGGCGATCCGTCTTTGGGGGGTTCAGGGAGCAACAGGGGTTGCAATAGGACTCAATGCTGTGGTTTTTATATTGTGCTTGGGGCGGCCACGAATTTTTTATACTGCGGATTCCAGTTTGGTCAAGGTTGATGCAAAACCTGAAAAATCTAAGAAAAAACTTGAAGCCGATATCTCTCCCGCCACGGGTACATTGGTATTTATCCTGTTTGCCTATTCCGGAATGGCTTCCTTATCCAGCCAGATTTTATGGACCCGGATTCTCATTTTCCCACTGGGTAGCACTTTATATTCGTTCGCGCTCATTCTTTCCACATTCTTATTGGGAATTGCCATAGGAAGTTTGGCCGCAAACAAACTCCTGGGGCGGTCCCATCAGGTTCTGAAGTTTGTGGGTATTGAAATTTCTATTGGTATTTTTTGTGTTGCCATACTTCCCGTGTTGGCCAATTTGACGGAATGGACAGCGTTAGCAGATCAATACTTTTACAGTCTGGAGCCCTCTGCCGGGAAAACCTTTTTGATCCGGTCATTATTTGCATTCGGTCTGATGTTTCTGCCCACTTTTGGGTTTGGGCTTCTCTTTCCATTAGCGAACCATATTTATTCTTATCGCTTTGAGGGTGTTGGAAAAGTTCTCGGAAATACCTATTCCATTAATACTGTGGGCGCGGTATTGGGGACCATTCTGACTCCTTTTGTATTTATACCTTTATTTGGAATTCGCTTATCTCTTTATGGGATTTATGCAGTATTAATTTTGTTTGGATTATATATTCTGGGAAGAGTCCGGGAGCTTAAACCCTTATCCATGGTGATGGTGCTGGGTGGAGCATTTTTTGTTCTGGTTCTTGGGAAAGGTTATTGGGTGCCTGACATAGAGACCCAAAAAGCCGGGCAGGGCAACTTTTCCCGTTTGGAAGTGAATGTGCCTGCGGATCGAATCCGCCTGCTGGATTATAAAGAAGGAGAACATTCCACTATCAGTGTGGTGGAGGATAAAGAAAGCAAGGCGCGTACGATTTATCTGGATGGATTCAGCACCGCCACCGTATCCAGTTCATTTTCTGGCAGTACTTATATGCAAGCCATGGGATTTGTGCCGATGGCATTGCATCCCTCCCCCAAACGAGTTCTGGTGATTGGGTTTGGCACAGGTAACACGATGGGAACGGCTTCCCTGTTTCCAGGCGCGGAAGTTGACGGAGTTGAAATTGATAAAAATGTCCTGGAGTTTTCCAAATGGTTTGCAACCTGGAATCACGATGTTTTAAACCGGCCTAATACGAAAATGTTTATTCAGGATGGAAGGGCATTTTTGAAATGGTCCGAGTCCACTTATGATGTCATCATTATGGAACCCATGTCTCCCCTGCAGGCGGGTGTTGTGAATCTCTATTCCAGAGAATTTTATGAGCTGGCTTTGAGTCACTTAAAAGAAGATGGCTTGTTGGTGCAATGGCTTCCTTTGCATTTAATAGGCCCGCAAGATGCCAGGTCTATCACCCATACGTTCCAAAAGGTCTTTCCCGAATTTTCGGTTTGGAACAGCTTTCTCACACGGATAGTCATGTTGGTGGGAAGCCGGAATCCTGTGACCTTGGATAAAAAACATTTCGAGACGCTTATGGGTAGCCCGGAAATAAAACAGATGGCCCAGGAAATGAAAGTGAACTCGTTTCTGGATTTCGCAGATTTTTTTATTACGGATGGAAAACGTTTGTCTCCATTTTTGGAGGGGGCTGGCGAGATCACCGATAACTCACCCTTGCTGGAGTTTTCTTCTGTTTCGCTTCTGCCTCCGTTACAATGGGAAACGGATGAAAGTTTTTTAAACCTTCTGCGTCCTCGGCTGGATCAGTTTCCCGATATTAAAGCAATGTCCCCCCAGGAGCTGGAAGTTTTCAGGCAGAATTATGCGCTTCGAACCGCACAGCGGTTTGGCCTGTTTGCGCGCCGCTATCATGGGCCGGGAGAAGACTTCTTTTCCTCTGGTGATTATTTTGGCGGACTGGAAGCACTTAGAAAATATTTTGAATCCAATAAGGAAGCTAAAATTAATTTGCAAGGTGCGAAGTGGAAAGATTGAAATGAGTTTCGTGAAAGGGTGATGCATGAAGTTTAACCGGTACGATAAAGTTCTGATAGCCCTTCTGGTTATATTCAACGTAGGCCTTTTTTATTATTTTGGTACGGGATTCAATAAAGGCGACTGGGTCATCATCAAAGTGGCGGAAAGAAATGTGGCGCGCTTTCCTCTTACGGATGACAGGGTCATTCAAGTGGAAGGGCCGCTTGGAATCACTGAAGTGGAGATCAGCCATCGTAAGGCGAGAATTGTGCGGTCTCCCTGCAAGCTTAAGGTCTGCATCAAGTCGGGATACATTCAATACGCTGACCGTCTCTCGGCGTGCCTACCCAATAAAGTGGTGGTGCGGATTGAAGGGGAAACCCAAAGAGGGCTGGATGCTGTCGTAGGATGATGAAAATTTTCGAGTTTCACATCCTCCGAAACGCAGGATGTTTGTGGCTTGTCTTAATGCAGACATTTTGTGTAGCGGAAGTTTGGTCATTTTCTGAATCCCCTATTCATCATGACCTGCGAATAGAGCTGGAACCCTCATCCCGTTTTGCCAAAATACAAGACACGGTTTTGTTCAAAACTTCCCGAGATAATTGCGAGTTCTTTGCCTTTTACCTTCATTCGAATCTAAAGCTGAGCCGGAATCAGGTTCCGGAAGGGTGGCAGGTGCAAACGGCGGATTATAAAACAAATGAACTCAGTCTCCTAAAGATCGAGTTTGTAAAAAGCAATTCCACCCCCTGTCCTGACACGTTTTCAATGACAATGAACTATTCCGGGATTCTTTTCGACCCGGAATCTGATGGTACAGCCGGCTTTATGTTTTCCGGTGCCAGTTATTTTTATCCTCAAACAATTGGGGAATCCTCACGAGTTAATTTTTCAATGCAGGTTTCTCTTCCTGAGCCTTGGCAGGTTGTGAGCCAAGGGCAAAGCACTGGGGATAAAATTTCTGCAGGTAGAAGAAGCATTACTTGGAAGTCAACGCGTCCATCCGAAGAAATATATTTGATTGGCAACCAGTTCCATATATTTGAGGCGGAACATAATGGACTTTCCCTGTACGCATTTTTATTGCAAGAGGAAGAGGAGTTGGCTGATCGTTATCTACAAACAGCTAAAGGCTATATTGATTTTTACTTTCGCTTGCTTGGACCCTACCCCTATAAAAAGTTTGCTCTGATTGAAAATTCCCGGCAAACCGGATATGGCATGCCTTCTTTTACTCTGATGGGCTCCAGGATCATTCGTTTTCCGTTTATTCTGCATAGCTCTTATCCACATGAAATTCTTCATAACTGGTGGGGCAATGGGGTGTTTCCCAAGATGGAGCAGGGAAATTGGTCGGAAGGATTGACCGCCTACCTCGCCGATCACCTTCTTTTAGAGTTGCAAGGAAAGGGTGCAGGATATCGGTTCCAGGAGATGATGAAGTTTTCAAATTATGTCAATGCTGAAAATGATTTTCCATTGAGTAAGTTTAGCTATCGAGACAGCATGGCGTCGCAGGCTATCGGTTATGCCAAGCATCTTATGGTCTTTCATATGCTACGCACGGAAGTCGGGGATGAAAAATTTTTAAAGAGCCTGCGGAGGTTCTATGCGACCAATAAGTACCGATATGCAGGCTATGACAATATGCGCCAAACTTTTGAGGAAACTTCAGGCCAGAACTTAGCTGGATTTTTTGAACAATGGCTCAATCGAAAGGGGGCGCCTAAAATCAGGCTGGAAAAATCGTCTTATGTTCACCGTGAGGGCCGATATGACCTGAAGTTGACGGTGAGGCAAGACCCACCGGCTTTTTTAATGAAGCTTCCTATTGCTATCTGGACTAATGGTTCCCCGGTGGCAGAGATTCACACAATAAAACTTGCTGCGGATGTGCAGGAGTTTAAAATCCAATTAGCGAAAGAGCCGTTGGCGGTTCAGTTGGACCCCTACAACGATGTATTCCGCTTGCCGGGAGATGAGGAAGCACCGGCAAGTCTGGCCCAGACTTACGGAGCGCAAATTGTTACGGCACTTTTACCGAAGAGCCCTAATCTTGCTTACCAGAAATTTGCAGAGGCCGTGGCGAAACCGGAAAAGGTTTTAACGAGTGATGATAACTCACCATTGCCTGAGGGAAGTTTATGGGTTTTCGGGCGGAATCATCCGCTAAAAAATTACTTTTCGGCGCAACTCAAGAAATTCGGGGTTGAATTAGACGAGAAGAGGATACGGGTTAAAGACAAGTCTTACCCTTGGGAAAACCACAGCTTTGTTTTTACTTTGAACAGATTGGATCAGAAAAAGGGAACGATGACCTGGGTCATTGCTGGAAATACTGCGAGTATTCCAGGGTTAATGCGCAAACTGCCGCATTATGGAAAATACGGTTATCTGGTATTTGAGGGAAATGCCCCGGATAACCGGGACAAGGGAACCTGGCCAACCAACCCGAAGGCTCTGCAAAAGATTTTCCGCGATTCACATCCCCGTCTTTTACCAAAACAAAAACCTTTGGTTTCATTCAAGCCGTTCTAAAAAAGAGAACCGAATTCATAATAGGATGTTGAAAGTTTTTAATTAAAATGAAATCATGAAAGCATCCAATTTGGAGGGCATGACGATGAAAGTTTCCAGGTTAAGTTATTTGTTTTTGGTTTTGTTTCTTTTCTCCAATATAGGGATTGCGGTGGCAGGCGATGCCGTTCCATTTTCTGGAGTTGTCAAAAAAGTGATTGCGGATAAAAATAAGGTGGGGATTAAAGACCCTAAAACTAAAAAACGTTTTACGGTGATCGTGAACGAAAAGACCCAGCCGGACGGACTAAAAACTTTAGCAAGCTTAAAAAAGAAAGATAATGTTGCAGGCAAATATACGGTAACCGGTGCGGGTTTGTATATTGCCCTGGAACTGGTAAAAAAGTAAGTTCAATCCTCTTCATAGGCAGGAAGTGTTGTGAGGCGGGTGTCCTCCACCGGCCCTCCAACCGTAAAGTGATACAGGCTTTGATAGCTCCGATCTTCAATGCCGAAGACCTGATGAACGGAATCATCAAAGAAACATCCAATTCCCGTACTGCGGATGCCGCTGACCTCTGCCTGAAGGTATAGCATTTGCCCGATAGCTCCACATTCCCAATAGAGACGGGGATACATCCAGGGGCCATAGTTGAGCGACACATTTTCAAAGGCGCTGATCATACCCAGACTAAAACATCCTTTTCCAGCAATTTCCTGTCCACACGAAACGGAAGTTGCAATGCCGCGAAAATCTCCTTCCTGCAATAAAAATAAATCCAGATTTTTTGGGCAATCATTGGGCTTGGCCCAGGCGAAATCTTTTTTCAACTTGGTTTTTAAATCACTTAAATGGTTTTTATTGCGCACCAAAAAATATAAGCCTTCTGAAAGGCCGTCCACCCGATGAACAAAAAGTCCTAAATGGATTTGTGGCTCCCATGAAAATCTTTGGAAAGGGATAGGGCAGATGGTTGTTGCCATAAACTGATAAAATGTTTCACTTGAAATGCGGGTCTTTCCATCCATGGCAACAGCACTTCTCCGCTGATGAATGGCTTTTCTTATGGGGAAGGAATCCTCCAGGTTTGGCTGAGTTTCCCATTTAAAATCAGGGTTCGGAAAGTCTTCTGTGTGCGGTTTTTGTGTTGCTTGTGAGACTTCTGTGATGCCATGCCAATCCATATGATCGTGGCTCAAAATATTGGGGTCCCCCAACCATTTCAAATCAGAAAAGCCAGCAACGAAATCCTTGTTCTTTGTATTCCTTTCTTGAGGGGTGACGGCCATTAGACAATAGGGGACTTCCATTTCTTCTTCATTTTTTTTGTGTAATCCTAAAATTATTTCCAGATCTTCGCCGCAAAGATGGTCCATCATCTGAGTTCGCCAGCCCAACACTGAGCTTGCTATGTTTATTGCTGCTATAGCATGGCCCATATCATGATGGCAGTATCTGAAAGCTCTTAGCCCGTACTTCCAAGCTTCTCTCCAATAAATAGAACTCAAACCGATAAAGAAGGTGTTTTCAGGAAAACCTTCTGACATGGTTTTCCAGGTCTGATTTGAAAAGGTCGTTCGAATTTCCAATCCGTGAGTTTTTGGGTCGTAATGGGAAACGGAGGGGGAGCTATTGATACCTTCTAAGGGACCGCAGATTAAATAACCTTCTGTCGGGTGTAGATTTCCGCTTGAAGGATTAACCCTAAGAGCCCACCTCGATCCCTGGAAACTTTTCCATGCTGAAATTGCGAGGCTATCGAAAAATAATTGGGAAAGGGTTGAGAAGTTTAAGGGAAGGGCCGATATTTCTTTTTGTTTTAAAACTTCGTAGAAAAGGGGACCTTCGTCCAGAGGGATTTTTTTTAATTTGATTATTTCCGCGCCATTATAACGACGAAAGGGATCGGGTTGGTTTTCCCAATCCATATAGCCGGGGCCCGGGGCAGATCGGTAATGATCGTGTTTAGAGTATTGATGGTATTGTTTGGTTTTTTTCCAGTCAGGCATTTAAAAAATCATAATCAAAACGGATTGGAAAGAAGAGATAGAGGGTTCTCGGTCAGAAAGCTATTTCCTTTTTAATTATAGCGGGAACGCTAAAATCCATTAAAAGAGAATAGGGGTTTTGGGTGCAGAAATTTAAAGTGCTTCTGAAAGTTTTAACTGGAATTAACGCAATCGGTTTAAGATGGCCATCACATCCTGAAATCGAGGGAGGGTGAGCAGGCCATTGTTAAAGGGGGTGATGGACTCCAGCTCACCTGTTTCAATTGTTTTTAAAATTATTTTTATCGCATCACTGTTTGACACATTGGCATCAGTCTCCTGCATATCTTTAAGTTGTTTTAATATCCAGCCGCAGAGTTCTAATTGCCCTGGTTCTACCAGATGCTCAATATAACGCACATCGATTTCAGTTCGTCCCAAAATGAGTGAGATTGTTTTCTGAATTTGAATCACGCAGGGCTTTTTACCGCGGCTGAAATCCAATTCCGATAAATTACGGGTTCGCATTTGCACTTTGGGCAGGGGAGATGGGGCTTCGGTTTTGCGACTGCCGGGGTTTTCCCGGACAATCTGTTTTGCCCTTGCGGTCACCAGCCGTGGTTGAAATGAGTCCATGGCGATGACTTGGTCCGCCGAATCAAAATAATCCCCGCTTCCTCCCATAACGAGGAGGGTGCTCACTGCGAAACTTTTATTCAATTCCTCAATCCGGTCTACCAGTGGCGTGATCGGTTCCTGATTAGAAGTAATCAGAGCTTGCATTCTCGCATCACGGATCATGAAGTTTGTGGCGCAGGTGTCTTCATCCATAAGGAGAAGCGAAGAACCGGCTTCGACGGCTTCAAGAATATTTACTGCCTGGGATGTAGAACCACTCGCGGAGACCGTAGAGAAATTCTCTGTAGAGGGAACGAGCGGCAGGTTATCCATAAACCCGGAAACGTTGATGGGCTGGACGGAACGGCCGTCTTCCGCGCGAATTTTTACTGCGGTTGTTTGGGTCGCGATGCATTCGCGTCCGTCCCCTGTTACATGGGGATAAACTGCATCCTGAATGGCCTTCAGTAAGGTGCTTTTGCCGTGGAACCCACCTCCCACAACTAAAGTAATTCCCAGAGGAATAGCCATGCCGGAGATTTTTCCGCGATGAGGTAGATGAATTTCGGTGCTCAATTCTTCCGGCGCAGAAAAAACCACACCACCGTCTTTAAGAGGCAGGTCGCTAATCCCTGATGCGCGGGGAAGAAGCGATCCATTAGCTATATAACTTGCCCATTGATTCTGGTTTAACATTTCACTCAGCGCGGAATAGTCCTCCAGGGTTTCGAGGGCTTTCTGCACCTGGTTCATGTCGAGGGATTTTGCCAGCAGGCTCTCTTCCCAGACCGGAGGGAGGATATTGGATAAAAGTTTTACGCATTCCTTTGCCAGTACCCTTCGCCCGTCACCGGGAAGCCCCGCGAACAGAGTCAGAATTAAATTATCTTTTATAATTTGCATTCCGCTTCTGCGAATTACTTTTTGTCCCGGTGATTGAACGGCAACTTCTCCGCTTCGGCCGGAACCTTTGACTCTTCCCTGGCATTGCTGGACACGGTGCTTAACTGCTCTTAATAAATGATCTTCCAGAGCCAGTTTTCTTAATGGGGTGTTGTAGTGAAAACTGGAAAAGCCCGCTGAAGGAAGCGCTATTTTTATGGAAAGACGGGAGGGTGCCGCAAAAGGATCGCCTTGTACATGTTCAAAAGTTAATTGAAACAGGCCGAAGGGAAAACTTCTTCCTTGAAGGTTTTTGTAAGCTTTGTAACCCCTGCCATCCATAGAGGTAACCTGATCTATGAGTTCTTGTGGGACAGGCATGGCAGTTAGCATGAGTAGTGTCCGGCGAATCCTTGGGACGAAACTCCAACAGGTAAATAATTGCGGGCAATGTTGACGATTTGGGTTCGGTAGGAGAGGTGGATAGAATCTTCCTGGATTTGGCGCATCGCTGTAGGAAGACGGGTTTTTAAAGTTCGGGAACCCTCAGCGGTTCCATCTCCTTCTATAAAGTGATCGATGATGACTGCCGATGCACCTGCATTTTTTAATCGATCAAAAAATTTATGCGGATTTTCTAGCGGATATAAAGGTGAAAGGCAGGCAATGGTTTTGAGTCCCTGTTCAGAAAGTTGTCGCAAAGCAGAAATCCGTTTATCAATGCTACAAGGGGGCGGGGGCAGGCCGGGTAGGTGATTCCTGTCTCCTTCTATAGAAATATGGATTCTGAGCGAACACGGAAGTTTAAGCAAGGTTGCCTGGTCGTCGAGAATATTTGAACTGTGAGTTTGTAGAATCAATGTGTCAGGTGGACAGGTTATCATGGCCTGGAGGATTGCACGGGTCACACGATATTTTTTTTCCGCGGGTTGCCAGGGGTCGGTGGAACTGGACATGAAAATTGTGAAGGGAATTGAGCGTTTGTGCGCCCAGGTTTTTTCTTTTTCCGCTGTCTGGGTATACAATTCCCCAGCGTTAATTTTTACATCGACAAACTTTCCCCACTCGCGACCCTGAGTGAGCCACGGGTTGAAGCGGACGTAGCATCCCTCTCCACAAGAGGAAAGTCCATAGCCGCAGCCTCCATAAGGGTTGAGAGAATGTGAACAAACCTCTTTAAGGTATCCACTGGAGCGGGTCAGCAGGGTTTTACTTTGAATCAGATTGATCTGCAATTTCTTTACCCAAAGGAAAGTTTTGGGAATGGAAACGAGTCAGGGGATTTCGTTCCACTTTACTGATCCCAGTCTCATCCTAAAATCGGAGCCAGCGTGATAATACACTTCGTAAGCTCCGGTATCTTTATTTGCATCTGCAACCACCCATTTGCCGTCGGGGAAGTCTTCAAGGTCCCAAAGCCAGACTCGTCGGTGATCCGTTTTGGTTAGGGTTAGATAACCGTGATTTTCCCCAAAATAAAACTGCCCATATACGGTAACGGTGGTTCCGGGAGGACCGTCCAGAATTATGGAGTACTCTCCCTCGCAAAAATAATTCCTCATTTTCCGGAGATCTGGGAAATCGCGGCCTTTTTTTATGGTAAAAGCTTCTTTGCAGTGACGTCCCTTATAAAACAGTGCTTCAGGATTCTGGAACTCCTTTAGCAGTACTAATTCAGTTTTGGTTTCTCCTGCCCAATTGACAGCAGGAAAACCAACAGCTACTATCATCAGAACCCATGCGGCCTTTATATTCATATCTTAAGATTTCAGGGGTTAATGCAACATGTAAATAGAATCCCAATTTTCGTTAGCTATTTTATCATTTTTTATTAAACTCCGCTATTCTCCCTGCTAGTGTCCAATTCGTAAAAGCAAAAACCGTTTTCAGTTTCTACTAGAACTCAAGGAGTAAATATTTGTTGATGTGGCATGTTGTTAAAATTCCTGGTTTGGTTTGATGGCACAAAAGATGAAAATTAAAAAAGAAAAATCTCTGAAATATTTGAGTCTCGGGTTGGTTCTTTCGGGGTTGATCTTTATGGTCGACACTCAGGTTCCCCTCGGAATTGCGGATGGAATGCTTTATGTGGTCCTGGTTATTTTAGGGCTGATGTCAAGAAACCGGTCCTTCATTATTGGTGCTGCGATTTTGGGCTCTGTTTTGAATGTAGCGGGTTTTATGATATCCCCGCCCGGAGGGGAATGGGGGAAAGTAATTGCCAATCGACTTCTGGCGATATTCACCATTTGGATGACGGCCATACTTTGCCTGATCATATCCAGAACTGGAGAAAGTCTGCGCTCCTCCAATGAAAAACTGGAAGAAAAAGTCGAGGACCGGACCGGTAAGTATCAAAAAGCCAACGAACGTCTAAATGCTGAAATAGAATCTTCCAAACTAGTCAAGACCATTGCGGTCGTTTCAAATGAGGCTCGGGCAATTGATGAAACCCTACATTTTTGTATTCGCAAGATCTGTGAGTTTGCCGGATGGCCATTGGGGCATCTCTATTTGACCGCAGAAAATCCTTCAGATGGACTTTTCCCAACCAAGATTTGGCACGTGGAGGAACCCGGAAAATTTGACACATTTCAAAAAATTACCAAAGAGACTCTTTTTGAAGAAGGGGTTGGCCTGCCTGGTCGGGTATTGAACAGCGGCGAGCCTGCATGGATCATGGATGTGACAAAAGACTCTAATTTCCCGCGTGCGAAACTTGCAGAAAATATTGGGGTAAAAGCTGGGTTTGCGTTTCCAATTATGATTGGCAAGAAGGTAGTGGGGGTGATGGAATTTTTCTCGCCTAAGGCGGTAAAACCTGATCCTGAAATACTCGACATTATGGCTCAGATTGGAACCCAGCTTGGAAGAGTGCTGGAAAGGAAGCAGGCTCAAGACGCAAGTGAACGTTCGCACGATCAGTTGCGCAACCTGTATCTGCGTCTGGAACAGGTGCGCGAGGAAGAAAGAACCCGTACCGCTCGGGAAGTTCATGATCACCTCAGTCAATTACTCACCACGATCAAGCTGGAACTCTCTCTGCTCAACAACAAACTCGCCCACTCCAATCCAACTATCCAGAAATCGTCGGAACAACTTCTCGAAATGAGTGATGAGGCCATCCAAACTGTACAAAAAATTGCAATGGATCTGCGACCGCCGATTCTGGATGACTTGGGAATTGCCGAGGCTATTAAATGGCAGGCGATGGAATTTAAGAATAGAACTAAAATCGAGTGCAATTTCGAGAATGACCTAAATGACTTTGAGCTTGATTTGGAGAGATCCACAACCTTGTTTCGAGTTTTTCAGGAAACGCTGACTAATATTGTCCGGCATGCCGGTGCGACAAAAGTTTATGTTACACTGAGTCAATTCAACGAATCTATCACCCTTCAGATTCGGGATAATGGGTGTGGAATCTCACCCGAGGAGGTGTCGAGCCTGAGGTCATTGGGGCTACTGGGCATGCGGGAGCGAGCGATGGTTTGGGGCGGTAATGTACAGATTCGTGGTATTCCAAATGAAGGGACAACAGTTACAATCAATATTAAAAAAGGATAATAATGGCAACAAAAAAAGAAACAGGGAAAATTAGAATAATCATTGCGGACGATCACCCGCTGTTCCGCCGGGGATTGAAGAATGCCTTTTCCGAAACCCCGGATATTGAGGTGGTGGATGAGGCAGAATCCGGGGAAGAGTTGCTGGAAAAGGTTCAGGGGATGGATTTGAGCCTGGCTCTTCTGGATATTTCCCTGCCTGGAAAGGGTGGCCTGGAAATTCTCAAACAACTGAGAGACGAACGCCCCAAGCTGCCAGTGCTTATTTTAACCGTATTGCCGGAAGAACATTACGCCGTCCGTTTCTTCAAAGCCGGGGCTTCAGGCTTTCTCACCAAGGAAAGCAGTACTGACCAGATTTATGCCGCGGTAAGAAAAGTTGCTGATGGAGGAAAATATGCCAGTGCTGAAATTACTGAAAAACTGGCGTTCGACTTCAATAAGTCCGACCGACCCGCCCACGAAAGGCTTTCTGACCGGGAACATCAGGTATTTATAATGTTGGCAACAGGACAGTCTCCTACCGAGATTGGAAAAGAGCTATCGCTGAGTGTCAAAACTATTAGTACCCACCGTTCACGCATTCTGGATAAGATGCAAATGAAGAAGAACGCTGAATTGATCCATTACGCGATTTCCCAACATCTTCTGCAGTAAAGCTTTTTACAGCAAGCTAGCCCACGACACACCAACAAAACCCCTTCTTATTGTAGGATAAACACCTAATAGCCTATAGGCTTTTTTCCGTATTCATTGGGACATAGCCTACCCAAAAAAAGGTTTTGCGCCTATATATACAGGTGTGCCTATCCATTAGAATCTCTCAGGTAAATGAGTAGGTCAAAGTTTCTCGTAACACGAGTTAAGTGTTTTTAATAAGTAAAGAGAAGAGCTTTTTAATAAACAAAACTTTTAAGGAGAGGTTATGAAAAAGATTTTTGTTTTGACAGTAGCCATGGTTGCAGGTTTTGCCATGATTGCAAATGCAGGTTCAATCACCACAGGCCAAACCGCAAAATGTAATGACGCAAAAAGCATTACGCTGGAAACTGCAGGTCCTGGAAATGATGCTGGCGGAAAAGATGGCTACACCCAAAATGATCGTGGTGGCGCTAATGTAGTTGTTTGGAAGTCTTCTAACTTCACCACGGTTCCTTTGACATTAGGACCAAATGACAACAACGACAGTGTTAATGGTACGGATGGTGGACGAACCGGTCTCCCTCAAAGAGGCGGCATGGGTAAACACAAAGTTACTTTGGTTGGTCAAAACAACTTCAGCCGTGGAGACTCCATTGGAGATATCAGCGGACTGGTTAAGATCACCAATAATGGCCAGAACGCCGTTATGGTTACCTGTAACTAAGATTGGATTTAGTAAGGGCTTAATAAGCGAGTTGGGTCCTTGCCCTAGAGAACAGCCGACCACTCCCTGGTCGGCTGTTTTTTTTTGTTCTGAACTTGTCAGTAAATTCCTAGTCGCTGTCATTGTTGCCCTTCCCTTGACACTCCCATTAAGTTGGTAGTGTTTGTTTTGCCTTCCTGTCTGATAGAGCTTTATAGCATTCCCTATTTTAAGAAAAGCTCCATGGGTCTTTAAAAACTCCCTCATCATTTTTCCTATTTCTGTGAAGATATTTCCTGCTCAAAAATAGGTGGTGGGCCATTGAAAAAATAGCGTTCAGCTGATACCCAAAATATCTATGTTTCATTACACTCCCCAATAATTACTAAGCATATCTATTAGCACTGCTGAATGAGTGATCATTTATAAAACCCACAAGGAGAGAAATTATGAAAAAAGTTTTCGCTTTAACGGTACTATTTGTTGCAGGCCTTGCTTTTTCCGCTCATGCGGCAAAGATCAGCAACGGTCAAATGGCTAAGTGTAACGACGCTAAAAGCATTACGCTGGAAGCCGACAAAGTAGCTCACATGACTAACGACAAATTTGGTTACACCGGCAATGATCGCGGTAGTGCAAACTTGAGTATTTGGAAATCTTCCAATTTCACCACTGTTCCTATTGCTTTGGGACCGAATGATAATAACGACAGCCTGAATGGTACAGATGGTGGACGAACTGGTCTCCCTCAAAGAGGCGGCATGGGTGCTGGTAAAGTAACGCTGGTTTCTCAGCCTGCTTTCACTCGTGGGGACTCCATTGGAGATATCGGCGGATTGGTGAAAATCACCAACACCGGTGCTATCCCAGTTACCGTTACCTGTAACTAAGATTAGATTTTTAGTAAGGGCTTCATCAGCGAGTTGAGCCCTTGCCCTGAAGAACAGCCGACCACTCCCTGGTTGGCTGTTTTTTTTTGTGTCGAGATTGCATAATTTTGGTTTCGATGGCATCTTTGTTTTAGCGACTCATCTTACCCTCCTCAATTATTACGCTTAAGTTTTCCTATCTAATTTGTTACCCTTAGCCGTTTAGCGAATCCATAAATAATGCAGTTTTTTTAGAGAGTAGAAATGAGTGATCCTGTCAAAGTCCGGTTTGCGCCCAGCCCTACTGGGTTTTTACATATTGGCGGGGTGAGGACCGCCCTGTTCAACTGGTTGTTCGCCCGTCATCATGGCGGACAATTCGTGTTACGTATTGAAGATACTGACCATGAACGTTCCACAGAGGAATCAATCACTGAAATTCTGGAGTCCATGAAGTGGCTGGGGTTAGATTGGGACGAAGGCCCTTACCGGCAAACTGAGCGGCAGGAAATTTATACGCAAAAGGTGGACCAACTTTTTAAGGAAGGTAAAGCCTATAGATGTTATTGCACGCCGGAAGAGTTGGATCGCAAACGCAATGAGGCTCAGAAAAAAGGACTCAAACCTAAATATGATGGAACGTGTAGAGAGCGAACCGATCAACTGGAAGGAAGTCCATCAGTGATTCGATTCAAAGCACCTCTTGAGGGCTCTGTAGTGGTTGATGACCTTCTGCGAGGCAAGGTGGTGTTTGACATTGAAGAACTGGACGACTTGATTCTACAGAGAACCGATGGTTCTCCCACATATAATTTTGTGGTAGTGGTCGATGATGCCGACATGGGTATCACCCATGTAGTGCGGGGGGATGATCACCTATCCAATACACCGCGACAATGTTTGTTGTATGACGCGTTAAACTTTACCCGACCCAAGTTTGCGCATATTTCCATGATTCTGGGTCAGGATAAAGCCCGTCTCAGTAAGCGCCATGGGGCAACCTCGGCATTGGCTTATCGCGAAATGGGCTATCTGCCTGCTGCCATGATTAACTATCTGGCCCGGTTGGGGTGGTCACATGGAGATCAGGAGATTTTTTCGCGGGAAGAGATGATTCAACACTTTTCCTTCGATTCAGTTAATACGTCAGCGGCGGTATTCGATCCGGACAAGCTATCCTGGTTGAATGAACATTATATTAAGACTACTCCTCCAGAAGAACTGGCTCGACAATTGGAGCCGGTGCTGGTTAGCACAGGTGTGTTACAGAGTGGACATGGGTTGGATGCGAGCGAGATTGCGAAAGTGATTCCTTCTTTGAATGAAAGGGCCAAGACTCTCGTTGAGATGGCAGAAAAATCGAAATTCTATTTTAATAAAGAAGTGGAATTTGATGAAAAAGCCAAAACCAAGTTTCTGACTGCTAATGCCAGACCTCTGCTGGAAAAAGTAATTGCCGGACTTTCCCCAATGGAGAACTTTTCTGCGGAAGAGATTGAAACTTTGTTCAAGAAAATCGTGGAAGAAGAGGGCACCAAGCTCGGCAAGCTGGCACAACCGGTACGGGTAGCTCTCACCGGTACTACAGTGAGCCCCGGCATTTATGATGTCATCCTGCTTCTGGGCCGAGAACAAACTCTGGTACGGTTAAATAATGCTTTTCAGGCAATTTGACCAAATTCAAGTTGAGTGATTTAACGAAAACGAGATAAACATGATTTTCGGCTTCTAGATAAAACCCTTGTTTAATAAGCAGTTTTAGAGGGTGTTGCAGGCCTGAAATTTCCTGATAAAATATCCCAATATCAAATAAGAGTATTTTTTTTACAGGTCCAGCTTTTGGGGATTGTGAAAATGATTTATTGGCTTTTATTCTTATCCGGAATTTGGTGCCTTGAAATATTTTTAGTTTCAAGAGTCGTGGAAAATAGGAGTTCACTAGGGTATAAAATTTTTAGAGGTTCAGCGGAGTTTTTTGTCCCGCTATTTATTGCTTCAGGGGTATTTTCATTCCTTCAATTTCAACTATCATTTACTTCCAGCAACTTTAATCAAAAACCCCTGGAATTTATAAGCAGTTTTGAAAATCAACTCATAGCCTTTCAGGAATTTTTTGAATTTTTTAAACTGGAGGCGCTGACCCAATTAGGCATCCTCATTGGTTTGATTTTTATTGGGTGTTGCAGCCCAATTATTTCTGCTCTTAAGTTGACCCGAGCGTTTCAAGGATATTCAAAGTTAATAGGGCGTATATATATTCTCATTACACTCTTTTGTTGTTTTACCTTTTTAGGGAATGGTTTTTATAGCTATGCGAATGGGGCACGAGCCCGAATTAAGGATAAAGCTGATGAAGTGGTGAGGGCCTTAGCTAGCTATCAGGGAATAGTGCAAGATCATATTAGCCTAGCAACTGTTAAAAAGATTATAGAAGACCAGCCTCTGGAAGAATTGTTTGATGAAATCGATACTGTTTCGTTTGTAATAAATAGACCACGATATAACGAGAAATACAAAGGCAATCCTCAAGAATTTCCAACGGATCCTCCTCCTGATCCTCCCCCGGGTTTTAAGAAAAATATCGACAGGTTTGTACGCATCAATTCTGTTTGGAATAATGACCTGGCAAAAATCACGAAAATAATCGAAGAACAAAGAGAAGCCGCTAAGCGTGTTTCTTCGGAAAAAAAACCAGCAGAAACCCCCTTACCAGAACTTAAAGTTGTCGATGCGCTAAAGGCTGGTATTTCCCTTAATGATCTCAATCGAGTAAAAAGGGATTTTAATGAGAAGCAAAAGGAGGCAATAAAGAATTTTGAAAACGAATTGAAATCGAGCCGGTCTCCGCCAAAATCATTTATCAGTGAGATGGCAAAAACTGTTTCTGGCAAGCTCTTGGATGTGGCAGTAAGCAACACATTATTTTCTAAAAATCTTGACCCTCTGATAGTGATGGGCGAAGGGTTTGGCCCTATATCTGAAATTGTGGGAATGTTCTTTGGCAAATCATTTGTTTCCCCCATTAATGATTTTATTAGTGGGGAGGCAGGAAAATATGTAGAGGAATCGCTCAGGGGTTTTAAAGAAAAACCCAAGTCACTGCCCTTGAAACCCATAAATGAGTTTATTGCCGGCAGTACCCTGCTCCAAACCATTTCAGATAAATTTAAAAGGCAACAAAACCAGTTTAGGTCTTTGATAAATGAAATTAATATTAATTTGTATGAAACCCCATCAACCTATTTCCGGGTTCTTTCCGACCTCAGGAGTGATTTTCAGCATAACTGGAAAGAGAATATCATTCAAAAGGTTGAACTTGGTTTGGCAGACTCCAGAAAATTAGAAGGTTTAAAACAAAAAATTTTAGCTGATATTGAGACGAAATCGGGCTCTAAAGAAAAAATTGTATCGATGAAAAATTATTCCAGAGAATTATTTGGCAAAGAACAAGGGTTAGGAGCAAAGCAAATTCTTGGGAATTTAGCAGAATTTGAAAAAAAATATGCGTTTGGAAATGAGCTGGCTTCTGTAGCCAGGGATTATGGCAAAAAAACAATTTCAGCAGATCTTGATTTGTTGGTTATGGCTGAAGAAAAGATAATGCAATCACCTGAAAAAAATACTGTTTCGAAAAGGAGGCCTGTCCGAAGAACCTTAAAGAGAAGGAGATTGCCTGGCTCTGGAAAGGAAAAGGCGAAGGTAAAGGAAAACTCAGGGCGTAGATTATGGGATGATAGGTTTGAGCTGCAAAAAAGAAAAACGATTTTATATCAACAGGTGATGCAATTAAGAAAAACCAACGCACGGGTTGGTGAATTATTTAACGAAATTATGAATGACTCAAATTCGATAATTGAATTTCTAGATATCATTGAGGAGAAAGGTCTTTTTAATGACAAGCTTCACCATGAATTAATGGAAAAAGTAAATTCAAAGGCTACTATAGATAGCCTCTATGCAAGTTTAGGGGTGGATCCTTTTAAAACTAGGGAAATGCGGGCAACTATTGAAGCATATAGTTCTATTCTTAAAGAATTAGGAAAAGGTGATCGGCTTAAAGATTTAATTGAAATCAAGAGGCCGTTTAATTATTTGGGTTTGAAACGATTGAGTGACTTCCCGGAACTTGTGAAATTTATCACAGAACATCCTGAGTTGACAGGTATGCTGATAGCAAGACTCAGCGAGAAAAATAATAGTTACAACCCCTATGTGGGCTCGGGGAATCATTTTCCAAGAGTAAATAGAGGTTATGATAGGTTTTCAGATCTAAGCACATACCGGTCAAATACTCCACCGGAGAGATCTTTTCTGCCAAGGTGGCTGAAATCGTTAAAGGGGAGGTAGAAATGAAGGAATGGTTATATGCGCCCCATTCCAAAGTCATCTTTCATTGGATATGTAAAATCACTTGTAGCGCCTTTTTTATTTATCTATTTTTCCAACATATAACTGCCCCAATTCTTGACTTCAATTGGTTAGGCTGGGTTTTAGGAGGGGGTTGCCTTTTTTTGAGCTTTCTCATGCTGGGCCGCCCTTGGGCCAAAATTTTTATAGCGGATTTCCATGTTCTTTTAATTTGTTTGCTTTCTAAAACGTATTTTCTTTTATTTGATATGGACGTAGAAGGGAATCGTTTGGGAGAAATTTGGGGTTCCGTTTTATTTTCTAGTGGAATTGTTTTGTGGTTGCCCAGTGTTGTTTGGTTGGGCAAAAGCTTTAGTATTCTTCCCGCAGTAAGGGAGATACGTGTTACAGGTCCTTATCGGATAATAAGGCATCCTATTTATTGCAGTTACATTATTATGGAGTTGGGGGTCTTGGCATTTTTACCCTCTTGGTGGAATGGTCTGATTATAGGTTTGGCTTTTGGGATATATGTCATCCGGCTAAATATTGAGGAAAAGATCCTTTCTGGAGAGAAGGCTTATCAGGCGTATTGTGAAAGAGTGCGTTATCGTTTGATTCCCTTGGTATATTAATTAACTTTTCTTTCCTTTCCTATCATTTCTCCAATGTCCTTGACCTCTACTTTGAGGCCTTTGGCTTTCACCGCATCTTCCAGCATGAGCACGCAATAGGGGCAGGATACGGCGATGGTATCGGGGTTGGTGACCATCAATTCATCAAGTCGGTGGTGGCTCATGCGTGCGCCGGTATTTTCTTCAAGTAGGAACCGAGCTCCTCCGGCTCCGCAACAGGTTCCCTTTTCCCGGCTTTGTTCCACTTCATGAACATTCTGCGCTTCCAATACTTTGCGAGGGGCATCGTAGACCCCGTTATGTCGACCCAGATAGCAGGAGTCGTGCACCACAACATTGGCATCGGTTTTATCTCCAAGTGATATTTTCCCATCTGCGATCAACATTTCCAGTATTTCAGAATGGTGGATCACTTCCAGATGGGCACCAAATTCGGGATATTCGTTTTTCAGAGAGTTGAGGCAATGTGGGCAGTGGGTGATGACTTTCTGCACGCCTTTTTGCTGAAAGGTTTCTACATTTTTGTTGGCTAACATGTCGAACAGGTATTCGTTCCCTGCCCTCCGCGCCGGGTCACCCGTACAACCTTCATCATTTCCGAGTATGGAGAAACTGACCCCGGCCTGCTTCAGAGCCTCTACCACTGCTATAGAAATTTTTTTGCCGCGCGTATCGTAAGACCCGTTACACCCGACAAAATACAAATATTCGGTGGGGTTGGCCTTATCCCAGATGGGTACATCCAAATCTTTCGTGGCCCAGTCTGATCGTGAATTTTTGGGGAACCCCCAGGGATTGGACTGGGTTTCCAGCGATTTGAAAGCAGGTTCAAACTCTTTCGGGTAGCGGTCTTCACTCAGTACCAATCCGCGCCGGAGATCGATCACTTTATCAACGTATTCGATCATCACGGGGCAGGCGGATTCGCAGGCTCCACAAGTGGTACAGGCCCAGAGCGTTTCGTCCTCAATCACACCACCTAGAAGAGCGATATCGGAAGGCTCATTAAGATGGTTTCTCAAATCAACCGTGAATTGTTGCGGCGAAAGAGGTTTGCCGGTCGCTAGCGCTGGGCAGACACGGTCGCACCGACCGCACTGGGTGCAGGTATGCAGATCCAGCATTTGTTTCCAAGTGAAATTTTCAATTTTTGTAATGCCAAAAGTTTCTTCGTTTTCAAAGTCGATCCGGTGCAGACTGCTTCCGGGGTTCAAGTTAGAGAAGAAAACATTCGGGATGGATGTCAGTATATGAAAGTGTTTGCTACGCGGCAGGAGCGTCAGAAAAAAAAGAATGGCGCACACATGAGCCCAGTAAGAGAGGCTGTGAAGGTGCCCGATCAATTCTTTGTTCAATAGGGTGACCAGAGGAACCAAAAGTGTTGAAAGGGGACCCGATCCTTCCATACCTGAATGGAGAGCCAGAAAGGCCGCATCGAAAAAAACATCACTTACCATAATAACGAGTATCAGGCCGAGAATTAATAAACCCTCGCCGGATAGCGTGAGCCGGTCGGGTTTAATCACTAATCTGCGGTAAAGAGCATAAAGAACTCCTAGAGTGACTATAAAGATCGCACCATCCTTGATCCAAAAATAAGGCAGGATAAATGGGGCGGTGGCAGAAAAGTGAGAATTAATATTGGGGAACAATCCGACAATAAAAAATTCGCCCGCACGAATAAGGAGGATCAGGAACCCCCAGAATATCAGAGCATGCATCCAGCCAGATTTAGGTTCTTGAAGGAGCTTGGTTTGTGCAAATGCGATCCGCAGGGTGGTAAAAATTCTTCTTACGGGTTGGTCAATACGGTTATCCTTCTCAGCTTTTAGCAAAAGACTCAGCTTGGGCCAGGCGCGCAAAGCAAAGAAAATCAATGCTATAAATATGAGAAAAATAAGGACCCTGGGCTGAAGATGAGGGGGGGTCCATTCAAAAGCATGGTTGATATGTTGATCCATAATCGGTGTAACCCTGAGGTCCAGCGAGTAAAGAGGTATTTAATCAGCCCACTAGACGTGATATTTGTTCTTAAAGTTCGTGCCCCGCAGGGGGTAGAAAGTGATGTACCCCTTCGTTAACTTTTATGCCCAATAAGGATAAAAGTTTTGGGAGGATACAATGTCCATGGGTCCCCACGGCTGGTGACCGGTTGAGGAATTGTTAGATTATTGTTTTTATTCGTGAATTGCTATTTTATTCGTAGCTTTGGTACTATATAATTATAATAACGATGGGTTATCCTCAGATTCTAATCTGATTTTGGAGATTTTTGACCTTGCTAAAAAAAATGATGGTTCAAATTCGGATATTGACCGTTTTGGTGATATTGGGGACTTTATTCCCGGTTTCAGCATTATCGGTTCCTGTAGAGGATAAGTTTGACAGGAATCAGGCGGGAAACCACCCCGGGGTATTTCCTAAATGGGAGGGGACACCTCCATTGAACCAGGACCTGTTTCCTAACTTGACAGATGGAATCAACGAGCCGCACCCGTTGCCGACTCATGTCAAGCGCGATATTTATATTCAGTTATTAAGAATCGAACCCGTAAATCAGGTGCAAAGCAAGGTGTTCAACGCCGATCGGTTTAAACATCTTCAACGAATCGGGGTTTTAGGCTTTGAAAACAAGACTTTCGCACCTTTTGAAGATAAGTCTGCCGGTGACATTGTATCGAGGCAGGCTTACCAGGAATTGAGAACCAACAAAAACTATTCCAATATTATCCCTCCGCAATTGATGGATGATGTGCGGTTTAAAATTGTTAAATCTCCCGGTTCAATGCCAGATCAAGACTCAGCGAACCAAGATAGCGGAGGCGAAACGCTGGTGGTTACCGGTGATAAGGTTGACGCTGTTATGATTGGAGCTGTGACAAAGTTTACGGATAGATACGTAGACCGGTATGGAAAAATTCAGAAAAGTATTTCCAGTGGCCTGGAATTTACGGCTTTTTTAATGGACCCCAAGACTCAGGAAGTGATTTGGGGGGCTCGTTTTGTTGGGCGTCAAAGACCGGGTATTCAGCATTTTAACGACCATAAAGGTCGCTGGATGAATAAAAAGGACTTCACCCGCTCTGCCATGAAACATGTATTAAAAGAATTCAGAAACCGGGATTGATCCTAAAATCATTAATAAATGTCTTAAATTATGAGTGAACCTTTTAATGGAGCTGCTTATCCGGAACCGGGCCCGCAAAGGGAGAAAAAGAGGAAGCTTTGGCGCAATCTCTTTTTGCTCAACCTTTGCGTTTCGTTGCTTTTAGTGGGTATTTTCTGGTTGCCGGGAAAACTGGTGGATTTGGACAATTTTCTCAATTCTCCCAGTGTTAACCTTCCAGAAGAAGGGCAAATAGCCGAAAAATCGAGTGAACAAGCTAAGCCTGCACTCAAGTCACCTGCCAACTTAATGTCAACCCTGGTAACCACGATAAACGCTTCTTCAGAGAAAGAATTTGTGTATTTTGACTTTTCCAGCGGTAAACCCGTCCGCATTCTGGACTCCTCATCTCTGGAATGGGATCTGGCCTTTAGAAGGGGTAAAGTGATATCTAACGGCGGTGCTTCCAGCAAATTGGGGAAAGCGGGCCTCATCAACTTGGGTGTTGTAGAATTTGACGAGGTGGAAGAAGTTCCTATGGATGATTATATCCAGGATATTGCCGCAAAAACCGAAGTGGAAAACCCTGTCATGGTAAAATGGTACAATTATAATTATCTGACCCATAAGCTTACCGCCAAGAAGAATATTTATGCGGTACGGACAGCAGACGGCAAATTTGCCAAGTTCCAGTTTTTGAGCTTCTATTGCGCTAACAAGGAAGCAGGGTGTATAAAAATGCGCTATGTGTATCAAGACACAGGGTCCAATAGCTTTTTGAGAACAGGTGGAATTAGTACAACTTCGTAGGAAGCATCTTCGCCCCCACTGGAGCCTGCGACCTCATTTTGATATCTAGAAAATAAATTGTTTAGGTTCCCAAGACCGCTCTTTTCTGATAAAAACAAGCTTCAGCTCTCAATTCTATGAAAGTAGGAGATATCTGTAGCCGTAATTAATTTTGATCATAATTTGGATTTGGAGAAAAATGTATGCCGACTTTAAAAGGTTTATTGTTCAATCAATATGCAACTGAAGGACTTTCCGCATTGGTTGAAGAAATGCAGTCAAAATATTCTGCAAAAAAAGGACGTAGATTTAACGATGATAATGTTACCTACGAAATCAGCCGTCCTGTCCTGAAGGATAACGCTATAGAATTTGAGATCAGTTCAAAAATCCCGGAAGATGAAATCAAAACCCCAAAGGAGATGCAATCCTATTTCCAGCAAATCAAAAAAGTTCTGGAGAAAGGAAAAAATAAACCTGTGTCGGTTGAAATGGAAAATATAGTCTGGGACTCAAGAAAAGATACCGAAAAGAAAAGGGATTATGTAAAGCTTCAATACCAATGTCCCCTGGATGATTTGTTTAATAATAAAGAAGTGGAAAAACAGCATGAAAAAGTTATGAGTGGCAAAGCCGATTCTTCCATAACAGATTCCCCCAGTGCTTTCACAAAGGCGGGAAGTATTGTGTTGGCGAACGTACGCGACTCCATGCATCAGTTTGGAAGAGATAGCCTGATCAAATTAATGGATGCTAATAAACAGATAAAAGCCTCTCTGAAAGGCTAAATTCTTTTGGGTTCCATAACGTATTATATTGGCCGGACATTGCAGGTAATAGGCTTGGCCACCATCTCGGCTGTGGTGTTTATGTTCTTTACCCAGATGAGTATGGAACCTTTATTGGTCTGGTCGTTGGTAGGGGCTTCCGAGTTTTATGGCGGTACGTGGTTGATGGGCAAGGAGGGAAAGTAATTCGTACTTTCCCTGTTTGACTGAATAGTTTTTCCTTCCCTTAAGTAATAAAGATTACCGATGAAAACTCTTCTCGCAGAACCTGGTTTCCTGGCCTCATCGGGAACGATAGGGGCAGATGTCAGCTACCTGCTGGCACTCGTTTTTACCGTCCTTTTTCTCGTATCCTGGGGAATGGCTAAAAAAGCCCAGGGAACCCGGCATCATAATTTGATTCTGGTTTCCATGGTCGCGATGATCGTTTATTTCTGTGCTTACTATTACGCTCGGCAGTTAGGCGTGCTTTCCTTTGAAGGTCGTGAAGGTTTTGGCGGCCCGGACGATGTTTACGATAATGTTTTTGTTCCGGTATTGACCACCCATCTCAGCTTGGTTGTTTTCGGGATGATTCTTGCCTTTTATATGCTCTCGCAAGGATTCCGAGCCAGCGAAAAAGTGGGGGGAGACTATCACCTGAGAACAGGAGAGTTAAAGGTCAGTCCTAGAAGATTCAAAATCGTAATGTTGACGATTTTAGGCTGTTGGGCATTTGTCCAGATTCTGCTTTTAGTGTTCCGTGAAAACCCATTTGGAGCCAGCGTGGCGTATGCGTTGATTTTTGCGACCGTCGCTTTAGTGGCGAGTTTAGAGAAATTGATCGAAAAAATGCTTCCAGATGGGGCAAAACGCCATCGGGTCCTGGGGCGCACGACCATGGTAATTTACGCCCTGATCCTGGTGACCAGCACTGCAACCTACCTCATGCTCTATGTCTTCTACCCGACAAAATCTTTAGTTATGGGTTAAATCTGGCAAAGGGAAACGACTGGGGGAGGAAAGATAGCTGAAACGGGGGAAATCTTTAAAATATAGGGGTTTTAGCCTTGACACCCCTTGATTTACCTGCTAAATTTTGCGGAATTATTAGATGACCTCAAAGTACATGAGTAGGAGGTATAAGGCGGTCAGTCCATTGACCCCAAGGCCAATGTAAACGATGGTGTCAAAAATTTTTCCGTCTTTGCTGGCCATAAAAAATCCTCAAAAAGTGTATTTTTTTCTTTGAAATAAAAGAGATATACACTATCATCCAGATTTTGAAACTGTCAAGAATAAACTTTTTGAATATAGAATTAATTTAATTTTTCCGGAGCAGACAATGGATTTAGAAAAGATTAAGGAAAAGGCAGGGCCCCTGATTTATGTCGGAACCGTTATTTTCTCTTTGTGGTTTTTCTATTGGTTTGCGTCCGTTTGGCGGTAATCGATTGGGAAGAGAGCCAATCATTAATTTTTTATGTGGGAGTTTAAGGAAATATGAATGACTTTGCGGCTGACGAACAAAAAAAGTTTATCACTCCAAAATCCATTATCTGGTTCATCATTGCCTTGGTTTGTATGGCGGGCTATTACTTTCTGATCAATATTGGTCTGATGAAAGTTCAAGGACTGGATTTCTTCTATCTTTGGAGTTCAGGCAGTGGCGGCGGTTCAGGTCACTAAGTCTGGTTTATCGAATTAAGAAATGGCAAGCCCTGCGGGCTTGCCATTTTTTTTTTCCTGTTTTACCCTCTCTTAAATAGCTTCCACTAAACTCAAATCATGAATGATAAACCCTCCTGCCGGGTCTACCTGTTCCGTCACGGCGAAACCGCAAATTCAAAAGAAGTGTGCTTCAATGGTCACTTTGATATTGGGCTCTCTGAAAATGGAGAAAACCAGTTCAGGGATTGGGCTCAAGTCTTAAAGGATGAACCTTTCAAAGCCATTTATTCCAGCGACCTTACAAGAACCCGAACCAGCGCACAATTATTGGGAGAACCGCACCAGCTTGAACCTGTTGCTTATCCAGAATTGAGAGAGCTTTGTTTTGGCGATTGGGAAGGCCTGAGTGTCGCCGAGGTAGAAAAGAGATACCCTGATCAACTGGAAGAACGCATGAAGAATATTGAAAAATTCCAGGTGGATGGAGGGGAAACGTTTCAGCAATTGCAGGAAAGGGTTGTGCCCAAGTTTGAAGAGATCATTGCACGCCATAGCAATGAACAGATTGCCATGGTCTGCCACGGGGGAGTAAACCGGGTCATTCTCTCCCATCTGCTTGAGATCCCTATAAAAAGAATTTTCAGGGTGAAGCAAGACTATGCGGCCCTCAATATCATCCAACACTATGGTGATGAGCCGGTGGTAGAATTGCTGGGTGGGGCGGTCGACAAATCCGCTCCTGCCGAAGAAAAAAAGATAGCCATTCAATAAAGAGGTCTCTTTAATGGGGAGTTTTCTGGTCCAGATCAAAAATGCCGATGTTTATGTGGGCGGCAACCTGGCCATCAAGTCATTAAGCTGGACCATTAACGAAGGTGAAAACTGGGCTGTGGTGGGCAATAACGGTTCGGGAAAAACCACGTTAATGAAACTGATCTTCGGAGAACTCATCCCGATATATGGAGGTCAGGTTCATTGGTTTGGCAAATCGGAACATGCTCCTCTGCTGGAAGTCCGTGAAAAGCTCGGTTACGTATCGGCGGAATACCAGAACACTTATGACCGCCCCGCACTCGGTTGGGAGGTGGTGGCCTCAGGGTTTTTCTCATCCATAGGGCTGCACGAACAAGTCACACCGAAGCAAAAAGAATCCGCGCTCACCGCCATGGCCCATTTAGGGATTGAGTACCTCGGTAATACCTCATTCCGGCAAATGTCTTATGGGGAGGCCCGCAGAGTTTTATTGGCGCGCGCACTGGTTCACCGTACCAAACTGCTGGTTCTCGATGAACCCTGCGCCGGATTGGATATTCCCACCCGCGAACGCTTCCTGAATACGCTGGAAAAACTATCACGCACCAGCATGATCTATGTGACGCACCGGATAGAAGAAATCATGCCTTGCATCACCCATGTGCTTTTCCTGAAAGACGGGAAAATAGTAGCGCAAGGGAAGAAGGATGAAATGCTGAACTCTAAAACCCTCTCCCACGCATTAGGGTGCTCCCTTACCGTAGAAAAAAAATCCGACCGCTACTGGCTCTACTCGGCGTAGGGCCAGCGAACAACAAGGCGTAGGGCCAACAGGCACTATCCCTTCCCCTGACCGTCATCGCGAACGACTAAAAGGAGTGCGGCGATCCAGGTAGGGGTTGTTTCAATGATTCCCCCTTCCGCGAAGGGGGTTAGGGGGATTTGGTTTTGCCTTGTCATCCTGAGACATGTGATATTCCCATCACCTGTCATCCTGAGCTTGTCGAAGGATCGAGCCCCGAAGGGGTATGACCCCTTGATTATTTGAAATGGATCTTCGGCGAGGCTTTCAAAGTACAAGTTAATAGGAAAAATTAAGTTTCTTCCCGGATGGTATGACAATAATCTTTGTATTGAATGACCTTCCCCGTAAACCAATCTTTACAAATTTTCACCCCTCCATAGCCACCCAAAACTCAGAAACATCTTCTTTTTTTTATGGGATTAGAGGTTAAAAATTTTTAAGTCAACTAGTTACCAAGCTTCGCCACTCTATTCGATTTGAAGGGTCTTCGTTTTCTAGGTTTACGGTATCTTTCTTGCTGATATTAAGTTGGGTACCTTTAAAATTTAATGTTCATATGGGAAGTCTCGGATAATTATGAGTAAACCACAAGCGCCTATAACAATCCCAAAAACATTTTTAATTTCATCTTTTATAATTACCATTGCCCTGACATTTTCTTTTCTGAAAACTGGATTAGAAAATCATGAACAAGATAAAACTCTATTAGAACTAAAAGGGTTGGTTGGGCGATTGGGAGAGAAAATAATTTACTTAGATGAAGTATTAACAATGTCAGCTCGACTTGCTGCTACAACAGGCGATTTAACTTGGGAAGACCGTTACAAACGAAACGAACCAGTATTAATTGAGACTATAAATCAAGTTAAATCCTTGTCCTCAAGTCTGGTTATACAGCTCTTTATAGAGCAAACGGAAGGCTCCAATAAAAAACTGATGACAATGGAAACCCAAGCTTTTTTGGCTATACATAAAGGTCAGTCGGATTTAGCAAAAACAATTTTATTCGGTGAATCGTATCTGATGCATAAAAATAATTATGCGGATGGCATCAAGAAATTATTAGATAGTGCTAAGTCTAATATAGAAAAAGAAATCAAGAGTCAGGATCAAAAAATATTCCAATTTTTTCTAAGCAGTTGTTTTGTTATTTCTATCCTTTGGTTCATTACCTTCTTGATAGTTAGGAGCCATTTTTCCATCCGCAGGAAAATGGAACAGAACCTGCGAAGTGCCAAAGAAGAGGCAGAGAAAGCCAACCAAGCCAAATCTGAATTTTTATCAAGAATGAGCCATGAACTACGCACACCTTTAAACGCTATCCTAGGCTTCAGCCAATTAATGATGATGAACCCTAACCAGAACATCGAAAAACGGAAAAGCAACATCGATCATATATATCAAGCAGGAAGTCATCTATTGGAGCTTGTTGATGAGGTATTGGATTTAAGCAAAATTGAATCAGGTCAATTCTCCCTAACTGAGGAAAACCTGAACGCCAGTTTGATAATTAAAGAGCTTATCGCCCAAATACAACCTTTAGCCAAAGAAAATAAAGTTGAGATTGTGAATCATCTTTCTCAGCAAGATGATCATTTTGTTGAAGCAGACCACAAGTCTTTCGCCCAAATCATGCTCAACCTTTTAAGCAACGGCATTAAATACAATAAAGAAGACGGGTCAATTGCAGTGGATGGGGGAGTGTTAAGCAAGGACAAAATATGGATCAGCGTTTCAGATAATGGCCTTGGCGTATCCAATAAAAACATTGAGAAGCTATTTGAGCCCTTTGAACGTCTTGGACAAGAGTATGGGGAGGTTCATGGCACAGGTATTGGTCTCAGCATCAGCAAAAGTCTGGCAGAGCTGATGGGCGGGTCGTTATCTGCTGAATGTGAGCTTGGAAAAGGATGTAGTTTTAAAATTGTACTGCCTGTGGGGAAAAGAGAACCTGTAAATATGACCACCCCTGACTCGGGTTCAGCCACTTTAAAAATAGATATTCAATCCAAAAGCCATACCATACTTTATATTGAGGACAACCGGAAAAACTTGATCCTGATCGAGAAAATACTCGAAACCAGGGCTCAAATAAAATTTTTACCCTCCATGCACCCCCGAGAAGGAATAGAGCTTGCGAGAACTCATCGACCCGATTTAATTCTTATGGATATGCAGTTGCCAGATATGGATGGCACTGCCGCTTTTAGAGAACTTCAAAAATTTCAGGAAACATGTGCTATCCCTGTTATCGCTGTGAGTGCACAGGCAATGGAGAGTGATATCAAGAAGGCTCTGGATATCGGATTCAAAGATTACATAACCAAGCCCATTGATGTTCCTAAGCTCTTAAATACAATTGATGAGGTTTTTGCATAAACTCCTCTGCAACGTTCAACTGGCTATGTAAAAAACCGAGCTGAAAGTTTCAGATCAACTCCGGCCTCATTATATTCTTCCTAAATTCTTACCCGTTCTACCCTTGCAGGGCATGAATTTTATGGTTGGGGATACCACACGTTCCCTGAAAGGGTATGTGATGCCCTCTTCCTTAAAATTCATGCCCCGAAGGGGTACTCACGCCAAATCAGCTCTTACCTTCAGGTTTAGGTTATTCAGCATTCAACAATGTGGATTCTTGCAGTTTTGCCGTGCTTTGATCCTGTGGTTTCTTTCCTGATATCGCAAATTGCCAAAGCCCAATTCCTATCAAAACGATCCCTGGTAACATCATGAATCCCTCTTTATGCCATGTCATACTCAGAAAATAAGCATCCGCCATCCAAGCAAAAAAAATGATTAGACCAAGTCCGGTTAAGCATAAGGAAGAACCGAGTCCCCGCTGTAAAATTTTTCCTCTGGAGGATATAAATTGACGGAACCCGGAAAAAATAAAAATGGGTCCCATTACAAATAGAATGATCTGATAAATGCGGTGTACCGGGCTATCTGGAAAACTCGTGAAAACAGCCAAAACTAAGGCGCCAATCCCAATTAGGATTCCAAAGGATGCCCAGTGAATGAGGGTCTCTTTTTTTTCTTCTGTTACGGGTTCTCCGCAATCCGGGCATTTAGGAAGATTGATTGCAAATTTATGGTTACATTTGCTGCAAAACATATTAAGTATGTTTTCTGACATATCTTAGCCTTTCTTCGTACCTATTATTTCAGGGGAAGATAAAAGTGTTTGTTGCTCAAGCTATCAGCAGTATGAATTCATCCCATTATTTCTTCAATCCCGCAAATAGGGGGGGATAAACATTGCACCACGTTTTTGGCGGTCGTATGTTATATCCCCTACATTAGACTTCATGCCCCGCAGGGGTATCAGCGTCACCGCCCTATTGCCTCCCCCGCCAGGGGGTTGGTTGCTATTTTATTTTGATCGGGGTAAAATTTCGTTTCTTATATAAGTTTGAGGAAGAGGGGATATGAGGATTGCGGTTTTTCTAGTTCTATTTTCGTTCGGATTCCAAGTTCCCACGGTTTGGGGGTTATCGCCTGAACAATGGTTTGAGGAGGGCAACCGGTTCAGTTCGGAGAAGAAATTTGAAGAGGCAGTAAAAGCCTATCAGAAATCCATCACCGCTAATGCATTGTCGCCCGTGGCGCACTATAATCTGGGAATAGCCTACAAGAATTTGGATCAGTTGGATCAGGCGGTAAAATCGCTTGAAAAGGCTGTGGAATTGGAGCCCGAGAATATGGACATGCGGGTTACTTTGGGCAATGTCTACAATCGCCAGAGACGATGGGCCGATGCCATTGGGCAACTTAATATTGTGGTTCACCGTAAACAAGGCGACGCGCAGGCCCATGGAAACCTGGGTTGGGCCTATTACAATTATAAGAAGGGACCTCCTTTTAAGAAGGTGGTGATTCTCAATCTGTCCCGAGCTGTGCAATTGTTTAAAGAGGAAAATCTTGATGAGGCCGCAGAGGCGACACAAAAAATTCTAGAAGAGGCCCGGAATAAATTCGGCCATTCATTGATCCAATAAGCGGGATTATTTTTTTCAGAGGATGTTATGACTATTACCGTTATACCGACACGCAGTGAACACACCATCACGTTCAAGGTAGATAAGGCTTTATTGCCATATGGCAAGAGCATTCCTTTTTCTGAGCCCGGCGTTTCCAAGTTTCACCCGATAGCTGAAGCCTTGATGGCAATAGAGGGAGTGAATAGCGCCTGGATCATGGCTGACGAAATCATGGTTACTAAAGAAACGGAAATCCGCTGGGCTACCGTAAAACCAAAAGTAATGGAAACGATCCGCAGAGTGCAGGCCACCCCTGTCAAGGGCGGCTAGTGGTGCTTACCCGGTCGCTGACCGGAAAAATTCTTTAAATACGCGGATCATATATTCATGATCTTTTGTTCCTGACATTTCGCGGATGGAATGCATGGACAGCATTGGGTTCCCCACATCCACTGTGCGGATTCCGAGATTAGCGGCGGTGATCGGGCCGATGGTGCTTCCGCAACCGAGGTCAGACCGCACTACAAATTTTTGCACCGGCACTCCTGCTTTTTTGCATAACATCTCAAACCATGCACTGGACAATCCTTCCGTAGCATAACGTTGGTTGGCGTTGCTTTTAATCACAGGTCCACTATTAATGATCGGCATATGCTGGGCATCATGCTTTTCTGAATAATTGGGATGGACAGCGTGAGCCATATCCGCCGATATAAAGAATGAATTGGCCATAGCTCGGAAAAAGGTTTCCCTATCTTCCTTCAAGACGATTCGTTCTAATACATCTTTGAGGAAAGGAGACCCTGCTCCTTGCGCGGTTTCACTGCCCACTTCTTCATGATCGTAAAACGCGATCACCCTTGTTGCCGGATCTTTTTTCGTGGATTCTGCCAACGCCTGCATAGCGGAATGACAGCTTGCAAGATTATCCAGCCGACCGGAAAAAATAAATTCTCCTTCAGGGCCCGCAAGGGTGCCGGGTTGCGTGTCGTACAAAGATAACTCCAGCCCTGTAATATCGGCTGGCTTGCATTTCAATTCTTTGGCAACCATTTTTTTAAGTATCTCATCGGGAGAGGATTTCTTTTTCAAAGAAAATATAGGCGGCAAATGATTTTGCTCATTGAGAATCAATCCCTTTTTATTGACGTCGCGGTTCAGGTGGATGGCTAATTGAGGGATGCGTAATAAGGGTTGATCAAACCGGATCAGTTTAGAAGAGGGCTTTTTCTTTCCAGCTAAAATCACACGCCCTGCGAGCGATAAATCCCGATCCGTCCAGGTAGAAAGAAGTACTCCGCCATAAACTTCTACTCCTAGTTGCTGGTAACCACTTTTTGTATATCCTGCATTTGGTTTTAGCCTGAGATTGGGACTATCTGTATGGGCGCCGATGATTTTAAACTCGGGTTTTGATCCCACCGTAAACGCGATCAGGGATGAACCATTGCGGGTAAGAAAATATTTACCATTCGGGACAAGGTCCCAACTGTCCGCTTCATTTAATTCATTAAAACCTTTGCCTGAAAGATAGTCTGTCATCTCTTGCACGGCATGAAAGGGCGTAGGAGATCGGTCGATAAATTCCAGCAGGGGGTTGGTTTTAGTTTCTTTCTTCATCAATGATATCTCCAAACGCGCTTGGTCATCACCCTGAACAAGTTGCTTCAATCTGGGTTTGACTTTGAGTTGTTTTGATTCCTGCCAGTTTTTGCGAGAGCAGGGGATTTAACTTGTTATAAAATATGGCCTTATTTGATGCTTAGGATTAAGGTCCGATTGAAATTAAAAAAGCGATGCTTTGGTTTTGGCGGTTTGCCGGATTTCCTGTAAAATCAGGGTTCCTTAATTGGGAGTATTTTATTATGGGCCTTTTAATCAAAGCCGATTTTAAAAAGAAGCTGGACATCAAACTTTACCGGTTTGATCCAAAAAATCTCAAGACAGAATACCATGCCGAAATTTTTTGTGAAATGTTTTCCCAATTCCCGCAGTTCAAGGCCCATGTTGCGGCCTATATAGAAAGAAACTATTGTTTTGTGGTCAACGATGAAGACCACTCCGACCCCAATTCCCTTCTCAGCACTTTAAAGCCCTACGAAGTCAGAAAACTGAATGAATGGGTTTTGCTGCGTAATAAACCCGGCACTGTATCCAGATAAAAATAATTCCAAACGAAAAAACCTAAAACCGTCATTGGCTTGGAATAATAAGGAGCAATTGCCAAATTATAGGACCTTGGATATTTAGGGTTTAATTAAGGTTCAACCTAGTGTAAAAGTAGTTAGTTTAGGGCCTTAGTTCGTTATTTTTGGATGGAATACCATGGCTTTTGATAAACGAAAATCCGTTAAAATTCTTGTTGTTGAAGATGATGAGGCTTCCAGCACTATTGTCTTGAGATTTTTAGACCAGATGGGTTTCTCGAGGATGGTATTGGCAGAAAATGGAAGCGAGGCTCTGAATAAACTTTATTTGAACAAAGTCGATTTGATCATATCAGATTGGCGGATGCCTGATATGGATGGGTTAGAGTTTTATAAAAAAGCCAAGGAGGAACAACTTCTTGAGGGCGTACCCTTTTTAATGGTTTCGGCGGAAAATGAAAGAGCTAAAGTCGCTGTAGCATTGAAAGCCGGAGTGAAAGACTATATTCTGAAACCCGTGGACTATAAAATACTCACCGATAAAGTTGATAAACTTCTCAATCTCTCCACATAAAGCCTGTTGTTTTAACCCGAGGCCCTGCATTATTCTTCAAGGTAGACCAAATGAACGGAATTTTCGCCAGCAAGATTGAGAAACAGTCATGTAGAAGTGCGCAGGAATGTTTTCTGGCTTAAGCTTTCTTAGAAATAAGATTTTAGTGAAATCACGATTGGAGAGATAGATGGAACAAAAACTGAATCTTTTTACCCAGGCACCTTTATCGATAACAGCATTAATAATTAACCTTGGGGCGGGAGTGTTTTTGTCATTGCTACTTCGCTGGCATTTTAAACACTTTGGTTCCACACTTTCTAATCGGGACGAATTTTCCCAGGTCTGCCCTTTCATATTGTTGACCACCATTTTAATTATTACTGTGGTTAAATCCTCTTGGTTCCACACTTTCTAATCGGGACGAATTTTCCCAGGTCTGCCCTTTCATATTGTTGACCACCATTTTAATTATTACTGTGGTTAAATCCTCTCTGGCCTTATCTCTGGGTTTAGTGGGGGCACTTTCTATTGTCCGTTTCAGGACTCCTATCAAAGAGCCCGAAGAGTTGGCGTACCTATTTATTGCTATTGCAATGGGCTTGGGGCTGGGGGCAGACCAACTGGTGCCAACATTAGTGGCGGGACCTTTGATTCTGGCAGTTATGGCTGTTTTTAAATGGACAAGAAGGGAATCTAAAAAGAAAAATCTTTACCTATCTCTGGACTGGAAGGGAAAGCCTGATGAGACACAGGGTTTTTTGACCCGCTTTAATCAAGTGCTCGGGAATCACGTGCTGGTATCTGACCTTCGCCGAATGGATGTGAGGGAAGAGAGTTTGGAAGCCACCTATTTTATCGATGTGGAAAATCCTGATGATTTGTCCCCACTGGTAGATGATTTGCAAAAATCATTTTCCGGGATAGGTGTGACTTTCATCGACCAGAATCAGATGCCAGGTATATAAAGAAGTGATAACCGTCGATAACAGGCATAAAAAATCTTCCTTGATTAAGGTAGCGGTGGGAATTATCAAATCCTTACCTAAATCGATTTTTAAACCCATTCCTGTAAAATTCCCCTTTAAGTATTTTTTAATTACCGTTATATCCACCATCCTGATATGGAGCTTTTTACTTTCTGCAATTATATATCGTAATGCTTATAAGAAGGAGGCGGCGGTATTAGCTGATTTGATTCATTATAAAGGCCCGAGAGAGAAACATCGCCTGGGCAAAGCGGTTAAGGCGATTCTAATGGCGCCCTATAATTGGATGTCATCAAACCTGAGTGGTGAAAAAATTCCGCATTTTTATATCGATATTAAATTTAAGCATTATCAAAAAATTTTGCAAGAACGCGAGAAGGCCTTATTACTAGGTCGGCTTGTGTCCGGCCCCGACTCCTATATTCCTGCAAGCATACGACACCAGAATGATACCCATAAAGTTAAATTAAGGTTGAAGGGAGACTTGTCGGATCATTGGGCGGGAGATAAGTGGTCATTCAGAATCCACATGAAAGGCAAAGAACACTTATTGGGAATGAGGCGATTTTCCCTTCAAAACCCTCCTAATAGAGGCTTTGAAGGGGAAACTATATATTTTGAAGCTCTCAGGCGGGAAGGTGTTCTGACTCCGCGGTATTTTTTTGTAGATCTTACAGTAAACGGTGAATATAAGGGGGTCATGGCTTTCGAGGAACATTTTTCAAAAGAATTATTGGAGTCACAAGGGCGCAAAGAAGGCGTTATTTTAAAATTCGACGAGTCCCTTCAGGTGGGTAATTACAGCAGTCTCACCTTTGACAATTATATGAATAATCTGATCAAACCTTTCCGGCAAAATAGAATCAGCAAATCCAAGGAGCTGTCCGGGCATCTGGAAACAGCAATAGGCCTACTCAGAGGGTTTGCTCATGGAACGCTTTCAAGCTCCCAAGTGTTTGATGTTGAGTTAATGGGCCGTTTTTTGGCTGTTTCCAGCGTGTGGGGAGCTTGGCATCCTATGCGCTGGCATAACATCCGTCTGTACTATAACCCTATAACCGCAAGGTTGGAGCCGGTTGCATACGATGGTTCTTTGCATTATTTTAAACGAAAATCTGTTGAGCCATCTCACGACCCTTTTTTTGCATCTTTATTGGAAACCGATCTGGGAGTCAGGCCGTTTTATGAAGCCGCTTTAAGAAAACTTAAACGCGAGGCAGAAGAAGGAATTACGGAAAAATGGGTGAGTTCTATTCAAACCCGGGATCTTAACATCCTGCGTAAAGAGTATCCTCTGTTGGCTGGTGTAAACCTGTTTGGTGTGGGCCGAGCGGCATCACAAAGTTTAGAGAGAAATAAAAATGCAAAAGAGCACTATAAGAAAATACTGACTGCATTTTTAATTGAAGATGAAACAGGAAGTTATTTTGAACTAGTAAACCATTTACCTCAGAAAATATTTGTTTCTCAAATCGAGCAGGTCGACCAAAACACAGGAAAACGAGTGGCATTAAAAACCACACATTCCCTGAAATACCCCTTTCCCCTTTCTCGTACTCCCATGAAGACAGCACCACGCGCCAAAAGGGTTTATTTCCAGAAACCTGAAGGCGATCATGATATTAAAACTTTTGTTTCTGCCTTTATTGAGGGCGAAAAAAGAAAGTGGACCGTTGAAGTTATTCCTTATTTTCCTGCTTTAAGGAAAAACCCTCTCCCCGTGGTAACCATTGAGCAAGCGCTGGAGCGGCATTCATTTTTAACTCATAACACGGATTCAAATTCCTTGAGAGTCCAACAAGGGCATTGGGCGGTCAATGAGACTTTGGTGATCCCTGGAGGCAGGCGGCTGATCATTCCCCAGGGAACAACTCTAGACTTTGAACCTCAAGCGGGACTCGTAGCTACCGGCCCGGTTGATATTGAGGGAACTTCTGATGAACCAGTCGTATTGAAAGGGAACTTTGCCGGAAAGGAAAAAATGACATGGCAGGGAATTGCCATCATCAAGAGCGGTGAATCTTCGATATGGTCTAACGCGAAAATTGAAAATACCGCTGGGATCCAAATTGATCAGTGGTCTTTGTCAGGCGGGGTTAATTTTTACGAGTCAGACATAGAAATGGATCATGTTTTATTTTCCGGAAATCGCTCAGAAGATGCCCTCAATATTGTGCGATCGAAATTCAAATTAAAGAATGTGACAATTAAAAATACCACATCGGACGCTTTCGACTCGGATTTCTCTAGCGGAGAAGTGGTAGATGGGGTGTTTGAAAATATTGGTTCGGAGGGTGGAGGAGACGGAATTGATGTGAGTGGGTCAGAGGTCAGTGTTTCCAGAACCTTTTTTAAAAATATTTCCGACAAGGCCCTTTCAGTGGGAGAAAATAGTCAACTCAAGGCGAGCGAGGTGGACATCAACAATGTCGCGATTGGCGTTGCAAGTAAAGATGGTTCACAGTTGTTCATTTCTGATTCGAAATTTACAGATATAAAAAAGGCAGGCCTTATGGCCTATATTAAAAAGCCAGAATACGGTCCGGCAAAGATTTCGGCAAACGCGCTTGAAATCCATTCAACAGAAAAACGGGCTATTGCGCAAAAAGGTAATAAAATTACTATCGATGGAATAGAAATTCCTTCTGCTGAACTGAATGTTAAAGAACTTTATACTTCTGTGGTCCAACCTTGAATATTTCGAATTCCTCTCTCCCCCGATATGAAATCAAGTTCGTTGCAGAGCCTTTAGAATGTCAAAGGATTTTGAACTGGTTGCGTCAGCATAACTCCTGTCTGGAAATGGAATACCCAGACCGGCAGGTCAACAATATATACTTTGACTCTTTAAATCATAATTCGTATTGCGAAAATATTTACGGATCTTCTTCTAAATCTAAAGTCAGATTCCGTTGGTACGGTGACTCGCAGGAACCGCAAAATGGCTCCCTCGAAATAAAATGCAAACGAAATCAGTTGAACTGGAAATTGATTTACAAAGTTAAAGGCGAGTTGGGGAAAAATGGTAGTGATTGGCGAACCCTTTGCTCTGAGATTCGCCGACAGCTTCCCGCAGAGGGGAGGCAATGGATGGAGATGAATCCCCTGCCGGTTCTGATCAACAGGTATAAAAGAAAGTATTTTGTTTCCAGAGATGAAAAAATTCGCGTGACCCTGGATACAGATTTAGATATATATGATCAGTCACGAAAACCTTTCCCAAACTATACCTCAAAATCGAACCTGCCCAAAGTTCTGGTTCTGGAGATCAAGTTTCCTCGAGAGTTGAGGGATCACGTGGTGCATATGTTCGGAGATGTTCCCTGGCGCTCCAGCCGGTTCTCAAAATACGTTTCAGGATTTCTATCGATAAACGGCCGCTAGGCAAGAAGGCTAGGGTCGATTATTACAACTGGTGGGTAAAAATTTATTCGGAAGCTATGCGTAAACTGGAGGGTTGGCTTATTGCATGAGGTGCACTCAACCGCCGATGGCGTGCATGGCGCGGTCGGGTTGTTTGAAATCTTTCAGATTAATTTTGTGGCCGGGTTCTTTGATCAAAACTGCTTGCTGGATGGCCTCGGCTATGGTGGCATCCGTCGCGCCGTTTCGGATCAGGTCTTTCAGGTTGTGCTCGTTTTCTGAAAACAGGCAAGTCCTGAGTTTGCCATCAGCCGTCATGCGGATGCGGTTGCAATGATCACAAAACGGATTACTGACTGCTGTGATGATGCCGATCTTTCCCTTGCCGTCAGCAAAGGTGTATTCGCTAGCCGGACCGATTTCCAAGGAGTTGTCGATCGGTACCAGTTCGTGTTTTTCCTTAATGAGATCGACAATTTCGTGACCGAACAAGACTTTGTCACGTTCCCAGACTTTATCTGAGTCCAAAGGCATGAACTCGATGAAACGGACCTCAAACCCATCGGATCGCCCCATTTCTATAAGGCCCATGATCTCGGTTTCAGAAAAATTACGCACTGCCACGGCGTTGATCTTTATCGACTTGAATCCAACATTACGCGCTGCATCCAAACCATCTAAAACGGATTGCAGGCAGTCCCTTCGATTGACATCGCGAAATTTTTCAGGATCGAGTGCGTCAAGACTGACATTCAGTCTTTTCAATCCAGCATCTTTCAGGCTTTGAGCCTGGTCTGTAAGAAAATAGGCGTTGGTGGTCATAGCGATATCGTTGATGCCTTCCACCTCATTGATCATTTTGATCAGACTGGGTAGATCTTTTCTCATCAGCGGTTCCCCACCTGTCAGGCGGATCCGGTTTATCCCCAATTTGGAAACGACTGTCACGACTCGGTGAATTTCCTCAAATGTCAGCAGGTTGCTCCGTTCCATGAATTCAACGTTATCTGCTGGCATGCAATAGGTGCAACGAAAATTACAGCGGTCAGTGACCGAAATTCTGAGATTGACAATGGTCCGTCCCATCCCATCAACAAGTTTTGGGGAATTGCTGGTCATTCAGATGTCCTTGTGATCTAGGGGCGCACGGAGTCCGCTTTCAATTACATGGAGCCGACAAGCCGGCCTGAGCCCGAATTCAAGTTATGCTAAATTATATCTTTTTTAACCTGCATATGTATAGAATAAGTTTGGAATCTATAGCTGGATTCAACCTGGTTTAAAAAGTTTTTTAGCGGGGATCAGGCAATTTAGTGTGTCTGTGCATCCGTTACCCCCGAATGTTCGAATATAAAGAACTTTACCGCGCCAAATGCATCTAAAATATGTCGAAAGAACAGTATTTGATATATAATTGAGGATACAGATTCTATCTGGATAGTTTTACCGTAATCCAGAGTGTTTGATCCGTTAAGCCTTTTAAATTTAAGGATTTGCCTGTGTCTGTCGCGGAAGATAAATTTTCGGCTAAATTTGAGGAAACGGCGTCCGGAATTAAACATCGGGGTGCTTATTACCAGGAGGATGCTGGAGAGAAGGGTATGGCTCTTCTCGAGGCCAAATTTAAAGATACAAAGCTGTATTGGCTGGTCGATGTAAAAGAAGACCGCATTTTCAGTGCCCGCTTTTTTGCCTATGGGGGAAAAGTATCCTTGGTGATAGGTGAAACGCTCTGTACCATGGTTGAGGGGTTGACGGTGGACGAAGCCTGTTCACTATTAAAAACCGATGTGGAAGCTCGGCTTCGTGACGAATCGGAAGTGCCTTCCGTTCCCGAATCCAAAATAAAAGCTTTCGATACTGTGGAAGAATTACTGAAAATTGTTAAAGAACAGTATCCTTCAGCAAAAGGCGTTGCCATTGCCAGTGCAACCATTGATAAGGCTGACTTTCAATCTACCACTGAATTGAATCTGGCGGCTCAGGCCTGGATGGGATTGACGAAGGAAGAGCAGAAGGAACAGATAGAGATTGTTTTAGATGAGTATATCCGCCCGGCTCTCATGAATGATGGGGGTAACGTCCAGGTTCTGGATGTGACGGACGGTGAAAAAATATTAGTGCAATACCAAGGGGCATGCGGCAGTTGTGGGTCTTCATTAGGAGCCACCCTGTCGTTTATGGAGTCCACCCTGCGTAAACATATTTACAACGAGTTAAACGTTGTACCACAAATGTAATTTGTTTCCCGGAGATTCATAATGAGTAACGAACAAAACTCCGTTTCAGATATTCTGGAAGATAATACCTATAAATATGGGTTCACGACAGATGTTGAGTCTGAAACTTTTGCCAAAGGCCTTAACGAGGATGTCGTTCGTGCCATTTCCAAGAAGAAGGAAGAGCCGCAGTTTATGCTCGATTTTCGGCTTAAGGCCTTCGCAAAATGGAAAACCATGAAAGAGCCGGAATGGCCGAATGTGCATTATCCACGCATCAATTTTCAGGATATTTCCTATTATTCCGCACCGAAACAAAAGAAGGTATTGAATAGTCTGGATGAGGTTGATCCAGAAGTCATGCGCACCTTCGAGAAACTGGGTATTCCTCTGGATGAGCAAAAGAAACTGGCTAATGTTGCGGTAGATGCCGTGTTTGACAGTGTCAGCGTGGCCACCACTCATAAGAAAAAACTCATGGAAGTGGGCATCATTTTCTGTCCGATTTCTGAAGCCTTGAAGGAATATCCGGAATTGGTGGAAGAGTATCTCGGTACGGTGGTTCCTGTGGGGGATAATTATTACGCCGCACTGAACAGTGCCGTGTTCACCGATGGTTCGTTTGTCTATATTCCTCCCGACACGATCAGTCCTATGGAAATCTCAACCTATTTCCGCATCAACACAGAAGAGACGGGACAGTTTGAGAGGACACTGATTATCTGTGCGGAAAACAGCTATGTTTCTTATCTGGAAGGATGTACCGCACCGCAATTCGATACCAACCAGTTGCACGCCGCAGTGGTCGAACTGGTTACCATGGAAAACGCAGAGATCAAATACAGCACTGTGCAAAACTGGTATGCCGGGGACAAAGAAACCGGTAAGGGGGGCATCTATAATTTTGTCACCAAGCGGGGTAAATGTCAGGGGGACAATTCCAAAATTTCCTGGACGCAGGTGGAGACGGGATCTGCCATTACCTGGAAATACCCGAGCTGTATTCTTCAGGGCGACAACACTTCAGGAGAATTCTATTCCGTAGCATTGACCAACGGGCATATGCAGGCCGATACCGGGACAAAAATGATACATCTTGGTAAAAACACCCGGTCGAGTATTATTTCCAAGGGCATATCCGCAGATTATTCCAGTAACAGTTATCGAGGCCAGGTGAAGGTGGGCAAGAATGCCACCAACGCGAGAAATTACAGCCAATGCGATAGTATGCTTGTTGGCGATAAAAGCAGTGCGCACACATTCCCATATATAGAAGCCGCCAACAGCTCGGTTCAGGTCGAGCATGAGGCCGCTACCTCAAGAATCAGCGAAGACCAGCTCTTCTATTTTGAGTCGAGGGGGATTTCCCGTGAGAATGCGATTGAGGCGGTTATCAGTGGATTCTGTAAAGAAGTTTTCAAACAACTACCGATGGAGTTTGCTGTTGAGGCTCAGAAATTACTGACCCTGAAGCTTGAAGATAGCGTTGGTTAATCAGGATTAGGTTGGAGGGTTGGGAAGCTTCTGCATTGTGCAAAATTCCCCCTGTGTTTGTACTCGCCAATGTATTGGAGAGAACTTGCAGGGTTTTTTTTATTGATTGAGGAGAGGGTGAATGCTTGAAATCAAAGATTTGCATGCGGGTATAGATGGAAATGAAATCGTAAAAGGAATATCTCTTGCGATTAATAAAGGGGAAATTCACGCAGTGATGGGTCCCAACGGATCAGGGAAAAGCACCCTGGCTAAAGTGCTTTGCGGTCATCCTTCCTATGCGGCCACGGGTGGGGAAATCCTGTTCGAAGGGAAAAATCTTTTGGAGATGGATGCGGAAGAGCGGTCTTTGGCAGGAATTTTTATGGGTTTCCAGTATCCGGTAGAAGTGCCGGGTGTGAACAACGCCGAATTTTTACGCATGGCTCATAATGCGAGAAGAGTCTCAGCGGGTGAGGAGGAAATTGACCCTCTGGATTTTGATGAACTGCTTTCTGAAAAAATGAAAACGCTGGGAATGGAAATTAAATATAAAGAAAGAAACCTCAATGAAGGTTTTTCCGGGGGTGAGAAAAAGAAAAATGAAATTCTACAGATGGCAATTCTCGAACCTAAACTTTCCATCCTCGATGAAACCGACTCGGGGCTAGATATTGATGCTCTTCGAGTTGTAGCTGAAGGTGTGAACAAGTTGCGCACCGAGAATAATGCCCTCATTCTCATCACGCATTACCAACGTCTACTGGATTATATTAAGCCTGACTTTGTGCATGTTCTCAGTGCTGGGAAAATTGTTAAGTCGGGAGATAAAGCGCTGGCGCTTCAACTCGAATCCCAGGGGTATGACTGGGTGACAACTGCGAATTGAGGAGAGGCTATGACGGATACACTCGTTGAGTCCAGTGCTGAGTCTGCGTTTCTGGATCTACATAAAAAATTACTGGAGCAAGGAAGCCCTGCTCTAGAGCAATTTCAACAAGCTGCGTTGAACCGGTTTGAGTCGCTTGGGTTCCCCCATTCCAAGCATGAGATGTACACCTTTGTGAACACAAAGGGGTTGGCGGAAACCTCCTTTAATCTGTCTAAGGGTTCGGTTTCTGAGGATTTTGTTGCCAGCCATATTTACCCGACCTGTAAAGATCAATACATAGTCTTTGTTGACGGGGTTTTTAATCCTGGCTTGTCTCGTGTTGAGAGCATAAGCGCCAGCTTGATATCTTTATCTGAAGCTGTTACGGATCAGACTCTGAAAGATTATATTTCGCAAACGATTGAAGATGAAAATGATGTGTTTGCTTCTCTCAGTGCAGCGTTTTGTAGTGAGGGGCTGGTTTTCAAGGTAGCAGACAACACGCAAATTTCCGAACCTGTCCAAGTCCTGTTTGTGTCTACGGGCAAAAAACCTGGACCGGTCATGCATACCCCCCGACTTGTTTGGCAGTTGGGTAAATTAGCGGAAGTCAAAGTCATAGAAAAATTCGTGGGTACCGAAGGGGGTTATTTCATCAACTCTGTTCAAGATTGGTTATTGGCAGAAGGTGCGGGAGTGTCATTCACGCAGGTTCAGGCGGATCCTTTTGATTCCTGGCATTTTTCAAAAACCCGAATCCGTTTGGATAGAAATGCTAGGTTCAATTCCTCAAACTCTTCTTCTGGAACCCAATTGGCTCGGCATCATTATGATGTCAGGCTTGAAGGGGAAGGCTCAGAGTTAAGGTTGAACGGAGTAAGCGTGCTGGATGGTAAGGAACAGTTACATAATTTTATACGGATTCACCACGAAGTACCTCAATGTGTCAGTCATCAGCATTTTAAAAATATCGTTAATGGGCAGGGTCGTTCCAGTTTCGATGGAACCGTGATCGTCAACCAGGGCGCACAATTGACCAGTTCCAACCAATTGATCAACAATCTTATGCTATCTGATGAGTGCCATGCGAACAATAAACCGAACCTGATGATATTTGCCGATGATGTTAAATGCACGCACGGTGCGACCATTGGTCAGATTGATGAGGAACAATGGTTTTATCTACAAACGCGGGGGTTGTCTGCCAAGGCAGCGAAAGAACTTCTCACTCGGAGCTTTGCTAAAAGTATTATTCAGACCATTGAGTTTCCCGAAGTGGTGACTGAACTGAATGACACACTTCTTAAGAAACTGGAGGTTCGAAATGTCTAATACCGGTGTTGCGGACAATATTCTGGATGTAGAAAAAATCCGTAAGGATTTCCCCATCCTCTCCCAGTCTGTTCGAGGGAAACCGCTGATCTATTTGGATAATGCCGCAACGACCCACAAACCGAATGCGGTGATAGAACGGGTCCGCAAGTTTGATGCGGAAGAATATGGCACAGTCCGGCGTGGGGCTTACAAGTTGAGCGAAAATGCTACCCAATTGTACGAAGATGCGCGCCAGAAGGTGGCTGATTTTATGGGAGCGGAGAAGAAGGGAGAAATTGTTTTCACCAGTGGAACGACCCAGGCAATCAACTTGGTCGCCTATAGTTTTGGCAAACGATTTGTTAATGAAGGCGACGAAATTATCATTTCCAATATAGAACACCATGCGAATACGGTTCCCTGGCAAGTGCTTTGTGAAGAACGAGGGGCCAAGCTTAAGGTGATTCCTGTTAATGATGACGGCGAACTGGTGATGGAAGAATACGAAAAATTGCTTTCGTCCAAAACTCGTATGGTTGCTGTCAATCATATTTCCAACGCGTTGGGAACGATCAACCCGGTTAAGGAAATCACCGAAAAGGCGCATGCAGTAGGTGCCAAAGTGTTAATAGATGGAGCGCAAAGCTCAGCTCATACAAAAATGGATGTGCAGGATATTGGCTGTGATTTTTATACCTTTTCTGGTCATAAAATGTATGCCCCCAGCGGTATAGGTGGGGTTTATGGGAAAATGGATGTGTGGGAAGAAATGCCGCCTTATGTGACAGGTGGAGATATGATCATGCAGGTGACGCTGGAAAAATCTACCTACGCCAAACCTCCCGCTCGGTTCGAAGCGGGAACACCGCCTATTACTCAGGTGATTGGCCTGGGTGCGGCCATTGACTATCTTGAGGGAATTGGCCTGGATAAAATTGCTGATTACGAAAACTCTCTTCTCGAATATGGCACTCGGTTATTTAAAGAAATTGAAGGCGTACGAATTATTGGAAACGCACGCCATAAGGCTAGCATCATTTCCTTTTATATGGATGCTGCTCATCCTCATGATGTGGTGACCCTGTTGGATCAGGACGGAATCTCCTGCCGTGGTGGGCATCATTGCGCCCAGCCAACTATGATCCGCTATGGTGTGCCAGCCACAACCCGGGCTTCTATGGCTTTTTATAATAAACCGGAAGAGCTGGATGCGCTGGCTGAGAGCGTGAAAAAATGCATCCGTTTTTTCTCCTGAGAATAGCCAACGTTCCTTGATCGACTGCTTTTTCCCATGATACAATTGTCTTACCTTTAGCTTTTAAAGAGATCCCATGTCTTACGATAACGAACTTTACCAGCAGGTCATTCTTGACCATAATCGAAAACCGAGAAACTTCCATAAGATGGAGAATGCCAGCCACTCCTGCCACGGTATAAATCCTCTTTGTGGCGATGATATTACTGTCTACCTGAATGTGGGTGACGGGGCGATTGATGAGGTCAGTTTTCAAGGTTCCGGTTGTGCAATTTCAAAGGCCAGCACCTCCCTGATGACTACTTATCTGAAAGGCAAATCTGTAGAGGATGCCCGACAAATCAAGGATGAATTTCATAAAATGATTTTGGGAGAGATGGACCCGGAAAAGGAAGAACATCATCTGGGTAAATTGACCTTGTTTATGGGAATCCGCGAGTATCCATCACGCACGAAGTGCGCCAGCCTGGCCTGGCATACCCTTGTCGGTGCACTGGACAAAAAAGATGAGGGTATCAGTACAGAATAATCTGGAGGTTTTTTATCTGTGCCACTCATACCACACACACTCGATTCTTTAACCCGCCCTGGTGATCTAGTTCAAGAGCTTGATAAGGGAAACCTGCTTTGCACTGCCTGCGGACATTTATGTAAGCTGAGGCCGGGGCAGAGAGGGGTCTGCAAAGTACGATTTAATTCCGCAGGAACTCTTAGAGTACCTTTTCGCTATTCAGCCGGTCTTCAAAACGATCCTATAGAAAAGAAACCTTTTTTTCATGCGCTTCCAGGTAGTCGAGCTTTGAGTTTCGGCATGTTGGGTTGCGACTTTCGTTGTGCCTACTGTCAAAACTGGCTCACCTCGCAAAGCCTGAAAGATGAGGCATCAACCGTTCGCGCCACTCCCATTACTGCAGGAGAAATTTGCCGACTGGCTTTGCAACAGGGTTCAAAGGTAGTGGTCTCGACGTACAATGAGCCTTTGATCACCAGTGAATGGGCGGTAGAAGTTTTTCAGGAAGCAAAAACCAAAGGACTCGGCACAGCCTATGTTTCCAACGGACATGGTACGCCTCAGGTGCTGGAATATCTGCGTCCATGGGTAGACTTGTTCAAAATTGATTTGAAAAGTTTTTCTGAAAAGGAATACCGCCGTCTGGGAGGTAGCCTTTCTGCAGTCCTTGAAACGATTCAAACAGTACACGCAATGGGAATATGGTTGGAGCTGGTTACTCTGCTCGTTCCCGATTACAACGATTCCGATAGTGAGCTGGCCGAAGTGGCCGAATTCATTGCCGGAGTCTCTCCCACGATTCCCTGGCATGTGACGGCGTTTCACCCGGATTATAAAATGCGGGATCGAGGGCGCACCCCGGTGGATACACTTTTACGAGCCAGCCAACATGGAAAAAAGGCCGGACTCCAGTTTGTTTATGCCGGTAATTTGCCGGGGCAGGTGGAAAATACCGAGAATACTTATTGTCCTCGCTGTCAGCAACTATTGGTCGAAAGAAGAGGGTTCCAAGTATTATCCATTCAATTAAAAGGTGATCTATGCCCATCCTGCAATATTTCGGTACCAGGTCGCTGGATTAATTCTTTTTAATAATTGTAGATGGTTATAAATTGATTTATAAAGAAGTCCGATACGCCTTTTATAGGATCGTGGCAAGCCGATATTTACGGACCAAATCCTGAAAGCGGAATGATAAAGTAAAAAAATGCCTGAGTCCGGTTGCAGTATTCGAATGGGAGAAAAATGAAATGCCGAATCCATTGAAGCCAATTGTTATTATTTTGTCCTTAATTTTTAGTGGTGTGTTCTTTATTGGAACCGGTTTAGCCAAGCCTGATTCGGGAACCGGTACCTCGCAACAATGGGCCGTAGTAAATGGTTTTCGCTCTGCTCAGTTTGGCATGAATGAAAGGGATCTAATAAAAGCCATCAGGGGCGATTTTGGGATAGGAAAAAAACAGGTCTCCCGACAAATCCACCCGAATGAAAAAACCATTACGCTGGGAATTTCGGTTTCAAAGCTTTTGCCAGAAAGTGGTGATGCAAAAGTTTTCTATATCCTCGGATATAAATCAAAACGTCTAATTCATATCAATGTGATTTGGGGCAGGCCAGTGATGAAAAACCCGAATGCCGAAGCCGTAGTTGCGACCGCCAATCAGTTGCGCAATCATTTTATGCAGAAAAAATATCAGAAAGAAGGTTTCGCCCTCAATGCTCAGTTGGGTGAAGGTGTTATTTTGGTATTCCAGGGAAAAGATCGAAAAGGAAGAGCCGCAAGGTTGCTATTGAGCAACCCCAAATCGGAAGGCGATAAAAAGGCGGGCGAAAATATTGCCCTCACCCTCTCTTATATCGAAAAACCGGAAGACCCTGATGTGTTCCGCATCAAAGAAGGAGATTTTTAAAACCACCTACTCCTTGTAACTCATTGAAATTATTATGCTTTAGATAACCCCCTCTCACTAAATGTGAGTGGGGGTTAATTTATTCGGAATTGCTCTATAATACACTCGGCTTTTTATGCCCTATATGGGCTTTTATGGTTGAGGAATGAATGACTTATAGAGAAAAATATATTCCAGTCCGGCACAAGATAAAGAGATTGCTTTATTTTACCGATCTTATCGCAGGGTGGTTTTTATCCATTGCCCTGCCTGCTTGGGGACAGACCGATGCTGGGATTATCGAGAAATCCCTGCGGCAATCCCGCCCTGAGTACGCTCCCCCACCTGAAGAAGTTGTTCCCGATATTGAAATTGAAGACAGCCGCGAACTGATTGATGCCGGTGCAGGTCCCACATTTTTTGTGCGGGAAATTAAAGTGACTGGCAATACCCTGATCTCCACTGAAAAGCTTGCCCCGCTCTTGGATGTTGGAGAAGGAGATAACATGACTCTGGGTATCCTCACTTTGTATGCCAATGAGGTGACCGCCGCGTATGCCACTGAAGGTTATTTTCTTGCCAGGGCCTTCATTCCCGCGCAGGAAATTAAAAATGGGGTGATTCTCCTGCAAATAGTGGAAGGAAAGCTGGGCAATATTGAAGTAAAGGGAAACGTTAGAAACCCTGCCGAACAATTTATTCAGAGAATGCAACCTCTTCGCGATGAAGAAGTTTTAAGCGAGTCGGCTTTGGAACGAGTGTTGCTGGAACTCAACAGTCTGCAGGGAATTCAAGTGCGCTCGGTGTTACAGGCAGGAGAATTGCCTGGAACCACAGACCTGATTCTCAATGTCACGGAAACACGACCCTATACATTCAGCCTGGATGTCGATAATTTTGGCTCTCGGTTCACCGGACCCATAAGAGTAGGAATGACCGGTACGGTAGGCAACCTGTTTAAACTGGGCGACCAATTTTCGCTCCGCATTGTTGAATCAAATTTGGGTCAAGACTATTTCCAACCCACCTTCCTGTTTCCCATAACCGACCGTGGCACAACGGTGAAGGCTTCGTTCACGCATTCGGAACATGCTTTGGGTCAAAGCCTGGCTAGTTTGAGGGCAGGGGGGAAATCGCAAATTTTTTCACTGGAAGTCAATCATCCTCTACAGCGTTCGCGCACCTCGCAGTTGTTTGTAAAAGGGGGACTGCAAGTGAGAAATTATACCAACGAGCAATTGGGAAAAAATACCAGTGATGACAGGTTGGTGAATATATTTTTGGGAGTAGGGGGAAACTTCAGCGACCCCTATAAAGGCAGGAACTTTTTTGACGTTCAGGGTAAATCTGGTTTTTCCGAAGGCGATAACGATGAAAACCTGAACTCAAGAACCGATGGACGCGGTGATGTGGCGGTCTTCAATTCCAGCCTGACCCGATACCAGAATGCCAGCATACTGCATAAAGACTTTCCTGGATTTTTCATCATGAAAGCATCCGGACAGTTTGCGCTGGATCGGGTTTTATCTCCCGATCAGACTTCGGTCGGCGGCTTTGGCTCGGTGAGAGGGTTTGCCCTGTCCGAGTTTTCAGGCGACCATGGCTACAATTTATCAATGGAATACAATTATCCAATTACCTGGAAGGCACCCTTCTACACAGGTTGGAAGAAAAAGGATATCAATACCACCCTGCTTGCTTTCATCGATCATGGAAAAGTGTTTGTCGATGATTCAGAACCCGGAGAAGACCATCAGGCCATCACCGGAGCAGGGTTTGGAGTTAAAATTAGTATGCCGGCTAAAGATGAAGCTTTAGTCTCCACCAGTTTTTCGCTAATATGGGGGGTACCGGTTATGAGTGGAGTGGTGCCTTCGGACCGAAGCTTTGGCACATTTTATTTAAGTGGTTTGATCTCTTATTAAAATATTACTGAAAAGCCCAATGAAACCTCGTAATTTTATATCCTGGAAAAGAAATGCAGGAAGGCTGATTTGGGCTTTTGTTGTGTTGTTTCTTTTCGTGCCAGGATTTTCTTTCGCCGAAGAGAAACCGGTCGGGCGAATCATTGGCATTATTGGCACGATCGAACTTCTGGTTGGCGAACCGGTGGCCCAGGCTAAAAAAGGCGAAGTCCAGCAAGCCTCGGCAGAAGTCTGGGAAAAAGTAAAAAAGAAACAACCCGTCTTCACGAAGGATACTTTTAGAACTGGTCGGAAAAGCCGTCTCAAAATTCTCTTCGAAGATAAAAGCCTCATGGCTCTTGGTCCAAAAACCAGGATGTCCATAGATTCCTATTTGTACAAACCGGAGGACAAACTGCGCCAGGGGGTCATTAACGTGGCGCATGGTCTCTCCATGTACATTGTTAATAAATCGCAGAAGAACAAAAAATCCTCCTTCCGCATTGTATCTCCCACTGGTAATCTGGCCGCTCGCGGTACTCAAGGTTATATCAGTGCCAGTCCCGATAAAACTCTCATCGCTAATCAGGCCGGCACCGTATCCGTCAGTAATAGCGATCCGAATGTAGGGATGGAACGGAAATCGAATTGGTTTGAGTTTGAAGAAGGGTTTGAACCCCTTTTCACCACAGCGGCTTTTGATGAAAATACGGATCTTTTTGCGCAAGCCCCCGGAGGAGAAGTGGCTGTAGGCGCCATGCAAAAAACCAGTGTTGTGCAAGGACAACCTCCGTCCCCACCTGTGCCTCTGACTCCCGGAGAATTACAGGCCATCCGCAATGTGGTCCTGGCAAAAATTGGTGGTAGCTCAAAAAATAAAGGATTGATAAAAGTAAAAGAAAAGAAGACCAAAAAAAAGAAGAAGAAAAAAAAGAGTAAAAAGTCTGATAAATCTGAAGAGTCCAGTGAATCTGGAGAAACTTCAGAGTCTGAAGAATCCAGCGAAGAGTCTGAAGAATCCTCCGAAGAGTCTGCAGAATCGGAAGAGAGCGCCGACTCTGAAGAGAGTGCGGACTCCGAAGAAAGTTCGGAATCTGCCGGCTCCGATGAACCGGGCAGCGAACCGCCGGGCTCGGAAGACTCCGCCGGATCTCAGGACGGGGATGTCGATACCGGTGGTGATACCGGTGGTTTTGACTCGGGTTTCATGAGTGAATTCACCGAAGGTGCGGTTCCCGAAGGTAGTTTTGGAACGACGGAAGATTTTTCCGGCGGTGTGGATGTTTTTGATGATTCCGGAACTGAAAGCTGTAGTGGATAAAGAAAAGCCTCCCTTCAAACAGGGTGGTGAATTATTTAGCATAAATCCTCATTTCATTACCCGTCAAACCCCTTGAAGATTCGCAAGTTATTGTTGTAGCTGAAATGATTCCTTGCATGGCATTGCTTTACCTTTCCCCTTTAATTACAATTACCTTGCGTTTGAGGTAACGATAATTTTACCTGCATTAGCATTGTTTCATGCTGTTTTAAGGGGAGAACGGCATTTTGATTTCAGAGCCTTCCAAAAATCTCAGTCGTATTAGACTCTTTTCCCGTAAAACGAAAAGAAAGTCCCTCCTGTTCTTGCGTCACCTCGTAGTTGTATTTCTCATCTGGTTAATCGGTGGTTTCCCGACGCTTGTCTATGCCCTGCCAGAAGATGGGCAGATTGTCTCCGGCTCAGGCACCATCACCGAACCCACTGCCACATCCATGCAGATAGACCAGTTCACAGGTGAGATGATCATCAACTGGAACTCGTTCAATATCGGCGGCTCCGAGTCGGTCAACTTCACCCAGCCCTCATCCAGTGCTATTGCGCTCAACCGTGTTATTGGGACGGACCCGAGCCTGCTTCTGGGCAATCTCACTGCTAACGGACAAGTATTTATCGTCAACGGATCGGGCGTGTTTTTTGGTCCCGGTTCCAAGATTGATACGCATGGTCTGATCGCCACGACGATGGGGATTTCAGATCAAGACTTCCTCGACCAGAACTACAATTTCTCGCAGGACATCGACAACCCTCTCACCTCCGTCATTAACGAAGGCACGATCAGCACGACCAGTTATGTCGGTCTGCTTGCCCCTGCTGTGGCGAATAGAGGAACCATTGTCGCCAGCCTCGGTTCTGTGGACCTTGCCGCTGGTAAAGCTGCGACGTTGGACTTCACCGGTGACGGCCTGATCAGTTTTGAGGTGACGGAAGCGGTATCGGGAACGGTAACGGATAAAGACGGCAATGTTCTACAGGATAGGGTGAGCAATAGCGGACTCATCCAGGCCGACGGCGGTCAGGTGCGCATGACGGCGAAAGACGCGGGCGATGTGATTCGTCACGTCGTCAACATGGAAGGGACGATCCAGGCCAATACCGTAGTGGAAAAAGAAGGCCGGGTATTTTTAACCGGTGGCAGTTCCGGTGTTGTTAATGTATCGGGCACGATCACCGCTTCAGGAGATGATGTTGGAGAAGAGGGCGGCACGGTTCATGTGCTTGGTGAGATGGTCGGCTTGTTCGATAACGCTGTTGTTAACGTGTCCGGTGATGCGGGCGGCGGTGAGGTGCTCATCGGCGGCGATTTTCAAGGCAAGAATGCGGAAGTTCAAAATGCCTTCCGCACCTATGTCGGTGAAGACGCCGTGATAGATGCCAGTGCCGGAACATCCGGTGATGGTGGCAAGGTCATCGTCTGGGCCGATGACGTGACACGTTTTTACGGCAGTGTCCTGGCTACGGGTGGCTCGCTTTCTGGCGATGGCGGATTCGTAGAAGTTTCAGGCAAAGGCACTCTGAATTTTCACGCCCTTCAAATTGCATTGGGTGCGGTGAACGGTGTAGATGGAGTACTCCTGCTCGATCCGTTAAACATTACTATTTCCTCTTCAGCAGATTCCAACACCGCCGGATTCACCGCCGGGTCCGATGACACCGAAGCTTTTGCAGAGGATTCAGGTCTGACCAGTAACTTTGATGTTACGGCCAGTTCCGGAAGTTTTAATGGCGTAACCGGCACCATTGAATTGCAGGCCACCAACGACATCACCGTCAGTGCCGCCTGGAACATTGCTACCTCTACCGGTAACAGCAACGTCAGCGTTGTTCTAAGAGCCGGCAACGACATCAACATCGATCAGGCTATCACTTTGGATGGCACCGGTACCCTGACCATCGAAGCCGATGGCAACACGGCTAACGGTGCGGGCGATCTGGTTTTTGGAGCATCAGGCAGTTTCACAACCGGCGGGGGGAATATAGATATCACCGCCAATGATATCGACCTCACTTCCGGTTCCATAAATGCTGGAGCGGGCACGGTAACCCTTTTGGTTTCTGACGGCGGCGCTATTGCTTTGGGTGCTTCCGGAGTTGGCATGGTTATCAGTGGCACTGAGTTGCAAAACATAACGGCGACTAATTTAACAATCGGAGATGCAACGAACGGTGATATCACAGTAGAAGGTATTACGGGTGCAAATACCATCAATATTACCGGGCTAACAACCTTAAACGCGAATAATACAGGAGCTTCGATAAATTTTTCCAGTACAGCTTCGATATTCACTAATGCTCTGACCCTAAATGCCAATTTTGGAGTAACCATGAATGTGAGCCTGACTGTGGGTGGAGCAATTGTTCTGGATTCGGACAGTGACAACAATGGCGCTGGTGATTTCTCAGTTGCCGATGGCCAAACGGTAAACTCTAGCAACAATTCCCTGACAATTACGGCGAACGACATCAACCTGAACACTTCGGGGGCTTTGAATACCGGGTCAGGCGATATAACGATCCTGGTTTCTGACGGTGGGACTATTGGTGTTGGGGCCGCATCAGGCGATATGCAGATCACCGACGCCGAGTTGGGAAACATCACCGCCAACAACCTGACCATCGGTGACAGCACCGGTGGCAATATAAGCATCAGCACCGTTACCGCCGCCAACACCAACACCATTTCCGGCACTATTACTTTGGATGCATCGGGGTCAGGCAAGCTCATTTCCACCGATAACAGCACATCGGTCTTTGAAAATGCCCTTACATTGACCGCCAACACCAGCATTACTGTAGCTGGGGATCTAAGCACTAACCAGGGCGACCTGAACTTCAACGGCGCGATGATCATAGGTGAGGCAAATACTCCAACAGTCTCAACGGGTGCCGGAGCGGGTGACATCACAGTGACCGGAGCGATAACAGGGACGACCGGAGGGAGCGCGGAGACTCTGATCCTGCTGGCTGGCACAGGGGCGGTCACCCTGGCAGCGGTGGGCGCGGGGGATACCACAGGTCTGGTTAACTTTACCATCTCCAGCTCCGGGTCGGCGACCTTCGGTGGCGCAGTCAATCTACCCACGCCGGGAGTTCTTGCGGTGACTTCGACCGGTGATATTACAGGGACAGCTGCCTCAATAACAGTGGTGGCGACATCGAGTTTTACCACCAGCGGCACAGGCACGATCACGTTGACCAACGCCAGTAATGTGTTTACCGGCGGGATTACTTTGTCATCCGGTACCGGAGCGGTTCAGTTGACAGATAGTTCTGCAACGATTTTGGCGACATCGACTCTGGGCGGTAACCTGACGGTTACATCCAGTGGAGCGATTACTCAGGCTGGATCTTTGACTGTCAGCGGAACATCCAGTTTCACCAGCACAGGGGGTGACATCACCTTGACCGATGGTAGTAACGATCTCGGTGCTAACCTGACTTTGGATGTTAACAATAGTTTCAATGTGGTCACCACTTCTACCCTGACCGACTTGACCCTGACGGTTAGTTCGTCCAGCTCTTCCACATATGCTCTCAGCGCTTCAAATATTAGCGCCTTCAACTTGTCGGACACGGGTTCTAATATTCAGATCGGTACTTTGACTGCTACTGCCTTGAATTTTGGCCTGACGGTAGACACGGATACAGTCACGACCTCCGGAGCTATGAGCGTAGGGACAGGTAGTTATCCGTCACGACGAGTGAACCCAGCGGCAATGGATCTATTACTATTTCCAATACTCTTGCCGCGGGTTCTCTGACTCTGGATGCAAATGGTCAGCAATCGGATGTAAATATTAATAATGTGGTAACTATCGCTTCTGGAGGTGCAGTAACCCTCACCGCAGATGACGCGATCAATTTTTCTTCATCAGGAAGTATCACAGCCAGTGGGGCTGGAAACATATCCCTCCAATCCAATACCGATGCTTTAGCTGGCGGCAGTGATGCGATTGCCATGACTGATGGATCAACCATTGATGCTGGTAGCGGTACTCTTACGTTGACGTCCACAGGAGCCAATTCAGGGGATATTACTGTGGGTGAATTGACCACCACAAACAGCACCGCTTCGGCTGTGACGGTTACTGCGGATGCGGCAATTGTCGACGGCGGAGATACAGATGTGGACATTGTCGCGACTTCTGGAACTATTAATCTGATAGGGGCCACAAGCATAGGTTCGGGCGATGCCATTGAAACAAATACCGCCGTACTGGTTCTGGATTCTAACGGAGGTATCGAGATTGCAAATACAACAACAACGCTGACGGATCTGACAATGACCATCGACCCGGCTAGTAATCCTACCTATGCACTCTCTTCGACGGGACTCACCACTTTCTCATTGGCGGCATCGGGAGGTGACATCACCACCTTTGTTGTGGATTCATCCACCGCCTTGAATTTTAGTCTGAATACAGATACGGGATCGATCACGACCTCAGGAGCTATGGATGTCGGCACAGGTAGTTTCTCTCTCACAAACAATGACACCGGCACCGGCAGTGCTATTAATTTTTCCAACACTCTGGCTGCGGGCTCTCTGATCCTGGATGCCAACGGACAGTTCTCAGATATTAATATTAGTGCTGCGTTGGCGATTACGTCTGCGGGAGCGGTGACGCTCACTGCTGATGATGCTGTCAATATTAACTCTGGAGGAAGTATTACTGCCAGTGGGGCAGGGAATGTATCCATCACTGCCAATGACGTTACGACTGATGGAAATAGTTTTGACGTAATCCAAATGTCCAGCGGGACTTCCATCGATGCGGGCAGTGGAACGATTACGTTGAGTGCGGTAGGGACAAATGCAACCAATAATACACTTCGCCAATTGACCACCACCAATAGTTCTTCAACGGCCCTGGTCATTAATGCCTTAGGTAATGTTGCCTTTAACGATACCGTGAATGTCACAGGAGACATTTCGGTGACATCTTCCGGTAATATCTCACAAACTGCTGCTTTGACCATCGGAGGTGCTTCCAGTTTCGACACCAGTGCCAGCACCGGAACGATAACCTTGACCAACACTTCCAACGATTTCACTGGCGCGGTTACCCTGGCATCCGGTACCGGGGCCGTACAAATTTTCGATAGCGCTACTCTGATCCTGGCCACCTCGACGACGCTGGGAGGGAACTTGACGGCCAGCGCTGACAATGGACTCACGATCAGCGGCGACCTGACCTCAACAGGCAATATGACTTTGGAGGGCGATGCCAATAATTCTTCAGATGGAACGGATAACATTTCTATTACCTCTGGTGTGACCCTCAACTCAGGCGGTACCCTTACAATGGATGCGACAACAGGAGGCATCACCGCAGTGGGTTCAGCCGTCTTTACCGCCACCTCTGGCATCACCATCAACGACACGCTCTCAGTTTCTACCGGAACCGTTACGTTCAATAACGCTGCAAGTATTGCAGGCCTCTCTTTAACAGCAGGCACTATTGATGGGGCAGGGGACATCACCGTAACGGGCGCTATGACCTGGAGTGGAGGAACGATAAGTGGAACGCGGACGCTGACAACGGATACTGGTGTGACGACCACAATGTCGGCTTCGAGTGCCGCGACATTAGATACGAACGTAACCTGGGAGAATGACGGCACGATCGACTGGAACTTTTCGTCCTCAGACTTTGCCATTGATGGAACGCTGAACAATAAATCGGGAGCAGACTTCAACCTGCAGCATACGACTAACAACGCAGATATTACGGGGTCGGGCACGGTGAACAACTTATCGGGTGCGACGATGACGTTGAACGCAGCTGCAACAGATACTGATTTTGCCCCAACGTTCAACAACACGGGCACGGTGACGGTGACGCAAGGTGACCTGCAACTGAATGGAGATGGAGCAGATACGGGAACCTACACCGTAGCCAGCGGTGAAACTCTGTCATTTTTCAATGCTTCCGGTACGCGTGACCTGCAGTCGGGGTCAAGTATCAGCGGTGCAGGCAATGTTAATTTAGGCGGGACGGGGACCCGCACCATTGCTGGAACCTATAGCGTGACCGGTACAACGACCCTCAGTTCGGGTACGAATACCTTCAGTTCTTCCGGTACGATTGGTATGGATACCTTGACGGTAAGTGGTGGCACCAATACATTTAGCAGTTCCAGCCTATCTGCCACAGGAACTTTTACCTTGTCGGGGGCAGGAACAATCTCTACTTCTGGTACTGACTTATCTATTTCTGCTGTGGATTTTGATCTTACATCAACGGCAATCAGTGCGGGTGCCGGGAAGGTGACGATCACTCAGAGCGCCGGGGGTACTATTGGTCTTGGCGCAACGGCGGGTGCCATGACCATCAGCGATACAGAACTGGATTTAATCTCCGCGACGAATGTTCAAATTGGCGATGGCACTGTTGGGTCCATCACGGTCGATGGCATCTCAAACACCAGCGTAACGGGGACGCTGACCCTGATAACGGGAGGTACGTTGGGGTTCAATACAACGGCTTCTTCCATTACTAATGCTTTGACGTTTGTTGCAGGTAATGATGTGACTCAGACAGTGGCACTCACGGTGGGGGGGAATGCCAGCTTCACCACCTCAAACGGTTCCATTCAATTAAATAACGCCAGCAACGATCTCGGTACCAACCTGACAATAAGCGTCACGAGCCTTATTGATGTAGTCACCACCTCTACTCTGACGGATTTGGACATTACGCTTGATCCTGCCATAGCATCAGGTACTTACTCCATTGTCGACAGCGGAAATTTGACTTTCACTGTGACGGATGCGGGAACTGACCTTACCTTAACCGAGATCAGTGTCTCATCCGGCAACCTCAACCTCAGCCTGACCACGGCTACCGGAGCCATAAATTTAGGGGATACTCCCGGGATTAGTGTGGGTGCGGGAAATGTCACTCTGGTTTCAACATCGGGAGCCATTGAAGAAATAAATAATAATACCAACACCAACATCACTACTACTGGCACGGTAAGCATGACTGGTTTGGGGGGAATAGGTACTAATAGTGCTATCGACATATCAGGAAGTAACAATCTTATTGTGGATGCAGATCAAGGCATACAGGTAGCCAGTGCTACCACATTGACAGACTTGACTGTGACGGTTGATCCCGGCTCAACAACGGACACCTACTCCATCACAGATGGAGGCAATCTGACTTTCGCCATGACAGATTCGGGAACGGATATCACACTTACCACGATGTCTGTAAGCTCGGGAAGTATCAACTTCAACTTGACCACCGACACCGGTGATATCACTCTGGGAACCATCGATACGGGCACTTCCGGCAATTTGGGTGTTACTGCGACTTCAGGGGCAATCACACAGTCGTCCAGCGCGACCGTTGGTGGCACTTCCAGCTTCACGGTAACGGGAACTAATGTTGCTACCCTGACCAATGCTTCCAACGATTTCATTGGCGCGGTCACTCTTGCATCCGGTACCGGAGCGGTGCAATTGGTTGACACCACGGCGACATCTCTCGCGGCATCGACCTTGGGCGGAACCCTTGTCGTGACTTCTGGTGGGGCGATCACTCAGACTGGTGACTTATCGGTGACGGGCGCGGCAACATTCATCACCACTACCGATGGATCGAATATCATTCTGGATTCATCGGGTAATGCGTTCTCCAGTCAGGTATCGCTTTTGGCGGATACAGCAGGAAATGAAACGTTTGGAAATATTACATTTGTGGACAGTGCTGAAATATCTCTGGATGCATCTGCCACTGGGGATGGCGATCTGTTCATCGATGCCAGTACGGACGGAGCGGTGGGTGGTATCCTGAACCTCACCGCGACAACGGGTGATATCACGCAGAATATTGCGTTGGCGGTGACTGGCACTTCAAGTTTCACGGTTTCGAACACCAACGCTATAACTCTGACAAATACTTCCAACGATTTTACCAGTACGGTCACTTTGTCATCGGGCACCGGAGCGGTGCAGTTGACGGATAGTACGGATACGATCCTGGCGGCCTCGACCCTGGGTGGTAATTTAACGGTTTTATCAAGCGGAGCGATCACGCAGACCGGAGCTTTATCGGTGACCGGGACTTCTGACTTCACCGTGTCGGGTAGTAACGCCATGACTTTGACCCAGGCCAATGTTTTCACCGGTGCGGTCACTTTGTCATCGGGCACCGGAGCCGCACAAATTACTGATAGTGGAACCTTGATACTTGCCGCCTCGACGCTGGGAGGGGACTTGACGGCCAGCGCCGACAATGGACTCACGATCAACGGCGACCTGACCACCACCGGCGATATGACTCTGGAGGGAGATGCCAACAACTCCTCCGATGGAACCGATACTATTTCTTTGGCGTCGGCAATAACCCTTGATTCCGGCGGTAACATGACTCTGGACGCGACCACGAGCGGAATTTCTGCGACGGGGTCTGCGACGCTTAAAGCGAAAGGCGATTTAAACATCAACAATGATTTCATCTCCCTGGGCAGGCTCACTCTCACTGCCGATTCGGATGCCAGTGGAGTCGGGGACTTTAAGCTTGCCAGTGGGGCAACAATAACCACCAACAATAACGATCTGGATCTTGCTGGCGCGAACATTGATATCAGCTCGGGAACTGCAGATGCTGGAAGTGGAGCGGCAACTTTTTCCATCACCCAGAGCATCACTGCTGACGGAACCAATCTCGCAAACCTCACCGCGGGGAGTTTGGAGATTAATGTTGCCGGTGATTTTATTGTGGATGGAGTAACTTCCTCAGAACTAACCAATGTTTCTGGTCTTCTCACTCTGAAATCCACGGGGGACATCACCTTCCAGAACAATGCCTCTTCACATGACGGGGCGGTGACGGTTCTAGCGGATGATGATATCAATGTGAAGGTGGATGTCACCAGTGATGGTGATTTCACCGCTACCGCAGACAATGATGACGATGACATTGGGGACTTCATTCTGGATACGGGAGCGACGGTGACATCTTCTAATGGAAATATTGATATCACCGCAGTCAGTATCACGGAAAACGGAACCCTGGACGCTTCCGGTACCATAACTAGAACAGAGGCTACTAGTACTGCCTCCACAGAAGAAGCGGAAGATGTAGATCAGGGAACGAGCAGTACTTTTGTGCAGGACTTCACTTCGCCTGCCGAATCGGGTTGTTGATCCTGACTGCTGAGCCGCCGGTGTTCGTACTACTTCAAAGTACCCGTTCCGGGCATGAGATTTAAGGGGGATATCACAAGGGCTGGGGTGATTTACAACATCCTATCCGGGTTAAATTTTCTGCGTATCGGGGTGCCTCGGCGGTTATTTTAGGTTAAGATAAGTTCGACTTTTTTTATTAAACTCTGCCAGCCGGGGTGGCATGGAAAAAAACTGGTTCAACTCTTTTACCGTTGCGGTCGCTTTGACCTTGGTCTCGCTTTATACTTATTCGCTCAACCTTCCCTTTTTCCATCTTCTTGAGTTAAAGAGCTACGATTTTAAAGTCCGTTCACGTGGCGAAAGGCCCCTAACCGGGCAGGTTGTCATTGTGGCGGTCGATGAAAAAAGCCTGAAAGAAAAAGGCCGTTGGCCCTGGCCGCGAACTTTCATGGCTGACCTGACGGATAAGATCAGCCAGGCGGGAGCGGCGGTGATTGGTTTTGATATCTTCTTTCCGGAAAGAGACCGTTACGTTCCCTTTACCACGGTGAAAGAGGCGGCGAAGAAAAAAGATCTTTCTGGAATCAACTCAGAAAAATTAATCGAATGGATGCAGGAGGTCGGTGACTCGGACCGGTTGTTTTCCGAATCGATCCTGCGTTCTGAAAGAACGGTGCTGGGCTATTTTGTTTATTCGGAAGGGGATCGTGCCAGAGATAAGGCAGAAAAACTGACTGCAGAAGAAATGGAGTTGCTGGACTTTTCACAATATCCAATCCTACAACGGTTTGATGACCCTGCCAATCCGGTTCCCTTGAGAAGAATGGCGTCCGTCGGGCTCAGTTTGCCAGAGTTTGTGAATGCGGCGAACAGTGCGGGTTATGTTTCTTTTGTGCCTGAGGTGGATGGCATTGTGCGTTGGGTTCCGATGGTCATGCAGTTGAAGGAATTTCTTTTTCCGCCATTGAGTTTGCAAATGCTTAAAGAAGCGACCCAGCTTCCGTTGGCCGTTCGTGTTGCTCCGTTCGGGGTGGATGGCTTGAAGTTGGGTGACAGTGTGTTTCCGACTTCGGAGACCGGTGATTTTCTGGTTAATTATTTTGGGCCTGCTTTTACTTTTACGCATTACTCGGCAACGGATGTGCTTGATGGAAAGGTGGGGAAGAAAGAACTGGAGAACAAAATCATTCTGGTTGGAGGAACGGCGGCAGGTATCCATGATATTCATACGTCTCCTTATGGCCCTCTCTACCCAGGTGTTGAGGTGCATGCCAGCGTTATTGAAAACCTGATTCAGCAGGACTACCTCTTGCGTCCGGAATGGTTGAGTGTTTTTGATATAGCAATGATTCTTGCTTCGGGGATTCTTCTGGGTTGGATTTCGACTCACTTCAAGGCTTATGCCATGGCGGTAATGTTGGTGCTTGGAGTCGGAGGGTATTTGGCATTTGATTTTTACCTGTTTACCCAGAAAGGATTGTGGATCAACACGATTTATCCGGTTTTTACTCAGATTTTTGTCTATTCCGGGATAACGGTTTTTAAGTTTGGCTTTGAGGAGAGGGAGAAAAGGTTTATCAAGGGAGCCTTCAGTCAATATCTGGCTCCAGCGGTTGTGAATCAGTTGATGGATAACCCTGCTCTATTGAAGCTGGGCGGGGAACGTAAAACTATTACCTCGTTTTTTTCTGATGTTGCCGGATTCTCTTCAATTTCAGAAAAGTTGAAGCCCGAAGAGTTGGTGCATCTTCTGAATAATTATTTAACAGAGATGACGGACATCATCAAAAAATATGAGGGCACGGTGGATAAGTTCGAAGGCGATGCCATCATTGCTTTTTTTGGTGCACCCATCAGTTATGAAGACCATGCAAAGCGCACATGTTTTGTGGCTATTGAAATGCAAAACAGACTGGCTGAACTCAGGGTCAAGTGGAAACAAGAAGGGAAGCACGAATTGTTCATGCGTATTGGTGTCAATACCGGGCCCGCAGTAGTTGGAAATATGGGATCTTTGACGCGTATGGATTATACGATGATGGGGGATTCTGTAAACTTGAGTGCACGTCTTGAAGGCGTTAACAAGCAGTATAAAACGGAAACGATGATCAGTCAGTTTACCTATGAGGGGGCCAAAGATTATATTGAGGTACGGGAGCTGGATTTGATCCGGGTGGTTGGAAAAAATGAACCCGTTAAAATATTTGAGCTCCTTGATAGAAAAGGAAAAGTGGATCCTAAAAAAATGGAAGTTTTAAATTTTTACAACCAAGGGTACGAGCTTTATAAAAACAGGATGTGGAATGAAGCCGCAGAATGCTTTGAAAAAGCTTTGACCATTGATGAAACAGATGGCCCCTCGTTGACCTTTTTTGAACGTTGCATCACTTTTCAAGTCCACCCACCCAGCGATGAATGGGATGGAGTGTTTTCTATGGGTGTTAAATAGATAAATGAGATATTGATATGCATTTTTCACAATACCTTTTGGAAAATAATATTGTATCTGAGGAGTCTATGCAAAAGGCGTTGCTGGAGCAACGAACTGTGCGACCAACAGTGGGTCAGCTGGCAATGGATCGGAAGTGGATAACTCGACAAGGTATTTTTAAAATTTTGATTGCACAAAATGATCCACATAAAACCGGTAAGAGGTTTGGAGAAATTGCGGTCGACTTAGATCTTTTAATAATGTCCCAAGTGGAGGAGCTGGTGTTAGCACAAAACCATCCTAGTAATTTCATTGGTGAAATCCTAGTGAAACAGGATGCGCTTTCTGTTTCCAGCCTCATTAAAGCATTGTCTGGATTTAATAAAATTTTAAAAGCACATAAAGCTTCCAAAGCAGAATCCTGAGTGGTTGATAGATGGCTCTGCTTCTGTCGTTCAACTGTGTTGACTTATATTAGGCGTTGTATTATTTTTCAGTCTTTATCCCCTCTGTGGGATTATATTTGTGACCATAAAATATTGATTTCAAGATATAGGAGAATGTTGTGAAAAATAAGAAACAAGTGGGAAAGGCGTTGGGACGGGTTGCCAGTGGCCTTTATGTGGTGACGGCTAAATGTGAAGATAAAGAGGATGCGGTTCTGGCAAGCTGGGTCAACCAATGCTCGTTTGACCCACCTGCTGTAACAATTGCCTTGGGAACATTGCGTGCCGCCCGACTTTTAGTGGAAGGGTCCGGTGCTTTCATCGTAAACGTTTTGCCTAAGGATGACATGACTCTGTTAAAGCATTTCAGTCGTCCGCCTGAAGATATTTTCAAAGGTGTCAAAACCCGCAAAGGCTTTGAGGGTATTCGTATCTTAAGTGACGCAGTGGCTCATCTGGAATGCGAAGTTGCTCAAGCCATGCAGACCGGCGATCATGTTCTTTACGTTGGAGAAATTGTCGGGGGGAAAACTCTTAAAGGGGGAGACCCTTATATTCATGTGCGGGACAACGGCTTTAACTATTGATCGAGACCGATCATTTTCAGGAAGTCTGTTCGAGTGATCGCCCAATAAGCACCCGTGACCAGAAAAGCGATTGCGCCAATGATCAAAGCACCTAACTTCACCATACGTTTGGGATCGGCCTGGTAGTATTCTTTCAGGTCGCCGGTCATGCTTTCCACAACTCCTTCATTGGCGGATTTGCGGAAGGTTTTGTCGATGGCATCGCGTCCGTATATGATCCCGAAGATCACTGCGATAATTAGTATTTCAATTGCACCTATCATGTCGTAATGGTGGGGTTATCCTTTGTTTCGGGGTACCACCCGGTTTGTTAATTTTTTATCGCCTGAGGCCGGGGCGGCATTTTTAGCACAACGGAATCCATAGTCGTCCATGCGGCTTTTCGGGTTACCCGAATTGCGAAATGTTGAATAAATAAAGCCTTTCAAATCCCGCCATGACCCGCCACGCACAACTTTAAATTCCCCTCCAATGGGTCCTCTGGGGTTCGCATATTCAGATTGTTCCTTATAATACTCGCGATCATACCAATCGTCCACCCATTCTTTAACGTTTCCTGCCATGTTATGCATTCCAAAAGGACTTCGGCCTTCTGCCAAGGCTTGCACCGGCACCATGACCTGGTGTTTTTCTTCCTTCGACCAGGTCTGAAAATAGCGGGCCAGGGCAGCGGATGGGGGAGTGTTACCCCACGGGAAAACTTGAGCCGAGGCGCCACGGGCGGCTTTTTCCCATTCGGCTTCTGTAGGAAGGCGTTTTTTTCTCCATTTACAATAATCATTAGCCGCTAGCCAGGTGACGTTATTGACAGGATGGTTTTCAAGGCCAGGACGAGGATGGAAACGATCTTTAAAGAAAAGCGTTCCAAACTTATTATCAAGGTAATATCCTTTTACATTGTCCACGGCGTTCAAAAATTCTGCAAAATTTTCAGCTGATACTTCATATTTGTCCATCCAATAGGCGTCAAGGTATACACGATGCTCGGGCGCTTCATCCTCCAGGGATTTGTTGGAGCCCATAATAAAAAATCCGGAAGGGATAAGGGCCATATTCTCTTCTTGCTCCACTGAAATTTTTCGGGGTCGGAAAATGATATTTTTTGTTCTCCCGCTCTCTGAAGTCAGTATTTTTAACAGGTTCCTGGCCTCCTCACTAAAGGGACCCTTTTGTTCCATTTGCAGGTAGGTTTGCAGACTTTTCTCAGATTTTTTGGGTTGGCGGGATTTGAAATAAATCCATCCTTTAAAAAATTGTAAATCTGCTCTATGGGAGTAGTTTGCGGGGACCTCCTCAATATCCTGAATCATGCCCTGGGCAATTGCTGGTGGGTTATGCGAAAGAACTTTTCCATACCACTCCTTTGCGGGATCATAATTTTTTTGCAGGAGGGAATAAAACCCCAGATTCATTTGCGCAAGTGGCTTGAATTGTCCATCTTCCTTACTTTTTTTCAGGCCGCGGAGCGTCCAGGCTGAGGCCATGGGTAGATCATCGAGACGGTAATACGTCCATCCAAGCTGGACGTAGTTGCGCAACTGGGTCGAGTCCTGATCTATGAGGAAACGGTAATGTGTGATGGATTGTTGAAAGTCTTTAGATTTGTAATAGGCTTCAGCAAGTCCCTTATGAATTTCAGTGTTGCCTGGAAACTGAGTTTGAATTTTTTTGAGTGTTTCAATAGATAAATTTTGCTGCCCCATTCTTGTGTAAGTCGAAGCGATATTAAGATGGTTTTGCAAGTTCATTGGTTGGACCCGGACAAGAATCTTCAGGTGCAGCAGGGCGGAAGTGAGTCGGTTGCTCTGCAAGTAAAGGTTGGCCAGCATTTTGTGAGCGGGACTGAAACCGGAATCCATTTGAGCCACTTGCAAAAATGCGTTGATCGCTTGGGTTGAGTTGCCGGTTTCCATAAATATCAAGCCGAGATTAAACAAAGTGGAAGTATTTTCAGGGTCGGCTTTTAAAGCCAGGTTGTAATGCTTTATGGCCAGTTGTGGTTTGTTTTGCTCTGAATAAATGTTTGCCAGGTTGTTTTGTGCATCAATCGACTGCGGATTGATGCTAGTTGATAAACTCAGGTAAAATATGGCTCTTTCAGGTTTTTGATTCTGATAATATACCATTCCGACATTAGAAAAATAAGCGCCCAGAGTTTGCCGGGCGTCCAGGTTTTTCATGAAATAGGCGTTTGTGATTTTCTCCGAAGCACCAAATCTTCTCTGATAGAAACTGTCCTGATAGGAAACTCCTCGCTCCGTTGTTTCGATGTTTATTCGAATATCTTCCTTTTCATACCGGACAAAAAAATGATTTGGAAGTGGGACGCCAGATAGAGGGAGTCCAAGTTTTTGTCCAAGAATTAAGTATATAAGGGACAGGTTCATGCAATAACCTTTTCGTGTATTCAAAAGGCCGTGAAGAAAAAGTTCGTCGGGATTAATTGGAACGCCTCTTTCATCCACCTGGTCAGTATAGCCATAGCCCATTTCATCATGTATGACGGTTCGCAGGACCCGGATTATGTCTTCAGGTTTATCTTGTTCCTTTAACTTTTTCCTGGCCGCAAGTGTTAGCTTTTCCATCTCTTCTTTCAGAAGAGACAAATCCATGGAAGGTTTCCAGTGCTTCGAAACCAAGAGAAGCGTTTCCAATAGGTTGGGTTGGGTAATAGCGCTCTTTTGGATTTCTAGAAGCCGAGTTTCAATATCTCCCGCAAACGAGGGGTTGCCGAAGGAATTTATCGGATGTAAGATGCAGGTAAAGGTTAAAACGAAGACAGCGATGATTGCAGATCTTTTATGTAGCATATTAACCAGAAATTTGAAATTTAAGAGGTTTTATAATTATTATATCAGAAGGTGAATTTAGAGTGCTAAAGAAACGGGATTATCAGGTTTCTTTGTTCGGGAGAAAAAGATGAAAATTCTTATTGCTGAAGACGATCTGGATAGTGCTCGGCTTCTCGAAAATATACTCAAAAATAACGAACACAGTGTGGAAGTGGTGGGTGATGGTAAAGAAGCCCTTAAGAGGTTGCGTGGCAACCGATTCGATGCTCTTTTGACAGATTGGATGATGCCGGAAATGGATGGGGTGACCCTGATTCAGAGGATCCGGGCGGAAGTTGAAACAGCACCCTTAATTCTGATGGTTACTGCGATCGGGGATGAAGCCTCACGTCATCAAATCCTTCAAGCTGGTGCCGATGAGTTATTGATTAAGCCCTACCAATCCTCAGATGTAGTTCGCGTTTTGTCCGATGGTTTTGCTCGGTTCACGCAACCTGGGCCTGAAGTGAGTGTTGTGAAACCAGTTCGTGTTAATGGTCTCCCGCCATTTGTTGGCGTAGTAATTACTGCGGGCACAGGGGGCCCATTGCAAATTCCCAAACTTTTTGATTCCATCAGTAAAGATTGCCCTGCCTCTTATTTTGTGGTTCAGCATGGTCCTGAATGGGTGACGGAGCTTTTAGTTAAACAGATTAGATCTGAAACCGGATTCCCTTGTCATATCGCCTCACCAAATCTGCAACCGGAACTGGGTCATGTCTATCTGGCTCCTAGAGATTTTCATATGGTTATCAATCCCCCCCCAGTAACAATAGGTTTGAACCTGGATCCAAAGGAAAATTTTATTCGGCCCTCAGCAGATATTCTTTTTGACAGTGCGGGTAGGGTTTTTGGAGAGTATTGTGTCGCTGTAGTTTTATCAGGATTGGGTCGTGATGGAGCACGGGGAGCGGGATCCATTAAAGCAAGGGCAGGGGCTGTTTTTGTAGAAAGTCCTGGAAAAACTTCAGTGCCTTCAATGCCACAGACAGCTTTAGATTCTTTGGTGGTGAGTGCCTCCATGCCACTGGGTATGATGGGGGAAGCCATAAACCATCAAGTTATCCAGTCGAATAAAAAACTAATGCACCGCAAGAAAGAAGAATAGGTTAGTCATTCCTTTCTAATCATCCATCCTTCAACAAGAAGCATTCCCGCGACCAGTAAAAAAAAGGGCGTTGCCAGAGGTGTCCCCCCGGAGTCTTGAGGTTTGGATGCCTGGGAATGGGGTTCCTGAATTTCAATTTTCATACCTTCAAGAAAATGCTGGATTTCTTTATGAGATATTTTTTCCGGTTCTGATTCTTGAGTGTCAATATTTACGGTGAAACTACCTGCTGGTTCTGCTCCACTAGGGAGTCTTTCCAGGGTCTTTGGCATTTCTGTTTTGGTATCGCTGGAAGGTAAAGAAAAAAGATGATAGATCCCTGGCTGAAAAGTATTCGTAAATCCCTTGTCATCTAAGAGGTGTAATACTCTATCTGGTGAACGAACTATCCATCGACCTTCTGAACCCGAAGCGCTTTTGCGAAAAGCTTCACCCACCAATAGGCTTTGTCGAAAAATACTATCCAGTCCCCGGGCGGAATACTGTGTCCATCGTTGGATCCAGGGTAAAAACGTCGGTTGAATCGGAAAATCATTCCAATCTCTATCGAGCGAGCTCAAGAATAATACAACAATACCTTTTCCTACCTTTGATTCGATCACCGCAGGATGTTGCTTAGAAAACCAGGCTCCCACTTTGAATGCTTTATCTTCCCTTGCTTGAACGGTATAAATGGAATCAAAATTAATTTCCCTCATCTCCGCAAGCTCCTTAGGGGAGAATATTTTCACTACCGGGTGTGCATTATTCTTTAGTAATAGATGCAAGGGTTCACCTTGAACTCGATATAGGGAGTCAAGTTTGACAGGGAAGAGGTTTCCTAAATGTTCGTTAAAATATTTAGGGTTTACCTGACTCCCCATTCCGAATAACAGGGCACCCCCATTTAAAACAAATTTTTCAAGCTCGAGTTCATAGCCGGATGAAAGTTCGCGTACATTAGCCAGGATGACGACTGAAAAATCGGATAAATTACGCAAGGGGAGTTCCGCAAGGGTGGAAACGGTGGGGTCAATATGTGACAGAGACACTGAAAAAGGATTGAGAGCGCGTTCAAGATAAAAGGATTCGCTTTGATGCGAAATGGTCTCAGGATCTCCATCGACCACAAGGACCTTGATATTCTGACTAGGATGAAAAGAAAAATGTCGGGAATTGTCGGAAGTTAAAGCGTCATCGGGAATCTGGATTTTCCCATTAATGGGTAGATTTCTCCGTAATGGATAAGAAAACTCATGAGAATGTGTTTGCCCCGGTGGAACGTTTAGGAGTTCTTCCTTCACTATTTTTCCTTCGAGAAAAAGAGAGAGAGGGACACGACTTAAAGTACTGGAAAAATTTTTAACCTCTGCTTTTACTCTTAGTAATCGGCTTTGAGTGAGAAACTCCTGGGAAATCTGCACACTTTTGACCATTCCCTTATTGTCATCAGGCAGTAAGCTTGAAAAATCCAGTAACTTAATCGAATAGGGTGCTAAATTTGTAAGCTTTAGAAAGGCTTCTTCCTTCCATCCATTTTTATCGAGATCGGTCAGCACTAAAATTTTCTTTTTTTCTTGTTTTGCAGAATCAAGAAGTTTGATGGACAGGTCGATAGCATCTCCAATACTGGTTGTGCGGAAGGAGAGGGACTGCGCTGTAAGTGTTTTTTCAAAAGTAGTTTTGTCTGAGGTCCAGTCCTGCTCAATTCGTGTTTGAGACGATGCAAGAACCAAGCTGAATTCACTTTTATCTGAAGCCTGCTTGACTCCTTCGGAAATAAATTCCAAAGCGAGATCAAAAAGTAAATTTTTGTCCGATTTTTTCCCCATACTGTAGGAATCATCCAGGATAAATACAGTGGAAGTAGGTGAACCTGAACGAAATGCTTCAGATTGTCTGAAAGAAAAGAAGGGGTCTGCCAAGGCAAGGCTGAACAAGGCGATGGCCAGACAACGAGCAATGAGTAATAATAATCTGTTGGGCCGGGATTTTTGAGTTGAACGCTTTTGTGACTGTTTGAGTAAGTGAACCGCTGAAAATCGGATTTGCTTTTGTTGCCTACGGGTTAAAAGGTGAATCAGGACAGGGATGGCAATCCCCAGCAGACCAAACAAAAACAGGGGGGAGGAATAATTTAGGCTCATAATTTGGTGAGGCTTTTACGCTTGAGCAAATAATAACTCAATGCTTGATCTAAGGGTTCGGAAGTGTCCTGAAATATATAGTCAACTCCGAGTCCGTTGCAGTCTTTTTTGAAACTATTTATATGCTCTTGAATTAATTTTTGATACTCATCGCAAATGTCTTGTGGATCAAGCCCCAGCGTGGAGCCATCCTCCAAGGACTCAAAAACAATATCTCCTTCAAAGGGCAGGTGAATTTCATCAGGATGCAAAACATGGAACAAAATCACCTCAATCCCTCTTGAACAAAGGAGCTTCAAGCTTTTCTGAAGGTCCTGGTTCGGGGCAAAGAAATCTGAGACCAGGATGAGCATGCTTCTTCCGGGCAATCTTTCAGAAAGTCCTCCAAGGACATCAGCAATTTGGGTAGTTCCTTTCGGCGCGATATTTACCAAACCGTGCAAAATATGCTGGAAATGGGAAGCCTTTGAACGGGGAGGAATATGCTCAATAACCTTATCGTTGAACAGGGTAAGCCCCACGGCATCAAACTGCTTTAAAAACAAATAGGAAAGTGTTGCTACCAGGTTTCGGGCATACTCCATTTTAGAAACTTGTTCCGGGAAGGGTGATTGATATCCCATGGAACCGCTTGCATCCAGTAAAATCGTACACTTTAGATTGGTTGATTGCTCAAATTGTTTGACATGATATTTATCGGTTTTTCCCACTACCTTCCAGTCGATATGGCGGATTTCATCCCCTGGGGAGTAATCTTTATATTCCGCAAACTCTACAGAAGACCCTTTGTGGCGACTTCGATGTTGTCCTGTTAGCAGCCCTTCTACCAGATTCATCGCTGTAATCTTCAGGGTGGAAACGTGGGAAAGCGCTTGGGCATCAAGCTTCTGTGTGGAATTTTCCATAGATACGATTGAAGTTGGTCAAAGTTATCTGTACATATTGTTGCACAAAAATACCCCTTGGCGTACCCCTCCGAGGCATGAAATCATTGAAGGAATATATCATAGGGCCAATGAGCAATAACTATTTTTGGCGCGCACAAATTTTTGGTGGCTTAATGGGCCCTTACTGTATTTTCTTCCACAATAATGGGTGGGTTGACATTGTGGGGAAGCCTTATAAAATGATCCTTCACCGTAAGTAATATCAAAGTTTTAATGAATTTAACTCGATGAGTACCGTTAGATATTGTAAATGCCATTTTCAAAATGGTGAGTCCGAACACTGGGGTATCCTGGATCGTAAAGCTTTTGCTCAAAAAGGGGCGAATCCACATTTTGCTCCAGACACTCCTTTACTTCCCAAGCATCTATTGCTGGAACTTAATTTTGACTGGGAAGAAGAGAAGGTATGGGGGAGCACGACTTATGACCTGGAGGTCAATGGTCATGATGTTCGGGAAATTGTGTTTGACGCGGCGAATCTGGAAATAGAGAAAGTAATGTTGGGCCGCCGCTCGTTAGCATTTGAAAATACTGGCGATCAAGTAATCATTTCCCTGGAAAAGACTCTTAAATATGGCGGGATTGTACAAGTGAAAACCTTTCACTCTGCGGCTCGGCCCCCTGCAGGAATTTATTTTACAAAACCCGATGAAGCCTATCCTGACCGGTTTAAAACGGTTTGGACTCAAGGGCAGGATGAGGATTCAAAATATTATTTTCCATGTTTTGACCAGCCAAATTTTAAACAAACCACAGAAGTTAAGCTCCATTTGCCTAAAGGAATGTTTGGTTTGTCTAACGGCCGTCTCATTAAAAAGAGTGAAAGCACTAAGGAATCCTTTTACCATTATAAATTAGAAATTCCTTACTCAACTTATCTTCTCTCTATTGTAGCGGGAGATTTTGCTGAGCATTCGAGCCGTGTTGGGGGAGTGGATATTAAATGGTATGTGCAAAAAGGCCGGGATCGAGAAGGAGTGAATGCTTTTAAAGATACGGGTAGGATCATCCGTTTTTTTTCTGATTACACCGGTTACCCCTACCCCTATAAGCATTATACTCAGATCGCGGTTCCTGAATTCGTATTCGGTGGCATGGAAAATTTTACGGTAACCACCCAGACAGACCTGACTTTACATGACGACCGGGCCAGACTGGATATGGATTCTAATGGACTGGTTGCCCATGAAGCCGCTCATATGTGGTTTGGGGATATTGTTACAGCAAGGACCTGGTCGCATGCATGGTTGCATGAGTCATTTGCAACATATTTTGATGCCCTCTACACCCGGGAATCGAAAGGCGAGGATGAGTTCCGCTATCAGTTACTGGAGGACGCGGAAACGTATTTCAGCGAAGATGTTCGTTATCGCCGTCCCATCGTTACCCATATCTATAAAGAGCCCATTGATTTGTTCGATGCTCATCTTTATCCTGGAGGAGCGGTACGACTTCATTATTTAAAAAATATTGTTGGGGAGCCTCTTTTTCGCAAAGCTCTGACCCGGTTCCTGAAACGTCATGAGTATGGACTGGTCGAAACCGTGGATTTGGTCCGGTGTCTGGAAGAGGTTAGCGGGAAAAATTTTGACGAATGGATGGATCAATGGATTTTTCGCGGAGGTTATCCCATTTTGGAGATGGGTTACCAATGGGGTTCGGTTTCAAATATGGCAGAGGTGACTCTTAAGCAAACACAAAAAGCCGAGAAAAAGGGTGAGGAGATGTTGTTCAAACTTCCCCTGAAGATTGAATTCTACACCTCCCGAGGTAGTGAAAAGTTTCCGTTGGAAATTAAAAACAAAGAGGAGAAGTTCTGTTTCCATCTCAAATCCAAACCGTTATATTTCAGGTTGGACCCTGATTACGAATGCCCGGCTAAAAAGGTGAAGTTGGAAATCTCTCGCTCTCTTCTGCATGAACAGTTAAAGAGAGATAAAGATCCCATAGGGCGGATAGAGGCGGCTCAAAGCCTGGCCGCTAAAACGGCCGATGTCAAGGTGCTCAGCCAATGTCTCAAAAGGGAAACTCATTGGGGTGTGGCGCATCGTATTGCTAAATCCCTTGGAAAAATAGGTGGAGAATCTGCCCGCGATGGACTGCTAAAAGCAGCAAACAGTCGTGATGCGAAAATTCGCCGGGGTATCGTTCAAGCGCTGGGTGAGTTTATGGGGGATGAAAAAGTTGCCCGAGCCTTAAAGAAAATTGCAGAGGGTGATCCTTCCTACAGAGTCGAAGCAGAAGCTTTGTCTTCTCTGGGCCGAATTAAGGCAAAAAACTGCCGTTCCTTTCTGGAAAAATTTTTGGACAGGCCTTCCCACAACGACATGGGGCGATCTGCAATTTTTAGAGGCTTGGCTAATTTAGAGGAAGAGGAGGCGTGGGCAACTTTACTTCAGGGGGCTGATTATGGCGCGCCCCGTAACAGTCGATTTTCTGCAGTGCAGGGTTTGGCTAAGCTTGCCGGGAGGTTTGAACACCTCAAACCTGAAGCTATCAATGCTCTTAAGCGATTTGCGAGAGAAACACGAGGGACTCCTTCTGCAACATTTCGCGGTAAACTAGCTGCCATTCATGCGATGGGGGAGTTGGAAGAACTTTCAGTGATTCCTACCTTGCGGAGGGTGGCAGAGGGTGAAACAGATGGCCGTTTGAAACGGAGGGCTGAAGAAACGATTGTTCGCCTTTTTGAGTCGGCTAAAAAACCCAAGGAAATGCAGTTGATTCGTTCAGATCTCGATGACTTGGTGACAGAGAATAAATCTCTGCGCGACCGAGTGGACAATATGGAAAAACATAAAGACGCTAAACAAAAATCGAAAAAGAAAAAAGGATAATGGAATGAACAAACCCTTTAATGATGATCCGGTAGATGTATTAGTAAAGAAGCTTTTAGATAAGAATGGTACAGTTCTGGACTTGCGATTAAAATATATCGGAGATGAAGGCCTGGAATACTTGGCTAATTGTCCAGACTTGGTTGATCTGGAAATGCTGAACATTGAACGAAATGAGATTACCGATAAGGGAATCCAAGCCCTGGCAGGCTCTTCAATAATCACAAACTTGAAGGAACTGCACCTTGAAAGAAACGATATCGGAGATGCCGGAGCTATTGCTATAGCGGGTTCCGCAAACTTTTCCTACTTGAGTTTTATTAACTTCTGGAAAAACAAGGTTGGAGCTGAAGGGGCTAAAGCTATTGCCAGCTCCACCACTCTGGTTAATTTGAAAAGTTTGGACTTGGCTCAGAATAGTATTGGCGATGAAGGAGCTAAAGCCCTCTCCGAAAGCAGCTCTCTGGCAGGGTTGGAATTACTTGAGATATTTGGCAGCGGCTTGACCGATGAAGGCAAAAAACAACTCAAAGAATCGACCGCCTTTCCCAAACTTCAGACCCTGGTTGTGGAGTAGCGGTACTATCCTAATCATCCGGGTTTAATAAAAGCCTCTCACCTGGGATGTTTCTTGACCAGATAATTGTGGTAGTCGGTAATGGATAAGATTCCAAGCATTTGCCCATGTTCCATCACTACTAGATGGTGAGTGCCGTGATCGCGCATGACCTGAGCGGCCCTTTCCATGCTTTCCTGACTTTCGAGTTTGATAAGAGGAAAGCTCATGACATCAGCGACCTTAACCTTTTCTGGATCCAGATCTCCTGAGACCACTTTTTTGCTGATATCATTATTGGTGATAATTCCGATATATTCCCCGCTTTCTTCTACCAGCAATGAATGGATTTTATTGTTGTGCATGGAGTGAGTTGCTTCCAGAATGCTTGCTGTGGCGCCAATGCTTAAAAGAGATTCCGCCATATAGTTAACGATTTTTTCCACTTTAATTCACCTACTTTCTAATGAAATAGGTTCGCAAGATTAATCTAGGTCTGGAATCCGAATCTGTCAATGAGCCGGTGATAGATGTTTTTCTGTGACGGGTTGTCACTTCGGGATGAGCGATTCTTTTAAAATAATCAGCCTTTTTTTAAGAGGTGGAGTCCAGCTGGCATCGCGTGCATTCAATGTTTCTTCGGCTTGCTTCAGGAGAAGTTTGAGGCGTACCGTATCTCCTGTATGCTGATAGTTCTCGGCCAAGTCGATAAGAATATGGGATTCTTCTTTCCTGTTCTCAACATATTTCGCGATGGCCAGAGCCTGTGTAAAAAAATCTGTTGCCTGCTCCCATAGTTTCAATTTCTGGTAATTTAGACCTATGCCGACAAGTAGTTCCAGCTCTTTATCATGATTATTTTGCTGGCGGTAGCTGGCCAGGGCTTTTATATAACATTCGATAGCCTTTTCTATATTGTTTTGTTTGACATAGGTGAACCCCAGGCCGTTATATGAACTCCCAATAAGGGCGTCATAACCTTTTGCTTTGGCAAGAGCCATTTGCTCCTCAAAATATTTTTGAGCCTGATGAAAGTTTCCTGAGACAGCAAACGCATCGCCGAGATTGGCCAGCAGACTGCATTGTTCTTCACTGTCTCCCAGCTCTTTGGTTATATCGAGTTCCTGGAGAAAAAACTCGATGGCTTTTAGAGTTTGCCCGAGTCGACTATAAGCCATGGCTAGAGCAGACAGCGCATTTGTTTCTGCTTTTTTGTCGCCTATTGCCCGGGCTTTTTTAAGAAAAATGGATTCAGATTCGACGACTCTGCGCAATTCGAGTGAACTGGAAGATTGCAGGCTACGAGGTTTATCAGGTTTAGCGTCGTAACCAGCAAGCCGCTGGAAATTTTCTTCAACGGATAGGGACAGTTTCTCTTCCACTTCTTTTTTGAAATTTAGTTCTTCCTCAATATTCTCCAAAACCTCATGCAGGTTTTCATGCAGGAAAGCACTACGCAAGGTGTAGGACTTACAATCGCAAAGGTGCTTCATCGCACCTTCCAGGTTTTCCCTTTCCGGGAGCACTGCGCCATCCAGCAGGATTGGAACAATCATTAGGCCGAGATTTATAGCCGAAATAATTTCAAAACGGATGCGCTCGCTCAGTATGGATTCATCAATGGGCAGGGTCAGGCTTTTTGTGGCAGACTCTGTTCTGGAAATAACAATTATCAATGCGTCGCATTGGGAAATTTTTCTTCGGATATTTGATCGTGAGAATTCTTCGGTATTTTTAAGAACAATACATTCAGCTTCCAGGTTAATTCTGAATTCTCTAATAATATTTTCGACTGCGGTTTTTGATTCAGGATTGCTGAGACTGAAATAAAGATTCGGCATGATCGACGCCCTATTTTATACTGCGCCTAATGGGAGTGGCATAACTCGCAGTCGTCTTTAACGGAAAATCCCTGCTCTCCATTATGACAGGTCCCGCAATATTTTCCGGCTTCTAAAGTTTTCATGGTCATTTCCCGGCTTGCAATTCCAATTTTCTTTTTAAATATTTTAGGGTGGCAATCACCACAAGTGTTTCCGTAGCTCAGGTGGATGCTGTGACTGAATTTGACGCGTCCCTGATCACCTGTGTCGTTATAGGTGATGGAGCGGGGCATTCGGGCCGAGGTGGTAGAAGGAATTACGGAAAGGAGAAGAAAAAACAGACCTATCGCTGACGTAATAAGTAACAGATTTTTCTTAATCATTTAGATCTCGGAAAAGACTGCTGGCGGTGTGAGATACCTTGATGAGTATCAATGAGTATGAACTCGGGGTAGTTTTGAACAAGCTCAGTCGTCTTTTTTGAATAGCTCTTTTAATCTGGCCTGGCATCGGGGTTCACGAGTCAATTCGATCATTATTTTTTCGTTGACGCTCAAGTTCTGCATGCTGGTCTTAGAGTAATAATGCGAAAATGCCGCCCAAAGGCTGGGGCAGTCGCGAAATTCGTTGTAGGTAGAGAGGATGTTGGTCATATTGGCGGTACTTCGGCTATCGACCCCTTCAAATAAAACAAACATCTGCATAGAGAGGTCATAGAGCAATTGCGAGAGGTGTTCGGTGGCCACCTGCAAAAAAGGGAATTTGTTGACATTTTTTTTCATTGAGGCGTTGTCAGATGATAAGACGGCGATATTCCTTTTAACTTTATCCTGGTCTTCGGAAATTTCTTCCCAGATTTTGTCATTCATCAGCCTTTTTTCCAGTTTTACTTGTTGCGTTTTTCCTGGAAACAGTTTTTTGAACGCAGAATAAATGGTTGCCAATTCTTTGACTTTGTTGGGGTAGGTTTGTCTGCTGTTTTTCTCCATACTCTTGTCATAGCTTTGCATCATTTCCAAAAATTCTTTTTTATCCAGGGGCTGATCGGCTTGAATTTTCTCGGTAGTTTTGGCGATACTTTGGAACAGGAGTTGTTTTTCATTCGGCGGATACCAAAAATCTATTTCCTGGATGATGATGTTGATTCGGTTCAGGATATCCCGTCCATATTTTTTTTCATGATGAGGAGTAATAACTATAGTAATATCATCGGCGTCTTTTTCCCGGACCACAATATTGAAATTCTTTTTTAGTAATTTCGAAAAAATCATATCGAGCCTGGAAAAATTGATGTCTCCAGCTTTGATACAATTCCAGGTTTCATCCATAACTGCTTTAAGCCTTATTTTTTCTGCATCCTGGGATAGTTTGTTCTCTAAAATTTTTTGTACACGCTTGATTTCCTGTTCGTTATAAACGATAAGGGATTTTTTGATTTCATCGAAGTTTTTCAGAAGTGCGACGGATTTTCTCACCTCATCCACATACGAATATTTCTTTTTCGATTTTTTTAATAGAGAGGTTAGGAAATCTCCTGTATCAAAAATATCACTCATGCGTGAGATCAGCATACTCATTTCCTTGACCTGGAAATAAAATTTACCTAATTCAGGTTCCGCTCTTTTATCCTTTAGAAAGAACTCCATTAATTTGCAGATCTGATAATAAATGTCGTTGAGATCTTTATAGGACTCGGGAGAATTGTCAAAGAACTGGTACTTGGAAAAAAGTCCGTTCTTCATTCGCAATACGGTATAGCCCAAAGTTTTATCTTCTCCTGAACCGTAACCACCAAAAAATTCTTCGAGAGTAATTTCGTGTTCCTCCAGATTGCTAACCAACTCATTTAATTCGGGGACCACTGTCTTCCCCATGTTTGCAGGTTCCCGGTAATATTTTTCCATGTAGCTCAACTCATTCCGGATATTTGGGAGGATAAAATCTAAGGAGGCGAGAATGATATCTGCAGATTTAAAAACTTCCTGTTTATAGACTTCTAATTTGCATTCATATTGGTCGTCGGCTATTTGTTCTATGTCCTTTTTCAACTCTATGAACGTTTTGTCGATTCCTTTTAACCCATCTAGAACTCTAAACAAATCAATTGGTTCGGCCCCGTTTTTACAAAGTGGGCCACTGGCTTCTTTTTCTACGTCTTTGAGTTTTTCCTTATAGGAATTAAGCACAGACAAAATTCGCTCCCTCTCCTCCTCTGGGCCTTTTTCTCCAGGCTCAATATGGGGAGCATCTTTGACCTTTGTTTCAAAAAGGTCTAACTGATTTGCCATCGTTGCAATATGGTTCTTGAACTCAGGCAGTGCTTTAGAGTCAATCATTACTGTTTTCTTTCGCTAACTTGGTGTAACAATATATTACAATCCTTGTAAAGCTATTGGAAGCGATAAATGACTGGTTTGTCGGGTAATGAGCAATTTAATTAAATGACTAAATAGGCGCATAAAAACCTAATTTGAGAAAATTTTACCTGTTTTGCTCCATGATCGTGATGGCAGGGTGTTTATCGAAGCTATCTTAAATGATTTGCATTAACTCCAGGTATTCACCGAGAAATCGGTGAATGGCTTTATTTAAAGGTTGGTGTTCCGGTGCCTTGAGGTCGGGGTCTTGATCGATGAGGAGAAAAGCTTCCTTCCGTGCTGTTTCCAACACTCGAATATCGCGAAGTAAGTTGGCTATTTTTAAAAGTGGCATTCCTGATTGTCGGGTACCCATGAAGTCTCCTGGGCCGCGTATTTTTAAATCCTCTTCAGCGATGATGAATCCATCACCGGAGTTTTGCATGGCTTTCATTCGGGCCTGACCTTCCTCAGTTACGGGATGATAGGCCATCAAAAGGCAATGGGAAGAATGGGCTCCTCGACCCACACGACCCCGCAACTGGTGGAGCTGAGCGAGACCAAATCGCTCGGCATGTTCTATTATCATTGCTGTAGCATTTGGAACATCGATGCCTACCTCAATAACTGTAGTGGAAACCAAAACCTGAATTTCATTTTTGAGGAACCGGGACATGATGTCTTGACGTTCTTCTTTTTTTAGTTTTCCATGGATTAAGCAAGCGACATAGTCTGGGAATCGGTCCTTGATAAAATCGAGGACCGTAACAGCGGCTTTAAGGTCCATTACATCAGATTCTTCAATTAACGGACAGACCACAAAAGCCTGTCTGCCTTGTTGCAACTGTTTTTCTAAAATCCCGTAGGCTTTTTCCCGTCGATTCTCATAAAAAATTTCAGTGGTGATTTTCTTTCGTCCGGGAGGGAACTCGTCTAAAAGCGACACATCCATATCTCCATAGAGAGTGAGTGCTAAAGATCTTGGTATGGGTGTGGCAGTCATAATGAGAAGATGGGGATGGTCGCCTTTTTTCCCAATCGCATCTCTTTGCAGGACGCCAAACCGATGTTGCTCATCAACCACTGCCAGCCCAAGATTTTTAAACTGGATATCTTTTTGAATCAGGGAGTGAGTTCCGACGATAATTTGTGTTTTGCCGGTCCGAATATTCTCATAAAGGCTTTGCCGTTCTTTTCCCTTAAGTGCGCTGGTTATCAGGCTGAGTTCTATACCCAAACTTTCACAATAGGGGCGGATATTTAAATAGTGTTGTTCTGCGAGAATTTCTGTTGGAACCATTAATGCCGATTGCATTTTATTGTCCACCGCTGTCAACAATGCAGTGAGGGCGACAATGGTTTTACCGCTTCCGACATCTCCCTGGATCAGTCGATTCATGGATTTTTCTTTTTCAAGATCTTCCATAATTTCACTGAGAACCCTTTTTTGTGCTCCCGTTAACGTGAAGGGTAAAAGTTTTACAAATCGTTTGATAAGTTCTCCCCGGGTTTTTAAGGGAGTGCCGGTATTTACTTCTCCCGTATGTTTTTTCCTGAACGCCAGGCCCAATTGGATCAGGAACAGTTCCTCAAAGACGAGCCGTTTTTGCGCCGGGGTCTTAAAGGCATCCAGTTCACTCAGAGAAGTTCCTTGAGGTGGAAAATGGGATTGCGAAAGGGCGTCTGCGCGGGAAATAAATTCATGACGTTGGATCAGATCGTTGGGTAGAAACTCTTCTATTAAATGCAGGTATTTGTCGAGAACATTTTTAATGATGGTTCGCATGGATTTAAGATGCAGGCCATCTGTAACGTGATATACGGGGACAATTTTTCCAATTTCCAACGAGTTAACATCCTCTCCAGATACCTGTTCAGTATCTGGATGGATAATCTCCAGCCCGGACCGTTTATTAAGTGTGGATTTTCCTGAAAGAATAATTTTTTGTCCCGTTTTAAACTTCTCTTTCATATAAGTTTCATTAAACCGGAACCATTTGGCTCGGATGACCCCCGTCTTATCTTGAACGATGACTTCAAATACTCTTTTACGACGCCCCATGAACATTGTTCCCGCATTCAAGACTTCTCCGGTAAGGGTGACGTACTCGCCGATCACAGCTTGGGAAATATTTTTAAATTGGGTCCGGTCTTCAAACCGGAATGGTAGGAAATACAGGCAATCTTCAATACTTGTGAGACGAAGTTTTTCAAGAAGAATTGCTTTTCTTGGGCCGACACCCTTTATAAATTGTATCGGGTCCTCTAAAGAACGTGGGGGAATTTGTTTCATGGATCCAATATTAACTTGCAAGTCGTGTAGGGGCAAGGAGTTCCGTTGTGATTGAGCGTTGACAGCGAAAATTTGTGGAAGTATCCTTATCCTATGGGTTAATTGTTCCCCCTTGGCCTCTTTTCAGATTGCCGAATGGGTGGATACAAAATGGAGGTTTCTTTCCCCACAATGAAAGTTCAAGATCTCACAGATGCGATATTAGAATATCTGCCTGATGCCGATGTCGACATCATTTTGAACGCATATATTTATTCCGCCAAAGCCCACCGCGGTCAGAGCCGAAGATCTGGAGAGGCCTATTTTTCCCATCCCCTTGAAGTGGCAAATAATCTGGTGAAGCTCAAGCTGGATGCGACCACAGTGGCTGCCGGCCTGTTGCACGATACCATAGAAGACACCCTTTCAACCTCAGAAGAAATCCAGGAACTGTTTGGCGAAGAAATTTTTCAGCTTGTGGATGGCGTGACAAAAATCAGCAAAATACATTTTTCCAGCCATGAGGAAAGCCAGGCAGAAAACTATCGAAAGATGATCTTTGCCATGGCACGGGATATTCGTGTGGTTTTGATCAAGCTCGCTGATCGAGCTCATAATATGCAGACTCTGGGGTCTCTTTCAGAAGAAAGGCAAAGGAGGATTGCAAGGGAGACTCTGGAGATTTACGCTCCTATTGCCAATCGTCTGGGTATTGGGTGGATGAAAAACGAATTGGAGAATGGCTCTTTCCGTTATCTTTATCCTGAAGAGTATCGGACCATTGAGGAGAAGGTGGCGAAGGGTAAGGAGTACCGGGACAAGTATGTTGAAAAAGTTACCTCTCGTTTGGTTAAGGAATTGGAGGATGCGGAAATATCTGGAAAAGTGGATGGTCGGCCCAAACAATTTTTCAGTATCTATAGAAAGATGATGGATCAAAATATTAGCTTTGAAGATGTTTATGATCTGGTGGGTGTTCGGGTTTTAACCGAATCTTTGCGCGACTGTTATTCGGTTTTAGGACTGGTACATTCCCTCTGGAAACCCATACCGGGAAAGTTCAAAGATTATATTGCCATGCCCAAGCCAAATATGTATCAGTCTCTTCATACTACGGTAATTGGTCCGAGAGGGGAGAGGGTAGAAGTCCAGATTCGTTCTAGAGAAATGCATAAGGTATCTGAAGGAGGAATTGCAGCCCACTGGCGTTATAAGGAAAAGGAGGATAGTGCCGAAAAAACCATGAACCAACAGTTGTTATGGGTCAGGCACCTTCTTGAGAATCAGAAGGACTTGAAAAATCCGAAAGAGTTTCTCAACGCTTTTAAGGTGAACTTGTTTCCCGATTCGGTTTATGTTTTTACACCAGGGGGAGATGTGATTGCCTTGCCACACAATGCCACACCCGTGGACTTTGCATTTCAGGTTCATACAGATGTTGGATGCCATTGCCAGTCCGCAAAGGTAAATGGGAAAGTGGTCCCTCTGCGTTATAAATTGCAAGATGGCGATCGGGTCGAAATTAATACCTCCGAGGAGGTGTCTCCTAGTCGTGATTGGCTAGCTTTTGTTAAAACATCGAAAGCGCGTAGTCGGATATCCAACTATATAAATACCGAAGAGCGTACAAGAAGTTTGAGCTTGGGAAAAGAACTTCTAGAACAAGAAATTCGCGAGTATGGTATGGATCCGACCGTAGAAATTAAGGATGAGTTATTAGAAGAAGCTGCCCAAGCCTGTGGTTTCAAATCCACCGATAGCTTGCTAACGGGAATTGGAATTGGAAAGTTGTCTACCTATCATGTTATCGAAAAACTGATTCCTAAGGAAAAGCTGGAAGGAAAAGGGCCACGTGATAAAACGTTGATCAAACTTAAAGAAAGCCGACCTCCAGATTCATCCCATAACGCGATTAAGGTTCAATGTTTTAATGAAAATATTTTGATCCGCATCGGAAAATGTTGTCACCCGCTTCCCGGAGAGCCGATCATTGGCTATATCACGAGGGGCAGGGGGGTGACGGTGCACCATATTGACTGCCCAAGTGTGGGAAATATTATCAATGATTCAGAAAGGCTGGTGGGTGTTGAATGGGATACTGGAATAAAAACCATTTACCAGGCCCATATCGCCATTGTTGCTGCTGACAAGCCTGGTATCCTTGCTACCATCAGCCAGGCTTTCGCAGAATGCGGGATCAATATTACCCGGGCAAATGTCCAGCAAGGCTCACATAAAAGGGCTTATTTCGACCTGTCCATTGAAATTCAGGATGTGGAGCATCTAAACCAAATTCTTGAAAAGATGCTTCAGGTAGATGGCGTGATTTACCTTGAGCGAATCAAGGACTTTAATAAAAATGCACCCATTAAAGATAGATTGGAGGCCTTAGGCGAAAAGCTGGTTCAGGAAGGAGAGCAGGAACTTAGCGTTACCTGATTGCTTTAGTTATTTTCCCAGACTTAATGCAACGTGTGCAGATTTTCATGGTTTTTATGGAGCCCTTCATCACAACACGCAACTTTTTGATATTTGGTTTCCAGCGTCGGCGAGTTTTGTTATTCGCATGGCTCACATTGTTGCCAAACTGGGGTTTTTTATCACAAACTTCACATTTTAGGGACATCAAATTCTCCGAAATAGATTGTCTTAAAGATGGCTAGATGCTAGCATACCCTCGTTAAAGGGGCAAGAGGATTTGAGTAATCATTATGGATATTAAAAGCAGTACCAGAATAAACGAGATTCTAAATGCCTACCCAGAGGCCAATAGGTTTTTCAATGAGAAGCAAATGGCCTGTGGCAGTTGCTTTGCCGTAAATTTTGATACCCTGGAAAATGGGGCTCTGATGCACGGCATGGAGGTTAACACCCTGATTGACCAACTCCAACAGTTTTTGAAAACCCTGCCTACTCCTATCGCTTCCACGCAACAAAAATAGCTTTTCTGTATTAGACTTCTATTTTATTACTGGGATTAGATTTTGTAACTTCCGTGGGCGGGAATGCGCACATAGAGGGGCATCCTTACACTAGTGAATATGTAAGGAGTTGAGCTTAGAAAAGGAACTAGCCCAGAAACTTCGACTCAGTGATGATATTTTCGAGAACTTTTTCCGCCAAGTCTTCACTTGAAACGCGGTAATCACCCTTTGCGATTTCGTTTTTGATGCGTTCCACTTTTTCCGTACGAATATCCGGAGCTGAATTGGCCACTTCTGTAGCTTTTTGTATATCTTTTGCCTTGGAGGAAATAGCGATTTGCTCGGTTCCGCCCGTTGAGGGAGCACCGCCTCCACTTTTAGCCACAGACTTATTGTCTCCAACCTTGACCCGGTCTTGAACCGTTTTACTTTTAATTCGAAAATCGTTGCCAGGAATTTCCATAACACTATCCCTTAAGTAAATGCTTATAAATCAATTAGGTTTGTATTTCATCAATTGGGAGCTGAGACCTTTTTCAACCTCCAAGTTGAAAACCTGATCTTCTATATTAGTTTATCGGAAACAGGTAGAAATACTTTAGTCGATAATCAATAAATTATATATTATTTATTACCCAAAACCCTTTTAAAATATCGGTTTTCCAATGTACCACTAAAAGGGCTTTGAAGCTGCTCTTTGAATAGGCAGATCCATAATCTACCCTCAATTTTAGCCTGATTGAACGCAGATGACAATAAATTAATGGTTTTTGCCCATGCGGTACTTTGATCTATGAATTTTAAGAATCCTGTTCCTACTGTAGATATCATCATTGAGCAGAGGGGGGAGATTATTTTAATAGAGAGGAAAAATCCTCCTCATGGCTGGGCATTGCCTGGAGGGTTTGTAGACTATGGTGAATCCCTTGAATCTGCTGCCCAGCGGGAAGCTTTGGAAGAAACAAGCCTAAATGTGAGTCTTTTGGGACAATTTCATACCTACTCAGACCCCGGCCGTGATTCCCGGAGACATACGATTTCCACTGTTTTTGTCGCCAAAGCTGTAGGAAAGCCCCAGGCGGGTTCCGATGCCCTCAAAGCAAGGTTTTTCACAAAAAACACCCTTCCAGAAAAAATCGCCTTTGATCACGCCCTTATATTGGGGGATTATTTTAATTGGCAAGAAAATGGAGGGGGATTGATGTGGCCACCCGATAAGAGCAAATAATTAGGGCGAGAGCAAAGGCCTCAAAAATAATACCAAGACTTTTGGAAATATGTTTTGATAACTCTATGGAACGATTAAAGCAGGTTCGATTTATTACGGCGTTTGGGATCATGGTTTTTGTGCTTTTATGGAGCCAAGTTGGATTTGGCAACATTTTGGCTTCTGAAAAATATTCCAAGGTAATCTGGAGATACTTGGAGACCCTTTGTGCCTTTGGCCCGAGATATCCTGGCAGTGAAGGTTATAACAAGACCAAGGAATTGATCCGCAAGGTGGGAGAAAAATACGCCGATCAAGTGGTGGAGCATCCATTTTTTGTTCGCACTGAAACGGGCACCTCTCAGTCCATGGTGAATCTGGAGCTCAGGTTCGAAGGAACCCAGGGCGGTGCTCCAATTTTAATTGGGGCGCATTTCGATACCCGGCCCTTTGCCGATGAAGACCCGGATCCTGGAAAACGGTCAACACCTATATTGGGTGCTAACGACGGGGGGTCAGGCACTGCGGTATTACTGGGACTTGCCCAATACCTCAATCAACACCCTGCTCAAAGGCCGGTTCATCTAGTATTTTTTGATGGTGAGGATTTTGGTGCTAAGGGGTCAGGCCTGAACCTTTTAGGTTCGACCTACTTAGCTCAGGAATTGGCCAAGAAAGAAAGGTCCGAATGGCCTTATTGGGTGTTGGTGATTGATATGGTCGGCGATAAAGATTTGCAGATTTTTAAGGAGACTTATTCACTAAAGGGCAGTGCAAGTTTTCTTGATAAAATTTACCGGGTCGCCAAGGATCAGGGTGTTCGGTCATTGATAGATAAAACGAAATACACGATTTTTGATGACCATTACCCCTTTCATCGAATGGGTATTCCCTCTACGGTTTTGATTGATTTCGATTATCCATACTGGCACACGCTGGAGGACACGCTGGATAAATGTTCTATCGAGAGCATGATGTCCATCTTCTCGGTTGTCGTAAAGACCATCGAAGATATTTAGTGAAGAGTTAATGAAGTACGGGAAGTTCGGAAAGCGCTTTTTTAGCTTCTTCGTCTAGGGGATCGATTTCCAGAATTGTTTTCAGTTCTTTTTCTGCCCCTAGGGGGTTTTTATTTTTAAGATGGATTTCGTAAAGCTTCCAATGCATGGAGAGAAAATCGATGCCTTGTTGTTGGGAGAGTTCATACATTTTCCGGGCTTCATCCAGACGGTTGAGCGCATACAAGGAATTTCCCAGATTGAAATTGGCGATAGAAAATTCCGGGTCCAGGGATAATGCTTTTTTCAAATGCTCAATTGCTTCTTTTGGATGCCCCTGTTTGTTTAATGCTGCTCCCAAATTAGAGAGGGCCTGGATAAAGTTAGGATAGACCTGAACTGCTTTTTTAAACAGTGCTACGGATTGATCCAGCTTTCCCGAGCGAAAATAGTACCCCCCCAGGTTTGACAAAGCTTCCGGAAAACCCGGGCTCAGCTCCAGGGTTTTTTCGTATTGAGCGATTGCTTTGTCGGGCATCCCTAAATCCCGGTAGGCTACGGCCAGATCATAATGAGCCAATGAAAAGTTTGAGTCCTTAGCTAGTATTTTTTCAAACTCAGCGATTGCTTTGTCGGGATCTCCCAATCCATATAAAAAATAATTTCCTCGGTAATACATAGCTTCCAGGGAAGTCTGGTCTTCATCCAGAAGTTTCTGTAATGAAAATGCAGTTTTATGATTCAGGAATTTCTTTACAGAGTTTATGGGAAGAGCAAGATTGATGGATCGCCCTTCTACGGTGGCTATTCCAACAACTTGATTGGAACTGTTGACCACCGGGCCTCCACTGAACCCTGGGCTAAATGGGGTGGTGGTGTAAATAAAAGGTATCTTGGGATTGGCTTGTGAATGAACTCCCAGGACAAAACCATAGGTCTGGACAAGTTGGCCCTCGGCCACATCTTTCTGCTGAGTCACTTGCGCAGAGGGGTATCCTAAAGCACTGGTGTAGTCATAGGCTCCCACCGAAGAGGAGTCCCCAAACTCAAGAGTGGAATAAAACCCTTTTTTTAATTTTAAGATGGCGAAATCCCTGACCCGATCAACCTTGAATACTCCTTCAACATTGGAGTGTGAACCATCGGGGAAATGCACATCAACCGTATAGGCATCGACCAGAACATGGTAGTTGGTAACCAGAGTGCCCTCGGGGTTGGCTACAAAACCGGATCCTGTCCCAACGGTTTTTCCTGCTTTGTCCTTTGCGATGAGCAAGGCAACGGCATTTTTGTTGACTTCATAACCACTGACCGATCCAGAAAATATCAGTAAGCCAGTGAGGAAGAGATAAAATGTAGGTAGAAATAATTGGTTTCGCATGCTTTATAATTTAGGTTCGCCCATTGCAAAAGGCCAATATTTTTATAATAAAAAAGATTTATTAATCCAACATTTTATAAACTGATTGGAGTTATTACAACTGAATTCAAAAAGATTTATTGAAAGAAGGGATAATACAGGTAAAACGTATCTGATAATACCGTCAAGGTGGTAAAAATAAGCCGAGCCGACATAATGCCGACTCGGCTTAATATACGGTTTTTTATTTAACGTTGATGGTCACTGTTGCGGTCAATGCCGGGTTATAGGGGACGTGATTGCCTTTAGCAAACAGAGCTCGGATAATGTGCTTGCCGGAAGAAAGTTTGATCTCTTTGCAGGTGGAACCATCTCCCATATGGATGTGGTTTGCATCTTTCCCTATCGGCTTGTTAAGGTCTTTGGGCAGATCAACATCAACGATAATGTGATGATGGCCTTTGCCTTCATTAACGCCCTTTTTGGCCGGTTGAACTTCAACGCCTTCGGTGGCCAGGCATACTTTTACAGGGCCGGAAACCATAGCTCCATTGGGTGGATCGGTAATCGTCACGGCGTTGCCGGCGAATGTGTTGGTTGCTCCTGTTATAAAAAGGAAAACAAACAGCATAATCAGTTTCGAGTAAAGACTTTTCATTATTTCTAGGCTCCAATGAGAATGGCAAAATTGACGATTTCAGAAACCGCCCATGCTTTTTAAGATACCCTACGTTTTTAACTTCTAGCAGGTGTTCCCGGTTTAGATTAAAAAACAGCAATAAAGTTTCAGGAAAATTAGAAAACCCTGGCTGGTATTGGTAATTTTTAACCTATTTTTCTTGACATCGTAATCTGAGTTCCATAACCTCATTGTTCAGTTTCATTTCCTTGGGGAACTCTTGGAAAAAGAGGCCCATTATGTATTTATTCAGGAGGTTTAGATGGTAGTTACTGGAGAATGTCGACTCCTTCACACTTGTGAAATGTGTGAATTTAATAATGAGACCGACTGCAAAGCTGACAAAAACGAGCATAATCGCTGGCTTGTTAACAAGAGGATGAATGAAATTAAGCATAAGCTTATTGTCGGCAGTAACAAAGGTGGAGTTGGAAAAAGTACTGTAACTACTAATCTTGCTATTGCTCTGGCGGAAAAAGGTTTTGCGGTGGGGCTGGCCGATGCGGACCTTCATGGTCCCAATATCCCGAAATTATTACAGGCCGAAGATGTTCGATTGAAAGCCACGGATGTTGGTATTGATCCCTATGAGACTCGTAATGGTCTTAAGGTGGCTTCATTAGGGTTTCTCATTGAAGACCCTAATATGCATATTGCCTGGCGGGATGCGGTTAAATATGACTTTATTATTGAATTGTTAGGAAATATTAACTGGGGCCCGCTGGATTATCTCTTGTTTGACCTTCCCCCGGGTACTGGAAATGAGCAAATCACGATTATCGATTTTATTGGTGAAGTAGATGGGGCCGTAGTGGTTACAACCCCTCAGGACTTGGCGATTCTGGATGCCCGGAAAATGATCTCTTTTGCCCGTGATAGCAATGTCCCCATCGTAGGGGTGATCGAAAATATGAGCACGATGTCCTGCCCGCATTGCAATGAAGACATAGATGTCTTCAAAAAGGGCGGCGGGAAAAAATTAGCTGAAGAACTTGTATTGCCCTATCTGGGTAGTATTCCTTTGGATGGGGAAATTGTTGCTAATTCCGATAGCGGGGAACCCGTTGTCTTATCTCGTCCAGATTCCGTAGCCGCCAAAGCCTTCTTGAAATTGGCTGATAACTGCCACAAGTTTCTAAATCCCGAATAGTTTGGTAAAAACTTTCCGATTTAAAATTAATGGATAAATGAACTGTCGCGACAAATTCGGGTTTTTTTCTGCCTTCGGATCGCTGGATTAGTCCGGGCAGAAGTGCGTTTTTTAAATATAATCAGCATTGCGTTTCAAGGTAGAATTAAGAGATAATATTACATAAGCCAGATTTTAGACTTATTTGTATGGCCCAAGACCCTTTGATTAAGGGCTTCTCCTTTCTTTTAAAGTTCCTAATGATTTTTCGCTTTTCTTACAAATTATTGATCAAAAAATTGGTGGCAGTTTCCTTCATACTATTCGTAGGGGGAAATGCTGAGGTGTTTGCGGACGGGGCTAAAGCTTCCATTTATTCGAACAATCCTATAGTTGCGGAAGTAGATGGAGCGCCCATTTACCTGGACGAGCTCAAACATGTCCGTATCCAGGAGGCACTCAACCAATTGCATGAAATGCAGACCCGTGCATTGAAGGAAAAAATTCTCGATCGGCTAATAGAGAAACATCCTGCCTTGATTGCGGATCAGGTTCCCAAGGTTACGGAAGCGGAGATTAAAAAATTTTATGACAGCAACTCAGGTATTAAAGAGTTGGGAAGCTTGACTAAGGTAAGTCCTGAAATCCGAGACTATCTGGAAAAAAGTTTTCGGCAAGTTCATATTGAGCAGCAATATCAGCATGCAGTTCAAAAAGGCTGGGCCAAGGTTTACTTGACGCCCCCTAATGATTTTCACTTGGTGGCGGGTGTTGGCACGGCTGTGTTGTGGGCGGAAGAAAAGGTTCCTTCATCCCGACGAGTATTTGTGCTGGAATATTCTGATTTTCAATGCCCGTTCTGCAAACGGGTGCAAATCACTTTACAAAACCTCAGAAAAAAATATCCCAATGAAGTGCAGTTTGGCTATCGTCACTTCCCTCTTCCTTTTCATAAAGAGGCAGAGGTGTTAGCCCAAGCTGTTGAGTGCGCCAGAGATCAAAACAAATTCTGGGAGCTTCAGGAACTTTTCTATGAAAATGATACTAACTCCACAAGTGAAAATGAAATTTTGAAACTGGTCAGGCTTGCGGGGATCAAAGATATCCCGGCCTTCCAACTATGCTTGCGAAATGGAAAGTATGAAAAGCGGGTTCAAAATGATATTCGTGATGGAGTCGCATTAGGAATTCAAGGAACCCCGACATTTATATTAGGAGCTTATGATCCCGAATCCAAAACCGTTTCAGGAAAAATGTTTTCCGGGGCTGTTTCTGAAGAAAAGTTTGTTCGTGTTATAGAAAGATTTCTTGCCTCCACTCGTACCGAAGCTAAATTAAACCGATAGTTTTTCTTACCTGTGCCATGATCAGGCTACTGATTTTTATTCTGGCTGGAATGCTTCTCCCGATTCAATTATTTGCCGAATCTAGTCCTTTTTCGGCCCCTTTGCCTTCCAGTCCTGGGATAAGACTGAGTCCTTTGATAGATCCAAATCCTGTTTTTCCGGGAAACCGGTTTCGGTTATATCTGTCTGTCCAGATTGAAGAGGGTTGGCATATTTATTCCCTGCAACCTATGGATGGAAATGAGTTGTTGGCAACTCAAATTATAATGCGAGATGATATTTTCGAAAATGCAGGGCACTGGAAGGAATCTTCAACTCACCTGATTCAGGATGGTGCGCAAGAAAAAATGGTCAAAGGTCATATCGCACTTGCTGAATTTCAAAAAGATTTTGATGTGCCCGAAAAAATAAACCCGGGAAACTATTCCTTAAGCGGGAAATTTCTCTATCGTGCCTGTGATAACAATCTCTGCACCCTTCCTCAGAGTCTTCCCTTTACCACCCGGCTACAGGTGGGTGTCATAAAATAGTAGTGTTTCACTCTGTATGAAGTATCTTTCGCAGAGCCTCTCCCACAGCCGAACAGCAGATAATCGTCTTTCCTTATTTTGATGTAATAGGATAAACTCTGATTGTAAGGTGTTTACAATCAGAAAAATTAACAACAGAAGCGTGCTTTTTGAACAATGCAGATAATCACAACACATTTGAATGCAGACTTTGATTGTCTGGCGTCCTTGATGGCTGCTAAGAAATTGTATCCACAGGCTCACTTGGTTCTTCCGGGATCCACAGAGCGCTTGGTGGAAGATTTTTTGAAAGAGAAGAGTCCGGCTCTGCAGTTCACGCGAATGAAGGATGTTCTTTTAGATCAGATTAGCCTTTTAGTGGTGGTCGATACCCATACCCCGGAAAGGATCGGGGTATTTGGTCCTCTGATGGATAATCCTAATATTGAGGTTCATATTTATGATCATCACCCGGACCCACAACCAGAATTGAAATTGGGTCGGGCAATAATAAAAAAAAGAGGGGCGACCACTACTATCTTTCACGAAATATTGCTCGAAAAGAAAGTTCCTCTAACTCCAGAGGAATGTACTTTGATGGTTCTGGGAATTTATCAGGATACGCACTCCCTGATTACCGTTACCACAACTCCAGAAGATCTTGCTGCCGCGGGTAACCTGATTAAAAGAGGAGCAGACCTGAGTCGCGTTTCCATTTATATGCGGCAAAAATTGAACCCCGAACAGTTGGATATTTTTAATGAAATGGTATCCAGTTTGGAATGCCAACAGATTAACGGTATTGAAGTGGCACTCACTACAGCATCCTCCGATCATTTCGTCAGGGATCTGGCTTATGTGGTCCAAAATGTTATGGACTTGGAAAACTTATCTGCCGTGCTTGCCTTGATTCGGTTGGATACCAGAATCTATTTGATCGGGCGTAGCAGTATTCCGGAAGTCAATGTTGCGGAACTGGCTAAAGTTTTCGGGGGAGGCGGTCATGAAAGCGCTGCATCCGCCGCCATTAAGGGCCTCACGCTTGCACAGGTAAAAGACAAACTGCTTATTAACCTGGAACGCACTGTTCAACCATTGAGCCGCATCAGGGATATCATGCATGCTCCCGCTATTGCGGTGGATAAAGAGGATACGATTCGATGCGTTGAAAAAAAGCTGACTCACTATAATTTAAATACATTACCTGTTTTGGCAGGAGAACAAACTGCAGGCCTGATCACTCGCCAGATTGTGGAAAAAGCCATTCATCATGGAATGGAAGAGGATCGTGCGGAAGACTTGATGATAAGCAACTTTTCAGTCACGACTCCCGATGCCTATTTCAAGTCAGTGATTCCTCTGGTGATTGAGGAAAAACAGAAACTTATTCCTGTTGTCGATTCTAAGAATAGTTTGATAGGTGTTGTGAGCCGAGGCGACCTGCTCAGGGTAATGCATAATGACATGGCACAAAATGGAGATTCATCTGAAACTCCATTCTTGGGAAGGGCAGTTGCCCAAAAGAGCCTGAAGAGCCTTGTAAAAGAAAGACTGGATAAGGACGTTTACCAGCTTCTAGAGCGTATTGCCCAACTTGGAGAGCGTGAGGGCAAAGCCGTTTATGCCGTAGGGGGTTTCGTGAGGGATCTGTTTATAAAAACTCCTAATCAGGATATTGATATTGTTGTTGAAGGCGAAGGGATTTCTTTTGCGGCTTGTCTTGCGGAAGAATTTGGTGGCAGGGTGAAGTCTCATGAAGAGTTTGGAACCTCCGTAGTAATTTTCCCCGATGGTTATCGTATAGATGTAGCCACCGCCCGCATGGAATATTACAAACATCCCGGTGCTTTGCCTACCGTAGAAAAAAGTTCGGTGAAGTCTGATCTTTTCCGGCGTGACTTCACCATTAACAGTATGGCGGTAAAGCTGAGCGGGGCAAACGCTTTTTGCCTGATCGATTTTTTTAACGGGGAAAGGGATTTAAGAAACAAGGAAATCCATGTCCTGCACAGTTTAAGTTTTATTGAAGACCCCTGCCGATTGTTCAGGGCTATAAGATTCGAACAAAGATTTGATTTCAAAATAGGCAAGCAGGCTGAGGCGTTTATACGAAACACCATTAGAAAGCGCCTCATTGATTCTCTAAGCGGAACGCGTTTGTTCAACGAGATCAAACTGCTCCTCAAGGAGAAGCGCCCAACGGATTGCATTCGTAGAATGCAGGAGTTTGACCTTTTTCAGTTTGTCTCACAGGACATGATGAAAGATCCTAAAGACCTTGAGATTCTGGAAAGGTTGGAAGCGGTATTTTCCTGGGCGGGTATGATCAATCTTCCCAGAGCACCGGAAGTCTGGCAGGTCTATTTTCTGGGGCTGTTTTATTCCCTGGATGAAAAAGCGTACTCAAATGCTGTGGATCGGCTCCAATTAACAACTCGAATGAAAAACTCTTTGGAGCAAGGCAGGTTTCAATGTCGTGAGAGTTTGAAGCGGCTGAGCTCTAAAGAGGAGTGGGAGCCAAAGGATATCTACTATACCTTTGCCGATCTATCTATTGAGACGATCCTGTTTTTGCTTGCACTGTCTTCTTCGGACCGGCTCAACCAATATGCGAATATCTATTTTACGCAGTATCAAGGTAAAGTTGAGCCCTCGTTGAAAGGGGATGATCTGGTGAAAATGGGCCTTGAACCTGGCCCGGTATTCCAGTCCGTATTCTGCGTACTTCGGGAGGCACGGTTGATGGGTAAAGTGAATACAAGGGATGAAGAATTGGCACTGGTTAAAGAACAATTCCTGAAACCGTGAGACAGAAAATTCTCCTAATAGCTGTGCTGTTTTTGATTCGATATGTCATGCTTGTAGGTTAAAGGCAGGGATGTGTTATAATTAGACATCCTTAATTTTATCATCAATCTGAGAAGAGGTAACCGGTCGTGGCAAGTGTTGATTTCCTTATTAAGCAGTTTTTGACTCCAGACAAAAAAAATCTCGACTTGAGTAACCAGGGTATTGGAGACAAGGGAGCCATAACGTTGTCTAAGAATAAGAATTTGCGCAGGTTGAAAAAATTGATTCTTCCTAATAACAATATCAGCGACGAGGGATGTGCTGCCATTGCCAATTCGGAAAATTTCAAGCAGCTGACAGATCTTGATATTTATGGGAATGTTATCAGCGATGACGGAGTCAAGGCGATTGCCGAATCCCCTTATATGAGCAACCTAAAAAAACTCAGCCTTTATGGCAACCTTGTTGAAGATGAGGGAGCTATAGCCATTGCTGAATCTCAGACACTTTCAAAGCTTAAGCATTTATTTATTACCTCAAACCGGATTAGACGGGAAGGGATTGAATCTCTTCAAAAAGCAAAATGCCGCACTCGGCTTTGCCATCTTCATGTAGATAACCTGAAAGATTTTTATTATGAAGAGGTTTCGGATGATGATGAAGATTTAATTAATAGCTGGGAAGAACTTAAGGCTCGAGCCGCCGAGAATAAAGATTCAGAGGACTGATCTTCCTAATGCAGAAACGATTGTGGCACCTCCTGTTAATTTTCTCATTCTTTCTTCTGTCAACAAATCAAATCGATGCCCAAGTTGACCTGGCGGAGCCGGTGGACTACGGGAAACTCTTTGCTGAAAACCTTTCAAGGGCGGGGAAAGTTTTGAACCTGTCGGGAAAAAAGATAGGGGATGAAGGCCTGAAAATACTGCTCAAACAAGACTTCATTAAAAAACTCAAAAAACTCGATTTGAGATATAACGACATCAGTCCAGAAGGGGCCAAAAACCTTGCGCAGTCTCAGCAGTTGCCAAAGCTCAAAAAACTGATACTAAGACATAATTTTTTCGCTGATGAAGGTACCGTGGCTTTTGCAAACTCTTCCAGTTTTCCTAACCTTGAGGTTTTGCAGTTGGGGTGGAATGAAATTCGGGATGCTGGAGCGCTAGCTCTGGCGGGTTCAAAAAGTTTTCCTAAATTAAAAAAGCTGGATTTAAGGGGAAACTTTTTGGCTGGCAAAACCAAAGAAACTCTCAGAACCACCCTGGCTCACCTGATATCTTTGCGTATATTCCAATCTGAATAACCCTACCAGGCGTGGGGCCAACGTGCCATCAGTTTATTTGGCGAGCAAAGAGTTGCTTGCTATCTGCTTCACGGGCCATGGAGTGCTGGCCGTGAGCCTGGCACTAGACTTTAACGATGCCGCTGTCCTCGTCATAAAAAAAGGTGCTGCCGTCTGGTCCGCGGTAGGATATTTCCTTGACCTCCCATATCTGCTTCTTTTTGACATCTGCTTCTGCGGCATGAAACCTGCCATTTTCTTCCCGCTGCAGGAGGAGAAATTTATTCTCATTATTCGAAACAATATTCCAATGGAAAAAATCGCTTTGGACCGTTCCTTTTTCGTAATCGATATTGATGATGTTCATTTCCGACAATCCCTTTAATCTTAATGTTGAACTAGTAATTGATATTAGCTGCTATTTCGTGAGCTTTTTCCATGGATCTTTTTTTGCTGGCCACAGTAGTATTTTTCAGGATGCGATGAGCCAGTTCCACAGTTGCATCATGTTCTGTGTTCAAAGTAACGCCCTGCTTTTCAAAAAACTTGTTAAGATTTGATACTTTTAAATTTAATGTGGGTTGCAGGGGGCCTTTAGCGGCCTTGTCAGGGACTTCTTCTCCTGCGTCATCGTTGATGATGTGAATCTCTGGGACGATACCGTGTTCGGTGATATCGATTCCTGAGGGCGTATAATACTTCGAAGTGGTGAGGCGTAGGCCCGAACCATCGCTTAGCCTGAAGATGGTTTGTACGGAACCTTTGCCGTAGGAATTTTCACCCACAATTACGGCCTTCCCTGAGTCCCTCAATGCCCCCGCGACAATTTCTGCAGCACTTGCGCTATATTGGTTGATGAGAACTGCCACTGGCACCTGATGCAGGCTGTCTTTATAAAGGCCGCGGTAGTCATGGTAGTCATCTTCGGCTCTACCCTGTGTATAAACCACCATTCGTCCTTTGAAAAGGAAATGACTGGCCACTTTTACTGATTGGGTGAGCAGTCCGCCGGGGTTTTCACGCAGGTCCAAAACGAATCCTTTTACGCCTCTTTTTTTAGCCTGCTCCAAACCTGCTTTTAGCTGTTTTTCTGTTTGTTGGGAAAAACTACTTATCCTTATATAACCAATTTCGTCATCGAGTGTTTTGTACTCAACCGTATTGATTAAAATGATTTCTCGAGTGAGGGTGTAGGTTATTTTTCTATTTTCGCTGGGTCGCGATAGCGTAAGGGTGACTTTGGTTTCAGGATAGCCTCTGAGCAAGTTTGCAAGTTCTTCTATATGGAGTCCGGTAACACTTTTCCCGTTCACGCTTACAAAAGAATCTTCGGCAAGAATTCCCGCCTTTTCAGCCGGGGAATCACCCATAGTTTTGACCACAAAGAGCCGCTTATCTTTCATGGTGATCACCATCCCCAAACCCCCGTATTTTCCCTCGGTGTCACGCATGGATTTGTCAAAAGAACCCTTATCCATATACTGGGAGTAGGTGTCGAGAGACTTCATGATTCCTTCAATCGCCGAGTTTTCCAGGGTTTCCTTGGTTGCCGTATTGCGGGAATGATCGAGGAGGAAATAATAGACTTTCTGGAGCTCATCCCAATCGTGGCTTCTATTGTAGCTAAGTTTATATTGAGTGGAATGGTTTTTGTATCTTAGAGTATTGATGCCAGGATTTTTGCTTAGCGTCACTTCCATCGAGTCAGCACTTTTAATCATTCCCTCAATAGCGGCGGAAAATAATTTTTTATGATCTGGAGAATAGACATATTTTTCAGAAACCAGATCAATAACCTCTTCAAATATTTCCAGATCGTTGTTGAAAAACCCGGCATCAGCTGTTCCCTTAAAGTTGGCTGGCCCCAGAGTATAAACTTGAGGCAGACATAAGAGGGCAAACAGACCTGCTATCAGGCTGAACGCATACTTTCGAGAGTTTGTTTTTGGATTCATCTCGGATTATTAAAAATGTTGTGAGGGCAGATCGCCAAGAAAACTATCCATTCTTCTTTAATATGTCATCAAAAATTTTTTCCAGATTGTCCGTCATTTCCTCAGTACTTCCATGGGTCATGCTTGGCGCTACTTTCAGGACGTCGTTTATGATTATCGTTGGTGTTTCATTGGCCTTAAATTGTTTGGCGAGTTCCAGAGAATGGTCGGTTTTGGCTTTGATGGAAGCGGACTGCATTCCCTCGGTCATCTCTTTGCTTATCTTAAAATCGCGTGCCAGAAACTTAATGACTTTAGGTTGGAAAATATTGACGCCTAATTTAAAGTTGGTATCAAATAATTCCTGAGTGAATTCTTCTTCAACCCCTAGTTCATCAGCGATATAAAAAGCCATTGCCGGATAAGCCGTTTGGTTGCCCCAGTAAATCGGTGATTTTTTATGATGAAGCTTATCTTTGAACTTGGCGTGCAGGCGTTTCGATGTTTCCAGAAATCGATAGCAATGTCCGCAGGAATAATTGAAGAACTCAATCATCTCGATCGTTTTGACATTTTTGAGTCTACTGATGTCTCCGATTACTTCATATTTACCGCGAATTTTTTCATCCGCCTGGACCCCAACGGGCAATAAGAAAAGTAAAGTCAATAAAACGGCGGAAAGCTTTCTCATGAACCACTCCTTGTTTTTTTTGCACGTCCTGATTAATGAATAATTTTAGGCCAATATTTCGCGAAATTAAAACGCGGACTATGGTTTTTCAAATGGCATTGTTTGCAAGCCTGTGCAGCCCTATTCCCAAAGCCTGCCTGGGGGGACGATGCGTGATTCAGTCCCGGACCATGGCATACCTCGCATTGGACATTTTTCAGGCCAGGGGTATCCAGTTCGCTGATAAAGCCGCCATCAAGGTTATAGCCGACCACATGGCAAACCAGACATTCTGGATCGAATGCCTTATTAATTTTTCTTAAAGTGTTATAAGCCTTACCGTGGCGCGATTCTGACCAGACTTTGTGTTCTGTCGGGTGACAATTTTTGCACACGGTCTCCCCAGCATAAATGAATTGTTTCTTTTTGCTCCGCTTGCCAGCCAGAGCTTCAAAAAACATGGCTTCTACTTTTTCATTGTACTGTTCATATAATTTTACCATTTCGGAGTCAAAATTCACACTTGAATCCAGCTTAACCAGGTTCTGCTTGAAAGATTTGATTCCATCTGGACCTATTTGTACCCTCAACTCCCCCATTTTCTGTCCTCTGGAGGAGGACTGGACGAAAAGCTTTCCATTTTTTTGCACGGGTGCCATATCAATGACATCAGATTCGGTAACAATATGTCCATTGATTACAATATCCACTCCATCCATATTCAGGTAAGTCAGAGCCGTTTCCTTATTGGCATGGGTGAGAAGAACGATGAGGTCAGGCTCTTCCGTTTCACGCATGTGTTTAATCAGGTTTGAGACAGTATGCTTTGGGTCTTTAATTTGCAGGTCAACATGATCATAAAATAAGTCGGGGTCGGCAACTGCCAGGATTCCTACTTTCAATCCGTTGGAAAACTTTTTCACTCGCGACCGGGTGGGCTCAAACTGATTGATCATCAGGTTTCCTGCCATCCAGGGAATCTGCGTCCAATCTTGTAAGAACTGTGAGCCATAAACCAGATCCCGGTCTCCCAAGGCAACCGCATCGTATTTCATTTTTTCTGTTGCAGTAAGAAGAGTTTCGGCTTTCAGTTTTCCCTGGCGGGTGGGTTCCTTAAAGTGGTCGCCGGTGTCTACTAGTAACGTGTGCGAGTGTGTTTTGCGTGTGTCTTTGAGGTATTGCATTCTCCGCTCGATGCCGCCCTGATCTTCCTCTTTGGCACATCCGCAGGGTTTTAGCTCAGCCAGCAGATTGCCTGTATAGATAATAAGGACTTCTCGAGGCTCTTCCGTTGAGACTGCGCTTGGCTCAAACGAAAGACAGCCAACTATAACTGTCAGAAAAATCAATACCATTGGTTTCATGGTCATTAAGGTATCGGAATTTTCTTCTCAAAGCAATGTTCACCCTGAGTGGATTTTAGAAACAAGGATTTTGAGGCCTAAATTTTAATTGACTGTCCCCAAAATGGTATTTCGTTATGAAATTTTTGGAAAACCCGCTAATATACGGAGAAAATGGGATGGTTATTCTATGCCAATGCGCAAGTCCGAAATTCATATGCATTCTATATTTTCCGATGGGGAATTTTCTCCTTCAGAATTGATTGAGATTGCGGAAAAAAATGAAGTTTCTATTCTGTCTCTGACCGACCACGATACCTTCGATGGTATACCAGAATTCCTTCAGTCTGCGGAGGAAGCAAAAATCACTGCTTTTCCTGGCATTGAAATTACCGTAAAGTTCCACGACTTCAATATTCATCTGCTAGCCTATTTCAGGGATTATGAATCCCTCAAGCCTGAACTTAAAGACCGGGTCAAAACAATGACCGAAACCCGGGAAAACCGTATGCACCAGTTGATCGAACGGGTAAACGGGGTGATTCCTGAAAGGTTCCAGGGGACGATAGAATTTGAAAATGTTAAAAGAGCCGCGGAAGGAGTTCTCGCCAGACCTCATCTTGCGCGTGAGATGGTGAGGCTTGGCATTGTTTCGAGCACGGGGCAGGCATTTGAGCGGTATTTGGTGAAATATAATGTAGAGCGGGATAACCTGGATGTACAAACCGCAATTAGCCTCGTACGGGAAAGCAAGGGCGTTCCAGTGATGGCTCATCCTGGAGAGCGATCTTACTCCCTGATTTGTCCCGAAAAGGGGAGGCACCCCGAGAACGCTCCCGTTTTGCTGGAAGAGTTGAAGGAAATGGGGCTTCTAGGCCTCGAATGCCATTACCCGTATCATGAAAGAATGGGCACTGTTCCATACTTTATCAATTTGGCTGAATCCTTCAAACTGATCGTCACAGGTAGTCGTGATTTTCACGGGTTCAATTCTCATCAGCACGTAAAGATATTTGGAACCACCAAAATGGAACCCGATTTTCTCGAGCAGTTTCAATCCATCTGGAATTAAAGTCTGTTTTCTTCTTACCGCACCACGGTTATGCTTTTTATGGGATGCGAAAGCTGACTAAAATGCCACCCATCACATCATCCAGTACAAAATCCTTTTTGGGGCTGTTGGGGTGACCGTTGTGGCAGTTGACGCAACCACGCGTCACTGCAATGTCTGGATAAATAGCCTGAAAATATTTTTTCCGTCCTACCTTGGTATGCTTGATATAGGGGCGTACGGGGTGTACCTCTACACTTTCCAACCCGTTTTGTTCAAACTCATTGGCAGGCCGGTTCTGAGGGTTGATGGGATAAAGGCTGAGCAAACGAAAGTTCAGTCCCACTTTTTTGGTTTCAATCTCCTCTGCGCTGTTCAATAAGAATTGTGCGGGAAGCATAAGGGCCTTATCATTTTTCCATTTTTCCTTTGAATGCATAATACCCAGATCCTCCAACCGGTTGACAATATGCTTGGCATACACGGTACGGTCTGACTCCAGCACTGAATGCACGTAATCCGCCACCACTTCCGGAGCCAATACCAGTTTTTCATCAACATTTTTTTCAGTTCGTCTTCCCAAAGGCAGGTCTATGATAATTCCCCCCATCACGCTTCCCTTTTCAAAATCGGTTTTGGGACTGTTAGGGTGATTGTTATGGCAGTTGGAGCAAGTTTTTGAAATTGCAATATCCGGATAAATTGCCTCAAAATACCAGCGCCCGTCACGCGGCACGATCCAGGTGAAAGGCTTTTTCGGGTTTTTCACGACTTCTTCTAGTCCAAGCTTTTCATTTTGCGATCGGGGCGAGTTGTGTTTGTTGATGGGCCAGAGGCTCATCAGCCGGTATTTCATACCCACCCTGTGGGAGTTGGAGATTTTGGAAGACATCGAAAGAAACTGGGCAGGCAAAGGCAAAGTGTTTTCATGTTCCCAGTTTTCAGAAGCGGCAATGGCGTCTTGCCGGGCCAAGTGTTCCACCACTTTTTTAGAGTAGGTGGTACGTCCAGCCTCAATCACTGAGTGGATGAGATCTGCTGCCAAGGCTGCAGGAATACCTTTATTCTGGCTTTGAGCTGAAGTGGGAAGAAGTAGAAATAATAGGACAGAACAGAACGCGAAAGATCTCATGGGCCTACCTCCCTATAAATTTGCGCTACCGTCAATATAGGTTCGGAATGGAAAAATCTCCATACCTGTAGAAGAAAAGTGGAGAGAACTGGGTTTGCTATTCCCAGAGGGAATAGAGTGTGAGTACTGCCATCATCGCACCCATGATTATTCTAATCACGATGTCAGTATTCATTTCCAGCGTTGAACGTCCTTCATGAACTTTTGGCGATCCATGTCTGTGTCCCAGGGAAAAATATCCATCAAAGGTTCCAGGGCATAGTTCGACTTATCTTCAGGGGGCAGTTCGAATCCGCCATTTGTGACCCTGTAGATATTATTAAAGGTCCGGTAATTGCCACACAGGGTGACATAATCCCATGAAGTGGTTCCTTCGACCAGGGCACATAATTCCGAAGAAGAAATTCCTTCGTAGAGATTGATCTTGCCAATTTCTCCTTTATGAAGCTGTGGATTGCCGGGTGGCGCAAAGTCTACAGTCCATGCCTGTTGGGAACCTTCCTGTCCAAACACTTCGAGTTGATAAACGATCTGCCAATGTTGCCAACCCCCTAGCAACTCGCTTTTTAGGATTCGTTCAAGCAAACAATTTTCAATGAAGTCATTCACCAGTTTCATTTCCCGCTTATATTCCTCCGGGTCGGTGGTTTGGGTTTTGATAATGGGAACGTAGGAATGCGGTTTGAAAGTTACCAAATAGCTATCATCTTCTTTGACGCGCACAAAACCGGAGGACTGTTTTTCTATGCGAACCTCATCGGCAGAAATATGCGCGACATCTCCGGAAAAAAACGGAGCACTGGGAACCTCTGGACAAAACGCGGCCAAGTCACGCAGGAACTGATCCTGAGTGGTAGGAAATGAAACCTGATTCATAAAAGTTAATTCGTCCCGGTATCTAAAAGCAGCGGAGCCGGGCACCACCATTCTTGGGCCAAGCGCTTTCACCACATTCAGAAAAGTGCAGTACTCATCGACGGGTAATGTGAGGGGTTTATTGTAAGAAAGATTTCCTTCTATCAATGGAACGAAGCGAGAATGAAAAAAATCAATTTGACCGTATAATTCTCCAATGCGTTGGATGATATCGGGGTTCACCAGGGAATCTACCTGATTCCAAATGGTCACCTCTCCATCATTAACCAGTAATCCATGTTCAGGAAAAGGGTCTTCAGCGGTACTCAACTGGTTTCGTGATGGGGTCGGGGTTATCGTGATGTCCTTGATCTGGATGGGTTCGAAATCTGCAACCACCCGTATATTTTTAAATTCCAGTTCATTCAGAATATCGAGAAGCAGGTTGTCCTGAGGCGCGAGAATGATAGTGTCAGGCGTGATAATCCGCTCATTTTTTACCAGATAAGCCAGAGTGCGCACATCGAAATGGTCCTGGTGCCTATGCGAAATATTGAGTACATCCAGCGGTGGAACCTTGTCTTTTTCCAGAACGATACTGGGGCATAGAGTGTTGATTTCTTCCCAAAGATAATCAAACCAGACCGGGTCGGTCAGTAGGGTAGTTTCCTTGGACTGTATGAGCAGGCAGGCGTGCCCGACCAGAGTGGTCTTGATCATTCTTTCAACTCCTTGTTTTATAGAGAAGAAATGAGATTAACCGAACAAAGCCAGTAATTCAAGTCTGGAGTTTCTTAGTTGATGATTCGAATTTAGGATCCACTGAACTTAAGAGATTGAAGGCGATAAATTTATTCCGGATAACAGGAGTTCAGCGAGATAAACTTCCCTTGATACTAGCCAGTTACCGGTTTATGCCTGGTAGTTAGAACCAGCTTTCGCGGTCGAGAGAGCGGTATTGAATTGCTTCTGCAATGTGCTCGGACTGCACAGCTTCGCATTCTGCCAAGTCGGCGATGGTGCGGGCGACTTTTAAGATGCGATCGTGGGCACGTGCACTGAGTCCTAATTTATCAATGGCGAGAGCCATGATCTTTTTAGATGCTTCATCCAGTTGGCAAAAGGTTTTTAGTTGATGCGGATTCATGTTGGCATTGAAATTATTTTCATCCTCCTGATGAAAACGTTTTAACTGGGCACTGCGTGCCTCCTCTACTCTAGCGGCAATAGCTAAAGATCTTTCCCCGCCAGATTCGGATGAAAGGTCTTTATAGTCCAGTGCCGGGACTTCGATATGCAGGTCGATGCGGTCGAGCAGGGGACCGGATATTTTCCCGACATATTTCTTGATCATCATCGGTGTGCATCCGCACTCACGTTTGGGATCGAACCGATACCCGCAGGGGCAGGGGTTCATTGCTGCCACCAACATAAGGTTTGCCGGATAGGTGATGGACCCGGCGGCACGGGATATGGAGACTTCCCCGTCTTCAAGAGGCTGCCGTAAAACTTCCAGCACGTTTCTTTTGAACTCGGGAAGCTCATCGAGAAACAACACCCCGTTATGCGCCATCGATACTTCCCCCGGCATGGGCACTCGCCCGCCGCCAATCAGTCCGGCATCGGATATGGTGTGATGAGGTGAACGAAAAGGACGCAACTTTAAGAGTCCTCTGCCATTTTTCAACTGACCCAGCACGCTATGTATTTTAGTGCTGGTGATGGCTTCCTCCTGGGTCATGGAAGGCAGAATGGTAGGAATACGCTTTGCCAGCATGGACTTACCGCTACCCGGTGGGCCGATAAGCAATATGTTATATACTATTTAACCCATTCATCCTATGTCTGGAAACGGCCAAAAGCGGACATTTACCATTTCCACTTAACTAAAAAAGAAATTTATCATAAATATTTTGTTATCTGCTTTAAATCCCTGACTTGTTTTGAAAACTCTTCTGGCTTCTTACCACTCGCTGTTTCAATACAATGTTCAATATGATCCTGAACGTAAATTTGCTTTGCTTTGGATAGGGCACTGGTTACAGCTTGAAGCTGTTGAGCAACATCCAAACATCCCTTTTCTTTTTCAATCATATCAACCACCTTATCCAAATGCCCTGAAGCTCTTTTAAGGCGCTTAATTATATCTGCATGTGAGGAGTGTATATTCATAACTTGACATATCCTATCCTAGGGGATAGGATAAAGCAATAGTATTCTAATTTTTTAAATTGGTTTAATTTCCAAAATATGAAGCACCCGGTCAATTTAGAATGACTTTATTCCTATTTAAAACGATTTTCGCTGGAATGGTAATCAGTTTTTGCTCCTGGCTCTCTGGAAAACGGCCTGATCTTGCTGGCTTCTTATTGGCCTTGCCTGTAGCAAGCCTCATTGCACTTGCCTTTTCCTATAGTGAGCACAAAGATGTTCAAGCAACAATAGCATTTGCAAAAAGTATCTTTGTCGCTGTTCCCGTATCTTTTTTCTTTTTTGTACCATTTTTATTGGCCGGGAAACTACATTTGTCCTTTTGGCAATCCTATTCTGCTGGACTAGGAATGCTGGTCATTGGTTTTTTCATTCATAAAACTATTTTGACGCTAATTTAATTCCCTGATTGATCTATTTCTTTGTTTAGAAATAGTTGACTAAACTCATGACTTGTCCTTATAATTTTTGAGCAGAATGAATGAACTCAACAAGGATGGTATAGAGCTTTTTTTATGATTAAAGTTTTCAGAAAAAACTATGGATTGGTGTTTGCATTGGTTTTCCTTTGGGGATTCCAATTTGTCTTTTTTTCGTCCCATCATTACCATCTAGAGAGTGATCACGCACATTCTGATGAACTATCCCCTCACCAACATCAAAGCCAATCTCATTCTCATGAACTTGAAGCTCTTACTTATGCAGTAAACAATCATGCCCCAGAACCTTGGCAGAATGAAGATCATCATCACTCTGACCCTTTTGATAGTAACCATTCCGATTCATACGAAATTAGTCTCCACAAGGCGAGCCTGAAACCAGAATCACCTTTTCAGAGGGTCATGCATGGAGATTTCAAAAACTGGATTATTATCTCTGAACCAATTTTTGTCTCTAATATTTCTCCAGAAAACCTCACTATAGAAAATCTCGGTCTGCCTGACAGGCCTAGGGAACGTTCCCCCCCCCTTCTTTCTTCATTTAATTTTTCATCTCACTAATCGCTAACGCATTTTAAGTGCCTCAACAGGTGTAATCTGTTTGTTTTTTACAAATCAGGGAACTTGGTTTTGGATTGCTAGTGCTATTCCGAGTTTCTGGAGGCATGTTCATGATGAGAAGAAAAGTGTCCCTGAATCTAATCTTAATATTTTTCTTAACCTATAAGTAAAAGGAAAACTTATGCGTATATTTATAAATATCACTATGTTTTGTTTTTTAGGATTGGCAATGCTTGTCCCAAATATTGCCTTCAGTCATGGAGATCATGGTGAACCAATCAATGATGGGCAGGCAATAATTGCAGCTTCAAAATACTTAGAAATAATGGTCGAGAAGTCAAAGGCCAATAATGATGGGAAATTAAATGCCAGTTGGACGAAAGTGATGGACAAGAAAATATTCAAAAAGGGTCTTCAGTATTTCATTGTATCTTTCAACAATGTTAAGGAGCAGAAAACTCTTTATTTCCTGCTTAACGTTTATGGAGAGTATATCGCAGCAAACTTTCACGGAAACTTTAAAGGCTTGTAATATGGTCTGTCCAACTTCCAAATTTTCTTGGATAACATAGGAGTAATGTTCAACATGTCATTCAAATCAACGTCAATCATAATCTTTTTTTTATTAGCCTGTCTTGTAGGCTTGCCATCATTAGTTTTGGCTCATGGTGTTGATGACAATACAAAGCAATTTTTAATCGACAATCAAGGCGTGTCCATAATTCCTTTTTTATATATTGGTGCAAAGCATATGGTGACGGGTTATGACCACCTACTGTTTCTCATAGGTGTCATCTTTTTTCTTTATCGAACAAAAGATGTCTTAGTGTATGTCACTTTATTTACCATAGGACATAGCCTCACTTTGATGTCTGGTGTCTTGAATAATATTGCTGTTAACCCCTATTTAATCGATGCCATTATTGGATTTTCTGTGGTCTATAAGGGTTTTGACAATTTAGGAGGTTTTCAACGTTTATTCCACTACCAGCCTAATACTAAACTTGCTGTTCTTATTTTTGGGTTATTTCACGGTTTTGGCTTAGCTACCAAATTACAAGAATTTCAAATCCCCAATGACGGTTTACTTGAAAATCTCATTGCCTTCAATGTTGGCGTAGAGTTCGGTCAATTCTTTGCGTTGACGCTAGTTCTCATTGCAATTAGTTTTTGGCGTAGACATAAGAGCTTTTTACAATTCTCAACTGTAGCCAATTCGCTTTTGATGAGTGGTGGCATGATGTTAGTCGCTTACCAGCTCACTGGTTACTTTTGGCATACCATAGGATAATGATATGACTGAATTAGAACATACAGGAAAAGCACAGCATGAATTGGAACATACTGTCCAATCTAAAAAAACGCTATTTAAGGCAACGGCCTCTGCGGCGATATTAGCAGTGTTTATTTTTTTTGTAGCGATATTACCAGCTGAGTTTGGGACTGATCCAACAGGTTTAGGAAAATTGATGGGGTTAATTCAGTTGTCAGGTCAAGTACCGGCGGCCCAAGCTGCAATTCCTAAAGCTGATACTGCTAAACAGAGACAACCGGATCAAAAAAATAGCGTGGATATTAGCATTCCGGCAGGAAAGGGGTTGGAGTATAAATTTTATTTATCAAAAGGTGATGCCATGCGATATGGTTGGTCAACAAAGGATGGCGAATTGCTCTTTTTTGATTTTCATGGAGAACCTCAAGGCGATACAACAGGGTATTTTGAAAGTTATACTATTAGTACTGCTAAGACCGTGCGTGGCTCTTTTACCGCTACCTTTGATGGCTCCCATGGGTGGTACTGGAAAAATAAGGGGCTCTATGACGTTGTAGTGACACTACAAACTGAGGGAAGCTACAAGATCATTGGTATTAAGTAATTCAGGAAACTTAAAGAATTTAATGCATGTCGTCAATTGAATCAGGATCAAGGTAGGGAATTGGCTAGAGATGTATTAGCACAGTAAACCTATTTTTCACTCTTTATGGGAATGTCCGCTATGGGTCGTAAGCAGACCAAAATCCGGTATATTGGATATTAAAATATTGTGTCCGCCTGAGGCGGCGATCTCCAAGGCGCGTTTAACGTGGTGTTGACCTTTGACGTCGGTAAAATCCAACTCATATTCTTTGGCGTGTGGACTCTCGGATTGGATTTCAGGAGTCACTGCCTGAAGCGCCAGATTCCCGCACAAAAATTCCAGGGCTTGGGGCAGGGTTTCTATCGGATAAATGGGAATGCCTTCGATCACAGAAACTTCGGCGGCATTTTGCGCAGGTAGAAGAACGCCTTCCATGCCATTTTCATTCGCCATAGCGGTAATTGACAGTCCGCCGCGAATGGGTTTGACTCGGCCATCGAGAGAAAGCTCCCCTAGAATAACCAGTTTTTTTAGTCGGTCGTTATCGATCATTCCTGCTGCCGAAAGGATACCGAGAGCGATCGGGAGGTCAAAAGCTGAACCTTCTTTGCGGATGTCGGCAGGAGCCAGGTTGATAGTGATTTTTCTTACTGGCAAAGCCAACTGGGTATTGCGAATAGCGGCGGAGACGCGATCACTGCTTTCCTTGACGGCCGCATCGGGCAAGCCGACGATGGACATTCCAGGTAGGCCCTGTGAGAGATTGACTTCGACTTCAACGGGGTAACCGTCAATTCCCAGAACTGCTCCACTGTGAACGAGTGCGACCAAAAGTTCTCCAATCTCTTATAGTTTGATGTTGGTGCGTAGTTTCTGCCCAATATCGGTCTATTTTTATTTTGGTATGCCGATTTAGAACCCAACCTACACGAGCGGGCTATTTCGGTCAAGCCTGCGGGTCATCTGTTTATAGGAGTCGGGTGAATTTGGGAGTGGAAAGAATTGAAAAATCTACTTCTTTTTAAAGGCGTTTATTTTTTTCTATGAGCTTTCATCCAAAAAGTCACTGGCATAAACGTGTCCCGGCACAAAGAGGTGCATCAATTCACTTTTGTGAAGGTTTTTCAATTTGGTTTAACAGGTCTTTTAGGACCTGGGTTTGTTGAGGTGTTGGGTTGAGTGCGAGCGCTGACTTGAGGTGAGTTGCCGCCTTCTTTGAATCATTCTCGAATTCCAATAATAGTTTCGCCAGGTTGAATCGCGCAGACAAGAGTTTTGGGTCTAGCTGGACTGATTTCTTAAACTGGATAAGGGCTTCCTCGAACTTTTGCGATTGCCCCAGTTGGATTCCGGCCTGGTTATGGGCGCGGGCTTTGTCAGAATAAAATGGGGCAGGGTGATACTTGCCCGTGGTTTTGTATAGCGTATCAGCTTGTTCGTATTCTTCAGTTGCCTGAATAAATTTCCCCAGGTTTCCATACAAGCTGGCGAGGTTGAAATGTGAAGCAGGGTCCATAGGTTGAATACGAATGGATTCTTTAAAATGTTTTTCGGCTTCTGAAAAGTTTCCAAGACTTTTATAAGCAATACCGAGGTTTTGATGGACGTCAAAGAGCCTCGGGTTAATCTTCAATAAGGCTTTTAGCGGTTTTACTGCGTTGGCATAATCCTCTTCCATCAGGTAATGAATGCTTAGGGCTTTACCGACACTCAATTTGTTAGGGGATTTCTTAAAGGTGTCGGCCCAGAGACTGGATGGAGAAGCATAAGCCTGGTTTCTTTTGACGATCAGAGCTGAAAAAGTAGTGCAGATAAATAGTATCAGAACCGTTCCCCATATTGCTTTAGGTGTTCTGTTTTTGAATCCGATCAGGAACAGGATGACTGCAAGGAACAGGCAGAGCCCGAATGAAGGAATATACATATTTCGTTCACTGAACAAGTGGGTGCGTAACATGAAAGAGTTTGTGGGAGCGATGGTCAGTGGAAACCATAAGACGCAGAACGTAAGAACCGAGCTCTTAATGTAGAACTTTTTAAAAGCCATAAAAACACATAAGAGAATGATTGCAATGGAAGCCAATAGGGAGGGCCAGGATACCTGGGTCAGAAAATCGTACTCAAAGTTCAGGTTGATCGGGAACAGGAATAATTTCAGTGGATATTTGAGAAGATCCAGTTGTACCAATCCAATAGGAAAATTGATTTTATGAAAAAAGCCTTCAATGGTATTGAACGCATGCGGAGAAAAGAAAAACGCGGCTCCAGCAAGAGCGGGATAGCTCAAATAAAACACCAGCCGTGAACGAAATGATGACCAATCTGGGCCTTTTATAAAGCATAAGTCATAGATGATAATAATTACTGGCAGGGTGATGGCACTTTCTTTGCTCAAGACTGCCAGGAAAAAACCTGCCAAGGATAAAAGATAGAGGATGGATCTGGGAGCTCTGCAATCTTTCAAGCTTCCGAGAATGAACAGTAACAAGGAAAAAAAGTAGAAAAATCCTGCCAGGCCACCGGGTCGACCCGAGATATAGGTAACGGTTTCTGTTTGAATAGGGTGGAGCCCAAATAGCAAGGTGGTAATCAGAGCTATTTTTAGAGCGGCGTCTTCACCCCAAGGCGTTCCTTTTGCGATGGTCAGTCGAGTGATGATGAAAACCAGAAAAGTGGCGCAAATATGGATCAGGATATTTAATAGATGGTAGCCAAATGGATTCTCCTGACCCCATTGGTAACTAAGCGCAAAACTCAAGCCGTTGATATGGCGATAACCAATGTTTGACAGGTTGGTGTAATGATCGACACTTGCTATTTGCGGTGTTCCGTAAATATGTCTCTCGTCATCGCTCTGAAAGGGTGTGTTCAATCCATTGGCATAAATGAGAAATATAATCCCAGCGATGACAACAAAAATATTGAAGGTGCTCAGCCGGGTCAGGGAATGTTTCACAGGCTATTACTGTTATAGATGGGCATTGTCGACAAGTCTAAGAAAGTGAAAACTTGTTGTTATTTGTGTCGCAGACTTGATTTGTAAGTCAAATCGGGTCAAAATCATAGGGTATGCTTCCGGGTCAGGCCCGGGGGAGACAGGGCAAGAACTCATTAAGCCGAGATCGCTCGTAGCTCGCTAAATTAAGTCATTGCTCATTGAGTCCAGCGTTACGCTAGTCAGTTTATCAGAATTATCTGAATTTTGCGCCTGCCAGATTACAGGTGTTGACTCGGACTAAAATCATAACTTACCGCTAAATGCACCCGACTGTTTGAACCTTCCTTCTAAAATTTTGAATCGTTCAGTGTTATCCGCTCTAATTTTTTGGAGCGCGCTTTCTGCAATTCTCCATGCCTTATATATCAATACACCCTTTGTGAATTTGGAGTATGTATTTGCCACTGCAACTCAGAGTGTTCTGGATTCTGAAGCCAAGCAGGGTTTGTCTACTTATTTTTCCATGCAGGCTAATCCACTGGGGTACGTGTGGTTCTCTACGGTTTTTCATTTTCTCACGGGAGAACCAGAAGGTTTCTGGAGTTATCGACTGGCATCGCTTTCAGGTTTAGTGGCGATTTTGGGTGCGGGAGCAATATTTACGTCTTCTTTGAAGTCGAACTCTATTCGAGAATTTCATTTATGGTGCGCCCTGGTTACCTTTTCTCCAATGATTTGGTTGTTCTCAGGCCGAGCCACGGCCGATGTATTGCCGGTAGGTTTGTTGTTGTTGAGCTTTGCCATGGTTTTTACAAGTGAGACAAGGCCCATTTGTAGATGGCTGGCACCGACAATATTTTTGCTGGCAATAGTCGTCAAATACCATGCCTTGTTGATGGCACCAGGTTTTATGTATATTTTTTGGTGTCAGAACCAGTGTCAGTTCAATGGGGAATGGGCAAAAAAATGCGGGAAATTTTTTCTCTTTCCGTTGCTTGGGATTTTTACGTATCTGGTGGCCATGTACAACCTGCACGGTTTTTTTCTGATTCCGAATTCAGTTTCCCAACCCTTCGTACCTGGACTTGGAAATTCGCTGAAAAACTTTTCCCTGTATGCCAGTTATCTTGGCATATTACTGGGGCCGTTTGCCCTCGTCAGCATTTTCAGTGTGAGAAAAAACTGGCCGCAGAAATGGTGGCTCTTTTTACTGGTGGGTTTGGGGCTTGGAGTGTGGATGGAAACAAATCTCTTGGGCTATCAGGTCGGGGAGATGAACTACGGACCGTTGGATGGCATTATGAATGGCTCACTGGTTCTGTTGATGAAGGGATTGGGAGGAATATGTTTTGTTTTTCTCATTTTTGATTGTTTTGTTGACGGGAACAAAAATAAAAATGCGGTTGCAGGATTTCTTTTGACGGTATGTCTTCCCTATTTATTGATCTGTTCAACCACTCGCCCAGCCCAGAGATATCTGATTTTCTTGATTCCAATAATTTTCTTTTACCTGGTTTTTTATAAAACAGAAAATCATAAACATTACCGCACTGTGCTCGGTTGGGGAACGGTGGCAGTTTTTGTTTTGACCAATATTTTTGCGGTGAACTATCAGGTTGCGCAAGCTAGAGCCTCCGATAATATGGCTCAATGGCTGATCAAAAATAACTTGATTGAGCAAACCCATTCGGGAAGTCTTTATTCCAACAGTGGTCAGTACTTTATTCCTTATTTGGGGAGCCCTAAAACTCAGCGTGTTTTGGAACGTTCGGGGGATGTGGAAACATCGTTACATTCCGAAAAAGTGGTGGTTTTTGGCAAGACTTTGAAAACTTATTACCTGGAATAGACCTAAGTTGCAGGTTTTTTCAAAAAACTTGTGGATTATGCAAGAATTCGGTCCATATTGGGGTTGGATTGTTAAAGGTCATGATTTGAGATGTCGTTAAGACTATGTCAGATCGTGTGTTTAATTATATTTCCAACTGGAAAAAAGGATGGGGAATGCCTATTAAACGTCCCAAGCATTTGCTGATAATTGGGGGTGGAGTTTTTCAAGTACCTGCCATCAAGACTGCCAAGTCTATGGGGTTGAAAGTGGCGGTGACGGACTATAACCCAGAAGCAGAAGGCATGCTTTTGGCAGATTATCCGATTGAAGTCAGCACTCGCAATATCAACCTTACCGTAAACACTGCTAAGCAATTCCATAGTACTTGTGCGCTAGATGGAGTGATGACAGTGGGAACCGATGCATCTCAGACGGTGGCGGCAGTAGCCGATGCCTTGGGCATACCGGGAATTCCATTTGAGGTAGCAGAGCGCGCTACTGACAAAATCAAAATGCGCCAGGTGTTGAAGGAAAAGGGTGTGCCGGTTCCGAAATTTCGACCTATCTGGACTCTGGACGAATGTCAGGAGGCCGTTAAGCACATGCCCTTGCCGCTGGTCATTAAGCCTTGCGATAACATGGGCGCACGCGGAGTTCGAAAAATAGAAGGTCATGATGACCTCATCCCAGCTTTTCGTGAGGCTAAAGAAGCCTCAATAAGTGGAAAACTGATTCTTGAAGAATTCATGGCCGGTCCAGAGTTGAGCCTGGATGCTTTGGTATTTGAGGGTGACATCCATATTACTGGGGTTGCGGATAGAATCATTGAACGAGCGCCTTATTTTGTTGAAGTTGGGCATACGCTTCCTTCTGCATTACCAGCGGAACAACAGGCAAAAGCCATTGAAGTTTTTAAACAAGCCATTTCTGCATTGGGGATTGACCTTGGAGCTGCTAAAGGTGACATCAAAATAACTCCTGATGGCCCGAAGATCGTTGAGATTGCCGCCCGCTTGAGCGGAGGATGGATGTCGGCCTACACCTATCCATTGTCTACGGGAGTCAATCTTTATAAAGCGGCGATCCAGATTGCCTTGGGAGAAAAACCTACCGACCTGACACCGAAAACCTCACTGGTATCTGCTGAACGGTCTCTGCTTCCCCCACCGGGGAAAATTCTATCCATTCGTGGGGTGGAAGAAGCCCGAAAAATTAAAGGGGTCAAAGAAATTATTTTAATGAAAGAAGCTGGGGACATGGCGGAAGAACCCCGAAGCAATATGGGCAAGGTGGGTTATGTGATCACAGTTGGAAATACCCGTGAAGAAGCCATTCGCATCAACGATCTGGCTCGAGATATTCTGAAAATAGAAGTGGGTGCCGCGAATGATCTGACCTGGGACATCATTCGCAACAACGCCCGCAAGAAATTTTATATTGCCTGCAAAGCTTGTACAGTTTGCGATGGATTAGAATGTGCCGGAAAAGTACCGGGAATCGGTGGAATTGGGACCGGCACCTCTTTTACCGAAAACCTGACTGCACTCGCTCGCTATCAGATTAATCTGAGAACCATTCATGAAGTAAAAGCTCCCGAAACTTCGGTGGAGCTGTTTGGGCATAAACTGGCTCTTCCCGTTCTGGCAGCCCCCATCACTGGTATGGAAACCAATTTGGCAGGAGGCATGGATGAGAGAGAATATGCCGATGCCATTCTTGATGGTTGTCTCGAATGCGGCACGCTGGGAATGGTGGGCGATGGGGCGAGTCCTAAAAAGTATTTGATCGGATTGGAAGCCATTAAAAAGCGGGGCGGACTGGGAATCCCCATTTTTAAGCCTCGGGAGTACAATCTCGATATCATTAAACGCTTCAAAGCTGCCGAAGATGCAGGAGCCATCGCCGTTGGAATTGATATCGATGCTGCATCGTTTAAAACCATGACCCTGAAGGGCCAGGCAGTGGGACCCAAAACCATCTCTGAATTGCAGGAACTGAAATCGCATGTAAAAGTCCCATTTATATTAAAAGGCATCATGAATGTGGAATCAGCGTTGGCGGCAATAGAAGCCGGGGCCGATGCTATTGTTGTTTCCAATCATGGTGGAAGAGTGATGGACCATATGCCGGGAACGGCGGAAGTACTGCCCGAAATTGCCAATGCAGTAGGAGGCCGAGTTAAAGTGCTGGTCGATGGAGGCATTCGTGAAGGCACCGATATCCTGAAAATGCTGGCATTGGGAGCCGATGCAGTTATGATCGGTCGACCGGTTTGTATTGCCGCATTCGGAGCGGGTCAAGAAGGCGTTTCCTTTTATTTAAGGGAAAAGATGAATGAATTGAAAAAAGCCATGATTCTGACAGGTTGTGGTTCCATTGGTCGTATTGATCCTTCTGTCATATTCCGCTGTAAAGGAGACCGGTAAATGAAACCCAAAAAATCGGTTTTGAAGGTGGTTCCGGTCAAGCCGGATAAAGGGTTGCGGTCCACCTTCCTGGAATTAAAAAATGAGTTTGGGGCTTGTGGGCTTAAATTATCCACTGAAGATGCTGCCATGAGTATGGAGCAAGTTGGCTATTGGGTAGAGGCCGCAGGAAATATTTTGCCTGCGGTGGTTAAGATAGGCGGCCCCAATGCCCGGAACGATATCAAACAATTCCTCCCTATGAACATTGATGGCTTGATCGCTCCTATGGTGGAATCTCCTTATGGTCTGGAAAACTTTATTTCAGCGGTGCGCGATTTCACCACCCCCATGCAATTTGAGCGGGTGAAAAAACAGATTAATATTGAAACTGAAACTGCTGTCAGGCAACTGGATGAAATTCTTTCTGCACCAGAAGCGAATTATATTGACGAGATTACCATCGGCTGTAGTGACCTGTCGGAATCCATGAAGGCACCCCGGTGGTCAGAAAACCTCATGTTTCAGGTGGTAAAGGCGGTTAAGAAAATCCAAAGAAAAAAAATTCCCGTTTCGGTAGGCGGAGGAATCACCCCTGAGACCATTGGTGGATTCCTGGAACAAGTCAAGCCGGATAAGTTTAATACCCGGGTTGTTACCTTCAAAGTCGAACCGGGGCGAGACTACTTCGAAGCGGTTCGATCTGCATTACGTTTTGAAATTCTCATGCTTGAATACGATTCCTCCCGAAATTTTATCTCCCGCGATGAAGAAAAATTCCGCATCAAAGAGCTGAAAAAGCGATTGAAATAAACCGGCGAGCCGCCGGTGGCCTTGATATTCTTTTTCTCTAACAGGGTCGTCATCGCGAGCCGCAAAGCGGCGTGGCGATCCAGAGTTTCGCTGGATTGCTTCACTTTGTTCGCAATGATGATTTATGCAAAGCTTTCCTTCTAAATGGAAGCAATTCCTTTCCATTTTTGCCTGCAATATTTCGTTCAGGATATTATTGACAAAATATCAAAGCAATAACTTGATGAGGAACTGTTCCTCAGTAGTAAAAATTCCTAAAGTACTTGATAGTCTGGCCTTTATGGGTTGGGCTTTCCCTTTTGTCATAATACTAACTCGAAGGAAAAATTACCTTATTAGGTAGCTTTGATATTGGGACAGGTACGCGGATGGGACATGAAAACCCTAAAAATAGTTCGATAGAATGTTTTTAAGTTGAGCAAAGAAGAGCAGCAGCTATAGGTAGAGAAGGAGATGTTAGGGATGAGGGTTAAAGGGTAAAGAGATTCCATCAATAAGGCTGGGGGAAGTAGTCAGAGGGGACCAGTTTCTGTTTTGTACCGGTCACAAGGCAACTCATCTGACTTGTGAAAATAAAGTTTGCAGGTGAAACCTTTTGAAAAAATAGGCTTTAAAGGTTTTTAAAAAAAGAATTTCAATTTCTGTTGGGGGTGTTGTGCTACAACTACTTAGTTGCAAAATGGATAATAACCAACATGGAGAACGCCTATGCATTTACCTGTACCAAAGCAACAAGTATTAAAAGAATCTGCGGATAACCTCAAAAGGATCGCTGTGAGGTTGACAGAGTTGGCGGAGAGCAACTGCCACCCACCATCCGAGGTTGAGTCAGAGATTAGACAGATTAGTGACACTGCTTATCTGCTTAATAAGCTGATGCAGAACTAAAAAGAAAGGCCCATCAGTGCACCAACACTGACAGGCCATCTACTAACAGACAGGTCGGGTCTCTGCCTTATATAGCGAGGCCCGATCTGAATTTTTCAAAAAGAAGTATATCACAAGTATATATCAAGTATATCTATGATAGTCACTTGGATCACACCCAAGAAATAACGTCCCAAATGCGGTCTAAGGATATTTTTGATATTTACTCAGAATCCTTAGTACATAGTTTCAAGCGCATAAAAATGGGACGCGCGGGACTGTCCCAAGTACCGATTACCTGCCTAAAGATGTATTTTAAGGCTTCAGTTAGATGTTTTATTGACAAAATACTGAAATGTCTTACAATACAACCCTCGAATTACCCTGAAACTAAGTAAATATATGAATTTAGCCGGAATTTAGTCCGATAGAATTCCATTAAATTATTGATTCTTTAGACTCTCACACTTAAAACCCTTTTTTATTTTGGAAGGCAGGAGAAAACGATGCAGATAACTGGCATGCTTTGGGGGCGTAAACTGTTGGACCTCGTAGAATACCCTCACTCAGAAGTTCGAGGTCCTGAACTCAGTGTCGATGAAATCAAAGATATGATCAAGCGGCACGGTCAGGTTTTTATCAAGCCTTTATTTAAAGGAGGGGTTGGTAAAAAGGGGAAGGCCGGTTTATTGGGTCGGGTTGACAACATCTCCGACGCCTTGAAGGAAAAGGAACGCCTTTATTTTGCTGAGCATGTCGATGGGTTCAGTAAAGTAAAATCTGACGGTGTGACTTATGAAGGTGCGGTAACTGCTGATTTTGAAGTTTATTTTTCTATTTCTGAAAGCACCGAGCATCGGTGTCCTGTGATGACCATCACTCATCATGGTGGAATTGATATTGAAGAACTTGGGGACGATAAAATGAAAGTGGTGCCGTTTGATGCCTTGACGGGACTGAAAGCATTTCATGTTTCCAATGCTTTGATGGAACTTGGCGCACCTCCTGCGGTGATCAGTCCGCTGGTGCAGAACCTGCCCAAACTCTGGGATCTTTATAACAACTACGGCATGATGATGCTGGAGCTTAATCCCATCCGCATGCAACCCGGCAAAGGCGGACGTCTGGCCCCGATTGCTTGCGACTTTAAATGCGCGTTTGATCAGGATGACCCGGCTTGGAAGCGTTTGCACCTTCCCTCGCATTTATTCGCCTCCGACTACTCTGAGTTTGAACAGGAGATCAATCAACTGCGAACCTATCAGGGGCAAAGTGACGTATTTGTCATGAATGATAAGGGCACCATTACTGCGCCAACTTTTGGTGGCGGTGCTAACGCCATGGTCACAGAACTCCTGGGTGAAGACGCGACTATCTCTTCCGATTTTGGCGGTAATCCCCCGTATGAAAAAATGCACGATATTTCCAGAATCAGCTTCAAATACTGGTTGCCACAATCCAATGTGCTTTTCATCATCGGCGGTAAAGCCAATAACACAGATATCTATGAAACGTTCCGAGCTATGGGTGATGGACTGCGAGATTTCTTCCAGACTCATGGGCCGACTCCCTTGTTTGTTGTGGTGGGCCGGGGCGGACCGAATGTTATTCGCGGTATGAATTACCTGCGAGATATTCTTGATTCTTTAGGAATTCCTTACCGTTTCTTCGGGCATGACAGTGCTATGTCCGAGGTGATCAATTACACTCTGGCAGTTAACGAGTGGATGAAAAATGGCGGCAAGGATGAAATTAAAGCGAAACTTAAAATCTAAGTCTCGAGTTTCCGGAAGGTAAAACCAGCCGGGCCCAGGACTTAATGAACTTTAAATATCTATTAAAATTGTTTTTCGTTTTGGAGGTTTGAATGCATAAGCAAGGCGTGGGAGATTTCCCCTTTTACTGTGGCATTAACTCCTTGTCTGAACTGGCGGTCAAAGAAGACAGGGTTGTTGTCTTAAACATTTTGGGCAAAGAAAGCTCAGGAGTAACCCCTATCAGCAACGATTATTCCGGCGGCAATATTGTATTTGGAACAGGACCAGGAAAATCCGGCAAATCTCTTGCTACCAAGACCGGGAAGATTCCTGTTTACAACTCTATTAAAGAGGGTATGGAAGCCGGTCATAAATTTAATACCGTTGTGATCTATTTGCCACCCTCCGGTGTGAAGGATGGGATCGCCGAAGCGGTGCGTGAAAATCCGGATCTAAAAAAAGCAATTATTCTGACTGAGAAGGTGTCGGTAAAAGATTCCCGCGTTATGCGTGCAATTTGTCAGGCCAATGGTGTTGACCTGTTTGGCGGCAACTGTCTGGGCCTTGCGGATGCCTGGAACCATGTTCGCCTTGGCGGTGCGCTGGGTGGCAACGCTCCGGAAGAGTCTCTGGTCAAGGGAACCGTAGCCTTGTTCTCCAATTCAGGAAATTTCACCACTACCATCGCAGTTTATCTGACCACTGCAGGGTGGGGCACCACTACTTCGGTTTCCAGCGGCAAGGATGTTTATATCCAATATGGGGCGAAAGAGTTTTTGCATGCCTTTGACAATGATGATCGCTCGAAAGTGGCAGTTATGTACAGTGAGCCGGGTGGTTATTATGAACACGGTCTGAAATCAGATAAGCCCATCGTTGCCTGTGTGGTAGGGCGTTGGAAAGCCAGGCTGAGCAAAGCGTGCGGACATGCCGGGTCACTGGCGGGTTCCGGAGACGATGCCCTGGCGAAAGAGCAATGGTTCATGGACTATTTTGGTGTGGATGGTATTTACACCCCGCAAAAGCCGATTTTCTCGAAAAAAGGCGCATTGGTGACAAATATCGCCCACATACCGGAAGCCGTTAGCAAGGTCATGGAGCTTAACGGACAAAAGCCGGATTTTGCACCTAAAGGAAGCTTGGACTTGAAAAGCTGGTTTGGTAATAATCAAGGCCTGTCGTTACCCTCTGAACTGGATGTCCCGATTGTTGAGGCATCCGAGCCTTACAACCAACAGATTGAAGCTCTGGATAAAATGGTTGGTGCACAGCATCGTCGAGAGACGCTCAAGGATGCCAGCGGTGCTTCCATGATGGATCCGAAAACCCAGGTTTCTAAAATTCATAGCACTTCGATTCTTGATGCTTCTGTTAAAAGCTTTGAAGCGAATCTGGTCTATGCATTGACCCGGGTTTATACCTGTGATTATGGCGAAAAGATTGCCAACATTGTGTTGAACATGTATGTCAATCAGCATGGTCAGGCCACTCTGGCGGCAGCAGAAGCCTCAAGGGAAAATGGGAATTCGCCAAATACTGTGGTGTCCTCGGCGGTTGCCATCTGCGGGAAAAAAATTGTGCAAAAAGCCATGGACGCTTCCGCAGCACTGACGGAAATGTTTCAGTTTACCAAGATGAACGATGTGCGCGAGAAGTTTGATTATGCCGCCCAGTTGAAAGAAGCTGATAAGCATAAAGATGCTCTCCTTGCTGATGGAGAGGATGCTTGTGCCAAAAAGCTGGCAGAATGTCTCAATAAAGCGGGCTACTCTGTCTTTGTCCAGTTTGTGCAGGACTTTGCAGCAGCCAATGGTGGCAAGCTCTCTACCGATGCGCTCTTTGGAGCCGTGTGGGCCACTCTCGGTTGGGAAGCCTTAAGAACTAAAAAGATTTCAAAAGTTACCCTGGCGCGTTTGCCCTGGTACTCACGTATCTATAGCACTATTGTTGGTGCATCAGCTCCTGCCTCCCGACATGGGGAAGACAGCATTGCTGGAGTTAAGCTGGAAGAGTTGATTCCCAATTACAGTTTTACCAAGACGGCGTTTGTCACGCTTCTGGGTCGTCAGCCATCTGAATCCGAGCTCTATGAATTTCAGGTATTGCTCGGACTCATCATCACTAACGGACCCGGTACCATCTCGGCTCAGGGTTCCAAAGGAGCGGTGAGTGCCGATGGACCCGAACAGCCTCAACGGGTTCAGGTGAACAAGGCTTTCATCGGTTTTCTCACTCATACCGGGTTCGCCCATGGTGGAAACGGTTATGAAGCCGCCGCTTTCCTGCTGGAAAACTTTAAGGGAAAAGGTCTTAAGGATGCCGCGGATACCGGGCATGGACTGGATCTCGATGCGATGGCAATGGAAGTGGCAAACAAATACTCTGATTATAAAAAGCAGCAGAAAGCGATTGGCAATCTTGATTACGCCAAACTTCCCTGCGTCAATCACCCGGTGTTCAAAGGGAAAGATGTTAACTACGATCCTCGGGAAGTTTTTGTGAGAGACCTTTTTAAAGAAAAGGGTATCAATAACGTTTTTCTGGATTTTTACCATAGCCTGGTTGAGTCTTTGTTCAAGACCAAGGTTAGTAAAAATGTTTACTGCGTAAATATCGATGCGGTTATCGCTGTTATTTTGCTTAAGGTGGTCTGGTCTGACTTCCAGGACGGCAAGATGAAAGAAGAAGATATTGAGTCCGCCAGTTTTGCGACCTTCCTGTTCGGCAGGATGATTGGTTGTGCCGCAGAAATTGATGACCATACTTCACGCGGTAAAAATATGGATACTCGTACGCCCGCCAGCAAAGTCCGCTACGTGGGTTAATCACCAGGGCGGTATTCGTACTTCAGGTTTCCAAGGGGTGCGGCTTGCCATGGCATTTGCTCAAGAACAAAGAGTTTTCTCTGCTTAATGAGTTTTACCCACTTGACTCAGCGAGGGGGAAATAGAGTTCGGATAATCAAAACCTTTACCCATAATGGGTAAAGGTTTTTTGATTTTTTAGAGAAGGCGTGGTAAAAATCGCTGTGAATTGTTCCTATTGCCTTGATTCAATGCGGATCAAAATGGGGAGAGCGATATGGGAGAGGATAAGAGAGGTTTTCCACGTTCGTTAGTAGAGCTGGTCGTTAAAATTCAGACCGGAGGCAGTTGGTCGGACTGCAAGGTTCTTGATCTTTCAGTGGAAGGAATTTCCCTGGAAGTTCAGCAACGGCTTCAAGTGGCTGAGTTAGTCACTATTGAGCTGGAACATGGCGAGTGGATGAAGAAAAATCAGGTGCAGGCCGAAGTACTCCGTTGCGACAGCAACCCTAACGAAACCAACCCTGAAATTTATCATATGGTAGCAAGGTTGATTGAGCCAAACGATGAATACCTGATGGGTGCTCTCAACATGGTTCATGGGGATGGCCCAAAGCAAGACCGGCGACCACTGAATTTCGGAAAGAGAGAAGATGGAAGATAATAATCTGCTGCAGGATGTGGGTGGAAGGGCGGTCTTGGAAAAAGTACATAAACTTTTTTATGACAAGCTTTACGAACATCCCTGGCTGAAGAAATTTTTTCTGCATATTGAGCAAAAGCTTATCGAAAACCAGCAAACCGATTTCATGGTTTCCAATATGGGGGGTGGAAAAATTTATTCCGGCGGCTTGCCGAAGAGGGTCCACCGGCATATGTATATCACCGAAGAGCTATTTGATTTGCGTACCAAAATTTTAAAAGAGTCCATTCTCGCGTGCGGAGTAAAGGAAGCTTTGGTCGAGCGATGGATTCGAATAGACAGCGCGTTCAAGCATTCCCTCGTTAAATCCAGCGTCGACAAATGTGAAAAGCGATATTTCACCGACGAAATCCTCAGCTTTCCCAAACCCTAATAGCCCACAGTTTCCAAAACTTTCGTTCTTAGCAAAGGCTTTTTGCTATTTCGAGCAGGTTTTGATAAAACGCCACTAGGCATGGACCCCTGATAATGAAGTTTAACAGGAGCCAAAGAGAGGCAAGGACTTTTAACCTTATTATGATTTGGAATGGCCGGAGAATCTGAATTTATGAATAGTGAAAGTAATAAGAGAATATCACCGCGTTCAATGGTGGAAATTGCTGTATTCGTGTATGTCATGGAAGAATGGGTCGCGTGCAAAACCATTGACCTCTCACTGGAAGCAATATCGGTGGAACTGGCATATCCTCTGATTCCAGGAAGTCTGGTAGCCCTGGATATCCATCAGAGTCAGGGAATGAAGAAGCATGAAATGCTGACAGAAATTTTACGTTGTGATGCTCTGGAAACCGAACCTGTTACCCATCGTGTCGTAATGAAATTTGTCGACCCCAGCCAAGATTTTATGGTAGATACAAAATCTTTAATTCAAAATAAATCCTAACTCTCTTTATAGACGAACAAGAATTTCAGTTCTCTGGAGGTGTTTTATTCAACCGCAGGAAGGGGTGTTGAGTCCCCCAAAAAAACATTCATTGATTCAGGTTTATAATTTTGAAGACCTGCCGTTGGTCACCATGAACGTGGCGAGAATCGGCGCACAAACTCCCGGCATGGCCTCAGAAATTGCTGGCAAGGAGAAACACTTTGCAGTGGTCGGCTTCGGCCCGATGTCCTGGATCTGGCTCACGCCCGACAAACCAGTTCCCGGTGGGTTTAGAGCTTTTGATGAAACCGAAATAGAAGAGGAAGACGTTCCTGAAACCGAAGGCGATATTCTGCTCTATTTTTCTTCTGACCATGCGGACTTGAACCGGGAAATAGCCAATCAAGTGCGCGAAATGTTTGGAAAAGATGGGGAACTGATTGAAGAAGTTGTGGCGGAGAGTTTTACTCCAACGAATGTTGAACCGACCACAGAAAATATTTTGATCGATCGCGCTACTAATCTCGATACCGAGCAAAGCAGTTTTGTTTTCACCCAACGGTTTCAGGGGGAAGATGATATCCATGCAACGCAATATCAAACCAGTTTTCCTTGCAAGACCGAATCGGGGTTAGGCCGGTATACTTTGACCTACAGCAATAATCCCGCAGAGTTAGAAGAGCATGGAGACTCTGTCTCCCGTCCTCCGGTTTCGCGCGGGGTGTTTTTCCTTCCTTCCCTTGATCTTTTGACCAGCCTTAGAATGGGTGGTATCCGCATGGGCTCTCTCGCCATCAACGCCAAGTGGAAAGGCCATTAGCATGGCAGGCAAATGGTAACTACTCTTCCTGAGCTTTTACCCGTGGCGGTACGCCACTAATAATTCCGGGTGACTTGGTCGTTCATGGATTCCAGTCGGGTCACTAGAATTTCAATCAATTTATTTTTTAATTTGGTGGGAATCTCTGGCTTGAGGGAGTCTATATCTTTAGTGTTGAACTTTAGAGCAATGACATCCCCATCTGCGATGACGCTGGTGGTTCGTTCGCGTTTTGCAACGTAGCCAATTTCTCCAAACACGGCTCCGGTCTTGAGTTTTGTGATGGTCTTTTCTGTAGGGTTGCTTTTAACTATAGCCACCACCCCTTTTAGCAGTATGAAAAAAGAATAATCCTTTTCCCCTTCTTTGATAATGGTATCGGAAGGCAGATATTTGTAGATTTGGCTTCCCAGAGTACTGAGAAAATGTTTTTCTTTATCAGAAAAATCATCAAAAAAAGACAGCTTTTCAATCAGCTCCAACGCTTGCTCTCGGTCCATACAGGTAAGCCTATGGGTGAAAGGTTAAAATTTATTGTAACGGAAATCGGGAGTATTAGCAAAGTGGACAGCCGAAGAAGGTTCATAAAGTTTTATCAGCATCTCTTGATGAAGTGTAGACGTGAGGGCATTTTTGCTCTTTGGCGGCGTTATGTCTATAGGGGGCGCGCAGCCTGACTTTAATAAGGGCAGGGTTTTTACCGATTAAATACTTTGGGCAGCCTTCTCGTTCATGGCTTCGAGCCGCGTCACCAGTATCTGTATCATTTTATCTTTCAGTTTGATTATAATGGCTGGCTTCAGGGCATCCATATTTCTAGTGTCGATCTTTAGAGCAACGACATCACCATCAGCGATAACACTGGTGGTTCGGGTACGGTGGGCAACGAATGCGATTTCCCCAAACACGGCTCCGGCCTTGAGCTTGGTGATGGGCATTTCCTTCGGGTAGCTTTTGACAATGCGTACTACCCCTTTGAGGAGTATGAAAAAAGAATAATCCAGCTCTCCCTCCGTAATGAGGGTATCGGAAGGCAGGTATTTAAGGATCTGACTTTTCAATGTGGTTAGATACTTTTTTTCTTCTTTGGAAAACCCATCAAAAAAGGAAAGCTTGTCGATCAGCTCAAACGTCTGTTCTGTTTCCATTTCGGTTTTTTTCTTTGGGTGAATAACCATGCTTTATTGTATCGGAATCCTGATATTTTAGCAAAGTGCCCATTAGACCAAGGAGGATTACTGCGGTCACAGTTACATGTGAGGCTTTCTGGTTTTATTTGAGTCCCGCGTCACGCTGGCTGCCAGCGCAGTTTGGGATTGCGTGCCGCCTGAGCTTCATCGGGACGCGACACTTTTGATAGTCTTGGGGAGGCGTGAAAACTATCGGCGTCTTCTTTGCCTTTTTTAGCGATGGATTGCATGGCTTCGATGAAGTTGTCGAGTGTCTCTTTCGATTCTGTTTCGGTGGGTTCGATCATCAACGCGCCTTTAACAATTAGTGGGAAATAAACCGTCGGAGGATGAAACCCGTGGTCGATGAGCGCTTTGGCGAAATCCATCGTGGTGATGCCTTGGCCTTTATCATTGAAAACACACTCGTGCAGACTGGCCCCGCTAAAGGGAAGATGGAATGTGTCTTTTAACTTCGCGCGAATATAATTAGCGTTGAGCACCGCAGATTGTGCTGCCTCCCGGATGCCTTCGGGTCCAAGTGTGCGGATGTAGGCATAGGCACGCAAGAGCATGCCAAAATTGCCGTTGAACGATTTTAGTCTGCCCACACTTTGAGGCCGGTCTGCATTCAAGCGATACTTTGATCCGGCTTTTTCCACTATTGGAGCGGGGAGATAAGGTTCAAGAATATCTTTAATGCATACGGGGCCTGCGCCAGGTCCGCCCCCGCCATGTGGAGTGGAAAAGGTTTTATGCAGATTGATATGAAGCACATCAATCCCCATGTCTCCCATTTTTGTGATACCCATTACAGCATTGAGGTTTGCGCCGTCGCAGTAAACCAGCCCTCCTTTTTTATGAACAATCTCGGTGATTTTTAAAATATCTTTCTCGAACATTCCGAGTGTATTTGGATTGGTCAGCATGATGGCCGCTGTTTCTTCATCCATCGCCGCTTCAAGTTTTGCGACATCGATGGTTCCTTCTGCATTCGATGGGAGTTGAACGGATTTGTATCCACATAGTGTGGCGCTGGCCGGATTGGTGCCGTGGGCAGAGTCGGGCAGTAATACTTTTTTTCTGGGATTACCTTGTGCTTCCTGATAGGCCTTGATCATCAGCATGCCGGCAAACTCGCCCTGGGCTCCGGCGGCTGGGTGCAGACTGGCGTGATCCATCCCACTGATGGTTTTCAGGCACTCCTGCAACTCATACATCAACTGCAAGCTACCCTGAGAATCTGCATCCGTTGTCATTGGATGATGCTGGGCGAAGCCGGGCAACCTTGCCATCGTCTCATTGATTTTCGGATTGTATTTCATTGTGCAGGAACCCAATGGATAGAAATTGGTGTCGATGCTAAAATTCCATTGTGAAAGCCGGGTGAAATGGCGCACGACATCGAGTTCTGATAGCTCTGGAAGATCATCAATGGCTTCGCGGATTTCTCCGGGTGGGAGCAATGTCTCAATTTCTACTTCCGGCACATCGCAGGAAGGCAGAGAATAAGCCTTTCGACCCGGCGAACCCAATTCAAAAACAATGGGCTCCTCGAAGATCAATCCGGGTTTTCCTGGAGTTTTCAGCTCTTTTGCTTCTTGTGCTTCGTTCATGATTCTTCCTTCTTTAAGGAATAGTTATTGGGTGCTCAGCATTTCCTGCAGGGTGTTGAGGACTGTGTCGGGGGACAGAGAGTCATCGTACCTTTCTTCCAGTACTATACTATTGGCATTCAAGGGGCCCCAGCGTTTAATTTCCCCATGTTTAAAAATCACGCAAACCGGTTTATCGACTGCCGAGGCAAGGTGCATGATGCCAGTGTGATTGCAAAGTAAAACATCGCATTCCTGTATCAAAAGCGCAAGCTCTTTTGCGGTGAGTAGAGGAAGAATTTTAGGTTTATTTGGCATGTTGGCTATGGCTGTTCTGAGTTCGGCTTCCTCTCCGGGTCCGTTGACCAACCAGACCTGTGCCTGGTTCGATTCCAGTAAGTGTTCGATCACGGCCTGAAACTTCTCCCACCGCCAACCCCATTGTGCGATACGAGTGCCGGACTTGACCAACACCACGGGCTGGTTCAACGAGGTGCGAAATTCTTTTAGAAGTTCTACAACTTTTTGAGTTTCTTCCGGATTGAAATAAAGCTTGGGCTGGGTTTGTATTTCCTGAATGCCCAGGGCTCGCAGAAGTTCCAGGTTATTGTCGCTTTCATGTTGAGGTGGGCCTTCCACAGGGACTCGGACGTTATGGGCCCATGCATTTTCTGGATGATCATATCCGACCCTGATTTTTGCACCGGAACAAAGAGCAAAAAAGGTAGCGGTGGCACTGAATTTTTTATTGAGAGTTAACGTCAGGTCAAAATGTTCATCCCTCAGTTGGCGAAAGATAGCTAAAGGTTGTTTGGGATCGAAAGATAATACCCTGCTAATTTTTGGATTGTCTGTCAGGAGTCCTACATGGGCACTTTCTACCAGGACATTGATATTTAAATGCGGGAATGATTTTTTAAGGGTTTCGTAAACCGGGGTGGATAGTACTACATCACCCAGTCGGTCAGGGCGTATGACTAATACCTTGTTGATGTTGGTAAAGTCCAGAGGCAGATTGGGTGGATTGGGGGCTTTTCCCGTGCATGCGCCCACCAGGCTCCATAACATTTGTTTGGCTTTTTTTTCCAGCGTGCGCAGGGATGGGTTTGCCATAGATTGATAGGCTATAAGGGGTTTGTTCCGTTCATCCGCGATGCAGAATGGGAACTTATCGGGTTGGCTATGGGACTGTAAAAGGAAGCGCTTCATCTAAAAGCATGATGGGAATATCATCTTTAATCGGGTATTTCAGGGCGCAGGGTTTACAAACTAACCCGTCTTCATTTTGGCTTATTTCAAGATCTCCCTTACACTTGGGGCAAACCAGGATATCCAGAAGTTCTTTATCAATTCCCATAATTATTCTCCTTGATTGGTGATGCTGAAAAATTCAGGATAATTGGTTTGTAATTTTCTGATGACTTTTCACGGCCTCAAACACTTCATCGCTGGTAACTCTATTCATGCATTCTTTGGTTCCCAGTGGGCAAGTTTTTTTCCAGCAAAAACTGCATGAAAGCACTTTATAAACGGTTGCGTGATTCACGCCATAGGCTCCATTACGTGCAGGGTCGGTGGGACCAAAAATTGAAACCGTAGGGATGCCCAACGCCGCTGCCAAGTGAAGTGGACCTGAGTCACAGCTTACCAGCAGTGTCATCCGTTTGTACAGGCCAATAGATTCTAAAATTGAAGTTGGTGGAGCGATCCAGCATTTTTGTTTCATATGGGTGGAGATTTGCTGGGCCTTGGTTTTTTCTCCCGGCCCCCAGGTCAGCAATACAGAGTATCCCAGTTCGGCGGAAATGCGGTCAGCCAATTCTGCGAAGCGTGCCAGTTCCCATTGCTTGGTTTCGAATCCCGCACCCGGATTGATTCCGATAATAGGACGGTGGGTCAGGTCCTCGTCAAAATAACGGGCTATTTTTTTATCTGCTTCATCAGGAATCTGGAGAGGAAAAAGTTTTGTTTTTTCAACGCTGCCCAATGCAGTTTGTAAAATCTCAAGGTACATATCCACAACATGGATTCCTCCTGCTGTGTAGGGGCTTTTTTGGTTGGTGAACAGGGCGTTGATTTTTTCTTTGCAATTATTTCTGTGGAATCCGGCTCGGGCTGGGGCACCACTCAACCTGGCAATGATGCCACTTTTTATCAACCCGTGCAGATCGAGCACTAGATCAAACTTATGCTGACGCAGGGTTTTGATGGTTTTCAGAATTTCACTAAGCGATTGACGGTTCCAGTTTTTGCGCCATACTTTGGTGCGGATGGGAATGACCTGATCGATATCCGGGTTGCCCTTCAAAATATCCTGAAAACGTTCTTCTACCATCCAGACAATGGTGGCATTGGGCAGAGACTTTCTAATGGTTGCGGCTACGGGAAGGGTGTGAACCACATCCCCCAAAGCGCTAAACTTCAGAATTAATATTTTGTGCGCGTTCATGAGGCCAGAGGATATAGCAATCAGGGTTTGATGAATTTTAAAATCCGGGTATAGATGTAGCGGTAACACAGGTAGCCTACCAAACTTCCGTAGAGCGCTCCCCCTAAAACATCAAAAGGGTAATGTACTTTCAAGTACACTCTTGAATATGAAACTATCAGTGCCAGGGCAAAAGCCAGTAAAGTTGTGTTACGAAAACACAGGCTTAGCAGAGTCGCGGCGGCAAAAGTATTGCTGGCATGGTTTGAAGGAAAAGAAAAACTGTTTGAGCACCTGAATGCCATCTCCAGATCGGGCAAAACATGACAGGGCCTGAGTCGGCCGATCCCTTCCTTAAGAATATAATGGCTACTTGCATCGTTGAGGGCGATGGTTGCACCTACGGTCACTAGAAAGACCAGTCCTTTAATCCTGTAAACAAAAAGGATGGCTATTACGCAGGCGATGCCTAAATGGTAAAAGTTGTTTTTCATGGTCATAAACACCATGAACTCGTGCATTATTGGGGATTGAAAATGCTGGTTGATCCAGTAGAATAGCGAAACGTCGAGATCGTATAAGATGGTGGGTTCCTTTTTGCGGGAATTGAAGTTACTTGAGAATTTTATGGAGTTTGGTGGTTTGAGTCAAACGATTTATCGCTTCTTATGGGTGTGGATTAGGAGAGCTAGCTTGTTTTCCGGACTGAATGAGTCCTTGTTATCTTTTGGCGAGAGCTGATGATGACGAAAACTCATGGCAATGCGATGATTCTTTTTGCTCGAGATCCCATTTTAGGTAGGGTGAAGACCCGGTTATCTTCCTTACTGGATGAGGAAACTATTCTGCAACTCTATACTTGTTTTCTTCATGACAGCCTTGACAAAGTCCGGCAAGTAAGAAATGCAGACTTGTTTGTAGGAGTCTCTCCTTCGAACGAATCGGGGTTTTTTACCGGAACGCAGAGTGCCGATATGGGACTTTTTGTTCAGGAGGGAAATAACCTGGGAGACAAAATGCGACGGGCTATTCAAGATCGCTTTGAGGAAGGTTATGAGAGGGCAGTTATTATTGGCTCGGATAGCCCATCTCTCCCCGTTTCCTATATTGAGCAGGCTCTTGGCTCGGATAAAGATATAGTTTTAGGGCCTAGCACCGATGGCGGTTACTACCTGATCGGAATGCGTGGGAAATTGACCGAGGTGTTTGATGGCGTGACTTGGGGGACGGACAAGGTCTTACAGGAAACCTGTGAACGCCTGATGCAGGATGAAGCAGAGCTGGAGCTTTTGCCGGTCTGGTACGATATTGATGGCCCTGATGACTTAAAATTCTTCAAGACCCATTTACAACTCATCGAACAGGCCGGACTCGGAAAAGCCGGTGAGACAGGAAAGTTGCTGGACAAAATTTTGTCGGACCACTGAAATTATTTTGGGCCGTCTGGGTGCCCATACATTTAACAGAACAGGAAACTATGAAGCTTTGCAAATTTACAGATTCAGATTATCAGGCGGTGATTGAGGCGTTGGAAAATCGTTCCAATATGGATTTGTTTACTCACGATGAAACGGTCCGCAAAATATTGCAGGATGTAAAGGAAAGAGGGGACTCGGCAGTTCTGGAATATACGCATCGATTTGATCGCCACAATCTTTCGCTGGAGCAGATGCGGGTTACACCGGATGAGATTCAACAGGCTTATGAAGGGGTGAGCGCGAAAGAACTTGCGGCACTCCAGGAAGCGGAGAAACGCATTCGGCGTTTTCATGAGCGTCAGAAGCAGGAGTCCTGGCGTTATGAGGAGGAGGGGATAACTCTGGGCCAAATGGTAAGGCCGCTTGCAATTGCGGGAATCTATGTTCCAGGTGGTAAAGCTTCCTATCCATCTTCAGTTCTGATGAATGCCATTCCGGCCAAAGTGGCAGGGGTGGAGCGCGTTGTCATGTGCTCGCCGTTTCCCGATGGACAAACTCGACCGCATGTTCTCGTTGCGGCAGACATAGCGGGAGTCAGCGAAATTTATAAGGTTGGGGGTGCTCAGGGGGTTGGCGCCATGGCTTTTGGTACCGAAACCCTGCCTCGTGTAGACAAGATAGTCGGACCGGGTAATATTTATGTGGCTCTGGCGAAACGCCTTGTATTCGGAATTGTGGATATCGATATGATTGCCGGTCCTAGTGAAATTCTGATTGTGGCTGATAGCAGTGCTAATCCTGCTTATGTAGCGGCTGACCTTTTATCTCAGGCTGAACATGATGAAGAAGCGGTCCCGATCCTGGTAACCCCGGAAGAAGGGCTGGCCCGAGAGGTGATGGTCGAATTGGAAAAGCAGAAAAACACCCTGAGTCGCCAGTCTATAATGGAAGCATCCTTAAACTCACAGTGCCGACTGCTGGTAACGGAATCCCTTGAGGCGGCAGTGGACCTGGCTAATCGGTTAGCCCCGGAGCATTTGGAGTTGGCGCTGGAAGACCCTGACCATTGGGTGGACAAGATTCAGAACGCCGGTGCGGTATTTTTAGGGCATTACACGCCGGAGGCGGTAGGAGACTATTTGGCCGGCCCTAATCATGTATTGCCAACCAGCGGTACTGCCCGTTTTTCATCCCCCTTGGGGGTGTATGATTTTATCAAGCGGACCAGCTTAATTTCCTATTCCCGGCCCGCTTTGGAAAAATGTAACGAAACTGTTAGATTACTGGCTGAAATGGAGGATTTGGGGGCGCATGCAAATTCGGTAAAATTGCGCATTCACGGAGCTGACAAAAAAACGTGAAAACATTATATTTTCAGGGCTCCAAGGTTCGATTTTGTCTTGACACACAAGGAAGGCTATGTTTTAATCACCATCATTTTGGGCCTTTATGCGCCCAAAATCTGGTAGTGGCTCAGTGCCTGTAAACCCTGTAAAACCATGAGTTATTGGGGTTTGTAAAGCTCTCTTGCCTGCAAAATTAGACGGTTTCAGACTCGTGCTGGCGTTGTCGCAGGCGGTGGGATTATTGAGATTTTTAAAATATTTAGGATTAAGTTCAGTTTAGAAAAGTTAGATTGATAAATATATTAGGTACCTTTTTAAAGTTTTGTATTACTAAGCTACGGATCCTGATCAGATCCAAAAGGAGGTTAAGCCATGTTGGGGAAAAACAAACGTAGCATTACAGCATTTTCATTGGGGCTGATACTGGCGATGGCCATGTATCTCGTTCCGGGCATGACCAGTGATGCCATCGCCAAGGAGGCGTTTGCAGAGCAGGTATTTGCTGAAGAGGCTTTTGCCAAGGAAGTTTTGGCTGAAGAAGAGGCCGCAGAGGGTGAAGGCGAGTCGGAAGTCGAATGGAGTCAGGACGTATTCTATAAGGACTGGGAAGGCAATCCGCTGAAAGGTCCAGTGAGTGGTTTTCCTGCGCCGGAGTTGGATGAGTCGGATTATAACAACTATGAGTTCGCTCCTAGTCGTATGCTCTTATGGGTTGCCAATCAGCAGCATCTGTATTTTGGTAGCTTCGTACTTGCGGTTCCGATTTTCTGTATGCTCATCGAGTTTATTGGAATTCGATCCAAGGAAGAGGATCCGGTTATGTCAGCCAAGTATGATCGTTTGGCGCATGACTTGATGAAGGTCAGCTTGACCGCTTATTCCTGGACCGCGATTCTCGGTGGTGTTCTGCTCTTTACGTTCATCACGTTGTTTCCGGGTTTCTTTAAGTATATGGCAGGCATTTTCCGCCCGGTCATGCATGTGTATGCATTGATGTTCCTGGCTGAATCTGGCGTTCTGTATGTTTATTACTACGGTTGGGACAAGATGAGTAGCGATCCCTTCCTGAAATGGGTTCATTGTAGTCTTTCTGTATTGCTCAATCTCATTGGTACGATCCTTATGTATTTGGCCAATTCATGGGCCACTTTCATGCAGGCTCCTGGTGGAATTGACTCGGAAGGGCGTTTTCTTGGAAATATTTGGCACGTTATCCATTCCACTCTCTGGAATCCAGTTGGGGTTCACCGGATTCTCGGAAACATTGTATTTGGTGGTGGAATCGTAGGTGCTTACGCTGCATACCATTACCTCACCGCTAAGACGGAAGAGGAAAGAGCTCATTATGATTGGGTTTGTTATGTGGCGATGTTTATCGCGATTTTCGGTCTGATTCCTCTGCCTTTCGCGGGTTACTGGCTGATGAAGGAAGTTTATGCTTTCCGTCAGCAGATGGGGATTACCTTGATGGGCGGCATCATGGCTTGGTTGTTCATCATTCAGGCGGTAATGATCGGTTTATTGTTCTTCGGTGCTAACTCGTATCTGCATAATGGTATGGCGCGGGTCAAGGGGTCGCACCGTTATATGAAGTATTGTAAGTACATGATACTTCTTCTGATCTGCTGTTTCACCATGTGGATGACTCCTCATACCATTGTTATGACTCCGGCGGAGTTGAAAGCAATGGGTGGCGCGCAACATCCGGTGGTGGGCCACTTTGGTGTTATGTCGGCCAAGAACACAGCGGTCAACCTGATGATTACCACTACCATCCTCTGCTTTCTGCTATACCAGAAGGCAAATAAGAAGATAACGGTGCCTTGGGCCACGGTCGGCAACTGCTGGATCGCGGCTATCTTTGTTGGCGCCGCTCTTAACATCATTTTCTTGGGTGTTTATGGTTATTTCCTCCCTGCTAACCAGCGGGTTGGGCTTTCTGTTCCACAGGTAACTACTACTCTGACAACCCTGTTCGCGGGTACAGCCATTAATATCTCGATGTTTAAGGATTCTGAATCCTATGGGGATATCCAATGGGGTACTCAATCCAAGGTTGGAACTTACGCCATTTTCCTTTTGGCGATTTCCTTTACTTGGTTAATGGGGCTCATGGGTTACATCCGTTCAGCGGTTCGCTTGTTCTGGCATGTAACGGAAGTAGTTCGTGATAATTCTGTTGATGCTTATACGCTCACGATTGGTGAGGCGGGTAAGATGCTTACCTTTAACACCCTGTTTGTTTGGGTTCAGTTTGTAGTGGTGTTCTGGGTGGGTAGTTTGACCGGTAAAAAGGCCGTAGCAAAAGCTCCGGAAGGTGTTCCGGTACCGGCTCAACAGCAATAACTGTTAACTATTTGGGGGGCTCCCTTATTTTTGGGGAGCCCCGTACCAATGTAATCTGAGGGATCAGGAGAGAGAGGAGAAAGATGTTACCAGAGCAACATGACATATTATTTTCGTTTATTGCGATCCTGTTTGCCGTTTTCGGTTTGTATGTTTTTGGCAATGTGATTCAGGCTTGCAGAGAGAGAGAAGGGTTAAACACGACGCTATGGGGCGGAATATTTGCTGGCTTTGCGCTCGCGTGTTTTTTGATGACGGTCCATATGTTCGATCTCGTTCAGGCTGATCAGTTGGCATTTTTCTTTGGAACGTATGTTTGGGTTGTTGTTTTATTGCTGTTGACTTGGGGTATGTTTTTCAAGAGCAATAAAATTGAAAGTCAATCCCCTCCAATTATCAGAGGGATGTTTTTCTGGACGGTAGTTTCTCTTTCGCTCGCGGGGTATACCAACTGGTTGCCACAACAGCGTAGTGATCCGCCTCCGAAAGAAGCGGCCATTGTGGGTGACGTGACCATGGAAGAATTTGCTGAAATGGGCCGTGTCATTATCTTCGGTGCCAAGCAGGTGGCAGGTCAGAAATCAATCGGTAAGGGCCAGTGTCCTCTCTGTCATGGTTTTGATCCAGCGGATCATATGGGCCGATGTCCGAACCTGTTCGGTGTTGAAAAAAGAAGTCACGATCGGGTAAAAGAAGAGCGATATCAAAATTTGCCTATGAAAATCGGGGAAACAGAACCAGCCGCCGGTATTGTGAAGGGGAAGTATGATGAGATCCCGGAAGAATATCGACGCCAACATGGTCCGGATGAGTTAACTGGTGAAGATTATATCAGGGAATCCATGATGTGCCCGACCTGTTACGTGGTTGAAGGTTTCGGTGGTGCGGGTGATACGAAGAGCCCGATGCCGGTTATCGTCAAACCGCCGATCAGCTTGAGCCGCGTTGAAGTCAATGCGGTCATTGCTTATCTGCAATCCAAAGACACTCCGGGTGAGTTTGCTTCGGTGACGGTTCCTTTGCCTCAGGATGATGCCGGTAATACCGGTGGTGCTATAGCTGAAGTGGTTGAAGAAGATGATGGGGCTATATTTGTCACGGGTAAAGAAGACATCCCAACTATGATTAATAAACTGGGTTGTCCGCTTTGTCACACTATCCCTGGTATTGAGGGTGCGGTCGGAGAATTGGGACCAAAACTGCATGAAAAAACCAATGCTCCGAATCGTATTAAAGACCCCAACTACAAGGGTACAGCAACTAACACCAAAGAGTATGTCCGGGAGTCTATTTTGAATCCTGGCGCATACGTAGTATTTAATGAAGAAGCAGGGGAGGCTTTCCCTGATGGTTTAATGCCTACAACCTTCTCCGAGCAGCTTTCAGTTCAAGCTATGGACAAGCTTGTAGACTTTATTAGTCAGACCGAAGCACCGGCTGGCAGTTAATTAGGAGACAACAATGAATAAGTCGCTTGTTAGTTTTTTGGTATTTGTTGTCGGCCTGGCGGTGTTTCATAACGCCATCTTTCCTATCTTCACACCGAAGGAGGTCGGCTGGGTATTGAATAGGTATGTATACTTTTTACTATTCGTTGCCTATGTAATTATTACTAATCTAATCCTCAGACTAAAGCCGCCAATTGCAATGAATGCTTTGTTTGTCTGGTCTTTGGGTTTCTATTTTTATAAATTTGTATTGTATCCGCCAATTCCATGGACCCTTTTCATCACTTATATGGTGATGTGGTCGATTGGTACATTCCTGTACGTCAGTCAGGATCCTGAAACTTTTAGAGAGTTCAGGAAACCTATCGTTAAGACCATTGTTGGTGAATACAAGTTTGCGCAGATTATTATGTTGATCGCGATGCCGATTCTGGTTGGTTTTGCGACCTATAACTCCATCTATCCGTCTTATCAGGAGCCGGTGGAATTGAGGACGGTGCATCCCGCACCGCCTGCTACGACAAAGGTACATGGCAAGACTTATCCATTGGAGTCTACCAATAATCCTTTCCGTGTTGATGAACAGGATAACTATAAGGACAGTTTCCCGTTTCTGGATGCGGACAAAACGGAGTACATGAAGTATGTGACTGAGGGAGGAACCATCTTCTTTCAGAACTGTCACTATTGTCATGGTGACCAGTTGAACGGACTGGGCATGTTCTCCCATGTGTTCAACCCGACCCCGGCGAACTTTATTGATCCGGGAACCATCGCCATGTTGCAGGAAGCTTTCATCTTTTGGCGGGTATCAAAAGGCGGCCCTGGGTTGCCTAATGAGTCGACTCCTTGGTCTTCAGCAATGCCTCCGTGGGAGGAACATTTGAAGACGGATGAAATCTGGAAGGTTATCCTGTTTGAATACTGGTATACGGGATGGCATCCAAGAACATTCGGAACAGAAGGTTCTGAGGGTTGAGAACAATTAATATGAACTTTCGGTTACTAAATAACCTAAAACATATGGGAATGAACATGAATAAGAATAATAACTATATCAAACGCCTGATCTTTTCTTTTCTGGCTGTGGCGTTGATCGTAGTACCGGGTACCGCCTTGGCTCAACAGGCGCCGGATGCGATCAAGAAGGACCTGCTGGAAAAAGGTAAAAAGGTCTATTTTAAAAGATGCGTCTGGTGCCACGGGGTTGAAGGGGGCGGAGATGGCCCTTCTGCAGACCGCTTGTTTACCCGGCCCAGAAACTTCATTCAGGGAACGTTTAAGATCCGCACCACGGATTCTGGTGAACTTCCTCTGGAAGCAGATTTAATCAAAACCGTTAAAAATGGACTTCCAGGCTCGGCAATGCCTGCCTGGGGTGAATTTTTAGGGCAAGACGAGATCGTTGCGGTAGTGAACTTTGTTAAAACCCTGATCCAGGATCGGGATTTTAACGATACCGAAGACGAAGAAGTCAATATAATGGATTTTGGTACTAACCCGTGGGGAACAAAGGGTCCGTATCACTTGGGCATTCCTCAGGCTGACGTTGACGCGGGTAAAGAAATATTTATTAAAAATAAATGTTTCGAGTGTCATGGTGGTGAAGGCCGTGGTGATGGTAACCCAACCATGAAAGACGACTGGGGTTTCCCAATCGTAGCGGCAGACTGGACACAGTGCTGGAACTTTCGTGGTTCACGTCGGGATGCTTTCAATCCTTTTAATGTAGTTCGTACGATTTCTACCGGATTGAATGGCACACCCATGCCGAACTTCAGAGAGCAGATCACAGTTGAAGACCGTTGGAAAATTGCGGCGTTCGTTAACTCACTTTGTCCTCGGAAGAATATTGATCCGCTGACCAATAAGCCTATTCCAGATTTTCTGATTCAGTCGGTTTATACGGAAGGTCCTGTGTCACCAAAGATTGATGACCCGAGTTGGCAGTCTCCGGATACAGACTCCAGGATCGTTGCTCCACCTGAAGAGATTGCGGAAAATCCAAAAAGGCATTATATCGCGATGGCGGGTCAGATTACCCGTGGTAAACGAAACTTCGATCCGAAGACGGACGACCTCTGGGTCACTTCCCGTTGGAGTGCTGAAGAGAACGCGGTTTACTACCTGGTCGAATACCATTTGCGCTTTATGACCGATGATCCAGAGTATCCGGATGCGGTAGCGATTCAATGGCCGGCTAAACTTCAGGATCTGTTCGGTGCGGAAAAACCCTATTTTATTATGGGTGACTCCAAAAAGCCGGTTGATATCTGGAAGGCAAGTTTCACACCTAAGGACTACAGTGCGACCGCTGCCCCCAATGAAAAGGGCTATCAGTTGGACGTGAGTGTGGAAGAAACTGTAGGTTTTGGTTTTGACGCTCTGCAAGCCAAAGAATCAGAAGCTAAGGTGCAGGTTGTGGACTCTATCTACCATCAAGGCCGTGTGAAAATCATGTTTAAACGGGATCTTGCTACGGAGGGTGAATTTGATGTTCAGATTCCGACCGAGCAGTTCATTCCGGTGGCCTTTATGCAATGGTCGGGTAGAGACAAGGAAAAAGATGAGCATAACGCCATCTCTACCTGGTACTACACCATTCTGAAACCGGCTCTGCCGGCGTCTCTTTACTATATGCCTCCTATCATAGCGGCTATTTTTGTCGTGTTCCAAGGGTGGTTGGTATGGATGACGAAACGTACACGTAAAATGTATGATGAAGGGAAAGTTAAGCGTGACGAGCTTCCCAAATAGTCATCATTAGTTCTATAAGAAAAGCCCGCCGATTATTCGGCGGGCTTTTTTTTTGTCTTGAACATAGATATGCTTGAGAGGCAGTGATGTTTAAAAGTATTACCTCACCCTGCAAGTCTCGCAGAACCAGTTCTTTAACTTATGAACTGCGAGACAGAATCTGTTTTTACCAGAAATATTTTGTTGGGGTTTAAAAGTAGAAAGGGGGGATTATTCTTCTTCGGTAACTTGTTCCAGGTCCATATTCCCTTCAATGATTTCTCTAAGTGCCAGCTCAAAAAAAGTTTTAGGAGAATCGTATTCTTCGGGATCAACTTCAATAGTGGGCTGAGCGCCATTTTCAAGTTGATGAATCCTTTGTGTTACCAGAATGCATAGCAGAAACCGGCTTTTTACCACATCTTGTGCCTGGCGAACCAACTCAAGAGTGTCTTGCATTTCCAATTCAATCATGTTTTTCCTATTCTTTAAGGTTTTGGTTATTGTAGTGGCAATTCAATTTCCTGTCAACCGCTAGCCCCCCTATCTAGAGGGTTAAAATGGATCGGACAGTTTTAGCGATAGTTTCAACCTGTTCCCGATTTATTTCCCGATGCAGGACTGCCCGAAATACACCTGGATCGGTCATGAGAATTTTAATGGAATTTTCTTCCAGCAGGTTTAAAAAGGATTCTCCATCAATTTTGGAATGCTTTAGTTTGAAAAAAATAATATTGGTTTTTACTTGAGCAGGGTCCAGTTCAATTCCCTCAACAGATGCCAATTGCTCTGCCAGAAGCTGAGTGTTTTGATGATCTTCTTTTAACCGTTCGACCAGGCTTTCCAATGCGACCAGCCCTGCGGCGGCCAGATGCCCAGCCTGGCGCATTCCCCCTCCTACCATTTTTCTGAATTTTCTGGCCCGCTGGATAAAATCACGGTTACTACAGACGAGCGAACCGACTGGAGCGGAGAGTCCCTTGGACAGGCAAAACATGACTGAGTCTGCCTGTCGTGTCAGATCCTTCACATTGATATCCTGTGCTACAGCGGCATTAAATAACCTTGCTCCATCCAAGTGAATTTTAAGCCCGTATTTTGCGGCTAGAGCCCTTACGCTATCCATATACTCTGGGTTAAGGGGTGAGCCCTGGCAAAAATTATGGGTGTTCTCAAGGCAAATCAGTCGGGTAGGGGGGTTATGGATATCTGAGGGTCTTATCGAATGTTCTAACAGGGGCAGGAGTAAGGTGCCATCGGGATTGTTGGGGATAATTCTTGGATGGACTCCCCCCAAGGCGGCTATGCCCCCCACTTCATGCAGGAAAATATGGCTTCGGTCTCCCAACAATATTTCGTCCCCGCGCTGGCAATGGCTAAGAATGCTGATAAGGTTCCCCATGGTGCCGCTGGGAACAAAAAGAGCCGACTCTTTGCCTGTTTTTTGGGCTGCCAGTTCTTCCAGTTTTTTAAGGGTTGGGTCTTCTTCGAAAACATCATCCCCTACTTCTGCATTGGCCATCGCTTCACGCATGGCGGGTGTTGGTTGTGTGAGGGTGTCGCTTCTCAAGTCAATCGGTTTCATGACTTTCCCCTTTCGCGCTGGACCCAAAGTGCAATAGCTTATTTCTGCTGGCAATTGTGCTCTCGGCTCTAGGGTTCATTGCTCGTTTCCACCGGGCGTGGCCCGGGTTTTTCCATACGATTTCGTTTAACCCGGTAATAGGCCAGGGAAATAAAAAAGACCGGTATGACAAATCCGCTCAATAAAAGAGCTCTAATATTATCGGGGGGATAGTCCAATGCCAGCAAACCCTGGTACATCAGTTGAATCAAATAAGCTAACAGGCCACAGGCAAGAAATAAGTAACCGATACGTTTGGAACCTTTTGGTCCCGGAAAAATAAAGGAGTAGGCAATGAAGTTCAAGCCCAGAAAAAGGATTCCGTTTAAGAACATTAGATAAATGATTTGATTCTGGGCCTGCGTTAGCATGGGTTTAAACTTTAAAAGGAGTCAGAAATTTTTAAGAGGATCTTTTAATATCTTATAAGGTATGTCGGGAGATTTAAACTTTAAAATTGCGAGGTGGGTTGCAATATCTTTGGCGCATAAAGAAAAAGCCCGGTGCGGACTTTCGTCCGGCCACCGGGCTTTGTATAATGAATACTAGAAACTACGTGAAATTCCAAAGACTGCCTCGCCGTCACAACCTTCGGCGCATTCAGTAGTGGTCAGATCCGTGTCAATATAAGTAATGCTGAGATCGAAACCGTGAGTGGCATAGGAAGCACCTATGCTCCAATCAACGGTGTCCGGCCTGGTAATCGCGTCTTCCTTCGCAACCCACTGATGCCCAACATGGCCTGTCAGGGCAAGGCGATTTGCCAGAGGCACCTCTGCATCAAAACTTATGTAGATGGCTTCTCCGCTGGCGCTAGTAAATTGTGGGCTGTAATAAGCAGAAACACCCGTTGAAATCAAAGAAAAGTCGTGGGACATACCAAACATAAGCTCGACGTAGTCCAGCGCTAAATTTTTTGTGGCACCGGGGTAGGTGTACCAAATCCCGCCTACATCGAAAGTGATGCCATAGTATTCCCGCGCTACACCTGCGTAGATATCAAACTCGGTATTTCCATTACCTTGTGATCCAAAGTCTACATTGGAACCCCAGACACCGAAGTAATATCCTTTTTCATGGGCCCAGTCAAAACTCCCCTGAATGGCCATTTCTTCGTCAGTTTGGGTGACACCACGAAACCTGTAGTCCGTGACAAATCCCATTGAACCTGAAAAACTACCTGGAAGATTGATGAGTTCTGGGTCTTCTGCATAAGCCGCTGTATTAAAATCAGCCGTAAAAACCAAACTGGCCATAAGAAGCAGTGCCAAGGCAGCTTTAGAAATGAGAGAGTTTATTTTGCGCATGGTTAAATCCTTTCTAATCTTTGAGTGCAATAAATATAAAATTCGAGGCTTTCCAATCTAAGCCAGTCATTTTTGAGCTAATATATTTAAGTATAAGAAAACAATAACTTATAAGGGGATAAAAGTCAAACATTATAAGGCTTTATGTAAGTTTGCCCTGGGGTATAACCCCCAGGGGCAATCCTATGAAAAAATTTATACCTTTTATACCAGGTTATATCCAGTTTCTCCATGCTGGGTGGTATCCAGCCCCATTTCTTCGTCTTCATCATTTACCCTGAAGCCGATGGTTTTATCAATAATTACGACCAGAATATAGGTGACGACGAAAGAGTAGGCTCCTGCAGCTCCAATGCCCACTAATTGGACCCAAACCTGATTAAAATTGCCGGTTAGCATCCCCGTTCCCCCTATGGTAACGAATAACCCGGTAGCCAAAGCTCCCCAAGCACCCCCCACGGCATGGATTCCAAAAACATCGAGGGAATCATCGTAACCGACTTTTATTTTCATGATCACAGCGTAGAAACAGATGATTCCTGCGAGGAAGCCGATTACCATTGCCCAAAGGGGTTCCACAAATCCTGCGGCTGGAGTGATTGCTACCAGGCCGGCTACAATTCCGGATGCCGCACCGAGGGCACTGGCTTTTCCCACCTTGATATATTCAGCAACAAGCCAGCCGAGGAGTCCGGCTCCTGTGGCAATTTGGGTATTCGTAAAAGCGAGAACTGCTAATTCATCTGCGGCTAATGCGCTACCCGCATTAAACCCAAACCAACCGAACCATAATAATCCTGCCCCTAGAAGAGTAAGAGGAAGACTGTGAGGAATCATGAGTTTTCCCGGAAACCCTCTGCGAGATTTAAGAACGAGGGCCGCAGCCAATGCGGCGGTGCCTGAGGCAATATGGACAACGGTCCCACCTGCAAAATCCAGAGCTCCCATATCGCCTAACCATCCGCCACCCCAAACCCAATGGCAAATGGGATCATAAACAACGGTGGACCATATAAAGATGAAGGCGATATAAGCTTTAAAGCTTACTCGCTCAGCTATTCCTCCACTGATTAGTGCGACGGTGATAATTGCAAACATCAACTGAAACATACTGAACAAATATTCCGGAATGGTGCCAGAAAGGGTTTTAAAATCAATTCCCATAAAGAACACTTTGCTCAGGTCTCCGACAAAATGTCCGATATCGTTACCAAAGGCTAAAGAATAGCCAAACAGCACCCATTGGACGGTAATGACTCCAAGCGGTATAAAACTATGCATTAATGTGCTTAAAACGTTTTTTCGTCGCACCATGCCACCATAAAACAGCGCCAGGCCAGGAAGCATGAGCATCACTAGCGCTGAAGAGATCAGTATCCAGGCGGTGTCTGGGTAGCTGATTTTGCTGGTTTCCTCAGCTCCCGCGATCGCAGGAAAGCATATGAATAAAAAAGTTAGGGCGATCATAATCGCTTGAATTCTGAATTTCATAAAACCCGATCTCCTAGATAAAGTAAAATAGGGGTGGTGGTTAATATACTTCCTATACTTGGTTTTCAATTCTTATACCAATATGAGAAAACAAGTTTTATGAGTCGAGGGGGTTCTAGTTAAGTAATTTAAAAACAATTATTTACGTGTAATTTTTTAGCCGTTGGGTTAAACTATCGGGGTATATTTATTGAGTGGGATTGCTTGGTTTGTTAGCAAAAGCTTTTTGAAACTGCTACAAAATGCATCAAAACTGGTTTTAAAGCAGACTTCAAACTTTGAAATAGATTTTGGTATCACAATTATTACGTCAATAATATGACTGAATGAGGAAAAACATTCCTGATTTTGATGAGGGAAGCCCGAGCAGATAGTCTTATAACCCCTTTTAAACTAATGGCTTTGTTGTTTTTGACTTGGCGAAGTCCTATTTGGCATATAAATTGCTAAATTTAAGAGAAAACAAATAAGTCTCTGAAATTTAAGGTTTAAATTACTATTTTGGTTGATCAGGGGCAGGAGAGCGAATAATGGCAGAAGACGAGGACATACTAGAAGAACTTGAAGCCGCGGAAGCGACTGGTGGAAAAAAACCGATAGGCATGATCATTGGTATTATAGTTGGTCTGCTTGTATTGGGTGGGGGTGGCTATTATGCCTACATCAACTTTTTTCAGGAAAAGCCAGTTGAAGAAGTTCCGGCTGAAGGGGAGAAAGCTGAAGAGGAAGCAGAGGTTGAGGAAGATCTTAACTTGGGTGTTATGTTTCCGCTGGATCCATTTGTTGTCAATTTGGCCGGTAGCGAAGGCAAACGTTTTCTTAAAGTTACAATTTCTCTGGAGTTGAGTACTCCGGAAGTACATGTAGAGATAAAAGAAAATATCCATAAAGTTATGGATTCTATTTTGGTCCTGTTGAGCAGTAAGGCATTTGAAGATGTCTACTCCGTCCAGGGTAAGTTCAAGCTCAAAGATGAGATTACCACCCGTGTGAATCGGTTTCTGGTGGTAGGGCATGTTAAAGATGCATATTTCACTGAATTTATTATTCAGTGATACAATATTAAAGTTTAATTCATAGGCGTTGATTAGTTATGAGTGAGGTTCTATCACAGGGAGAGGTTGATGCCTTATTAAGAGGTGTCGGAGATGGCGATATTGAGACAGAAACGGATGAAGCACCGGAAGAGGTTTCCGGGATAGTCCCTTATGATCTCACTAGCCAGGAAAAAATCATTCGTGGCCGCCTTCCAACCCTGGACATCATTAATCAAATGTTTTCCCGGTTGTTCCGGAATACGTTTTCCACCTTGATGCGTCGATCCGTGGATGTCAGCACGGTTTCAACAGATACGATTAAGTTTGGTGATTTTCTACGATCCCTTCCTGTACCATCCAGTTTGCATATTTTCCGTATGGAACCTTTGCGTGGTCATGGATTGATCGTTGTAGAAAGTAAATTGGTTTTTGCGGTAGTTGATACTTTTTTTGGTGGCTCTGGTGAAAAGGAAGCCAAGATCACAGGTCGGGATTTCAGTGCTATTGAAATCAGAATGACCAAGAGTGTTATCTTGAGTGTTTTGGAAGATCTGGAAAAAGCCTGGCGGCCTGTGCATACGGTAACCACAAATTTTGTTCGTTCTGAAGTTAACCCTCAGTTTGCGGCAATTGTCCCTCCAACCGATATCGTATTGGTCATCTTGTTCGAAATCGAAATGGAAAACATTTCCGGGACTTTGACAATTTGTCTTCCCTATGCGGCCATTGAGCCGGTGATTCCAAAACTTAAAGCGCAGTTCCAGAGTGAGGAGATAGAGGTGGATCAGGTTTGGGTCCGCAGACTCAGAACAGAGCTTTTAACCACTGAAGTGGAAATTATTACTGAGTTGGGCTCAACGGAGATTACTCCACAGGATCTTATGGGCTACAAGGTGGGGGATACAATTATTCTGGGAAATGATGTCACCGACCCACTAACTTTGAAAGTAGAGCAAAACCCCAAGTTTAAAGGTTTTCCCGGCGTTTCACGAGGAAACAAAGCTATACAGATAACTGAAGTAATCGAAAGGGAAGGATAAGATTATGGAAGATGAATCCGCAAAAGAGGATTTTGAAGCGCTGGAAGATATCGAAGATATCGATTCAGGAGACGACGATGGAGGTATGGATGAGGTCAGTGAATCCGGGGCTCCAGGTGGCGAAACCAAAAGCCTGGACCTTATTCTCGACATCCCTCTAACCGTTACCGTAGAGTTGGGCCGAAGCAAAATGTTGATCAACGATCTCTTACAACTGGGGCAGGGCTCGGTAATAGAACTTACTAAGCTGGTGGGTGAGCCTTTGGAAGTTCTCGTTAATCAGAAGTTAGTAGCCCGTGGTGAAGTGGTTGTTGTAAACGAAAAGTTTGGTGTGCGGTTAACGGATATCGTTTCTCCCATGGAGCGCGTGCAGTCTCTGTCATAAAATCAGCCGCATTGATAACTTTGCGGCTGATTTTATAATAACCCCTCGAATTACTCCTGCCCAGAAAAATACTGTTGGCATCAACTCCCTACCTGTTGAACAAAAGAAATTCCTAAAAAAATTGTATTTACCTCAAATATATTTCATTTAGGTACAACCCTTGCAATTTGTTGTTTTAAGGAAAAACCTGTCGGGTTTTTTGACGGAACTTAAAACAAGTAAGGGTACTTACAATGAAACATGGAATAAAAATTCTGGTTGGGATACTTCTATTTTCTCTCACCACTATGGCCGGGGCTTCCGTGAAATGGGAATCTCTTAATCCTTTGAAAAATGTGGTTACCAGTAAAGTGGACAATGGGTTCATTATCCGGTTTGAATTTGAGAAGCCAGTTGGTGACTATAAGGAGCCGGTATTTTTTGACAAATCGGTTCAAATTGACTTCCCATCGGCTTTTATTAAGCCCGCAAAAAAATATTTTCCTGCTGACAGTTTTTCCACCACTAAGATATTTGCCGCTCAATTTGATGAGAAAACCCTGAGGGTTCGATTCCTTAAAAAGAATAAGTCCATTGATCTTCAGGATCGATTTCATGTCGCTCGGCAAGGGCGATTTCTGATTGTCCGCCTTGATGAGAATGAGCCTGTATCCAACTTCAGTACTGCTAAAAAGATTGAAAGGGTGGAACCTGCTAACCATGACTTGATGAATGAAGATGAATTGGCTGATTTTTTGGCCCGAGCTTCTGAAAAAATTCGAGCATTGGATAAAAAGAAAGTTTCAGCTTCCACTGAATTAACAAAAGCAGCAATACCACCTGTTCAAACCTCAAAAACGGAAGAAGTAGAAAAGGTTCCGTATCCAAAAGTGACTCGAGCAGGAATGGGGGTTGAACCGATCGTGGAGCAAATTAGAAAAGCTGCTCAGCAAAGTTCTAAACCTGATAATGAAACGGGTGCACAAAAACAAAAAAACAAACATTCTTCGGACAAAAATGGAAAGAGTTTTTCTTTAAAGGATTCTCGACCGACTGGAAAGCCAATTGAATTAATCCCTTCTGGCTTGAAAATGGTTTCGATGCTTTCCGTTGTTCTTGGAATCATGTTCCTCCTGTTTTTTGGTTTCAAGAAATATGTGCTGAAAAACACAATGTTCGGAGGTGGAGAGAAACTGATTAATGTTCTTGGGAGTGGTTATTTAGGGCCCAAAAAAAATATTGTTTTGGTTGAAGTCGCGGATGAAGTGCTAGTACTTGGAATGTCCCAGAATAATATTTCTCTACTTACTAATATTACCGACCCGGAGAAAATAGATGAGATTAAATCCAGAGGCGGTAAGGGTGGGAGTGGACTGAACTGGAACATGGGGAGCACCCAATCGGAAGCAGTCCGAACATCTGAAGGTAAAACGGCTGGTCAGTTTTCAAATTTTATGAAAAAGTTTTCCGGTCCTGAGCCAATGAACAAAAACAAATCTGTAGCCGATGTGACGGAACAGATTAAACAGAAAATGGGAAGGTTTAAAAGCGCCAGAGCATGAATATGAAAAAATTTAACCTTTATTTGATTCTTATTGCGCTGGCGTTTTTTGCTGGGGAGATTGTACAAGCTGAGGCGATCCCGCTTCCTTCTTTGCAATTAGGGATGGAGGATATAGACGATCCTGGAAAAGTTTCCAGCGCCTTACAAATTCTATTTCTGCTCACCATCTTGACGTTGGCTCCATCGATTCTGATTATGACCACCTCTTTTGCCCGGATCATAATTGTTTTATCTTTTCTCCGTCAGGCGATGGGAACACAACAAACCCCGCCAACGCAGATTTTAATTGGGTTAGGCCTGTTCCTGACATTGTTTGTGATGGGGCCGACCTGGAGCGAGATCAATCAGAATGCTTTGCAACCCTATTTGAATGAAGAAATTTCGCAAATGGATGCGCTAAAGCTGGCAGAGGCACCTATTAAGAATTTTATGTTAAAGCAAACCCGAGAAAAAGATCTTTCGTTATTTGTGAATATGGCTGAAGGGCAATCCACCAGCGATGCTGAGGTAGAGATTCAGTCTTTAATTCCAGCTTTTATTATAAGCGAATTAAAAACGGCCTTTCAGATCGGATTTTTAATCTATATCCCTTTCCTAATTCTGGACATGGTCGTAGCCAGCATACTTTTATCTATGGGAATGATGATGCTTCCTCCAGTTTTAATTTCTCTTCCATTTAAATTGATGCTGTTCGTGATGGTGGATGGCTGGTATTTAACCGTTGGTTCATTGGTCAGAAGTTTTGGAGGATAAATAAACATGACTCAAGCATTTATTATAGATTTTGCAATGGAAAGCATTAAAACTACCCTGCTTTTATCCGCCCCCATGCTGGGGTTTGGGTTGATAACAGGTCTTGCAGTTTCTATTTTCCAGGCGGTAACTTCAATTCAAGAATTGACTTTGACCTTCATCCCAAAAATCCTGGCTGTATTTTTATCTGTTCTGTTGTTTTTCCCATGGTTGATGCAGTTAATGATTAATTTTACATCTACCGTTCTCACTAATTTTCCTGAATATATTCAATAATGGATATTTTCAATCTCAATTATGCTGAGTTTGAAAGCTTCATGTATGTGTTTTTTCGAGTCGGAGCATTAATCCTTTTTGTTCCGATTTTAGGAAGTCGCCAGATTCCTACAAGCATGAAAGTAGGACTTATCCTCTTTATTTCAATTGTAGTTTTTCCATCAGTGAAGGACCGGCCTTTACCCGATCCGCGTGGTATTTTAGAGCTTTCGGTTTTTCTTATAGCTGATGTGACCATCGGTTTGGGTATTGCCTATATTGCAAGGCTTATTTTCGCGGCCGTTCAGGTTGCCGGAACTGTTGTTGATTTTCAAATGGGTTTTGGAGTGGTGAATGTTATTGACCCACAAACAGAAACGCAGGTGTCTGTTACTGCACAGTTCCATAACATTCTAGCCGTCCTGATCTTTCTTGCTGTTGATGCGCATCATTTTATTCTTCAGGCTATCGTGGAAAGTTTTTTTATCATAAACCCAGCTGATGTTGATTTTAGCAGTATTACTCCGGAGTATATGCTTCACCTTTTCTCGGGAACCTTTACGACTGCTGTGAAAATTGCGGCTCCGATCATGGCAATTCTGTTTTTTCTAAGTGTTGGGTTGGGTCTGGTGGCTAGAACGGTTCCTCAGATGAATGTTTTCATTGTAGGTTTTCCATTGCAAATCGGAGTGGGGCTGGTAATGGTCGGCTTGTCGATGTCATTTTTTAGCATTCTCGTTCAACAGCAAATGTATGAGCTACCTATGAAATTTATGGGATTTTTGCGAGCCCTATAAACTTATGAGCGCATAATGGCCGAAGACAATAAAGACCAAAAAACTGAAGAACCATCCTCCAAACGTATTACCGATAGTGAGAAAAAGGGTAATTTTGCCCATAGTCGTGAGATTAACTCTTCGTTCGTTCTTCTTGCGGCTCTTATTGGTTTTATGACCCTGGGTGAACAAAGTACCCGCAATGTGATGAGTTCCTGGTACACCATGATCGCTGAATCGGGCTCCATACAATTAACTCAGGAATCATTATTTGAAGTCATTGCAAGCTCCATGAAAGGGTTTTTGAAAGTTATTGGCCCCTTTTTGCTACTCGTTATGATGGGAGGAGTTTTGTCCAACCTGGTTCAGATTGGAGGTTTGCGTTTTTCAACACACCCTCTAATCCCAAAATTTAGCAAGTTGAGTCCGCTAAAAGGTTTTGGTCGAATTTTTTCTAAAAACACCTTGATGGAGTTGTTCAAATCCCTTTTTAAAGTAGGTATCATTTCGGTTGTTTCCTACTTTGTCATAAAGTCACATTGGAAAGAGATTCCCCCATTGATGGGCTTTGGGGTGGGGCAGATCCTTTCTTTTATGGGATTTGTTGCATTGGAAATCATTTTTAATGTTTTGTTAATTATGATTTTTCTTTCTCTTATCGACTTTGCATTTCAACGTTTCACCTACCGTGAAAATCTTCGTATGACCAAGCAGGAAGTTAAAGAAGAAAGAAAAGAGACGGATGGTAATCCACAAATTAAACAGCGCATTCGAACAGTGCAAATGGAGATGGCTCGCAAACGTATGATGTCGGCCGTTCCCGATGCGGATGTGATTGTGACCAACCCCACGCATATTTCTATTGCGATCAAGTATGATCCTGAAAAAACTGCTGCCCCTGTGGTGGTTGCCAAAGGCGTTGGCCCGATAGCCATGCGCATTAGGGAAATTGCCAAGGAGCATGGGATACCCCTGGTGGAAGACAAACCCTTGGCCCGTACTTTGAACAAGACAGTAGAGGTTGGTCAATTAATCCCTGCCAGCCTATATAAGGCGGTGGCGGAGATTCTGGCTTATGTATTTAGACTCAAAAACTTCTCTTAGTCCACGCATATAGTTTTTCCCATTTATTTTTGAGATAGAAAATAAGAGAGTTTCAGCGCGGGTTCTGACTTGGGAATAGATTTGAAGTTTTTATCTAAAGGGGTAGCCCACATCATTTTAATTCCATTTCCCATAGTGTCCACTCCATAAAAAAGATAAGACCCTTTACCCGTAACGGGGTCCTTGGTCTGAGTTTTCAGTAGACGGAATTGGGTAAACAAATCTTTGAATTTTTTGGCCGACTTCTTCAGCATTGCTGGATCTACTTTAGGCTGATCTGGATGGCCCCATATTACATCGACCCGATTCAGGGTTTGCTCCGGCGAAGAAAGATAGTAATGAACCAGGGCTTTTCCATTAGCAGGATCCAGCGCCAGAGATGCAAGGGTCAAAATTCGTTGGCTTGATTCAGGGTCTCTCCTCTTTTCGACCCTTTTTTCTGGAAGACCAGAGTCAGCCTCTATCGCCTGGATTACCTGTTCCTCACTCATGCCAAATTGTGCGAGGCGGAACCCTTTCACAATTCCTGTCTTAATTATTTTGGGTTCGATGGGCGATGAAGGCTTTGGAGATGTGAATGATTTCTCGTCCACAATCGAAGGAGGTTCTATGATCTCGGGTTCTGGAGTTTGCTTTTTTTGGGTAAAAACTTCACCCTGAATTTCCTTTTCAATTTTTTCATTAGGATCTGCGGTAGGTAAAGTTCTAGGTTCCGGCGAGTCGATCGGTTCTTTTGATGCCCCAGGCTCGGTTTCATCATCAAAGTTGGAAAGAGTTTTTTCATCGATAATGTGGATTTTAATGTTACCGAAACTTTGAACATATTTTGTTGCCAATTTAACTGGATTTTTCCCTTCTGCATCCCAGGCGTATATCCCTTTTCTAATATGGTGGACCGGTTCGTCATTGACGAACACATGATTTGGCTCCACATGTTCTTTCACCGATGGAATGCTTTTTACCGCATGAAGGAGGGTGGTGCTGATAGAACGGTCATCGGGGCCGATTGCAACCTCGACCATGTTTTCATCAATGATGGTGATCTCCTCCTTTATGTTTTGCGGAAGGTTCTGATGATATGAGGAAGAAAGCGTAGAGGCGGCTGGCTGCACTTCCTCCATCAATGTGGCCCCTTCTTTCGGTACGTGGATGCGGATGTTTCCAAACTCTCGAATGTACTTCGTTGTCAATCGCACTCGGTATTTACTCTCCCGGTCCCAGGTATACGATTTGTTGTGGAATAAAAATATCCTTTCTTTGTTTACAAATACGGTTGCTGGTTTTCCGCCTGATCCAACGTATGGGATGCTCTGTATCGCGTCCAGAATGTTACAGCTGACCGAACGGTTGTCGGAGCCAATTCCGACCTCTACCGTATGGTTATCGATGATCTTTATTTCTTCGCGCTTATTGTCAGGAAGCGAATTGTAAAACGAGTTACCGAATACTGGGTATGCGGGGAAGAGCAAAATCAGAAGCGTGCCGAATTTATAGAAATGAAACTTTTTCATGACGGGTAGTATTGTAAATGGTCGAGCATCAGACACTTAAAATGACAGGCAAAATATTTCTTCACCTGCAGGTTTCCTGTGTTTTTTATAAAACCTTTGGATGCACTTTATTTAAAAGCCATTATCAAACCATTATATCCTGAGAAATTTTTAATATAATTTGAGGGCTTAGGTATGAAGCTTGCATTTCTAGTGTTATTAAAGGATTTGAGAGGTTTTCTCACTTCCCGAAAACAGGCCTAACTTTACCAGGTCCTTTATTTAAAGTAGTTTAGGGTGCCTAGCTCAGTTTTGGGCGGTGTCAAAATTTTGAAAGGTTGAATGTAGAGATCATGGCTAATAAGGGTGGAATAAGTTCTATATTGCAGAGACCGCAGGAATTATTAGTTGCGCTGGGAATTATTACAGTTCTTGGGGTGATGGTAATGCCTATTCCCACTGTGTTGCTGGATTTACTTCTTTCTTTCAGTCTTACTTTTTCACTGATTGTGCTCATGGTAGCGGTATTTATGATTTCTCCTCTGGAGTTTTCTGTATTCCCTTCTCTTTTGCTCATTATTACTTTGTTGCGGCTTTCTTTGAACATTGCTTCGACTCGAATCATTCTTTTAAATGGAGACCAAGGTGCCGCAGCGGCGGGGCAGGTGATTCAATCTTTTGGGTCGTTTGTTGTTGGCGGTAATTATGTGGTCGGTACTGTTATTTTCATAATTTTGGTAATGATTAACTTTATTGTTATTACCAAAGGTTCTGTACGTACTTCTGAAGTTGCCGCCCGTTTCACATTAGATGCTATCCCCGGTAAGCAGATGAGTATTGACGCTGACTTGAATGCCGGTCTGATTAACGAGCAGGAAGCCCGAACACGCAGGAGAAACCTTGAGCGTGAAGCGGATTTTTACGGATCCATGGATGGTTCGATTCGCTTTGTGCGAGGTGATGCGATCGCAGGTATTCTTATAACTCTGGTTAATATCCTGGGTGGCTTTGCTATTGGCGTGTTTCAGCAGGGAATGGAAGCAAGTGAAGCGGCTCAAGTCTATACGCTATTGACGATCGGAGATGGTTTAGTTACTCAATTACCCGCATTGGTGGTTTCTACTGCTGCAGGCCTTGTAGTGACTCGGGCTGTATCGGACAAGAACCTGCCCGGTGAATTGATCAAGCAGTTGCTGGATCAGCCTTATGCGTTCATCATTGCATCAGGTATTTTGTTTTTCTTTGGTCTGATTCCAGGGCTACCTCATTTTCCATTTATTTTAATGTCTCTGCTGGCTGGATTTATTGCCTATTACAAGATGCAAAACAATTTGAAAGTTGAACAGTTACAACTTCGTAAAAAAGAAAATGAGGCCAAGGTTCCGTTACCAGAAAAAGTGGAGTCCATTCTTCCTCTTGATATCATGGAATTGGAAGTGGGTTATGAATTGATCCCTCTTGTTGATGCAGACCGAAATGGAGAACTTTTAGAAAGAATCAAATCTATTCGCAGACAGTTTGCCCTGGAAATGGGTTTCATTGTTCCGCCTTTGCATATCAGGGATAACCTGCAATTGAAGTCGAATGAATACGCAGTTCTCATTAAAGGGGTGGATGTCGCCCATGGTTCCATCATGATGGGAAGGATATTGGCAATGAATCCGGGAACAACGGACCGGGAAATTGAAGGTGTAAAAACGACTGAACCTACTTTTGGACTGCCTGCTGTCTGGATTCCTAGCAATAAAAAACAGGAGGCTCAAGTGGCCGGTTACACGGTGGTGGATCCTGCAACGGTTATTACCACTCATATAAAAGAGACGATCAAACGACACGCCTATGAGCTTATGGGTCGGCAGGAGAGCCAGGCACTTTTGGATAAATTCAAGGAAACCAATCCTAAGGTGGTTGAAGAGCTTATTCCTAATGCCTTGAGTTTGGGTAAAGTTCAACGAGTCTTTCAAAATCTTCTCAGGGAACAACTTTCTATTCGTGACCTTAGAACCATTCTGGAAAAACTCTCCGATTATGCTTCAGTGACTCAGGACCCTGATGTCTTGACAGAGTATGTTCGTCAAGGATTGGCCAGGCCGATCACCAAGCAATATCAATCCACTGACGGAACACTTTCGGTCATGACTCTGGACAGAGGAATTGAGGATATTATCGAAGGCTCTATCCAGAAATCTGATTCGGGGGCATTTTTGGCCCTTGAGCCGAATGTGGCGGAACGCTTCTTGACCCGCCTTAAAGAGATGATTGAAAAAGTTACTCCGACAATTGATACAGCGCCAGTATTGCTGGCTTCCCCAGGGCTGAGAATGCATATCCGGAAATTTACGGAACGTTTTATTCCTGACCTGATTATTATCTCGCACAGTGAGGTCGCGCCCTCCGTGCAAATTAAAACCTTGGGTATTGTGAATTTAAATGCGAATTAGAAAGTTTACGGCGAGTAATTACTCTATCGCCTTACAAGAGGTTAAACAGGAACTGGGTGCGGATGCTCTTATATTGAGTACCCGTTCTATCAAGCCCCCATCACCCATAGCTGGGAAAAAGGAAGCAACTCGAGTGGAAATCACTGCGGCGGTTGAATTTGCTGCCCCGGTCGTTGAACCTGAAATACAGGTTGAAGATAAGCCGGAAAATAAGGATGCCGACTTGAAATCTCTAATCTTCAGTCTTCTCAGCCAAACCGATCGGGCGCAATCAATGGGTCTCATGCCGCACCAATTTGATACTTTTTCCCGTTTGGTTGAAGGTGGACTGGATGAAAAACTGGCATCGAAAATATTGAAAAAAGCCTTGGAACAAAACTCGGAGCAGAGTGCCGATTCTCACAATGAATCGTTAAAGGTCATGAATTTGATGAAAAGGGTTCTTCCCTGTAAGGGAGAGATTGATCTAAATATTAATGGGCCTAAAATTGTCGCATTTGTTGGACCTACGGGAGTAGGAAAGACCACTACAGTTGCAAAAATTGCAGCGGAATACGCCCTTCGCCGTGGGAAAAAGGTAGCAATAGTCTCCTTGGATACTTACCGGCTGGGCGCTGTGGACCAACTGAGGATTTATGGGGAGATCATGGAAGTCCCTGTGGAAGTAGCTGGAGGAAAGGAAGAATTACGCCAAATTATCGCCAATCATAAGGATAAAGATCTTATTCTCATTGATACTACCGGCCGGTCACATCAGGATAAAGACTACTCTCGACAGTTGAAGGAAGTCTTTGATGCTGTGGGAGGGGTGGAAACTCATTTGGTTCTCAGTGTGACCGCACAGGAAAAATTATTTACCGCTACGTATCACCAATTTTCCTCTATGGGGGTTGATCGGGTTTTATTTACCAAGTTGGATGAGGGCTTGAACTTTGGTTCCTTATTCAACTTTAGTGTTCGAAATAGGTTACCCATCTCTTACTTCACTTCTGGTCAACAGGTGCCCGAAGACTTGGAAGTGGCTAGGCCAGAACGGGTAATAAGTTTGATTTTTAACTGATTTCAAGATAAATTAAAGGATTAAGGCATGAACTTGGGTAATCAGGCAACTACTTTAAAAAGAATGGCATACGCAAAAATGAGCGGATCGAACCTTAGGGTCTTGGCAGTCAGTAGCGGAAAGGGAGGAGTTGGTAAAACCAATTTCGTCGCCAATCTGGCTTATGCCTTGTCCAAAAGGGGTAAGAAGGTGCTCGTTGTGGATGCTGATTTAGGATTGAACAATATTGATATCCTTTTAGGGCTGACTCCCGAAAAGCATATCGGCCATGTTTTATCAGGGGAATCTAATGTGGAGGATATCATTCTTCGCGGCCCTGCCGACATCCATGTGTTGCCAGCCGGAGATGGACTGCAAGAATTGACGCAGTTGCCTTCCGAAAAGAAAATGGTTCTCATGGATGAGTTAGACCGTGTTAGTCAGGGATATGATTTCCTGATTTTTGATACCGGTGCTGGCATTTCCACCAACGTCACTTTTTTCTGCAGTGCCGCCCATGAAACGATTCTCATTGCTACCACGGAACCCACTTCATTAACCGATGTTTATGCGTTAATTAAAATTCTTCATAATAAACACTCCCAAAAGCATTTCAGAGTGATCATCAATTCGGTGAGCTCTGAACGAGAAGCTCAAGGGGTTTATAGAAATTTGACAGCAGTTACGGATCGGTTTCTTAAAGATATTTCGCTCGAATACTTGGGCCATATTCTCCAGGATCCGAATGTTCCCAAGGCAGTGCGGCAACAGAAGGCTTTCTTGGAGCTTTACCCTTACTCAAAGTTTAGTGGGTGTATTAATGAGTTGGCGGAGAAAATTTCCAAGGAGAAATCTAGTCCCCTGGCCAGTGATGGGGATCAACCTTATTTTTGGCGGAGTGCATTTCAAGTGCAATGAATCCTGTTAATATACAAAAAATGGCCCTCGCTTTTGGTTTACTGGCATTTGGTATTCTGGCGATTGGCAGTGTATTAGCGGGAAGCCGGGTATTAACCGGGGTGATTCGCGGAGGATTGGGGGCATTGTTTTTTGGAGGTTTACTTTGGGTGTTTGCGGATTTATTTTTAGCAGAAGATGAAGATGCTTCAATTCAGGACTTGGTAAGTGATGACAATAATCCTGATAAGGGAACACAGCTGGATCAATCGGCTTAACGAAAGAAACGGTTAAATGGCAGATAAACAGGAAGCACTTCAGCAAATTGAAATTTCCGTAGAAAACCGGGAAGCGGTGATCAAGGAATATGCGCCGATGGTCAAATATGTTGCCAATCGAATTGCCATGCGCTTGCCTCCTCACATTGAGGTGGATGACTTGATAAGCGTTGGGGTTCTGGGGTTGATTGACGCCATTGACAAATATGATTCATCGCGTGGAGCCAAATTTAAAACTTATGCAGAATTCAGAGTTCGGGGGGCAATTCTTGATGAGTTGAGGTCGATGGATTGGGTGCCTCGATCGGTGAGGCAGAAAGCTTCTTCCATGGATTCTGTAGTGCAGAAACTGCAAAACAAGCTCGGTCGCCCACCGGAGGATGATGAAATTGCCGAAACAATGGGTATCAGTCTGGATGAATTGTTTACAACTTTAAACGAAACCAAGAGTATGCCCATACTCAGCCTCGAAGACCTTGGTATCGCTAAGGAATCGGGCGAACAGCAAAGCCTTCTCGATTGCCTTGCAGGGAAAGGTGACGCGGATCCACAGACCCAGCTTAGACTGAATGAGCTTAAAGAAATTATTGCCAAAGCAATTGATACGCTTCCTGAAAAAGAACGTCTGATGATTTCACTTTATTATTACGAAGAACTTACCATGAAGGAAATTGGGGAGGTGTTAGGTATTACCGAATCCCGAGTTTCGCAAATCCATTCTAAAGCTGTATTTAGACTACGCAATAAATTGAAATCCATCATCGCCGAAGAAATGTGACCGGCGTTTCCTGCAAAAAGCCATAACCTATTCCTCCAATTCCTTACCCGGATGCAGAAATTGTAATATTTGGTCCAAGACTTGTGCTTGTTCTGCCATATCGCCATGGAGCAATCGCATCCCAGCTAATTTTTTATTAATGATGTTGGTAAAATAATTTTCAACTGCTTCCTTTTGTTGATTTTCAGGGAGCGTTTGAATTTTGGCTAATCCAGCAAGATCTAACCAGAACCCGCTGCACTTGGAGCACTGGTTAATTTCAGTATCCCATTTGCGGTCGAAAAAATGCCGATATAGTAAAGTGGTTTTGCAGGCAGGGCAGGCGTGTTCAGCTCCTCGATAAACTTTTACACCGTCAGCTCTTTCTATCGTTACTAGTGAATTTCCGATACCGGGTTTCAATGCCTTGAGCTTGTTGAACTGAAAACGATCGAACCATAATCCTCCACATTCCCCCCGGCACGCTTGGATTTTTATTCCTGCGACCACATTTTCTTGCAATTCATTTTTGCATGCAGGACATTTCATGATCAGAGGTTCGAATCAGTAGATTCTAGTTTCTTCAGGAGGGCGGGTTTTCCAACGACGGTGGCCACACATCCAGGACGCGGGATTTTCTCGGATAATTTTTTCTATAAACAATTGGTAGTTTTGAGTCCATTTAAGAAGGTCGTTTTTCTTGTTACCAGACTTTTCAAGTTGTATTTCTGGTCCATACTCAATCCGATAGGTTCCTTTATCTGTGGGGTAGCAAAATAGTGGAAGGACGGGAGTCCCAAAACGGTAACTCAATAATGCCAGCGATCGAGGCGTTGCGGCTTTTTTACCAAAAAAGTCAACAAAAACTCCGCCCTTAGCAGTGTTCTGGTCCATCATCACCGCAACACTCCCATTATTTTTAAGCTCTCTGACGAATTTTAGAGGGGACTCATCACGATAAAATATTTTATTTCCAGATAGGGTGCGAAAATTTTTTGTCGCTTTATCCAGATAAGGATTGTCCAGTTTGCGCACAATGGAAGCGAGTGGACAAATGCCCAGATAACCATGGAACAAACCCATGATTTCCCAGTTTCCATAATGTGCGGTTAAAAAAAATATTCCCTTATTTTTCTTTAAGCAATCTTTCAATATCTCCAGGCCAGAAGGTTCTCCTTCAATGAGACTTCGAACCCGGTTCTCAGTGTCATGGGTTGCCCAAAGGCATTGTAACGCTGAGACAGCCAGGTTTTGGAAGGACTTCTTAATGATCTTGTTTTTTTCTCCGGGGGATTTTGAATCTGCGAAAACTATATCGAGATTGATTTTTGCGGAACGCTTGCGGTTTCCAGAAAATAAAAAAACTAAACTACCCAGTCCATTTCCAATCTTCACAACCATTTGTTGAGGGATAGGTTGCACCAGGAGTAGTAAAAATTTAAAAAAAAGATATTCCAGAAACTGCCGGGTCGATTTCAAAGGATTGAATTCATACTAGGTTTATTGTTCGGCAATGGCGTGGGCGATAGCGTAATGCCGGTCATGCGAAATAGAGATATGGATGAACTTGAGATTTAACCTCTCAAATAGTTCTTTTCCACGTCCATTCATTTTAACTATGGGTTTTCCTGAGGCCTGGTTCACCACTTCAATATCTTTAAAACCGACATCACTGTTGATTCCGGTGCCCAGGCTTTTGGATACTGCTTCTTTAACGGCAAATCGGGCCGCAAAATGTTTTCCGGGATCTGCCTGGGATTGACAGTAATTGATTTCTATGTCGGTGAATACTTTATTTTCAAAGCGCGTTGAATATCTTTCAAGAGAATTTTTAATCCGTTTTATTTCTATGATATCCAAACCGGTTCCATAAATCATTCCTGTACTCCAGGATAAACAGGCTCATTGTTTTCGTTTATTATTGCTTTAATTTCGGAGAATGGGATAGCACCCTCCCGAACCAGTTGGATAGGTGTATTTACCGCGTCTACAAGGGTAGAAGGTTCTCCTCCCTGACATGTCCCTCCATCAATGATCAAATCTAAATGGTTCTCCAAAGATTGAAGTACTTGTTGGGCAGTAATGGGTGGAGCCTCACCGGAAAGGTTTGCACTGGGAGCGGTAATGGGATGACCGAGCTCTGCAATTAGTTTTCGTGTCATTGTGTTTCCAGGTTGCCTGATGCCTATTCGGTTTGATCCGGCCAAAACATTCTCGGGAATGATACCACTAGTTTCAAAAAGCAGGGTCATGGGGCCAGGCCAGAATTTTTGCATTAAAATGGAATGGGCTGGAGTAATATTTTTTACAAGTTTCTCCAGCTGTTCCTTTTCGCTTATTAATAGAATGAGGGGTTTGTTTTTTTCGCGGCCTTTTAGTGCAAAAAGCCGATCAACAGCTGTTTGATTGAAAGGATCTACTCCCAGCCCATAAAAAGTATCCGTGGGGAACGCAATTACTCCACCCGCAATAAGAACTTTTCGTGCTTTAGCGGTAACATCATCCGTGTTGGATTCAACCTTTAAAATTTGCGACATGGCTGGTTTTTAGTTTCTTGCTTTTTTGCGCAACGGCCTTTGCCTGATCCTTTTTGTATTTTACAAGTTTCCCTGAGAGTTTATCATCAGATAGGGCGAGGATCTGCACGGCTAGTAGGCCCGCATTTTTTGCGCCGGGTTTTCCGATACTGACAGTGGCTACTGGAATTCCACCCGGCATTTGAGCGGTTGATAAGAGTGAATCAAGACCGTTGAGAGGTGTGGATTCAATGGGAACACCTATAACCGGGAGATGGGTTTCTGCTGCCACCACCCCAGCAAGGTGGGCGGCCCCTCCGGCACCAGCGATCATCACTCTTATGCCCCGGCGTTTGGCTCCTTGAACGTATTTCCGGGTTCTTTCCGGGGAGCGGTGAGCGGAGGTGACCAAGACCTCATGAGCTACATCGAATTGTTCCAGCACCTTGCTGGCTTCTTCCATTATTGTAAAGTCTGAATCACTTCCCATTACAATACCGACTAATGGTTTGCTCAAAACAAATGCCTCCCAGTTCAGCAACAGGTTTAAAAATATGAAAAACTTTTATAGCAATATTTTAGAACAGGATCAAGCTAAAGGGAAGGGAGTTAAGCATCCTCGCAAACCGTTCGAAATCCCAGGAAAGATGTGCAATAGGACTTTATAAAGGAAATTCGGCGCCAAGCCGCTATGTGTTTGAAGTGAGTAATGTGACTTCCTCCTCGCGCTATTTTGTATTCCAGTCCATTCGCAGACTTTTTCTCATGGGTGTCCTGCACCCATTCGAAAACGTTGCCAAATAGGTCACGGATTCCTCCAGAATATTCATTCTCTGGGAAATGATCGACCGGCAGGGTGTCCAGGAATCCTGTTTCCTCAATATTGCAGAACTCGACAATCCGATCCTCATCCCAGAAAAATTGGTCAGGAGAAATTTTGCCGAAGTCGCTGGCCACATACTCCCATTCCATTTCGTTGGGTAACCGGATTTTTTGCCCTGTTAACTCGCTCTTCCATTTACAGTAGGCTTGGGCATCATTCCATGTGACCTGGGTCACAGGGTGATTATGCTTTCCATATAGCGAGTCCGGCTGACCATCAGGGCAAAGCCAGAAAGCATTTTTAACCGGTCCCAAGCTGGGATTGGAAAAGGAAGACCGTGCGGAAGAATCTCCGGCACCTTGTAAAGCAAGACTGCCATTATGATAAACAATGGCATCTACCATAGTTTCTGCTTCAGTTTTGTATTCGGTCTCGTTGATAAAACGGTAAAATTCAATGTTAGTAACCGGATATTTTTTTATCAGAAAGGGTTTCTCAATCTGAACCTTTTTATGAGGTGCGGAATCATTGGAGCGAGGATGCCCCATAAGAAAGCTTCCTTCGGGAACGCGTACCCATTCGTCCCACTTCTCACTGAATTTGTACAGGTACTCCATGATATTTGGGCTATGCTCGCTGGAGGTGACCAACCCTAAACGATGTCGAATAGCCAGAGGCCACTCGGCTTTGGCAAGGGCGTCATCGTATTCCAAGGGTTTTTTGTCATCTTCTTCTGGGACAATTTCAACCTGGCCTTTATCCTTTTCAGTTTGAAACGCTTCTGAAAGCTCCTCAAATGCTTTGCCCAGACTGGTTAGCTTGTTTTCGTAATGGGACAGGTTGTCCATCAGTTCAGCTTTTCTAGTTTCATCTTCTGCGTTCATGGACTGTTTGACATCAGTAAGTTCCTTTACGAAATGCTGGTATTCCTCCACGCGCTTTCTCAGGTCATCCTCCATGGTATCTACTAATGACTCCTTATGCTTGAGCCTTTCTTGAAGTTCTTTTTCTGCGGCAATGGTGCCTTCTGTAATGGATTTTTCTTTTTCTTTCAGGTTCGAGGTTAGACGTGTAGCTTCCTCCTCCATGGAAGCAATTCGATTTTTGAATGCTTCATAATCGGAACTTTGCGAATCCAGGATGTTGCTATAGGTAGTATTGAAATCGCTGAGAAAATTTTTAACCTCCTCCTGATGCTGAGCAACATCTCCTTTAATAAGCTGGATGTCCTGAAGCTCCTGCATTATTTCTGTTTCAGCTTCAGATAATTTTTCCCGAGTTTGTTTCTCATCCGCCATTTGTTGTTGCTGGAGAGCTAGTATTTTTTGCTCTTCCTGATCCAGTTTTTCCTCTTTCTCATCAAGGAGCATGTCTTTTTCAATTTGTTCCACTTCGAGAGAGTTTTTAAATTCCTCGAACTCATCGTTCATGCGTTGGAGTTCCCCGGTTTCTCTTTCCAATAAAACTTTTTCTTTATTCCGCTGGCGCTTTTGCTCTTCAACGAGGCCCTGGCTCTGCTCGATAACTTTTTGGTTTTCTTTTTCAAATGCTTCTTGTAGTTCCTGTGTTTTTCCCTGGATTTCGTCTTCGACCTTGGGGCGGTCCTCTTCCATTTCCTTTAAAAGTTTTTTCTTTCTTTTTAAGAGACTGGCCTGAGTTTTCGCGGCAGTTTTGATTTGGTCTACGGCAAACTTGCCTCCCTCGATACCGCTCATTTCTTTCAGAAGACTGGCTTTTTCAACGTCGTTTTCCTTTTCATGTTTGTTGAGAAGTTTTTGTTTTCGCGATAATTCTTTGTCGAGCTTTTCAATATCTGCCAGGCGCTTTTTCGTCGCTTCATCGGCCTTTTGTTGTGCTTCAAGAGCCAGGCCCTGCTCACGGATTCTCAGTCTTTCATTTTCGCGGGCCAGGCGTTCTTCATCTTCTTCGAATTCTTCCAGCCGACGAATATGGTATTCCGACCTTCTTTGATATTCTTGTTCCAACTCCTCTTTCCTTTTTTCATATTCTTTTTTCAGTCTTAGCTTGAAGGCCTTCTTTTCTGTTTCCAGCGATTTTGATAGCTTAAGGAGTTGCTGGTTCTTTTTTGCCTGTTGCAGGGAATCTTTTTTGATTTGTTGTTGTTCAGCCTTGGAGGATTTGAAATCTTTCTCTTTACGGTTTTGAATAGTTTTCTCTTCGGCATATATCTTTTCCATCAACTCTGTCATCTCATCGAATTTCGCCCTGAAAATTTGATCCCTTCTTGCAAAGTCTGTGTCCAACCTGGAGCGCGTTGATTCATGTTCTGTTAAAAGGTTACTTCTTTCGTTTCTTAGCTTTTCCACTTCTGTTCGAGTTTCTTCCAGTTCCTGGCGAAATCGCGCAGTTTCTTTTTCGCTTTGCTCTTTGGATTGTTCATTGTGTTTTTGCTCTTCTTCGCGCAACTTTTGCAGACGTGTTCTGAATTCTGAATTATCCTGCTCAAGACGGACCTTTTCTGCTTCCAACTGCTTTTCTTTCTCAAGAATCTCCCGCATCTGGATATTGGTTTGTTCTTCTTTTTCTTTTAAACGTTCCAGCTGTTGTTCGAACTCGAGTTTTAGTTCATCCGGGAGATTAAAGGTGATCTCCGACTCTTTGAATTTTCTTGCCTGTGGCGTTGCTTCTACAGGGGTAGTGGATGTGGGTTGTGGATTTTCTATCACTTGAATGAATGTGTAGTCCGGTCCAACGATCAGCTCTGCGGGGTTTCCCTGCTGGGAAATGATCTCGAACAATTCATGGTTGAGTTTTTCTCGTAGGGAATTTAGCCATGTTACATGTTGTTCCGGGTTTTCGGGAATTGATATCGATGATTTTTCCAATTCCTTCAACACCTCCAGAGGATCTATGGCAGCTCTGCTTTCAGGGTTTTGCCCTGGAGCATAAAATGACTGGATTGCCTGAAATAGGGCCACAGCCTCAGGATTTCCTGACTGGGAATAGTGATCCGCCAGCAATTGGATGTCTTTTAGGCTGAAAATTTTCCCGGCCATGATGGATTGGGGGTTTAAGGGCTTGTTTTTAAGGTTCTTTATAATAAAACGGCGAAATCTAGTTAAAACCTTACCCCTATATTATAGCAAAGTAAAATGAGGGGGCAAAGGGTTGCCGTCAGGCCGTATTTCGCCTTCCGTGCTTGATTTCGGGGATGAGCATTAGAGTAGCCAGGATCATCATCACGCAGGAAAGGATGCCGATATTTTGGGCGCCGATCACACCCACAGTCCAATAGCCTATCATTGGACCTAAGGTGCCACGAATTCCTGTCAAGCTGACATGCACCGACATATAGGCTCCCGTTTTTCCTGGCGGGGCATATTTAGTGACCCACAGGTTCCAGGCAATGCTTCCCCCTGCAAAGGCTACTCCTATTAATGCTGAGCCGGCTCCGATAATCAAGGGATTGGAACTGATGAAAAAGAGCAGGACACCTGCGGCGAACGACAGGTTCAAAATCATCCTAAGAACCACGAAGTTCATTTTATCAAAAAGCCCTGCCCAAAACGGGATGAGAAGCATGCGCAGTGTTTCCGGAATAACCGTAATAATCATGGCTACAAAAATGGCTGATCCTTCAATACCCCATTGAGGTGAGGTGATGTAATCAACTCGCAAAGGCAGAGTCCACAAATTGGCAAATCCCATAATGAACCATGTCAGTAAAACATATCCGAAAGAACGATCTTGCCAGGCGTATTTCATGTTTCCGAAAGGATTTTCGTGAGGACTGCGTTCCATAGACTTTGATGGCATTCCATAGACAGCTAAAGCCTTGAAAAAGGCGCAGAATCCCAGGAAGGTAAAAATCAGGGGATAATATTCGATATCTTTCTCAAGGATAGATGACCCGACAAACCCGGATAGTGCTGCGATCCCCACAGATAAGATTAAGGATTTCGAGAAAAATGCTCCACGATATTTTGCGGGATAGTTGTCTCCATAAATATCTGTAATGAAAGGGAGCAGAGCGCTGCGGCAAATGTATGCGATAACTACAAAGAACGCGAACATGTGCATGGAAGATGTCCAAGCAGCCACCAGAAGACAGAATCCGGTAATCATAGAGGGTAGGGCACCCCATGCTGACTTTTCCCATCGAGTTTTGGAAGCGTAATGCAATAAAACCATGGAAAAGAACATCCCCATAAAGGGGGCGGCGGCGATCAAGGACTTAATAACTTCCCCTGCGTTAAAATATCGGATGGCTATAAACAGGCAGAATGTTTGGGCACCGGAAGAAAGCACTCCCTCAAATCCGCCTCGCCACAAATCACATTTATAGGTTTTCTGCGTGACTTCTTTAGCAGTCAGAGAGGACCGGTCCTGTTTAAATTGAAAACTCATAGGACAATAAAAGATTCAATCCGGAAAGTTGCTGGGCTTGCACTTTCGGAGCGCTAATTATAAATATTCAAAATCAATTGCTTGATGGGATCTTCAGATGAATCGAAAGGAACCTTCTTCCATTTTGAGGAAATAGGTGAAAAACTTTTTTTACACCTATGCAGGTGCAGGGGATACAAGAAGTTCCATTCAATTGTAATAAGAGTATTGCATTAAATGGTTTCTCAAAAAATAAGTAAATGAAAAAACATTTTAGGTAATCTTTTGGGTTTCTATATTGAGCCTGCTTTGGGAGTTTGTGTTGGAAGGGCTTCTTTTACGCAATGAGGATATTCGGAGGATATGCGTGAAAAAAGCATGACTATCAGCCACCCTGACTATTACCTTACGGCAGGGTTAAGTCCAATTGGGTGGTTCCGCCCGAGGATATATCAACCTCAATGGCTTTTTCACCGATATAAGGATGCCACACAATAACCCTATAATGACCGGGGGGGATTTGGTCAATTTTGAAAGAACCATCTTTCTTGCTAATATCGCTGTAGGGATTCCACACAACCCTGGAGCTCACTGACATCCAAAGATGTTGTTCACATTCTATATAAAAATGTGAATCCCGTTCTTTTTTTATAAATTTCAGGGACTTGCTAACATCCACTCTTGCTCCCTTATTGAGGAGCCATTTTTTGAAAAAAATCTTACGCGTTTTTTCGCCTATTGAAAAACCCATAGGATTATGCAGGACTCCGGAATCATGGTTTTCAATGACCACTAGGCTTCTGGTTTTAGTTTTTGGAGTTTTCCTGATAACAGCGGTCTTCGGAAAAGCCTGACAATTTTTAAAGTCTATTTTCAGGGCTCTTTTAGCCCAAGGTTTTCCCTCTTCAATATGCTCGATGAAAACCACGGCATCCTTGAGGCTTTCGTCTTTGATCTCGATATTATTGATAAGCAATTCGCCTTTTTCATTCGTGTCAGCAGCTTCCAGGCAGAACTCTGAATTTTTTTCGTTATTTAAATTAACGCTAACTTGAGGAGGCATCTCTCCTTTGAATTTGACAACTCCAGTGATGGAGCCCCCATTAGTAACTTCAACCTCGGTATATTTAGCTCTCTTGGCAAAAACCGTTGATGTGCTCACTACCAATATAAGAGGTAAAACCCAAAAACCTATTTTAAATTTTTTATGCATAAAGGTTTGCCCTCAATCAAGTTTCCTTAATTAACGAATGCACCGGTGAATTCTCACGGATATAATTGAAACTGTATTATCTTTTTCCACCAATTTGATATGAGTTCGAGTAACTCTTTTTTTCAATAAAGCTTTAACCGTGTCCATTTTAACCCTTGTGGCTACTTTGAGTAATTTCCCATCCTTCTCAACACTTATTAATTCCGGGTTGTCTACAAGTATTCTGAATTCATTCAGGTCAAGCCCTGAATTGCCTGTATCTATCACATGAGATTTTGATAAACAAACATTCAGGGTGAGGTAGGTTTCTGCCAGAAGTGAACGTAGGTAGAGAGTAAGCTCTTCAATCTGTTCATCATCGAAATCAGGATGGGCGGGCATGGCTGTTCCCTTAATTCCATCGCGAATTGCATTGATTATGGCCATATCGGGGACAGTATTCATTTCCAGGAAACTGGTGAAGTCCCTGGGCTTTGGTTCCAATCCAGCGGCAAGAAATCCTTCGCCGTCTCCCATTTCACCGTGGCACATTGAGCAATCTGACTCGCGGTAAATGGATTCACCAATTGTGGTAGCCGGAGGTTCAGGTAGTTTGCTGTATCCTTTATAGGATTTAATAGCAAAAGCCTCACTGACAAAGAAAAAAGAAAGGATTATAAAAAATACTTTCAAAGCTTTTCCTGGAAACAGTAATTTTTTTTTGATGCTCATATAAGGACAACGCTCATTAGGTTCTGGCTTCGCCAGTAGTGGTTCTTAATATAATATCAAATATTTTTTAATCCAGTCTAATGTAAAGGTACTGAATCCATATCAAATATTCCATAAATTTAAGTTTAACACGGTTTTATTGTTATAAAGTTGCTGGATTCCGATAGAAATTATTTTCTTTACTCGTACTTGAATCTCATGAAAGGTAGAATGCTTGAGTATGAATTTTGTCTTTAACTTGGGTGTATTATGATCTTTGGCGGCTCCAAAGCACCTTGCGCTGAATTAGTGGTGATTGGGGATGAAGTAATTAGTGGTTTAATTCTAGATCGAAACTCCCAATTTTTAGGGGAGCGAATTCATGAGTTGGGAATAGAAGTTTCCCGAATTACCACTGTAGGAGACTCGTCTTCTGTCATCGAGGATTGTATAAAGCTTGCCCTGCAGCGCTCAGACTGGGTTGTCCTGACTGGGGGCTTAGGAGCTACCCATGACGACATCACCAAAGCTGCTCTGCTAAAAGTTTTTGAGTGTGGTTTGAAAAATGATTCTAAAGTGGCTGAAATGCTGGAAGAAATGTTTCGGGTTCGTGGTCGAGAGGTACCTGCAAGTGTGAAAACCCAGTGTGAGGTACCTGAGAAGGCAGAAATTCTCTATAACGAGAAAGGAACTGCTCCCGGATTTAAGATGCATAGGGGGAAATGTATTTTATTTTCTCTTCCCGGTGTTCCTCGGGAAATGCAATATTTGTTCGAAAAATATGTTGCCCCAGAAATGGCCAGCAACAACAATAAGGTTTTTCTGCACCGTTTGATAAAAACTACTGGACTTAGCGAAGCGAGCTTGTGGGAAAAAGTAGGGCCCATAGAAGCTTTGCAAGAGAAAGCTACGATAGCTTCTTTGCCCTCGCACTTGGGTGTTCGGATTCGTATTTCTGTGCTGGCAGAATCTAAACAGGAAGGTGAATCTCGTCTGGATGATGCGCAAAGTTTCCTGACGAAACGTTTGTCCCATTATATTTTTGGGACGGACGAAGAGGTACTGGAAGAGAAGATTGGTGATTTGTTGAGAGAAAAGTCATTAACTTTGGCTACGGCAGAGTCTTGCACTGGAGGGTTGATCGGTCACCGCCTGACGCAGGTTTCCGGTAGTTCCGATTATTATAAAGAAGGGTTTGTAGTTTATAGTAACGAAGCCAAAACGAATCGTCTGGGAGTGAAACCTGCGTTGATTGAAGAGTTTGGCGCGGTCAGTGAACAGGTGGCTCAGGCCATGGCTCAAGGAGTTTGTCAGATGACAGGTGCCGATATAGGAGTTTCTGTGACAGGAATTGCGGGGCCTTCCGGAGGGAGTGATCTCAAGCCTGTTGGTTTGACCTATATTGCAGTGCATGACCGGTTTGGTACGTATTGCAGGGAATTTGTTTTTACGCATGACCGAGTTGGAAACAAAGAAAGATCGGCGCAAGCCGCTTTGAATCTGGTGCGATTAAGGCTCCAGGGTGAATTGAAAGCTTAGGAAGAAAATGGAGACTTGTCCTCATTGCAAAGAAGAGATTGCCACGCCAGTTCCCTATTGCCCACACTGCAAGAAGTCGCTTCAACCTAATTATCCCAGCATGAGTCCAAAATGGTTTCTGGGTATATGGGTTTTTTTTCTGGTGCTGGTGGTGGCGTTATTGGTTTCGATGTTTTCGCGTTAGAAATTAGCGAATGTGTTTGAACGGAAGAATAAGAAGAACCCCGGCAACGAATCCCCCGATGTGAGCGAACCATGCTGTTCCCCCCGCGCCTGTTAATGCGCTGTTCCAAATTTGCAGACCAATCCAAATGAGCAGTAAAATGATGGCCGGAATTCGGGTTATGGTCCAGAAAATCCCCAAGAAGATAAAAGTTTTAATTCGGGCAAAAGGAAACAGAATCAGGTAAGCCCCGAGTATTCCTGATATGGCGCCGCTGGCTCCGACCATGGGAATTTGTGAGTCCATATCGGTGGCGATATGGCCCAGAGCCGCGATGGTTCCGCAGACAAAGTAGAAGAGGATAAAGCGAAACCTGCCCAGAACATCTTCAATATTGTTTCCGAATATCCAGAGGTAAAGCATGTTCCCTCCCAGATGCCCGATTCCTGCATGCATGAACATGGAAGTATAAATGGTTGAATAGGCATTGATAGGGTTGTGGACAAGCTCGTAGGGAATGAGAGCGTAGTTTTCATAAAGTACGCTGGGGTGGACAGGAAGATTAACCCCATAAATAAACACGCCGATGTTCAGGGCCAAAAAAATAAGTGTTAAGACCGGGAAGTTTTTTGTGGGATTTTCGTCTTTTAACGGGATCATCGGTGGGGGCTTTAGCGGGCAATATGATAGTATTGAACCAAGACAATAGATAATAACAGGTTTATCATTGCCAAACCTTTTAAAACTTAAGGGGGGTGGGGGATAATTCTGGATGACGCAGTTTTAATTTACCAATAAATGCAAATGACAAAATTTATAATTCATCGATTCTCCGGTGGTAACTCATGACCGGTGAGGAAGAACTGGTACCTGATTTTGAGGGGGAAAAGGTTCCTCTGGCACCTGAGCGACCAGAAGAATCCATAGAATGGGTTGTAGAGACCTATCGCAAGCACCAGTTGAAAAAAGTTTCCCTTTGGTTGGATGAGGCTTTGGGCAAAAGGAAGAGAAGTAAGTCTCTTATTCCAGTGACCTTGCTGGATGTTAATCCCGTCATGCACCGACAAAGCCTGCTTGAACGGGTGTTCCCCGCCCCAAGAAACATTAATGAAGATTTACTTGAGCTTGACCGGTTGAAGGTTATGCTTGATGCCGGGTCGGGAATGGGCAAAACCACCTTCCTAAAATGTTATCAGGAATCGCTCCTCCAGAAATCAGCCCACACAATCTATTCCCTTCCCGTATATTTCCATTTAGGGAACCTTCCGGAAGGAGGCAGGTTTGACCAGTTCCTCAATGGCATGAGTCGTGAAGTTTTGGATGTGGTTCTGCTCGAACAGGAAGAAGATCCTGATCTGATTCTGGATGAAGGGCTCCTTGAGAATACGATCAACTCTATCTTCAGATACAGCAAGTGCATGCTTTTGTTAGATGGGTTTGATCAGCTCCATACTCAGGATCGGTTCCAGTTTTTTATAGAATCGTTTCTGGAAGATAATGCTTTTCGAAGTAATTTTGTTTTGCTTGCTAGCAATGGGTTTAACTTTGGTTCGTTATCCACTGACGCAGTTATTAAACGTGGAGAGGGCGCCGCATTTCAAATGGCATTCCAGGGAATTGATCCGCGCGAGAGCGCTAACTACCTGGGTGAGGCTTCTAAAAATATAAACATCAAAGAACTTGCCCTCTACACGCAGGAACTTACGGCAGTACCTCTTTTATTGGGCTTGATCCGTGAACTTTCAGAAAATGAGATTCTAGAAGGATTGAAAAGCAGGATGGAAATTTATTCCTCCTGGTTCAATTATAAACTGAAATTGGTCAACCCTTCTGCGGATGATAGTTGGGTGGAAAATTGTATCGACCAACTTTCTGAAATTTCCTACCAATTGATGTTGGAAGGGCAGCAGCAGCGTTTTCTTGATGTAGAGCCGGGTTACGAGAAATCCATGTTTGAAGGAAAAGATGTTTTTCTACAGGAAGGCAACTTGACTCCCTGGTGGAAAGGAATTTTACAACAGACGAATCGACGTTGGGAGTATTGCCATCCCTCATTTCAGGAGTTTTTGTCGGCTCGATTTATACAGGATAAGGATTCCTGGAAGGAAATTGTCAGGGATAATTGTGGGGATGAGAAATGGCACGAGGCCATTAAGATTTTGGCGGGAGCAGTTTCCGGAAAAGAGTTGTTCGATATTTTAATTGAAGAAGGTGAAGTGATGTTGGCGGGAAACTCGTTGGCGGAGGTGGGCGAGCTTCCGAAGGGGCAAGGCTTGCTGGTAAGGCAATTGTTGAAATACCAGTGCAAGGAAAAACTACCTCAATTTTCTCAGTTTCGGAAAGTACGTGTCGAAGAGGTGATTCAATTTAATGAAACCGAGTATCTGGAAAACTTGTTAAGCCGTTTACTAAAACGAGAACACCGTGATAGCCGGATATTATTTAGTGTTTTAGAACTGATTCTTACCAAGCATGGGCTGAATTTTCATAAGTTGATGGATATGTTTGATTTCGAACCTCTGAAGAAACTGGATGAACTTCAGGAGTTTTTTAGTGAGGTTACGAAGTTGGACAAAGAGGGAAGAGCCACTCTTAAAAAATTCGGGGAGAGAGTCACAATCCCTGAAGGCCAATTCATTTATCAAGATGAGGTGGATGAAGAGGATCAGGTTATCTTAAAAGAATTTTCGATCATGAAATTTCCGGTAACCAATGCTTTGTATCAACTGTTTGATCCACAACATAAGAATCGGTTCCCTAAATACTCTTTTGATGACGATCAGCCTGTTATTGGCATCAATTATTATGAGGCCGTTATTTTTTCGCTATGGATAGGGTTGCGATTGCCCAGTGAGCAGGAATGGGAAAAGGCGGCTCGAGGTACCGATGGCAAGACTTACCCGTGGGGAGAACCTATGGGCTATGAAAAAGGGTTTGCAAATACCTGCGACTTTATGGCGTGCCAGACCAACTCAGTTCTGGAATTGGACCAGGGCATGTCTCCATATGGTTGTTTTGATATGGCTGGCAACGTCTGGGAGTGGTGTATACAGAAAAATGCTTCGATGCACTCCACTCAGCGGATTGTGCGTGGCGGATCATGGATGAATTATCTTGTGCATGCCAAATGTGTATTCAGGAATTCTTTTGACCCTTCCGAGCGGCATTTAGCTGTAGGACTGCGCTGTGTAGAAGCCCCCCAGTTTACTGAAATTGACAGAGATGATATTGATGACTAGTAGGGCCAATATTTCTTAAAAAATCTGAGTAAAAAAGTAAAGAATTATATATTTGGACGATAAGATAGAAACAAGAGATTTAGACCATAACAAGTTGAATTTGATTAAGTTTTTCTTGACTTTAACCAGTTAAAATCTATTATCAGGTTACAACTAAACAATAAGGTTATTTATGCTTTGGGGCAGGTGTTTTTTAGAACATTGAAACCCCCCAAATAGGGCCGAATATCAATAGATTGAAGGCCATTATCCGGATATTTGAAGTTTTGGGCGAATTTAACCCAAAAAGCTCTGAAAATTTTCAGTATAATTCCCCTTCATGAGGGAGATTATCTGTAAACAAAACTTTTTCGATTTCTTTTTTCCTAATCAGCATGGGAGAGTTGGAACTTGACTATGAACAAACCCCCGAAACGATTTTTAAGTATAGATGATGATCGAACGTTACAGATGATCGTCAAGCAGATTTTGACCAAATCCTTTGGGTCTGAAACCCTTGAGGTTTTTCAAGCCGCGACGGGTGAAGAAGGTCTTAAAATCATGCGTGAAATCAAGCCAGATATTATTCTCTGTGATATCCATATGCCGGGGATGGATGGATTCGAGGTTTGTGAGCGTGTACGGGAATTAAAACTCCGTTCAGCGGTAATACTTATGTCCGCTTATGATGCGGAGCAGGACAATGCGATTAAGGCCAGCGATACGGGTGCGGATGCTTATTTATCCAAGCCTCTCAAGAAGGGCGAACTGCTTTTCGTTGTAAATTTTGTCATGAGAGTGGCACATCTTAATGATGCGGTTTTTGAGAAAAATAAACAGTTAGAAGCGTCTCTCGGTCAATTAAAGCAGTTTCATCAAAAACTTGCTTCCCTGAATGAAGAACTCCGTAACGACAAGAGACGTTTGGGTGCCAGCCTCAAAGAAATGACGGACCTCAACCAGCAGTTGGAAAACAAGAACCAACAGATTTCCTCCATGGTGGAAGAACTTGCGGACCGGTTTGATTCTACAGAAGGTCTTTTGGCTACTATCATAGAACTGCACCAGACGGAACACCGAGGCCACTCTGAACGGGTTGCGGAAGCTTCGATTTATATCTCGGAGAAAATGGGTTTAACCGATTACCAAACTCGGAATGTGAAATCTGCCGCCCGCCTTCACGAATTAGGAATTGTTGCTCTTCCAACTCAGGAAAAGAGGCAAGAAGCTTTGAGTGAAGGGGAACGGAACGAAAGCAAATCCAAGGCTGCCACCAACCACCCTTTGGTTGGGGAAATGCTATTGAAAGAATTCCCAGGCTTCGAACTGATTGCCGAAATCATCCGACACCTCCATGAAAATGTGGATGGCACAGGGTCTCCAGATGGCATGTATGGAGATCGAATTCCTGTTGGTTCCCGAATTGTTTGTGCCGCCAGTTATTTTGACCATATGAGAATGGCATCTCCTGATAAGCCTGGGGCTGAGATATTGGCCAAGATGGATGAAAAAACCGGAATCATATTCGATGAATCCATCATGAGAGTGCTTGGGGAGTTTGTCGAGGGAAAGGGAGATGTCAAAGAAGCACCTACGATGGAATGTTCAGTTTTTGCTTTAGCTGAGGGTATGGAGTTGGCTTCTGACATTTTATCTGAATCAGGGATCAACCTTTTAAGAAAGGGAACGGTTCTGGATCAGGAAACGTTGGATAAAATTTTAAAGTTTCATAATGTGGATCCCATTTCCGGGGTCATTAAAGTTAAACAACCGTCATAAAATATGGATTTAGCTTCTTTAGTTGGTGTTGTTGCCGGAATTGGGCTGGTTTTGGCTTCGATTTTAATGAACAGTGGTTTAGACCTGTTTATTAATATTCCTTCCGCAATGATCGTTCTTGGGGGAACCCTTGCCGCCACTCTTATCGCTTTCCCTATCAACGAAGTAATGAAAGTGATGGGATTGTTTTTGAGAGTTTTCATGGTACAGAAGTCGGACCAGTATCATCTGATTGAAGTTATGGTCGACATCTGTAATGTGGCTCGAAAAGGTGGAGTGTTAGCGATTGAGTCAAAACTAAAAGATATAACTAATGAATTTCTGAAAAAAGGCTTGGAAATGACTGTTGACGGAAAGGATGAGGCCACCGTCAACTCCTTGCTGAAAAGGGAAGTCAAACAACTTCAGAATGCCCATAAAGATGGCTGGGAAATTTTTAATCAAATGGGAGCATTTGCTCCCGCATTTGGCATGGTTGGAACCCTGATTGGATTGATCCAGATGCTTTCAGATCTTTCTGATGTTAGTTCTGTTGGTCCTAAAATGGCTATCGCGCTTATTACAACTTTCTATGGTGCGGTAGTAGCCAACTTATTTTTTATTCCCATGACTGTAAAGCTGAAACGTCGTAGTGCTACAGAGGCACTGGAGATGCAATTAATTCTGGAAGGGTTGGGTTATATTAGAAAAGGTGTCAACCCCAGATTCATGCAGGATGTTTTGGAGAATTACCTTGATACTTATCATGGGAAGAAGGAAAAGAAAGGGGAAGAAAAAGGTAAGAAACCTGCTAAAGGAAAGAAATAAATAGCCATGGCTGAGAAAAAAGACTCTAAAAAAGAGAAGAAAAAAGCTCCTGAAGAGGAAGAAGATGAGGAGGATCACGAGTGTCCTGAGGGTTCACCCGCCTGGGTCATGACCTTTGCGGATCTTGTAACGCTTCTCATGGTGTTTTTCATCCTGCTTTTTGCTATGGGATCTATCGAGGAAGAAAAATGGAAGCAGATTAAATCTTCCATGCGTGATGCCTTGGGGCAGGAAAAAATTCCTGAAGCCGGAATTCGAGAAGGACTGGATGTCATCAAGGAACAAGTTCTGGATGAAACTACCGTTCATGCTGTCGATGAAGTCGGAGCAATGGTGGCTAAAGAGGTGGAAGAAATCGCCTCAGAAGTTGAGGAATTTGTTTTCAAGAATAAATTGTCAGGAAAGGTTGATGTCTCCTCAGATGAGCGGGGTGCGATCATTACCCTCTCAGATACGGTAATGTTTCCGCCAGGAAAGTCCAGGATGACATATACCGGGGATGAGATTATTAAACAAGTCTTCGATATTCTACAGCAATTCAGTTATCAGGTTAAGATTGAAGGACATACTGATAACGCACCCATAAGAACGGAACGGTTCCCGTCGAACTGGGAATTGTCAGCTTCCCGAGCTGCAGAAGTGGCTAGAAAGCTGGTATCTGCAGGGTTCCCGCCAGTACAATTGTCCATCGAAGCTTTTGCGCAATACCGGCCTAAAGTTCCCAATGACAGTCGACAGGGCCGTGCTACCAATCGCAGGATTGAAATTGTGTATCAGCGGGGTAGCATCCGCAAGCATATGGTGGATATACTACGTCGATAGAGCTTTTTCCCTGGAACCAAAGCCATCCGTTGATAGAAGACAAACACATACAATATATGCTAAGGGCAATTGAACTTGCGGCTCGCGGCAGAACTAGTCCCAATCCCATGGTGGGGGCGGTTGTGGTCAAACGCGGGAAAATTGTAGGAGAAGGATATCACTCTCGTGCTGGTAATCCTCACGCTGAAATAGAAGCATTAAAGCGAGCTGGCGGTAAAGCCCGATCTGCCGACCTTTATGTAAACCTGGAGCCATGCTGTCATTTTGGTCGGACTCCTCCCTGCACCGATGCGATCATTCAGGCGGGTATCAAAAGAGTGTTTTTTGGTATGAAAGACCCCAACCCACAGGTCAGCGGAAAAGGTTTGCGCGCACTCAAAGCTCACGGCATTATCGTTGTGTCCGGTGTATTAAAAGAAAAATGCATGAAGCTGAATGAAGCGTTTGTAAAAGTTATCCAAACGGGAATGCCATTCGTGATTTTGAAAACGGCTATGTCATTGGATGGGAAAATTGCCACCCGCTCTAAAGATTCGCGTTGGATTTCGGGAGAACTGGCACGAAAACATGTTCACAAAATCAGAAACTTTGTTGATGCAATCATGGTGGGAACAGAAACGGTTCTAAAAGATAATCCGCGTTTGACTTGCAGGCTCGAAACACGTTCGGTTAAACATCCTGTCCGTATTATTCTGGATCGAAGAAACAGGATTCCCCTTACAGCAAATGTTTTCAAGAATAGCCGGTCCCAGCCTGTCATTTATGTAACAGGACCTGAAATTTCATCTGCGCGCAGGAAAGCTCTGGAGGGCAAAAGGGTAGAGATTTTAAATAGTAAATGCGGTAAAAACGGTTTCCAAATCAAGGCTCTCCTGAAAGAATTGGCAAAAAGAGAAATGAACTCTATACTCATTGAAGGGGGTTCCGTACTGAATGCCAGTGTTTTTAGAGCAGGCGTGGTAGACCGGGTAGTAGCATTCATTAGCCCGATATTAATAGGTGGATCCCAGGCTCCCGGTTTTCTCGGAGGGCCGGGGGTGTTAAAGGTGAGTGACGCAATAAAATTAAAGAATATTGAAGTAATAAAAATTGGAGAAGATTTAATGGTGGAGGCGACCCCATGTTCAGTGGAATAGTTCAAACGGTAGGAACCATTAGTGAATATATTCAGAAAAATGAAGGGGCTGTGTTGGTTGTGGATACAGACCTATCTGCGTTTGAGGAGGGTGAAAGTATTGCTGTGAACGGAGTTTGCCTTACCGTTGTGGACTCGACTGCAACGACTTTCAAGCTGGACCTGAGTACAGAAACCTTGAGCCGAACCAATTTTAAAAACGCAAAAAAGGGTGACAGGGTTAACCTTGAACGATCTCTTACCCCTGCGACAAAAATAAGCGGACATTTTGTCAGTGGGCATATAGATCAGGTCGGTGAAATCGTTAGTATTGAGGAAAAACCGGGTGAGGTCTTGTTCCGATTTTCCTATCCGGCGGAACTCGGTTCTTTCATTATGGAGAAAGGCTCGATCGCTATAGATGGCATCAGCCTGACTGTTTTCGATTGCAAGGATAACCAATTTACCGTTTCTATTATTCCTTTTACTTTGAGTCACACCAACTTAAGCTCAAGGAAAATAGGCGATTTAATCAATATTGAATGTGATATGATTGGTAAATACGTATTTAAAGCCTGCGAAACCTTGTTGAATCCGAATGAGAAGAAACCTTCTCTAGATTTTCTTCGGCAACAGGGATTTGCTTGATTGAGGAAAAAATGGAAAAAGAATTTAGCACGATAGAAGAGGCCGTTGAGGATATTCGGCAAGGTAAAATGATTGTCATTGTGGATGACGAAGATCGTGAAAATGAAGGGGACCTGATGGTCGCCGCCGAGAAAGTCACTCCTGAGAATATAAATTTTATGGCAAAGTTCGGACGCGGATTAATTTGTCTTACTCTGACCGAAAACCGGACCCGTGAGTTGGGGCTGAATATGATGGTCGATGACAACCAGTCTGCTTTTGAAACCCCATTTACAGTATCCATTGATGCGAGGCATGGAATATCGACCGGAATCTCCGCGGCAGACAGAGCTCATACGATTAAAGTTGCGATCGATCCTGATTCCTCCAAAAATGATCTGGTAAAGCCGGGTCATATTTTCCCCTTGCGGGCAAAAAATGGAGGTGTGTTGGTTCGTATGGGGCAGACGGAAGCATCGGTGGATATTGCGCGTATTGCCGGTTTGCAGCCCTATGGTGTGATATGCGAAATCATGAATGATGATGGCACCATGGCCCGGGTTTCTCACCTGACAAAATTTATAAAAGAACATGGATTGAAAATGATCACCACTAAAGACTTGGCTGAATACCGGCTCAAGCAGGAAGCTTTGGTGGAAGAAGTGACCTCCACAATTTTACCGACTCACTCAGGTGAGTTTAGATCTGTTGTCTTTAAAAATACTTTGAATGACCAGACGCATATTGCATTGGTAAAGGGAGAAATTAATAGAGATGAGCCTACATTGGTACGGGTTCACTCGCAATGTTTGACGGGAGATGTTTTTGGCTCATACCGTTGCGATTGCGGAGAGCAATTGAAGAAATCCATGGAAATGATTAATCAGGAAGGAAAAGGCGTCCTGCTTTATTTGTATCAAGAAGGAAGAGGAATTGGCATCGTTAACAAGATGAAAGCATATGCTCTGCAGGACGAGGGCAAAGATACGGTTCAGGCGAATGAAGAATTGGGGTTTAAACCTGATTTGCGGGATTATGGTATCGGTGCCCAGATCCTTCGTAAATTGGGACTCGGAAAAATTAGAATAATGACGAACAACCCCCGCAAGATTGTAGGGTTGGAGGGTTACGGCCTGCATATGGTGGAAAGAGTTCACATTGAAGTGGAGGCTAAAAAAGATAATATCAAATACCTCCGGACCAAGCAGGAAAAAATGGGCCATATGTTTCAAAATATTCGATGAATCGCTTACATGGTTAAATATATAGAAGGGGATCACAACGCAAAAGGGCTTCGTGTTGGCATTGTAGTGAGTCGATTCAATGATTTGGTGACAAGCAAACTCCTTAGCGGTGCATTGTCAGCACTAAAGGAAAACGGGGCCAATGAGGAAAACCTGGAAGTGGTTCGAGTTCCTGGTGCGTTTGAAATTCCGCAAGCCGCGAAAAAACTTTGCTCTTCCCGAGAATTAGATGCCGTTGTTTGCCTGGGGGCGGTAATTAAAGGAGGGACACCACACTTTGATTATATTTGCGCCGAAACCAGCCGTGGCGTTGGCCAGGTGGGGCTTGAATTTAATATCCCTGTTTTATTTGGCGTGTTGACCACGAATGATCTTGAGCAGGCGATTGCAAGGACGGGCTCTTCCAATAAAGGCAGGGAAACGGCGTTGGCGGCAATTGAAATGGTAAATTTATTCAGGAAAATTTGAGGTAACCTTATGGGGAAACGGCGCGGCGCAAGAGAACTGGCGTTAAAGTTCCTGTATCAGACAGAATTTAATCCAGAAAACCGTGAAGATCAAATGGAACTGTTTTGTGAAAGAGCGGATACCCATCCCGAAGTCACAGAGTTCATGAAATTGCTGATCGACAAGGTTTTTGCACAGTCTGAAGAGGTTGATATTAAGCTGAAAAAATTCAGCGACCATTGGGCATTGGAACGCATGTCTATGGTAGATCGAAATATTTTGCGTTTGGGCATTAGCGAATTGTTGTTTCTGACTTCCACTCCTCCAAAAGTAGTTATCAATGAAGCCGTTGAGATTGCTAAAAAATTTGGTTCTGACGATTCCCCTGATTTTATCAATGGAATTCTCGATAAGGTTTTTAAAGAAACTCTTAAGAATGCCTCCGCAAAACTCGTAAAATAAATCGCGCCATGCGTTATATTGTTTTTTCTGATTTGCACAGCAACCTTGAAGCCCTGAATCAATTCCAAAAAGAGATAAAGACTATTGGCTACGATAAGCTAGTTTGTCTGGGGGATATTGTTGGTTATGGCGCCGACCCCAACCCTTGTGTTGACTGGGTGAGAGAAAATGCAGACTTTACTATAGCGGGAAACCACGATTGGGGAGCTGTCGAAAAGACGGATATCAGTAATTTTAATTCCTACGCCTATGATTCGTGCCTGTGGACAAGGGAGCAACTGACAGAGCAAAATAAAAATTTTCTCAGATCACTCCCACTCGATCACGAAGAAGGAGGGGTTTATTGGGTGCATGCATCTCCCTTTGAGCCAGAAGCCTGGCATTATGTGACTTCAAAGATTGGGGCTAAACGCTATTTTAGAAATTTTGAAGCCCCTATCTGCTTTGTGGGCCATTCTCACAAGCCAGTCATACTCGAACAGACAGCAGATGGTGAGGTGAATGACTATGTCTCGGATATCTGGGATATTGAGCCGGGAAAGCGTTATATTTTTAATGATGGCAGCTTGGGACAACCGCGCGACGGAAACCCGGACCCTTCTTTCATGATTTTTGACTCTGAAGAGAATACGGTGAAAATCAGCCGTTTTGAATACGATTTAAATTCTGCTCAAAATAGGATTCGTGATAACGGTTTGCCTGTGTACCTGGCCGAACGCCTGTCACAAGCCAGATGATTTCTCTCTCAGTTGTGTTCTATTGACCCGGTAGGGCGAAAATGTTATGCTTTGTAATAATAACTTCAATAAAATTAATTAGTTAGGGTGACTGGTTGTTTTTAGGACCTTTCCATAATGATGCGTCAACTTGCTAAAAATTTGAAAAACGTGGCGTTTGTTGCGATTTTGGCAACTCTGTGTTTTCCGATAGCTTCTGCTTGGGCCGGGAAATCTTACTCTTCTGGGGACCTGTATTATCTGGCGCAGAAATCCTATTACCAGCTTAAAGGATCCCCGGATAAGCAAAAATTTCGTCACCATTGGGAGAACACCATCCGTAGTTTTTCCAAAGTTGTGGAAAACTATCCCCAAAGTCCACAGGCTTATAAAGCCGTTTTCACCATAGCCCATTTATATGAAGGATTGAGCGGTGTTTCCAAAAATTCCAAGGATTTGGATCGGGCTCTACATTATTACAAAAAGGTTTCCAATGATTTTTCTCCGGGTACATTGACGGATGATGCTTTGTTCGAATCTGCCAAGATATACAGGGCTAAAAAAGATTTTTCTTCTGCCACAGGCATTTTAAAAAAGATTTTTGAGCAGTACCCAAATGGTGATCAGGCGAAAAAGGCCCGCTTGCAGTATAAAAAACTGGCGTCACTTTCTCCCGTTCATAAAACGAAAAAACAGATTGTAGCAACACCTTCTATTAGCAGGAAACCGGTTGTTTTGAAGAAAGAGAAAAGGCGGGACCCGGTAGTCGTTAAGCAGGCAAAGTTAAAACCACCGGTCGATGAGAAACCGGCTGTTTTGAAGAAAAAGAAAAGGTCTGAACCGGCAGTCGTCAAGCAGGCAAAGTTAAAACCACCGGTCGAAAAGAAACCGGCTGTTTTGAGGAAAAAGAAAAGGTCCGAACCGGCAGCCGTTAAGCAGGCTAAGTTAAAACCACGGGTCGAAAAGAAGCCTGTTGTTTTGAAGAAAAAGAAAAGGTCCAAACCGGCAGCTGTTAAGCAGGCTAAGTTAAAATCACCGGTCGAAAAGAGACCCGTTAAAAGAACAATTCTGGGAAAAGGAAAGAAGGGTTATCTTTATGCTCCGTCCTCTGGAAGAGGACGTGGACCATTAATTGTGGTGGATGCGGGACATGGGGGCAAAGACCAGGGAGCAAAAAGTGCTAGTGGAACCCATGAAAAAGATGTCAACCTGACAATTTCCAGACATGTCAAAACCATACTGGTCAATCGATTCAAATATAGAGTGGTGATGACCAGAAAGAATGATAAGTTTATTCCTCTTAAAGAGAGAAGTGAAATTGCTAATAACCGGAACGCAGATCTATTTGTTTCTATACACGCCAATGCCGCCAAAAGAAAATCGGCACATGGTATAGAGACATATTTTCTTGGGACATCCAATAATGACCGGGCTCTGGCAACCGCCGCCAGGGAAAATGGAGAACTGGTACATTCTGTTAAGGATGATCAGGTTCAGGAAATATTGGCAAGTCTCATAACCACTACAAAAATTAATGACTCTTCCCGATTGGCGGGAACGGTACAGGAAAATCTTTTCCAATCCTCCAGAAAGAAATTTCGAGGATTGAAGAACCTGGGTGTCAAAGAGGGTCCTTTCTACGTTCTTCATGGCGCTGATATGCCTAGTATCCTAGTTGAGGTTGGTTTTCTAACCAATCAAAAAGAAGCTCGTATGCTTACCAAACCTGATTACCTTTACAGATTGGCTTCGTCCATTGCGGAAGGTATTCATAAATACCTGCAGGACAAAGGACCATCTATTTAAGGGATGACTACTCCTATCGTTGCTATCGTTGGCAGGGCCAATGTTGGCAAGTCTACCTTATTTAATAAACTCACACAGAGCCGTTCGGCGATTGTCAATGATACGCCAGGAGTGACCCGCGACAGGATGTATGGTGCTGCGGAACTTGGGATACGCCCTGTCTTAATCATAGACACGGGGGGCGTGGATGTTGATACTACAAATAAAATTGAGCTTCAGGTGGTGGAGCAGGCCCAATGGGCTCGGCAAGAAGCGGACAGCATCATCGTCGTTGTAGATAATCAAACTGGGCTAACCGGGCCGGATAGAGAAATGATTTCTCAAGTCCGCAAATCGGGAAAGCCCTTTTTTCTTGCAGTTAATAAGGTGGACTCTCCCTCTCATCACTTTATTCTTCCTGAGTTTTCTGAGTTGGGACTGGAAAATACTTTTCCCGTTTCAGCCGAGCATGGAAATGGTTTATATGAATTGATTGAAGCCGTTTCTAAAGCCCTGCCTGACATTGAGCCAGAATCGAATTCTAATGAGGGTAGCATTCGTATTGCAGTCATCGGAAGACCCAATGTCGGAAAATCATCACTGATTAATAATTTGTTGAAATCTGAACGGTGTATTGTTTCTGATATACCCGGAACTACCCGGGATGCGATTGATACGTTTCTTGAGTCGAACGGACGTGAATTTGTTTTGGTGGACACAGCAGGAATCCGCCGTAAGGGTAAAACCAGTAAGGTTCTGGATAAATTCAGTGTGATTATGGCTCTTAAAGCACTAGACCGTTGTGATGTTGCTGTGCTGGTGCTCGATAGCACTCAACCCGTTTCAGATCAGGACGCCACGGTAGCGGGTTATGCATTGGACCGGGGAAAGGGGTGTCTGATTTTGGGGAATAAGTGGGACTTGTCTCGGGAAAATGAAATTTCATTTGAGGAATTTGAAGATCGGGTTCGTTACAGGCTTAAGTTTTTGGAGTTCGCGCCTATAGTTACGGTGTCGGCGAAAACAGGAATGCGGATTAGCAATATTCTGCCTCAGGTAGAAAAAGTTTATGAAGAATATTCCAGGAGTATACCGACGGCACATCTTAATGCTTGTTTCGAACGTGCCATTCAGAAAAACCCCATGTCTAGCTACAGGGGTAAATTTATGAAGTTGTTTTATGCCACTCAGGTTAAAAAGGGCCCGCCTACATTTAAATGTTTTTTGAATTTCCCGGAAGGAATTCACTTTTCTTATCGTCGTTATTTAATCAATAGCCTTAGAAAAAAGTTTGGGTTTACTGGAACTCCTGTCCGGTTAATATTGTCAGGGAAAAGAAAAGGAATAGATTCCTAGTTCTGGTTTTTCAGTAAAAGCGTCCTGTCTTTTATAATTTGATGGAAAAAAAAAGCCCACAGAAAAATCTGTGGGCTTTTTTATTACATAATAAACTTATTTTTTAATGATGATGCGCTCCACCTTCACCATGAGCGTGGCCGTGGGTTAATTCCTCCTGGGTGGCCTCCCGTATCGCCATGACCTCGACAGAGAAGTGCAAGGTTTCGCCTGCAAGAGGGTGGTTTCCATCAATATTGATTTTATCTCCCTCTATGGATATCACTTCAAAGATGATGCGTCTTTTGTCTTCTGCTTCTGCTTCAAACTGCATGCCTGGTTTTATGTCCACATCCTTGGGAAAGTTTGACCTTTCTACCTGGGTTTTTAGGGTCGGGACAAAATCTCCATACCCTTCCGCGGGAGAGACGGTGACCTCTTTTTTGTCACCGATTGCCAGTCCTTCCAGAGCTTTTTCAAGCCCGGGAACAACTTGACCCATTCCATGCAGGTAGGCAAAAGGCTGGTCCTTGTCAGACCGATCAAGCTCCTCTCCTTTTGAATTTTTGAGGCAATAATTTAGGTTAACCACGTCATTTTTCTTAATCATCATTTATCCTTTCGATATTCAAAGACGGCCGTCTCCCTGTTCTCAGGTGCGGCGAAATCAATGTGAAATTTTGATAACCTTAATCTGAAAAGTTAAAGCCTGGCCAGCTAAGGGATGGTTCATATCAAGCGTAATATATTCGGGTGTGACAGCGGTAATAAATGCCCGCATTTGTTGTTCTCCCGGTGCCCCGACGATGAGCCCCATCCCAACCTTGGGTTCTTGGTCCTGGGGTATCTCTTCTCTGGGAACGTTCTGAATCAGTTTAGGATTGCTCTCGCCGTAAGCTTCGGCGATGGGGATCGTGAATTTCTTCTCTTCGCCTACCACCATTCCCCTGACGGCTTTTTCGAATCCGGGAATCACACGTCCTGCACCCATTTCAAACTCCATGGGGGCATCATGCTTGCTGGAGGAGTCAAATACGGTTCCGTCATTTAACGTTCCGGTATACTCCAGGGTTACCTTGTCTCCCATTTTGGCAGGAGATGGGTCGGCGTCTGAACTCTGAATGTGTATACCAGAAATCAAGACAGCAAGAATAATTGGGAAAAATTTATACCATCTCATAGCACCGCTCTTTTCTTGGGTTGAAGGCAAAAAAAAATGATCATCCTTCAAGATGACCAAATAATCTGATATTAACCAGGGCTTATTCATGATTGTTGCCCTAATTAAGTGAACCGTTTTTTTGAATCTGATAACTTTACTTGAGTATTATCAGATTCTGTCATATTCAAATCGCTCTGTCAAATAATGAAGATTTGGATAAGAAGTCTGTTTCTAAAAGGGTTTCTCGGGAGAAAAATTAAGGTCTGATTATTTATTTCCCGTCAATTTGGATTTTTAAAAGCTTTTTTCATCTATTCGACTTCCATGTTTTCTTGAGCAAGAAACCTGATATTATCCATTTGAAGCTATCTTCTCAATATTTTAGTTGGCGATATGTCGATTTAATTGGGATTTATAGTTTTTTAATAATACATTAAGTTCATATTAAGTTTTGACTTTTGCCTTAAAATTTGGAATGTTTGTAGTTCTCAATTACCAATATTAGAGGCTCATTGACAGCGGCTCTTGTTTCATGATTTGAGGAAGTGAAAACTGCTTCCAGCGTTCTGAGGTGATTTTTTTACCAAGAGAGGTGATATGAAACAATATAAACTTCAAGATATCAGGAATATTGGATTAGTGGGCCATGGAGGATCGGGCAAAACATCATTAGCAGAAGCGATTTTATATTTTTCTGGAGTCTCTGACCGGCTGGGCAAGGTAGGTGATGTTTCATCGGTGATGGATTATGACCCGGATGAAATAAAATGTGGGCATTCCATAGATGCCTCAATTGCGTTTTGTGAAGTGAGCGCAACCAAATTAAACCTCCTGGATACACCAGGAAGCAGTAACTTCATATCTGATACACCCGCCTGTCTCAGGGTGGTCGATGGTTTGGTTTTTGTGATTGGTGCCGATGAAGGAGTTCAGTTTTATACTGAAAAGATATGGAACTGGGCCGATCAACTCAACCTTCCTAGGATTATTTTTCTGAATAAACTGGACCACGACCGCGCCAATGTCAGCCCTATCCTTGAAACCATTAAAAAGAAATTCAAAAAAACCCCTGTTTTTATGCAACTCCCCGAGAGCGTTGGACCAAATTTTTCGGGAATAGTAGACCTTATTGATAATCAATACTACTCCTACGACAAGGGAGGAAAGGGGAATGGAAAGGCTGGTGACGCCCCATCTGCAATTAAAGATGAGGTAGAGGTCAGTCACTCTGAGTTAATGGAGGCTGTAGCAGAAGTAGACGATGAGCTGCTCGAATTATATCTTGAACATGGAGAACTGACTGAGGAAGAATTTTCAAAAGGATTAAAGGAAGGGATTGAAAACGGACAATTGATTCCCGTTGTTTGTGGGTCCGCTCTGAATAATGTGGGGACAGACCTTCTGCTGAAGGCGGCTATTAAATATCTCCCTTCTCCTGACTTATGTGCCCCGGTGAAGGCAAAACGGTTGAAAGATGATGAAGAGGTTTCTCGATCTGCAAGTGGGGGAGAGCCGACTGCGGGTATGGTTTTCAAAACCATTGCCGACCCTTACGCAGGAAAACTGACTTTATTTAGAATGTATTCTGGGTCTCTTAAAGGAGATTCCTCTATTTATAATTCTACTCAGGATGCGAATGAGCGGGTGGGGCAGTTATATATGCTCCAAGGTAAGAATCAGATTCAGGTTTCTGAAATCCCCGCAGGGGATATGGGAACCGTGGCCAAGTTGAAGTCGACGGTAACGGGTGATACGTTTTCCGATGCCCAGGAAAAGGTGGTTTTTCCGCCTATTGCCTTTCCCGTGCCGGTATTTTCGCGAGCATTAGTCCCTAAAACCAGGGCTGATGAAGAAAAAATCAGCAATGCTCTGCATAGACTGTTAGAAGAAGACCCGAGTTTGACAATGGAAAGAAACGCTCAAACCGGACAGTTGTTGATCTCCGGGTTAGGGCAGGTCCACTTTGATGTAACGCTGGAAAGGTTGAAGCGGCGGTTTGGTGTAGAAGTCGATGTCATGACTCCTAAAGTTCCTTACCGCGAAACCATTAAAGGTTCGACCAAGGTTCAGGGAAAATATAAAAAACAAACGGGTGGAAAAGGGCAGTTTGGAGACACCTGGATAGAAATCTCGTCCAGAAAGCGAGGAGAAGGATACCTTTTTGAGGATAAGATTGTTGGGGGTGCTGTTCCGAAAACTTATATTCCAGCGGTCAACAAGGGCATTCAGGAAGCAATGGCCCAAGGCATCATTGCGCATTACCCCATGGTCGATGTTAAAGTGCGCTTGTATGATGGGTCCTATCACAATGTGGACTCCTCTGAAATGGCTTTCAAGATTGCTGGCTCACTGGGGTTCAAAAAAGGAGTCATGGATTGTAAACCGATTCTTATTGAACCGATTATGAATATGGAAATTGTTGTGCCCAGTGATCATGTAGGAGATATAATGGGTGATGTCAACTCCAAGCGCGGTAAGATTCAAGGTGTTGATCCGGCAGATGACACTCAGACCATCCGGGCTTTTGTACCGATGGCGGAAGTCTTAAATTATGCCGCTGACCTGACCTCCTTAACCGGCGGGCGGGGTATGTTTGTCATGGAATTTGATCACTACGAAGATGTCCCGGAACACTTGATGAAAAAAATCATTGAAGAAGCCAACCAGAGTTTCGAAGAAAAGAAATAAGAATGATCGAAAATGCTAATATAGATTGTTATTTATTGAGGAAAAAATTTTGATAAAAGCTGACTTAAATGGAACTCTGGTGAAAGCGGATATCGTTGACCATGTTTACGAAAAGGTCGGGTTCACTCGTCAGGAAGCCGCTCAAGCTGTTGAAATTTTGTTTGATGAAATAAAATCTGAATTGGGCAAGGGAAATAATGTGCGTATCTCAAGGTTTGCCAGTTTTATTTTAAGAGATAAAAAAGCCCGTAATGCCCGCAATCCCAAAACCGGAGAGACGATCCGCATTCGGTCTCGGACGGTTTTGACTTTTAAGCCTAGTAAACAGTTGCTGGATTCCACCAACCAATCTTCTACCGATGACAACTCAGATTCCTGATAAATTATTTTTTAAAATTGGCGAAGTGGCTGATCTTGCCGGTGTAGAGCAGCATGTTTTGCGCTATTGGGAAGATGAAATTGAAGCGCTGAAACCTTCTAAAAATAAGTCCGGGCAAAGACTGTATCAGAAAAAGGATGTAGAGCTAGTCTTGAAAATCAAGCGATTGCTTTACGAAGAAAAATTTACTATTGCTGGTGCCAAGAACAAGCTCAAAAAGATTAAAAGAAAAGAGACCCAAATGGATTTTGCCTACGACCGGGAAGTTTTTCTTGAATGGAAACACGAGCTAAAAAAGGATTTGGAATCGATCTTAAAAACTCTTGACGAACCTGATGTTTGATAAACCCGCTAATTAGCTATTAATTGTTTTGGATATAAAAAAACCTCCCGGGTAAAACCCGGGAGGTTTTTTATTACAGAATACCCTGATTTTTAGGAAAAAGCTTTTTTGGCCACCTCTAAAAGACCATCAACGGTCCGACAACCCAATAGCTCTGCATCTTCACGAGCTACCTCTGCGCCACTTGCATCCACTGCAATGGCTGAGCGATGTAAATAGCGGCTTTTCACCCCTTCCAGGGTCAGCTTGTTGGCATTGCCAAATTCTTGATTTACATCCTGAAGCAAGTTGGGGAGACCTCTTCCGGCATTGCTCAAAATGTCGGTTCCAACCACGACAATGACTTCATCTGCACCTGCGGCTTTAAATTTGTCCATATTATCTTTTACGAGATCAAATTCTTTATTGCAGAAACCGCCAGCACCCGGCAAGGTGATAACGAGTCTCTTACCTTTAAAATCATTGATAGATAGTTCTTGTTCTATTGGAGTTGAGGCGGCTTTTTCTACCGACCATTCCGGGTTTAATCTGATTAGCTTTGCGTCACTGCCTGGCAGTTGTGCCATGGAAAAACTCCTTTTTTTAGGTTGTTAAGAGACATTCTTAAGATGTCTAAGAGTACAGAAGGATGCAAAAATTGCACAAAAAAAATTTCACTGATTTTTTTTCGCTAACATATTGATTTAAAAGGACCCCCTACTGTAGCGAAAACAGTCTTGTTCTGTTAACCTAAAGGTGTTGAAAATTTATGAGGTTTTAAAAATAATGCGTAAATGGGTGGTAATCAGCTGGGTTTTGATTTTTAGTATTTTAGAGACTGGAACCTTATTGAGTGAGGAGTCTAAAAGACCTTTCTATGAGCATCCTGGAGATTATAGACAACTTATTGAGCAAGGAAAAGAGGACTTCAAATCTCGCTTTGGTTATGAATTGCTGGATATGGAAATGGGCTGGAAACCCGATGAAATAAAAGAGTTAACTCTGGCATTTTCCCGACTGCCGGAAACATTTTTACATATACCGGATGTCAAAGGATTCTACCATTTTAGCAAGCTCCGAGCGGCTCCAGAAGGTATGCAGGTAGATGATGTGCCCGCCGCTACATTCCCCAGTTTTCGAACCGTATATCGAAGCTCCCATTTGACCTACCAGATAGAGGTGGATGATCAAGAGCCTCGGATAGAGTTTTTCAATGCGTTATTTTATGAAGACCGGGAGGTGCTTCAGAATATTGTGCAGCATGAGATGGCGCATTTTTTTGATATATTCCAGGGTTACTTATCATTTTCCCCGGAGTGGCTAAAAATCTCTGACTTTAATTTAATTCATCTTCCCGCTCTGGATGGACGACCGGGGGATGATTATTTATTTACGGCCTTAAATAATCCGGATGTGGATCACTATGCTCCGGTTTCTTCCCGGCAACTCCCTACCTATTCAAGGCAGAATCCTCAGGAAGATTTTGCTAACTCAGCCGCCGCTTATATTAATTATCCCTACTTCCGCTATAGCCATCCAGAACGTTATCTGTTTTTAAAAAATAAGGTGTTTGGAGGCAAGGAATATTATCCCGAAACGGGAATGAGCTATCGGGATCAGGTAATGGCTGACTTAGAAAAAGTTTTGACTAATAGGGATTGGGATGGAGTTATCCGTATTGCACGAGATGTCGGCAGAGACTATTCGCCTGAAATTGAGTCTGAACTTGTCGACAGATTGGAAAAAAGTTTGGAGACTTCTCCTGATTCAGTGCGCGATACCCAGTTAGGGATAGCTAGCTGTTATTTATACAATCCTAAAGCATTGAAAGTTCGTAGAAACTTGATTCGGAAAAAAAGGGTTTTGTTGCAATCCCTTCTTGAAACCCGGCGTTGCGGTATCATGTCTCGACGATCTTTTGAAAGAGAATTTTCTCAGTGGCCCATTCGAAACATTTATTTTTTCAAGGATAAAGACCGGTCTCAAATCCAGTTCCTGGATCCGGCCTTGCCTCTAGCAGGGGCTCGGGGATTCGAAACCCGTTATTTATGGAGGATTTATTATGAGGGAAGCAACGTCCATATGGCGGAAGGCAGTTACCTTGTAAAAGGGGTGAAACCCGGATCGATAAAAATCGATCTCGAAAAAAGTGCGGTGGGAGTCCTGAACTTGCCAACCGGGAAACCTCTTATTTTAGAATTGGGAGCCCAGCGTGTACACCCTCAGGAATTTAGCAGGTTGAACAGCAAAATGGCAAAAGTCAGGTTTCTTATTCAACAAGGTTTTAACTATATCCCCCCACATAGTCCAAGAATACAAGTTAAATACCCTGACAGGCCAGAATTCAATGCATTAAAGTGAAATTATGGAATAGATCGTACTATACGATAGGCCATATTAAGATGGGCGTATTTCGAAGGCCATACTTTCATACCATCCTCATATTGGACGACTAGAGCGGAAGAATCGCGCTCTTCCAATGTCCAAGTGGTTCCCGCGCTACCCGCTTCAAAAATGGACGGAAGATAGATTTCATCTCCATACTTGTCGGTATTTTTAAAGTTCAGGTCAAATAGGGACCAGGCCTCCTCCTCGCTCGGGTAACGCCAGTCTTCGCAACCGGCGAACCTTTCCATATTGGTAATTTCCACATAATCCTGACCTTTAAACCAGTTGAGCCATTTTTGGGTGTCTTGGAAAGAGTCAGTTTTCTTCCACATTATTTTCATTTGGTCATCGGTGATGGTGCCATTTTCATTATCAATAAATCGATCATTTGCCATAAGTATTATTCTCTAAGAGTTGCCAGCTACTGGCTGGATTTTTCAATTTGATAAATAAATTATAGAAGGTTTGTGCTGAGAAGAGGGTTTTCAACTAGAAAAATTGTATGAGTATTGTTGCAATCCCGTTACCAACCCTGTCCCTTTATTCCATAAGTTCTGCTTCCTGAAGAGCCTTTTTTTAAATAGTTTTCCAGGTCGTCTTTTTCACTTGGTAATGGGTCTGTCAGTATTTCAGATAGGTGTTTCCGGACGGATTCAATAATAAAATTGTTCAATCCTTGTTCATCATCCCTGAAATGAGCTTCAAGGCGTTGATAAAGTTCTGTTTCAATATTTAAGGTTATGTTTTTTGACATAAAAATTATTTTTTTAGATTACAAACATTTTAGAACAAAAGTTTCTGGAATGAAAGTAATGGATGAAGGCTAAGAGGATGTAATTGGATGTAATTTTCGCCCGGAAGAATTTCCGCCTTCCAGCACAATGGGGAAATAGGGTAAATCGATGACAAACACGGTTCCCTTTGGATGATTATCCCTTACTTGAATAGAACCGTTGTGGTCAACGATGATTCGGTTGACGATAGCCAACCCCAAACCTGTTCCGCGCTTTTTAGTGGTGAAATGAGGAAGAAATAATTTATCTCTATCGGCGGGGCTAATCCCTGCTCCATCGTCTGAGAACTCAATACGAACAATTTTTTCCTTTTGTAGCACTCGGGTTGATATATGAATGCTCCCACCCATTTCAATAGCATCTGTTGCATTTTCAAACAGATTGATAAAGACTCTACGAATCTGTTCTGGATCGATATGCGCGACACCAAGATTAGGATCAAAATTCTTTTTAATTTTTAAATTCTTGTCATGCTCTGAATAGGAAATGAGGATGTCATCAATAATTTTATGCAGAGAGGTGGGCCTGGGGTTTGGAGTTGGCATTCTTGAGAAACGTAAAAACTCATTAAGTAGTTCCTTCATACCCTCAACCTCTTGGGTGATGATATTGATGCTTTCATCAAAAACCCGATCAAAGTCTTCCCGGTTTTCATAATACTTTTTCTTCAATCTTTGAGTATTAAGCTGAATTGGGGTCAGAGGATTTTTAATTTCATGGGCAATTCCCTGGGCCACTTCTTTCCAGGCGGCAATTTTTTGTGTTTTCATCAAATGTGTTAAATCTTCAAAGACGATAACAAGTCCACGGTATTTTCGGGTTGCCCCTCGAAGAATCTGAACGTTGACCAAAAGGGTGAGATTGTTTTCTCCTACCCGCAGTTCTATTTGTTCTTCGATAGATTCTTTATTTTGTGCGTTCATGCTTTTGCTGAGCTTCCGAATAGCCTGGTAGTAAGAAAAATCGAAAGCGTCATGGTAGGAAGAACCAAAAACATTTTCATTTTTAAGGTTTAGAATTTTTTCTGCCGCCTTATTGAAGGTGGTAATAGTGCCCTTCTTATCAACAGAAACTACCCCCGCCCCAATATTATCTAATATCGTTTCAATATAATTCCTTCTTCGATCTAGCTCGACATTTGTTCTTTTAAGATCTTCATGAGCGTGTTGAATATTGAGCCTGCCCTCATTTAGCTCTCGGGTCATTGTGTTGAAGGAGTCAACGAGAATTGCTATTTCATCGGTAGCCCTTGCTCCAATTTTAAAGTCAAGATCCCCTTCAGTGATGCGCCTTACACCTTCTGCTAATTGCTGAATGGGGACGGTGATGCCACGTGCCATATAGAATCCCAGCCATATGGCAGAAAATAGGACGAGTAGAGTAATGAGTAGAAATGTCGTGTAGTAATTTGCACTAACGGGTAATTTTAAGAAGCTTTGCTGCTGGTAGTCCTCAAAGGTGTTTCTAATTGTTTCAATTTTCCTTAATGAACTTTTGAAAACCGGGTTGAGAGTGAGGATATAACCCCATATTGAAATTTTCCCATCAAGTGTTTCTGTAAGGGGCACGACTACGATCATCAGGCTTTCCCCATGGGTCATTTTAATTTCTGTTACGCCTTCACCATCAATACTTTTTTGGATCAATTCGGAATAATTTAAACGGGTTTGCGAAGAAAGTTTGGATGAATCTATTTCAGAAACGATTGGTTTCAATTCGTTGTCATAGATAAGGATACCGGTCAGGTCATATTCAACTACTTTTTCCTGGGCGAGAGCTTTTAAGCGGTCTCGCTTAAGCTTTAAGTACAATTCCTGACTATTGATAAAGCGTTCAATATTTTTGGCTTTGAAAAGTGCTCTCTTTTCAAGGCCGGAATAATAATCCCTTGCGATATCCATGGAATATTGAAGGGTCTGCTCTATCTGTAAATTGAACCAGTTACCGATACTAAAGGTGAACAGCTTACTGGCAACAGTGAAAAGAAGAATCGAAGGAACCAGAGCAAGAATCAGAAAGGCAATGATCAACTTTGTTTGAAATTTGGAGCCAATAATTTTACTTTTTCGTTCGTTATAAACTTTTATCAGATTTCGGGTAATCAGAACGATCAGTAAAAATAACAGGATCAAAATGATATTGAACACGGCAAGGACGGTAATGTTATTTCCGAACGATGAAGCCGATTGAGCCTGAAGAAAATAGTTTTCTAGGAATGTCATGCCAATGAGGGCAATAAAAACCCCCAGTATAGTAAAGGTCGTACGTCTTCGCTTATCTCGCAATTGTTCTTCAGTTGGCGGGATATAAATGGAGGGCTTGGTGATCTGGGGATCGGACGGCATAGTGGCTTCCGAATATTTCAGTGGTTTTAAAAACAATAGTTTAACATACTAACAGGGCAAAAGTGCTGCGGAATTTTTATCCTCTGAGTTTAGATATAAAGCCCTAAACACCCGTGTAATTGAGAGTTAGGGGAGAAAATTTTCTTCGGGATTTTCTTCCACTGTTTTTTATACTGAACAAAAGAATACTATTGAAATTGAAAAATCTTGTCATTATTCCCAAAAAGGGATTAAAATCAATACATTACCTTAAATCGACTTGAACGGCATTACGATGGAAACCTAGATATTGGGTTCCTGTTAATAACCTCTGAGGCTGATTCTATTTTGGAAGATTCAAAGGGGAAAAATTTGAATACGTTAGAAAGCTTTGCCAGCGAGGTGGAGAATTCTCAATTTAGTGAAGACAGTCTCCTTTCTCTTACCAAAAACCTGAAGTCGCTGTTCAATTGTGAAGAAGCCACTCTTTTTGCGTTGGATGCGGGCAAACGCGAGCTTTTCACCAAAAATTTTCATAAAGAGGGTTTTCCTGAAATTCGTTTAAATATATCCGTTAAAAATATAGCGGGTTTTGTTGCGGCCACAGGAAAGCCACTTAACATTAAAAATGTAAAAGACCGTCAGGAACTTGCCCAGTTTCATCATCAGCTTACCTACGACTCCAGTTGGGATAAAAACCTTAATAAAGATACCACTTCAATGATCGCGGTACCGCTCCCCTATAAAAAGAAACTGGTGGGGGTGATGGAGATTATTAATAAGGGAGGTGGACTAGCGTTTGATCAAGAGGATTTATTTAAAGCCAAGGCCATTTCACCGATTATGGGAATGGCTATTGCTAAGCTAACGGAAGGGGAGGGCGGTTCATCAAATGGAGGTAGTTCTGCCCAGAGTCATCAGCTACACATCTTGTCGCAAATGATTCACTCCTCAGAAAACTTTGAAGACCTGTTAAAAAGACTGAAGCAACCTCTCTTGAAATATTTTGATGCCGAAGCAATTACGATATATGGGGTGGATGAAACCCGAAGAGAGATTTATTCCAAAGTCACTTATGGAAACAAACTTGGTAAGATCAGGGTTCCCATCTCTCCCAATAGTGTTGCGGGTTACGTTGCCATGATCAGGAGAACAGTAAATATTTCTGACACAAAGGATCTAGGGAAAATAAAAACCCTGCATCCTAAAATGGCATTTGATGATTCGTGGGAGAAGGTGGCGGGGGTTTCCACTAAGTCGTTATTGACCTTGCCATTGTTGCATGGCAGTCAACTGCAGGGCGTTTTGCAATTGGTTAATAAAAAAGATATGAAGCCCTTCTCAGCACAGGATGAAAGAAACGGGTATCCGATTGCTCAAGCACTGGCTCTCTCTCTTTATAATCATAAAAAGAATGAGTCCTTTGTGTCGGAGAGTGAAGAAAAAATTCGCACTGAACTTTCAGGTTCTACCGGAAGAAGTTTGCCTCAAGGCCCGGGGACGGCTACCAGTGAAAGCCAAAATAAAACGGTAGAAGAGGGTGCTAGTACCGCTAATATTTTGATTCAAAAAGAAGATGACGAAACAACGATTTTAGTTCGTATCTTAAAGGATGGAAGTCGTTTGGTTTATCAGCAAATTGATCCCCCCCGTGAGGTCATCAAATTGATCAAGGAAGTCGCAAATATTGATCTTGATCTTCCTCCCAGTCCTCACAGAAGAAAAGATGATCCCAGCGTTTCCTGATTTAATAATAGAAAATAATTGAGAGGAAGACTATTTATTGAAAGACCGGATAACGTCTCTGGATACAGTGCCCTTCTTTTTATTAGAACTGCTCGCCTGTTTTGACAGCTCCAAGTCAGGGTCAATAGATAGGGGGGAAGTTTGCGCCCATGAGGTTTCAAATTCGCTGAATGGAACAAAAAAGAATATATAGTTGAAAGGAAACCAGAATCGATCTGTTTCCAAGTCTGCTTTGACCCGAACATAATATTTTTCGTCGGGGTCCAGTTTATATATAGGGGCGATAGGAATGTCTTTTAATGTGAGCATTAATTGCTGATATCGGGTTTCTTTCCGGGTGATAATTTTCCTTTTCACATTTTTCCCGAATTCTGAGAATTTGTAAGCTTTTTTGAGAGAATCAAACTGGATTCGATGTCTCACCTTATTAGAACTGACCAAACTATCTACCCACAATGTATTGGCTTTGCGGAGTTCGATTTCAAAGGTGAAACCCATCGGAACTCCATTTTCAATTGCTTCCAATATCTTTTCGGTAAAACCATCTACCAATCTGGCATTGATCACCACATATTTGTCATTGGTGCCTACACCAATATTAACTACATCGGGTGATACTGCAAATACTGGTGATACCAGCCCTGCAGTCAGCATAGAAAAGGTAAAAACCAATATAGAAATCAGGCCAGGCCTTTTATTTTTGGAAAAAATCGTACGTTTCAATTAATCCCTGCTCCAAAGAAACTTTAGGTTCCCATCCGAAACTTTTATTAAACTTTTTATAGTCGATAACACTTCTTCTCTGCTCTCCAGCGCGAGGCGACTCATGTATGGCGGAAACCTTCTTGCCGGATACGCCTAGCAGACATTCGGTCATTGTGTTTACGCTGGTTTCCTTTCCCGTTCCTACATTAAACGTTCCGGTACAGGCTGGGTTCAACGCTATCAAATTCGCCTGCACAACATCCCGGACTGAAATGAAATCGCGGGTTTGCTCCCCATCGCCACAAATAATCGGTTTTTCATCCTTCACAAGTTTTTGGCAGAATATTGCAACCACTCCAGCTTCCCCATGAGGGTTTTGATGTGGGCCATAAACGTTGCTGTAACGAAGTACGGTTGTGCTCATGCCATACTGTTCGTTAAAAAACCTTAGATAGTTCTCCGCGCATAGCTTGGAAATGCCATATGGGCTCAATGGCTGGCACGGATGTTCTTCGCTTGCCGGAAAATTAATCTGCTCTCCATACATGGCTCCTCCGGTCGAAGCAAAAACTAATTTTTCAATATTCGAAGATAGCGCACTTTGGATGAGTTGTAAAGTACCAATAATATTAGAGTTAGCGTCGAAAAGCGGATTAGCAACCGAGTCAGACACAGAAATTTGAGCGGCATGATGATTGATAGCGTTAATTTGTTCGTTTTTCAGAACATCAGCGACCTTGGGGTCCAGAATATCCATTTCATAAAATTTCGCATTCGGATTCAGGAATCGTTTTTCCCCTGATGAAAGATTATCGATAACCGTGACAGAATGTCCCGCCTCAATATAACCATTGACTATATGTGAGCCGATGAATCCTGCTCCACCTGTAACTAAAATGTTCATTTAGGGCCGTCCTTGAGTCGTTCAGTCAGCTCAAATAAAATTTCCAGAGCTTCTCTGGGAGAGAGTTGATTGGGATCGATTTCCTTTATTTTCTGAATCAATGGGTTTTCCGGTTCCGAGAAAAGGGCCAATTGCCCTGCAGAGCTTTTGTTATCAGAGTTTTCTGAATGTGAGATTTTTGGAACGCCCACTTCATCAAACTCGCTTTGTTCCAGGTTGAATAGAACTTCGTGGGCACGATCCAGAACATCTTTAGGCAGTCCAGCCAGCCGCGCTACTTGAATTCCATAACTTTTGTCAGTGCCGCCCGGAACAATTTTGCGAAGGAAGATAATTTCATCATTCCACTCCTTGACCTGGACATTAAAGTTTTTGACTCCGGGAAGAACCCGGGATAAATCCGTCAGTTCATGGTAATGGGTGGCAAAAAGAGTTTTGGGTCCTCCTCCCTGGTCCGCTTTATGAAGGTATTCGACAATTGCCCAGGCAATGCTGATACCATCAAAGGTGCTGGTTCCTCTCCCAATTTCATCCAGGATAATCAGGCTGTCTGGTGTAGCGTTGTTAAGGATGTTGGCGGTTTCGTTCATTTCCACCATGAAAGTGGATTGCCCTTTTAATAAATGATCCTGTGCTCCCACTCGGGAGAAAATGCGGTCAGTGATTCCCAAGCTTGTTTTATCTGCCGGAACAAAACTACCTATTTGCGCCATGAGAACGATTAGGGCAACTTGTCGCAGATAGGTGGATTTTCCTGCCATATTTGGGCCGGTAATGATTATGATCTGTTGCTCTACCGAGTCCAGAAATGTGTCATTGGAAATAAAACGAATTGTGGGATCTATTCTCTCTATAAGAGGGTGCCGACCATTTTCAATAATGAGATTTCGATCCTGGGTGAATTCGGGTTGGCAATAATTATATCGGTGAGCAGTTTCCGCGAAGGAGGATAATGCATCCACTTCACTGATGATCCTTGCCATCATTTGTATTCTGGAACCTGCAAGTGAAACTGTAGAACGAATTTCTTCGAATAGGTTTTGCTCTAAAGCGAATATTTTTTCTTCCGCACCAGTAATTTCTTCTTCATATTCTTTTAGTTTTGGAGAAATATAACGTTCTGCATTGACCAGAGACTGTTTGCGAATGTATTCGGCAGGTACGCGGTCGATATTTTTTTTGGTGACTTCTATATAGTATCCGTAAATTCTATTGAAACCAACTTTTAGCACAGGTATGCCGGTTTTTTCTTTTTCTTCCTGCTCCAGTGCTGCGATCCAGTTTTTGCCTTCCCGAGTTATATTATTGAGGCGATCCAGTTCCTCGTTACAACCTGGTTTAATCAGGTTTCCTTCCTTAAGGCCCAAAGGGGGATCGTCCACAATATTGCGGTCGATCAAATCGTAAATATTTTCAAGGTTATCCCAGTTTTCCAGATAGGTTTGCACAGGGCTGGATTTATAAACTTTAAGAGCGTCCTGTAGGTTTGGGAAAACTTTCAGGGATGACTTCAGCGCTACGAGATCTCTGGCGCTGCAGGCCGAAAGAGTGATTCGCCCCAATAGTCTTTCCAGGTCGAAGATATGCTTCAATAGATCGCGCAGTTCTTTTCGTCTGGTGGGGTTGTCTTTAAAACATTTTACGATGCTCAGTCGTTCCTGAATTTTTTCCGGGTTTATTAGAGGTTTTAAAATCCATTCACGAATACGTCTTGCGCCCATAGGAGTCAGGGAAAGGTCGAGCAGATCCAGTAGTGAGTTCTTTCTGGTTCCTTCGCTGGATTGAACCAGTTCCAAGCTTGTTAGAGTGCATTGGTCCAGGGCCATATAACTGTGGGTAGGAAATGGAGTGAGGGCGGTGATATGTTCCAGAGACGATTTTTGGATCTCTCTCAGATAATGTATCAAAGCCCCGGCGGAAGATATTGCGGCTTTCATGTTTTCGCAGCCGAAGCCCTCTAAAGACTGAGTTTTAAAATGCTCAACCAGATTCCTATACGCTTCACTGAAAGAAAAAGACCAGTCATCCCAGGTGTGGACAAAAACCTCACCCGTCGGCAGCCAGGGTCGAGGTTCATCCTTTAATGTTTCTGGAATAATAATTTCCCGAGGATCCAGTTTCTGCAGTTCATCGCCGAGAACGGAAAGTGCATTGTCTCCTTCAATCTGAGTTACTTTGAAAATTCCAGTTGATAGATCCAGCACCGATAGGCCGATCTCGGATTTCCCAAAATACAGTGAGGCGATAAACTGATCACATTTCGGGTCAAGATTATTGTCATCCAGAGTTGTCCCGGGGGTGATAACTCGAACCACTTCTCTTTTGACCAATCCCTTGGCAAACTTCGGGTCTTCTGTTTGTTCGCAGATGGCGACTTTTTTTCCAGCTTTAAGAAGTTTAGTGATGTATTGGTTTGCTGAATGATGGGGAATGCCGCACATGGGAACCGGGTTGGACTTCTTGTTTCTGGCAGTGAGGGCGATCTGTAAAATGCTTGATGCGGTTTTGGCATCTTCATTGAACATTTCATAGAAATCTCCCATCCTGAAAAACAAAATGGAATCGGAATACTCCTTCTTGATGCCTTGATACTGTTGCATCATGGGAGAGGTGTCTTGAGTGACTTTAATGCTTTTGGCCAAAACGCCCATAGAGTTTTATAGGTTTTTGAAATGAGGAAGAAGCTTGCTATAGGTTGACTTCAGATGCTCAGGATGGACTTTGGTTTCCCCTAAAACGGGCATGAAGTTGGTGTCACCTATCCATCGGGGAACAATGTGGCAATGAATATGCTCATCATAACCTGCTCCCGCAGCTTTCCCAATGTTGTAGCCAACATTAAAACCTTCAGGGTTGATCACAGCCCTCAATATCTCAATACACTTTTTAGTGAGTTGATTCAATTCTGAGTTCTCATCGGAATTCTGTTCGGTCAAACAACCGATATGGCGAAAAGGAGATACCATCAAGTGGGCAGAATTATAAGGAAAAATATTCATGATGATAAAAACGGATTGACCTCGATAAAGGATATAGTTTTTCTCATCTTCATTTTCCTTTGGGAGTGAGCAGAAGATACAATCATCCGATTTATCACTCTTGATATACTCCATTCTCCAGGGGGCCCAGAGTTGCTTCATGGTATTTCCTTAGCAGAAGGCAAATTAGAAATTGCAGGTGTCTGCAAGTTTTTTTCCGGGATAAATTACTTCGAATAATTCCCGGGTTTTTTTCCGCATTCGTTCCTCCTCCTGGGCAGAAATTTCATGGTCATAACCCAGAAGGTGAAGGATGCCGTGAATGAGCAATAACGTTAATTCCTCTTTCAAAGACAGACCGTGGTCTTCAGATTGTTGACGGGCTGTCTCAAGCGAAATGGCAACATCTCCCAAGACAGGTGCCCCTGGAGGCTCCGGTTCGTCATCTGAAATCTGAGGGAACGATAACACATCTGTTGGGCGATCTATACCCCTGAACTGATGGTTCAGATCACGGATGCCCTGATCCCCGATAAATAATATGCTGATTTCATGATCATTGCAATCCAGCGTAGTCAGGATTTTTCCAATTTGCAGCTCTATTTCCCCGATATCTACGTTGATTTTTGGGCATTCATTGGTGATAAGAATTTCCATAAGGGCTTTAAATAGAAATAAATAATATGCGGATATCAGGATGAATAAAAAAAGCTATTCCTGACTCAAGCCGGGTTTAGCATAAGCCTTGATAATTTTTTTCACCAATTCATGGCGGACAACATCCTTGTATGAATAATATACAAAGCGGATGCCTTGAATATTGTCCAGCAGACTTTGAACATGGATGAGCCCCGAATCATCATGATGCGGAAGGTCGATTTGGGTTATGTCACCGGTGACTACCATTTTTGACCGGAAACCTAAACGGGTGAGGAACATTTTCATTTGTTCCCGGGTGGCGTTCTGAGCTTCATCAAGAATGATGAAAGAGTCACTCAATGTTCTTCCGCGCATGTAAGCTAGCGGGACGATTTCTATTGCGCCATCTTCCATGAGGTGCCTGACCTGATTATCTTCCATCATGTCATTCAACGCATCATAGAGGGGCATGAGGTAGGGATTGATTTTGTCGGCAATATCTCCCGGCAAATAACCCAGTTTTTCCCCTGCTTCTACAGCCGGACGCACGAGCACAATTTTTCTGAATTTCTTTTTGAGCAGGCCTTCTACAGCCATTGCCACAGCCAAATAGGTTTTTCCTGTTCCTGCTGGGCCAATGGAAAGGACGATATCGTCTTCTCTGATGGATTGGATGAACTGGTGTTGCGCAGGTCCCTTGGGGGTGATGTATCCCTTTTTCGGAGATACGGCAATACGCTCGGAAAAGATGGCTTTGAGATCGACGTGAGGGTCGTCCGCCACAAGTCGAATGGCAAATTTCACATCTCCATTTTCGACTTTGAGGTTTGCTTCATGGAGTTTTTCCAGTTGCTTGATGAGGCTTTCGACTGTTTCGATTTCTTTAGGATCGCCTTTAATCCGGATGTGGTTTTCGCGGGTAGTAATGCGGACGTTGAATTTTTTTTCAATCAGTTTAAGATTAAGATCCTGACTGCCAAATAGCTCTGGAATAATAGCGTTGTTTTCGAGTACTAATTCTTTGGTGTCAGGTTTCAAGCAGAGGTCTTTCTATCTAAAAGATGAAAAAAATTTTAGTTTTATCGCCGTGTGCCCTGTGGGGGAATCAGGCTTAAAAACTCACTGCGTGTTCGCGCATCTGATTTAAAGGAACCCAGCATGGAACTGGTAGTGGTGTAAGAGTTCTGTTTTGCCACTCCCCGCATGCACATACAAAGGTGGAGGGCTTCAATAACAACCCCCACTCCAATGGGTTGAAGAATCTGGTTCAGGCAATCTGCGATCTGTTTCGTCAGGCGCTCCTGTACTTGCAGGCGGCGGCTGAACGCATCAATAATTCGAGGAACTTTGCTAAGGCCAATTATTTTTCCCTTTGGCAAATAGGCGACATGGCATTTGCCAATGAAGGGAAGCATATGGTGTTCGCACATACTGAACAGGTCAATATCTTTGACGATAACCATTTCATCATATTCTTCCTGGAATAATGCGCCATTGACAAGTTCTTCAATATTGACCCAATAGCCACTGGTTAGAAACTTTAACGATTTCTCCACTCGCTCAGGGGTATTCTGAAGTCCCTCACGGGAAGGATCTTCGCCCACCTCCAGCAAAATTTGTTTAATGAGATCTTTCAAGTTCAACTCCCCGGTAAATGACAAAATTGCGCTCGGACTCAAAAAGTTTGATTTCGTATAAAGTTCCGTTCTCAATTTTTGGTTCAATGATATTCCAGAAATGGATGGCGATATTTTCTGCCGTGGGGATTACATTTTTCAAAAACTCTACGTCCACATTAAGATTCTTATGGTCGACTTTATCAATAATTTCCTCGTTAATAATTTTTTTAAGGACTTTGAGATCCAGTACCATTCCGGTTTCCGGGTTTACTTCACCGTTGACGGTAACCTCCAGTACATAATTGTGCCCATGTCCGTTGGGGTTATTGCATAGACCAAAAGTGGACGCATTTTTCTCATCTGAAAAATCGGGGTTGAACAATCTGTGGCTGGCGCAAAATTCCAACCGGCGGGTGATATAAATCATCAGTGATATAGGAAGATTATTTAAGGTATTTGCGTTTGTTGTCTGTTGAATAAAAGCCAGGTCCGTACAAATGAAAATTCATCTGATTGAACAGCTTGTTCAGTTTTCCGCCACATTTTTCACATTCGCTGAGCGGGTCGTCACTTATTTTTTGCAAGACCTCTGAAACGTCCTTGCACTTTTCGCATTGATACTCATATACAGGCATTTGTTTCTCTGCCTCCTGGCCATTGAACCGATTGTATTTTTGTTATTAAAACTTCTTATATATTATAATCCGGCTTGCACGGAATATTAAAAAAAAATAGGTGATTTCCGGCGGTGTATTCAGGGATTATAGCAAAATATCAGGCACACCGATCAGCTGAAATTATAGGCAAAGCATCCGCTGGAACACCGCACCATATAATGAGGACAGCTTTTGCAGGGCTCGTTGGGTTCTTCCTCAAAAACGTGGCTTAGAAACCGGGTGTGCATTTTGGTGATGGAAAGCTCGTTTATCTGTTTGAAGTCTTTGACATTCCCCAGTTTCTTATTGTGAAAGGGGAAGCAGTTGAAACAATCCCCTTTGGGATCAATATCCATAGGGCTGTCATCGGCACATCCAAAATAGACATCTTTATCTTTCCATTCAGTGATGCTGGGAACCGACTGGCTGCCGTGGTAGAGAAAGCGTTCTACAAGAGGGTACTCATCTTCTTCAATTTCATCTAAAAGACAGGGCGGAAATGAGCAGTCAAAACGAAAGCACATTTGGGGAAACTCTTTTACCATATCCAGTAACATTCGCCCCATTTTGGGATAATCTTTTATGGGCAAAGTTACGTTATTTTCTTCTCCAACAATGGGAAAGGCCGGGCTGACGCGAATTTTGTATTTTTGTCCCGGTGGTAACCCTAAATCCTGATATATTTCATCAATTTCCCAGCACTGGGTCGCTAAATCCTGCTCAATCGAATACAGGTTCAGGCTGAACATGAGGCCGAATCCATTTTTACTGAGAATGGCTTCCGCGACTTCCCGGCAACGAGCATGGTTTTTTTCGGAAATGTTTTCCATCGTTTGCCAGTTGAGAAGTACGGAGAATTGAATCTGGCGTTCGATACTTCCACCACGGCCAACAGTATCCAACATAAGATCAAGGGTTTTGTCTGGCATCAATCCATTGGTGAAAACTCCGAGGTAGGAAAAAGGGTGCATGTTTTCCAGAGTTTGCGACAAAATATCGTTGAAACGGGGATGCAGGGTAGGCTCACCACCCATAAAATTGATGAGGGAGGCACTTTTTACCCTTGGCAGCAAATCATTCTGGAAAAATTCATAATCCATAGATTTATCAAGGGTTTTAACATTTTCCTCCATATATTCATCTGCAAAGCAATAATTGCACTTCAGATTGCAATAGGTATTAAGAATAATGTTCATGAATCAACTCGAACTGCTGCGTAAATCAAATGATGGTTTTGCAGTCTTGTCTGGCGTTGAGGATTGCCCCCGCGAAATATGTTCAAAGTTTTGGGAATATTTTTCTTGAGGGCATCCATTCTATGCGGGGTGGAAGGCAAAGTCAGCCCCCATTCAGGATCATAGATGCCAATCAACAGTTCATTCCTTCCTAAAACTTGTATGACAATAAATTTTTCGATGGAATGCTTTTTTTGTACTTCCAGCGGCATCATCAGCGATTCATTTTCATTCTTGGAGCCTCTGCGCATCACGGCCTTGCCTGACTCAATCGCCTTAAATGAAATTGAGGCGATATAGTCATCGAGTTCTTTATCGATGTATTTTTTGGGAAAAACAACGATGGCAAAATCTTCGTGGTTCTTGTAAAGCTGATAATCATATCCCCAGGCTTGTAGAGGAATTATGAAAAAGAGGGCTATGCCTGTTGCCAACGAAGTGAGATATTTCATGATAGTAAGATGATACCCCATCTGCCCACTCCCGTGGGAGGGAAATAGAAAAGGCTCTTTAATCAGATAAAAAGCCTTACTAGCAGATAAAATTTAGTACTATTGGCTACCTGTGGTTCACCAGCTAAAGCTAGTTGATCTCCGTCTGGCTGAAGAAAAAGGACATCTCAAATGCCGCAGTTTCTGGCGCATCGGAGCCGTGTGAAGTATTTCTTTCAATATCTTGCGCAAAATCTTTTCGAATGGTTCCTGCCTCGGCATCTGCTGGATTGGTGGCTCCCATCAATTTTCTCCAGTCGGCGATGGCATTTTCCTTTTCCAGGATGAGCAAAACAACGGGTCCTGAACTCATGGTTGTGGTCATGCCATCGAAGAAAGGCCGTTCTTTGTGGACATCATAAAAACCCTCAGCTTCAGCTTTGCTGAGCAGAGTGCGTTTCATGGCGACAATTTTAAAGCCATTAGACTCTATGCGCTCGAGGATTTTCCCGATGAGGTTGCGTTCTACGCCGTCAGGTTTGATGATAGCAAAAGTTCTTTCCATTTTAGCTCTTTCTATTAAGGTTTAAATTGAATAAAAAAAAGGTATTTGAGCGGGTAAGCCCAAATACCTTTTAGTAAAATCTATGAATTATCGTAGAACCACTCCAGATTTTTTAATAACAAAACCCTCGTCCAGTTCTTCGATCCATTTCATTTGAATGGCATCGTTTTTGGCTATATCTGAGCAGATATAGACACAAATTTCGCAAGCTTTGCACCGGTCTACGGAGACATAAGCCGACTTGTCTGCTTCACTATAGTTGATACAGTTTGACTCAGGACAGTATTGCGTACAGAGATGGCAATTTTTTGCCGCGCATATCGCTTTGTCCACTTCAGCAATGTAGTACATATTTTCTCCAGTCTTTAACGTTACGCGGTGGCTTTAGCAGGTTTTTCCGCTTCCGACCAGCCTTGATCAATGGCATATTGGATAGATGCATCGAGCACCTTTTGATTGGCTTCCAATAATTTTTGCTTCTTGGCAAACTTCTTCTCAATCGCACTGTCCAAAGCCGCTGTGCCACCGGATACTACAATGCCTTTTCCAACGAATCGATCTTTTACTGATGCGGCTAAAGACTCAGCATCGGGGAGACCAAAGATACCAGAAATAGCACCACACATTCCCATATTGGTAGCGAGATCGGTTTTAGCTAGATCATTCGCCATTTCCGTAGCAGGCAGATAGTAAATGCGCGCTTCTTTTTCTTCCAACTCTCTTTGTTCATCCCGGGTAAAAGGAATCGGTTTCTTACTATTAATAAGGATGATCCCTTTTTGCTTCAAGCCGGTATAAAACGGCATGGTGTAGGATTTTCCAAGTGTGATAACCGATGGATGAAAAATCATGAGAACATTCGGAAAAATGATCTCGCCGATCTCATAAATTGTTGAGTTCGAAATGCGAACATAACTCTCAACCGGTGCGTTACGTTTTTCTGATCCGAAGAAAGGAACCAGAGAACTGAAACCACCGGAAATTACCACCCCGTTACTAACAATATGGGATGCGGTGACCACACCCTGACCACCAATACCAGCCATACGAATGTTATAGCGCTTAACTTCTGACATTTTTAGTTTCTCCTCACTGGGTCAGTCTGATTTTTTCTTTTTCGGTTTCTTCTCTACTTCATCCAGATATGCTTTAGCTGCAGGTGAAATGATTTCTTCGAAGCCATAACGTTCTTTTTCAATTTCGAAGGCATCTTTCATTACATCTGGTGTAGGAATGGAGTACTCGATGTTACAAGAGGTATAAGCCTGAATATAACTATGACCGACTTCCCGCGCTACCATGATGGCGCGACGAACGGTTCGGGCAACCCGTGCAGGGTTGGTTGGAGCCAGACGGGCAATATAATCCACGCCTGCTACCTTGGCCAGACCCAAAGCATCGACTTTTTCGCCGAACTTTCCACGAGGGGCCATTTTAAGAACTTTACCTTGATTGGTCATGCCGCTTTCCTGACCACCGGTATTTCCATAAACTTCATTGTCAAGCATGATGGTGGTGAAATTTTCTTTACGGAACCAGCTATGCATCAAGCCTTGAAAGCCAATGTCGATCAGTCCGCCATCTCCTGCCATAACCACAACGTCTTTTTTCTGGTCGGGAAAGCGAACTTCCAAACCGCGTTTCAGTCCGGAAGCCACTGCGTTGGTGTCGCCATAGTTCCCGTAAATAAAAGGCACGGAAGCTTGAGAAATTGCAAGACGGCCACAGCCTGCGGTTCCTACAACGATGGTGTGTTCGGGGTTGGGCATTCCAATATAAACGAGGCGAATGAACAAGGTCATTGCACATCCTGCACACATGGGATGCTCTTCAATCACTTCCTTAAATTTCCCCATATCAGTAACTTTAATTGTTTGCTTACTTTGATCTCCGCCACGGTTGTTGTAAGGGCCATGTTCTACGAGATCTCTGTACTCAATAGGCAAAACATCTGCAAATGCTGGAGAGGGTCTTAAGGTTTCAAGAGACATAGGATTTTATCCTTTATAAATAGTATTTGAATAATTATATTAACAGGTTTCAAGTGAGGCTTACGCCCTATGAAATTATACCTGTAATTAAAAGTCTAAACAACAAAACCAGTTACTTAACTTCTTTGCGAAATTCTGCCAGCCATTCCAGAACCATTTCGGTCGGCATGGTCATGCCACCAAATACTCGAGGACCATCTTTAATGACTGCATTGCAACGGCCATAGAGCACTGCGCATAATTCCTTGTGAAGCCAACCAGCCTGGTTGAATTCAGGAACCAAAATGCGTTTGGCACCTTTAACCGCATCGAGAATTTGCTCGGTGGGGAAAGGTCGAATGGATTTGACTTTAACCAGCCCGACTGTACGTCCCTGTTCGCCTTCTTGCCGAACTGCTTCGCGAGCCTGCGAAACTGCACAACCGGATGCGATGATGAAATCTTCAGCATCAGGGTTAACCACTTCAATCAAGCCGCCAAGATATTTGTCGAAGTATTTTGCAGAACGTTCTACTGCTGCAAAAACTTCCTGCTGCCAGCTGGAATGCATGTGGTAACTGATGAAGTTACTTTTTTGAATTGGGGCATCCCGCGAGATACGTGCCGGCGGATTTTCATTGTCCATTGCAGGGACTGCAGAGCGCCAGCCATCTCGAGGCGGTAATTTGTACTCTTCCGGTGTAACTTCTACGGGGCCGCGTGCATGCGTACAGAAAAACCCATCCACAGAAACAACTGCGGGCAAGGTGACATCAACTTGCTCCGAAGCCATGATTGCAGCAAGCGGATAATCATAAAAATCCTGCTGGTTTTCAGCGTGTAAAAGAAGAATACCTGTATTCAACATGAATGACATTTCAATATTATCCGGTTGAATAGCCAGAGGCGTGTTGATGACTCGACACATGTTCAGCATGATGATTGGGGTTCTTGCACCCGGCCAGGAACTGATCGCTTCCATACCACGCATCAAGCCAGGGCCTGAGGTAGCTGTCAAAGAACGTACACCCGCACGTGAAGCTCCAGAGATTGCAGAGAAGGTTCCGATTTCTTCTTCGGCTCGATAATATTCCTTGATATAGCCTTCATCGTAGAGGTAACCAGCTTGCTGCATGGATTCACTTTGTGGAGTGATTGGATAGGCAATTGCAATATCTATGTTTGCGCGTCTCATGGACTCTCTTGCGGCTTCACTTCCCGTAATAAATAGCTTCTCACGGGGAAGCTCATGAAACATTTTCATAGGATCTACAACCGTTTGCTTTTCTCCCCCTGGTACCCAATCTGCAGGTTTTCCTTCATCGGTAGCGGTTCTGCAAACTGAGCTGCCTTTTACATTTGCCATGGTCTAACTCCTTATTTTTTCAAATATCAGTGCTCAGAATTCATAATAAATTCTGGTGAAAACTATAATGAATTGCAATTTTTTGGGTTAGCTTCTCAGGGTAAAGCACCCTCAACAAAAAAAGCCGACCAACTTTCTTAAAAAGAGTCACATATTAGAAACAAACCGCCTTCCTGTCAAGGCTTAAGCCCAATTTTTACTTACTTTTCTCCTCTTTTTGGGATTCAGGATTGCTGGGATTCATTTGGTAGCATTTTTTCCAAAGAATCCAGCTCCTCAAAGTACTGAAAGGCTTTTTGAATAAACTCATTCAGGGACTTATCTGAATAAAACTTCAAGGTTTTGTCGGCCAATTCGGTGGTATGGGAAATCTCAAATTCTGCAGTTTTTGGATCCTTGAACTTGATGACCTCCACTTCCCAGTGGATCATGGAAATCTCTTCCTGAGGGCCTGATAAAGCGGACAACCCATAGTCCTTGACGCGGTATAAAAATTGGACTCCACCATTACCACTGGGGTTGGAGCGGGTTAAAAATAAATTATCTTGAATAAGCATGTCTGATCTCTTATATTTTGCAGGTTTTATGTCTCAGTTTCTATGAATTGAGTCGGATACAGTTACTAATATACCTCAATCCAATGGGCTAATCCATATTCCTGTTGTGAAAACCTGTATTTTTGGCTCTTTAATAAATCTATTATATTGGACTTGCCATCGTACTAATTATGAAACCCATTGAAATGAATAACCCAGCCGAGATAGAAGCTTTTTTAAGTAAAATAGAGTTGAAAGGCAAAGGATTCACGACGGACTGCCTCCTCATGGAGGTTTTTGATGCGGGTCTGGATTATCCCGATTATTTAAAGGCCGAGGGAGAAGACCCCAATGCCAGTTACGAGGGCAAATCCCCGGCTTGGGCCAAATACCATATGCGCCAGGGAAAACGGGTTTTTATGGTTTACGGAGAACCCGGCAAAGACCGACGCACACATTTTTCCGAAACTCCTTGATCTTGAAAAGCATCTTACTTCCTAAAATTGTAAACCTTCTCCAAACAAAGAATTCCAACTTATGAACTTTGATAAAGAAACACAAGTCCGCATATTAAGAGTTGCCTCTGATCGGCAGCAGGGTAGGGAGATAGAAGAACTCGATGACCGGATATCCCATGTCATGGACCTGCACCCTGAGTTTGAAGAAATTTGGACTATGGGGGAGATGGCGGCCTATCCTCAGGAGATCAATGGTCAGATTGTCAGCCCTTTCGTGCATACGGTTCTGCATACTATCGTTGATAGCCAGATCAGAACCGAGCAACCTGAGTTTGTTGTTGAGACATTCAATAGATTGCGCAAACAGGGAATGGAAGAGCACGAAGTTCTTCATGCCATCATCGCAGCTTTTGCGGACTTGCATTTCGCAAGTTTCCGGCAGGGAAAGCCGTTCGATCAATTAGATTATGAAAGTAGATTGGGTTATCTTTCTTACGAAGATCGGCCTGATGAGGGGTCTAAATAGTAATAAGCTTGCGCAGGGTTACGCAAAGGTTTGTTATAAGGTCGAGAAAAAAGTTTGCTTGCTCAGTAAGGCTGTTGCAAGCTCCCTCCCACGGGAGTGGGCTAAAGGGCTTTTTGGATCGTTTTGCCGAGGTCGGCAGGGCTTTTAACAACTTTAATTCCGCACCGCTTCATGATCTTCATTTTTTCTTCAGCGGTTCCTTGACCTCCTGAGATAATGGCTCCGGCATGTCCCATGCGTCGGCCTGGAGGTGCGGTTTGACCAGCGATGAACCCAACTACAGGCTTGGTCACATTTTTCTTGATGTAGTAGGCCGCTTCATCTTCTGCGGTTCCACCAATTTCACCGATCATGCAAATAGCTTTTGTGCCTCGGTCTTTTTGAAACAATTTCAAGACATCAATGAATCGAGTACCGATGATGGGGTCGCCACCAATTCCCACACAAGTGGATTGACCAATCCCTAGTGCCGTCAACTGCCCCACGGCTTCGTAGGTCAGGGTGCCACTTCTGGAAATGATTCCGACGTTGCCTTTTTTATGGATATGAGCGGGCATGATGCCGATCTTGGCTTTGCCTGGAGAAATGACACCGGGGCAATTGGGCCCGACCAGCCGGCTTTCTGTGCCTTGAAGATATTTATAGACATTTACCATATCGCTGACAGGAATTCCCTCGGTGATGCAGATGATCAGTTCAATGCCTGCATCCGCAGCTTCTAAAATCGCATCCGCGGCAAATGGAGGAGGAACAAATATCATGGTTGCGTTGGCCTTGGTCTTAACGACGGCGTCCCGTACCGTATTGAAGACCGGCACTTTTCCTAATACTACTTGTCCGCCTTTACCGGGGGTCACGCCACCCACTACACGGGTTCCATAATTCATCGACTGTTCTGTATGGAACATGCCCTCCCGACCAGTAATGCCTTGCGTTATCAGTCTTGTGTTTTCATCAACGAGAATGCTCATTTTATTGCTTTGACCACTTTTTGGGCTCCGTCCTTCATTCCATTTCCTATGGCGAAGTTCAGGCCGGAGTCTTTAAGAATTTGATGTCCTTCTTCCATATTGGTGCCTTCCATCCGCACCACAACTGGAATTTTTATTTTAAGTTTTTTGGTTGCGGCAACCACGCCTCGGGCCAGTATGTCACAGCGAAGAATGCCCCCGAATATATTAATGAATATTCCTTTCACAGATGGATCAGAAAGGATGATGCGGAAACCGTTTTCGATCATCTCTTCATCAGCTCCACCGCCGACATCGAGAAAGTTAGCCGGTTCTCCGCCAGACAATTTGATGATATCCATCGTTCCCATTGCCAAGCCCGCTCCATTAACCATACAGCCAATATTGCCATCCAGTTTGATGTAGTTCAGATTAAATTTGCTGGCATCTACTTCTAACGGGTCTTCTTCATCCAGATCTCGAAATCCCTGAGTTTCTTTATGGCGGTGCAACGCGTTGTCATCGATATCGACTTTTGCGTCCAGGGCTAGAACCCGGTCGTCCGAGGTGATAACAAGAGGATTGATCTCCAGCATGGAGCAGTCTTCTTTTACAAACGCGTCGTAGAGATTGATGATGAAAGGGATGATGGCTTTTAAAGCGGCCCCTTTTATGTTCAAGGCAAAAGCAATCTTCCTTGCCAGATAAGGCTGAACGCCAATTACCGGGTCTACCGTTTCTTTAATGATTTTTTCAGGGGTGTCTGCGGCGACTTCCTCAATTTCCATTCCCCCTGCTTCACTGGCCATGATAAGGACTCGACTGGTTTCCCGATCAACCAGAATACCCATATAGAGCTCTTTGGCTATGGACATGCCTTCTTCTATCAATACCTTCTTTACCAGCCGGCCTTCTGGGCCTGTTTGGGGGGTAACAAGGGTCATGCCAATAATATTGCCGGTATGTTTTTCGGCTTCCTGCGGACTTTTGGCTAATTTAACTCCGCCACCCTTACCTCGTCCTCCCGCATGGATCTGGGCTTTGACCACGACAACATCGGTGCCAATCTTCTTGGCGGCTTGCGCGGCTTCTGATTTTTTCGAAACGAGAATTCCGTTGGGAACCGCTACGTTATATTTTCTTAAAATTTCTTTGGCTTGGTATTCGTGAATCTTCATAGATTTCTTTGTAAATATTTAAAAGGAGTGCGCATTTTTAGCATAGGAAAAGGGAGCTTGTCAAAACAAATTCCCGACCTATTTTTTCCTTCATATAGAGTGACTGCATCTGAAAGAGTAGAGGCGCTTTCTATGGTGACTTGTGGTTAGGGATTAAATCGAGTTGAGGTAGGTTGCAAGATTGACCTTGCTGTTTTTAATGCCAAGTTTTTTTCTGATATTCCTCCGGTGCGTTTCCACGGTTTTAATGGAAACATTAAAACTGTTGGAGATGTCTTTGCTGGAAAAACCTGAGCGTATCATTTTGCTGACTTCGATTTCCTTGTTGGACAATGCGCCCAGTTCTTTAGATATTTTTAGTCCAAACTGTGATGCAATTTGGCTTACATTTAATTCCAGCAAGTCTAAAGTTTTACTATTAACCCTCTTTGTGCTGTTACGAATCCGTTTTACCAGGGGCAATAAAAGTTTTTCTGCATTGATAGTGACCGACTCATATATTCTGATTTTTTCAATTTCGATTTGTCCCAGTAGTTCATTAAGAGCGGCATTTTTTTTATTGAGTTTCTTTAATTGCCGTTTTATTTCTTCCTTGTTGGTGTTTAATTCCCCCTGCATTCGATTTCTTTCAGAGCAATCGATCAGGGCTACTTTGCAATACCGTTCAGACTTTAAAGCTGCTGGATCCATCATGATTTTTAAATCAATAAACTGGATTTCGTGAGATTGGTTGTGGACCTTTATGTTGTGAAGGGACTTATCCGTACCAGGAACCTTGAAGGCTTGCATGACTGTCGCTTGATCACTGGGTGCAATGAAGCACAGAACGTCTTCTCCAATAAGAGTGCCTTTAGGCGGGTTAAGTAGTTTTAAGGCCATTATGTTCTCTTCAAGAACTTCTCTTTTGGAGCCCAGAGTCAGGTATCCAACCGGGGCAGAAAGATATAAATCCTCAAAATTATCTTTTACTTCTTCGAGGGTGGTTTGAGTTCTTTTGAGCTCATCGTTCTGCATCTCCAATTCGACTTGATGGATCTGAAGCTCATGAACCATTTCCCGGAAATCCATCTCAGAAAAATCACTAACGTTCCCCGTATTAGCCTTAAGGTTTTTCTCGGCTAGTTTGCGTTTGGCTTTTAATTGTTCCGTTTTATCCATAGCATTTCTCTAAAGTGAAACTTTATTTGTAATACGAATTTGCTTAAGTTAAGTAAGAAAAATCAATGCATTTAGTCCGCATAAAATTCGCTATCCCAAATTTGAGCGCCCCTTACTTATATACCTATTATATACCTATTAATAAGTCATTGCGAATTTTTACTTTTTCTTTATATTAATGAAGAATAAAATAAATATTTTAAAAAAACTAGTATGTTTTACCCTGTAAATTCAAAGTTACAGTGTATCTAATTGGCTCCCGGTAGGTAGCTCTCTCTATTTGATATACCGGCCTCTCTTTCCGATATTTTCTTTTGGTGGAATTGGTAACTATAGCAATAGCTACTATTTTAATGCCATGCAGATTTGCCATATATGTTTAGCGGATAGGCGTGATTCGTTACAATCTAGTCACAAAAGCAATTTAAGAGGAATAAATAGAGAGAAAAAAGTCCCACATAAGGTATATATCCCTCAAAGGATGTAATTGAGTGTTAATTATTTTGAGGAGGCTGGAAAGTGAATTTGAATATTGCCAGTATAAGAATGGCAGCAACGAATAGGGTTTCTATGCCAGAAAATATCCATACCGATAAAAATTTGTCCGAAGGTTCTTCCTGCATTTCCGTTTCTCTTTTCGACATGCTTTCCTCGCTATCCACCGCCTTGGATTTGATTGATTTTGAGCTCATTGATCACCACAACCGGGTTTGTTATATCGCCACCCGACTGGCTACCCATCTTAAGTTTAGCGAAGAAGGGATCAATGAAATCTATATGGCGGCGATCATGCACGATATAGGGGCAATCGTGTTCTCGGATCGTATGAAACTGAATAACTTCGAAGTTAAAAGTGCCCATCTACATGGAGAGTTGGGGGCCTTACTCTTGTCGAGGTTTGAGCCATTCCGTAAGTTTGCCCCGCTGGTACGTTTTCATCATGTCCCCTGGAATTATGGAAAGGGTACAAATAATTTCGGTGAAAAGGTACCTTATGGAAGTCATATTCTGCATTTGGCCGATCGCATAGCTGTGTTGGTGGATAGAAGAAAGCCGGTATTATCCCAGGCCTTGATGGTTAAGGATAAAATCAAGGAAGCATCCGGCTGGATGTTTGTGCCTGAATTTATAGATGCGTTTCTAGAACTTTCCTTGCAGGATGCTTTCTGGCTAGATTTGATCAGTCCTTCCATGGATCGCGTTCTTCAAAATATTTCTTGCTTTCCCCAAACTTCACTAAGCTTGGAAACTCTTACCGGGTTGTCTAACTTTTTTGCGTTGATCATTGACACTCGCAGCCGGTTTACTGCAACGCACTCTAGCGGAGTGGCGGCGTCAGCCACGAAATTGGCGGAAGTGGTGGGAATGAGTGCAACCGATTGCTCTAAAATCAAGATTGCAGGATATTTGCATGACCTGGGGAAACTTGCTGTTCCAAATGAAATTCTTCTCAAACCCGGTAAGCTTACCCTTGAGGAATGGCAGGTTGTAAAAGCTCACCCCTATCATACCTACAGAATTTTAGAGCGTGTTAAAGGCCTGGAAGATATTACGTTCTGGGCTTCCAATCACCATGAGGAGCTTACGGGAGGAGGTTATCCTTTTTCCGTGTCGGCAAATAAGCTCTCCCTGGGAGCCAGAACCATGGCGGTAGCAGATGTTTTCACCGCATTGGCGGAAGACCGTCCCTACCGGGCAGGTATGAAAATGGAAGAAACCAGAAAGGTGTTTCTGGAAATGGTGCAAAAAGGAAAACTCGATATGCGAGTGGTTGAAGCGCTCTTCGATAACTACGAGGACATTAACCAAAGCAGAAGGGACGCCCAGGAAAAAGAACTGGAGACCTTGTCCGCTTTCAGAAGTTATGTCGGAGAAAAAGCTGGGTCATCTCCTAATTAAACTTTACGAGAGGGATGCGGTTATCGTCAGGAAATATATACAGATTGTTGGGTAAAAATTTAGAATTGGAACTGGGTTGAACGCGGAAGATTCATGCAGGTTGTAGAAGAAAATTAAATAAATTCACCTTAGATGAGGAACCGTGGTCATGGAAAAACAATATAAAAATACGACAGGTGTTCCGGCAGTGGTGGGGCAGTTTGAGCTGGATCATAACGAAGGTTTTATCTCCAAAGCTTTAAACATATTTTTGACGAATGGACAAGCCAATGCCTCTCTCATTGATCAAAAGGTTGGGTTGCGAGCCTGTTTGGATAATTTACAGTTGAATGTTTTTGTTGCCGACCAGAACTTCAACCTGATCTATATGAATATTCGTGCCGTCGAGACGATGAATTCCATTGAATCGGAAATACAAAAAGCATTTGGGTTGCGGGTTGAGGAGCTGCTTGGAGGATCGATTCACCGATTTCATAAAGATCCACGGGCTGTCGAATCCGTTCTGAGGAATCCTGCCTCCTTACCGCATCAGGCGGAGCTGAAGTTTGGCAGTGTGGTTTTAAGGTCCACTATCAATGGAATTTGGGATGCAATGGGCCAGCCTCAGGGATATGTCGTGAATTGGGAAGAGGCGAGCGAGATGATAAAGCTTGAAGCAGAGCAGGCGAGGATGTTTTCCATGATGGAAAATGCTCCCTTCAATATTTTGTTCGCCGATAGTGATTTGGTTTTGCAATATGCCAACCCGGCTTCCATAAAGACCCTCAAAACTTTGGAACAATACCTGCCTGTGACGGTGGATAAAATGGTGGGTCAAAATATCGATATATTTCATAAGAACCCTCAGCACCAGAGGAAACTTTTGGGCGATCCGCGTAACCTGCCGCACAAAGCCCAGATTCAACTGGGGCCTGAAACTCTTGAGCTGGATGTCAGCGCTATTTATGACCAGAAGAAAAACTATACAGGAGCAATGGTTAATTGGTCGGTTATTACGGAAAAACTAAAACTAAAAAAAGAAACCGAGGAATTGATCCGACTCGAAAAAGAGCGCACGGAGGACCTGGATTATAAGGTAGGCCAGGTTCTTGAAGTGGTTAATGCCGCAGCTCAGGGTGATATATCCCGACAGTTGAATGTTATGGGGAGTGACCCTGTCGGGCAGGTTGGGCAGGCATTGGCTGATTTTATCGCAAACATGAGAGTGAATATTGGTTCATTTGGAAAATCGGGGGAGGAGCTTAACCTTTCATCCAGTGAACTTATTTCTGTTAGTCAGCAGTTGAGCGCAAATGCCGAAGAAACCTCTGCTCAGGCCGGTGTAGTTTCTGCGGCTTCTGAAGAAGTCAGTACCAATGTTCAGGTCGTGGCTACGGGAACCGAAGAAATGACCGCAAGCATAAAAGAAATATCTCAGAGCGCTAGCCAGGCCGCCCAAATTGCTGACTCTGCTGTAAAGACCGTAGCGCACACCAATAAAACTATTACCACTCTAGGTGAAAGCAGTGCGGATATTGGGCAGGTGGTTAAAGTGATTACTGAAATAGCGGGCCAAACCAATTTGCTGGCTCTTAACGCAACCATAGAAGCCGCCCGTGCCGGGGAGGCGGGTAAAGGCTTTGCGGTGGTCGCCAACGAAGTTAAAGAGTTGGCCAACCAAACGGCTAAGGCCACCGAAGATATTAGCCAGAAAATTCAAGTTATTCAATCTGACACTAAAAACGCTGTAGACGCAATGGATGAAATAACCAGAGTTATAAATGAGGTCAATGATATTTCGGGAACGATTGCCAGCGCCGTAGAGGAGCAGAGTGCTACCACGAATGAAATGAGCCGAAACGTGACCGAAGCCGCGAAAGGGGTGCAAGAAATCGCCCAGAATATTACGGGTGTGGCTCAGGCGGCTTCCGACACCAGCCAGGGGGCCATCGTTACAGAGCAAACGGCTCAGAAATTAACCCGAAATGCAGAAACCATAACAAACCTGGTTGCGAAGTTTAAATACAAAGATCCCAATATGAGTCTCATGGTCTGGAACGATTCATTCGCTACCCAAGTGGGCGATGTCGATACCCATCACAAAAGGTTGATTGAGCTTATTAACGAAATTTACAGAGGTATAATGCTGGAACAAGGTAAAGAAGTTGTCGACAGTAAACTGAATGAGTTAGTGAACTTTACTGTGATGCATTTTGGTTATGAGGAGAAGCTGTTTGATAAGTATGGCTATGAAGACTCTATATCTCATAAAGAAAAGCATAAGACTCTTCTTGGGCAAGTGGGGGATTTTGTCGGTCGCTATAAGGGAGGGGAGGATGTCAGCCATGAATTGCTAACTTTTCTGAAAAACTGGTTGATGAATCACATTCTCGGAGTCGATCAGAAATACGCGCCTTTTTTAAGAAGCAAGATGGGGGATTAAGATTGACCAGCTTGTGAAGCTCTTAACATTTTGAGGCAATATTTTTGGGAGGCTGTTGGTTCCCCTGTCCCGTATTGGTGGATGCATGATACAACTGCTCCCAGGCTTCAGCTAGCGGACTTAATATTTTGACGACGTCCTCCAGGGATTTTCGATCAGACTTGATATTCGCCAGGGTTAATTGGCTGAGCATGTATTGGTATAAAGATTCCAGGCGCAGCGCCACTTCGCCCCCTTTTTTTAAATCCAGAGCCAAAGAAAGTTCGTTGATGATATCGTGGGTTTTGTTGATATATTTTCCCTGCCCGGCGATATCGCCACTCTCGATGCTTTGGATAGCCATGGTGGAAAATTTAATGGCCCCTTCATACATCATGAGAATGAGGCGACCCTGACTGGAGGTCGAGATTTCGTTTTTGCGATACTGATTATGATATCTTGATGGAACCATTCTATTTTACTTTCCTGACTATTGGTTAACCGCCGCTAAATAAAGCTTTAATGCCGTCAATGGAGCTGTTAAAAGCGTCTTTTTGAGAATTTAACCTTCCCAGCGTAACTTCGAGATTAGTAAACTTTTCTCTCAGGTTTTCGTCAAAAAACACGAGCCGTTCTTCTAAATCTATAATGGTATCGTCGAAGTCCTGAATGGTTTCTGTCGCGGTATCGATTTCTGACTCCAAAGGCCCTTCCAGGGATGAGTCGGTCAGGTTGGCGAGAATGCGATTGGTGATTTCGGCGACTCCAGCGGTTATGGTGATTTTTCCGTAGCTCCCATCAGAAAGATCAGAAATTCTAAAATTCAATCCCTCAGAATCTGTTCCAGCGGCTCCTGCAAAAAAGTTCCCTGCTCCTGTCGCATCTACAAAGGTGCTGGACCCAGATGTGGCCAATTGTGGGACTCCGTTGGAAACCTGAATATCGTAGCCGCCTGGATTTGTTGCGCTGGTGAACCCGATAAAAGTGACAGCAGAACTAGTGGTACTGCCGTTACTGGAGAATAGATCGCTGACATTGCCAACACCCTGGGCCAGGGCATCGCTCAAGTCTCCATCATCAATGGAAATGGTTCCATCGCTGTTTGTGCGAATTCCGATTTGTGAAAGATAATTAAAGTCTCCAGATACTCCCACTACTCGATTGGAGATTGATTCGCGCAATGTCTGTTGCAGATTCTGGACTGTGAAGTTGGCAAACAAGACACTTGTTTCTCCAGTGTCTGTATTCAGAGACAATAAATCATTAAGATGTATCATCAATTCGTTGAAACCATCTACATAGTTCTGGATATTATCTTTAATCGTTTCGGTGTCAGAACTTAAAGTAACTGTCCCGGAACCGGCAGACTCCAATGTTAAAATTGTTCCGTCTATAACATCAGATATCACGTTACCGGATTTTGTGATGGCTACACCATCCAGTACAAAGTTTGCGTTTTGAGCGGTTTGGGTTTCGGTGAAGTTGACGAGATTTATTGATCCTGCGCCAAAGAGAAACCCGCTGATGCCAATGGTTACATCATTATCAACCCCCGATTTGGTGCCTGAAATCGCCAGGCGCACGGGATTAGTACTGCTACCATCGTTAATGAAACTGGCTTTTACATTTAGCCCGGAGTTATTGATAGCCAGGCGCAAGCCATCCAGCGTGTTGTTGGTGCTGTCGATGGTAATGGTGACGGAGGATGCACCGACACCTAAATTTAAGGTTCCCTGATCAAGAGAACTGGCGGTCGAGGCAAAGCCTTCTGAAACTAGTTTTGATTCTCGTGCCAGATTGTTGACCGTTAAAGAAAACGTCCCTGATGAGGCTTGGCTACTCGTGCTTAAACTTACTACCGAGTTTGAATCGAGAGAGTTATTGTTGGAAAAAAGCCCTTGGGTAGACAAAAACTCCGAATCTGTATTCAGGGTGTTGACAATACCTTTGAAAGTTTGTAGCCGGCCTTTCAGGTCCTGAAAGCTCAGTAGCTTAGATTCCTCGATAGACCGTTTGGCCTCGACAATATTAATGGGGGCACGCTGGAGGGCCACCAGATTGTCTATGATACCTCCGGTATCGAGGTTGGAGTTGATTCCAAAAATTGCGGTTTGAGCCACTTATGAGGACCTTTCCTAGGCAGTTAATTTGCAGCAAATGCACGAATGCTATCTAAAGATTTATCGGTCCATAAAAAAGCAAACTTTAATGATTTTAAAGTGTTAAATATTTTGACTCAGCGGGTCGGGTGGATTTGAAAAGAGACTGATAAAATGGGACTTAACCTCTTTAAATCTATGGATTTATAAAAAAACGTTGATTTAGAAAGCGAGAATGCTAAATTAAAGTCAATTTTCCTTAAAAATTATCAAAATTATGTCGGAACAATTAGGACTTTTCGGAGAAACTGAGGATCAGGAAGGCCCAAAACCTGTGGATTTGTCCTCAGGCCCCCGTGTCCAGTATTTTGACCTGGAAACGCAGAAAAGTGCTGAGGATGTCGGCGGTTGGGGGAATATCCATAAAATGGGGCTAGCTGTTGGAGTGGTTTGGGACAGCTTGGATCAGGAATTCTTCACTTACGAGGAAAAAGATGCCCGCCAATTAGTGGATAAGCTTCGGACTGCCGATCTGGCAGTGGGATTCAACATCATAGGTTTTGACTACACGGTTCTTCAACCCTATTCCGATTTTGACCTGCAAGAAATCAAAACTTTCGATATGCTGACAGATGTTAAAAAGCTGTTGGGTTTTCGTCTAAGCCTCAACCATTTGGCACAACATACGCTTAATGCAAAGAAATCGGCAGATGGGTTGGTCTCTCTTCAGTGGTATAAAGAAGGGAAGATCAACAAAATTATCCAGTATTGCAAGCAGGATGTAGAAATTACCCGGGATTTATTTCTGTTTGGCGAGAAAAATGGCTATGTGAATTACCAGAGTAGGTCGGGGAACCCCCTCCAGCTCGATGTCGATTGGAAAACCACAAAGTTGATCTGATTAATTCCAATATCAATAATCAGGTTTTTATTGTGTTGAGCAATTTTTCGATTATATCCGTGACCTTAATGTTTTCTGCCTCTGCTTTGAAGTTAAGGATGATGCGGTGCTCTAGAACCTGACGACACACAGATCGGACATCTTCGATAGTAGCGGCAAATCTGTTATCCATCAGTGCCTTGGCTTTTGCACCCAGAATCAGATATTGCGAGGCACGTGGTCCAGCCCCCCAGTCAATCCATTCTCGAACGAAATCCGGCGCGCTTCCATTTTGATTCGGTCGGGTACTTTGAACAAGTTCTACTGCATATTTGGCAACATGATCTGATACCGGAACCTGTGGCACCAGTGCCTGGAAATCCATGACCTGTTTAGCATTGAGCACTGGATTTAATTCCGGCAATTGTCCGGAGGTCGTGGATAAGGCAATATTAATTTCATTTTCCATACTGGGGTAGGAAACATTGATGATAAACATAAATCGATCTAATTGTGCTTCAGGCAGGGGGTAGGTCCCTTCGTGCTCAATGGGGTTCTGCGTGGCGAACACTAAAAAAGGTTGATCGAGAGTATAGGTATTTCCTCCAACCGTCACCTTTTTTTCCTGCATAGCCTGGAGCAAGGCTGCCTGGGTTTTGGGTGGCGTTCGGTTGACTTCATCCGCCAGTATAATATTGGAAAAGACCGGTCCCTTGATAAACTGGAAAACCCTTTTTCCGGTAGCGGGATCTTCGTGTAAAATTTCGGTGCCAGTAATATCCGATGGCATCAGGTCAGGAGTGAATTGGATACGGCTGAACTCAAGACTGAGAGCCTGGGAAAGAGTGTTGACGAGAAGGGTTTTTGCCAAACCCGGAACACCGACAAACAGGCAGTGGCCCTTGCAGAATAGGGCGATTAAAAGATCCTCTATTACCTCATCCTGCCCCACAATGGTTTTATGGATTTCCTGAACAACTTCGTTCTTGGCTTTTAAAAGTTCCTGCACCAGTTCCAAATCTTTCATCAAAAATCTCCTGGATCAATCTATATAGTTGAACTGTCGGGTTTGTAATTCTTTTTCCTTGACCAAACCTAATCTATCGTAAGCATGGATCAGTCGCATGTGTACGAAAGGATTGAAGGGATTTATGCGCACTGCTTTTTCAAAATAAACCCGAGCTGTTTGATATTCCTGATTGGAAAAATATAGTTCTCCCAAATTTGTGAGCGTTGTGTGGAAATTCGGGAAAAATGCCAAGCTTTCTTTTAATAGAGTCTCCGCTTCCTGGTATTTATGCGTCTGCATATAGGTCCCTGCTAGCTTATTATATAAAACAGGGGAATGGGTGGATGATTCATCCAGCGCTTTTTTATACTCAATGGTGGCGGCTTTAAAATGGTCTCTGGATTTAAGAATGTCACCCAGGAATGTAAGATTTCTAGCTGTCCGGGTTTTCAGCTGTTTATATTCTTTATTTTCCGGTTCCAGACCTTTCCTGTTTTTAAACTCAGTGGTTAAGACTTCGATTCCAGGTATATTTTTAAGGTCAAGCTTTTTGGCCCAGTTTTCCCAGCCTGTTTGAAATTTTTCTAAATTCTGATCCACATGCTTAATGAAGGTTTTCTCAAACTCCGCATTGGTAGCGAGGTCTTCAAGAATATTAGAGAAAATGTTGTGTCCCTTAATCGACACAAGATACTCCATCATAGAAGACACTTCAGCATAAGCCAGTTGAACATCCTCGGCATTTTTTAGTTTTGCGAGAGAGGGCATCATGTCTTCGAGTGGTACTCGGTAGTCATTTTTTAAAGCGTTGGAAAGTACCGTTTCCATGATGGGAGACAGGTATTGATTATCACCACGCCACTGGGTCTCCAGATATTTCGCAATGCCTTCATGCATCCAAAGTGGAAGGTGGTTGCGGCTTTTTTTTGTTAAAAGGTAATGTACGTATTCATGGCTCAAGGTATCCAGCCAGTTGAATCCCCGCACCAGGGAGCCGGGAGATATCATCATAATGCGGTTGTATTTGCAAAGGGCTACCGTTCCTGATGTGAGAATATCTTTGAGCGTCAAGGGTGAAATTTTTGAGAACGGTTTTCGGTCTGAATAAAACTCCACCAGTACCTTTTCTTCAGGATAATAATTTAAAATTTTTCCCAGGACCTGATATGAGGTCTCCAGTGCAATTTCTGCGTGATGAATCAGGACTTCGTCGGGTCCTTCCTCAAAGCGAAAGATAAAATGTTCCGTTTCTTTTGAGATGAAATTTTTTGCGGCCCTGCGTGTGGCATCGACATGACTTTTGAATTCCTGAACTTGTTTCAAATTGTCTCCGACCAGACGAAGAATCTTCCAGGAGCGTTCATAATTCCCTTTCATGAATTCAATGCGGGCTTGGAGGAAATGGGCGTCTCCAGAATCGGGAAATTCTTTTAAAAGCCGCTCTGAAAGCTTTTCTGCTCCGGTAATATCCCAGTCCTGCACGAGTTGATATACACGATAAATTTCATCGGGAGCCGTGAGAGAAGCGAAACTTTTTTCTGCTCCGAAAAAGAGCAGGGCGAGTAGCAATAAAAATTTCAGACTGTATTTGAATTCCAGCCTTTTCCAATTTTCAGAGGTTTTATGCGAATTTTTATTCACTGTACCAATTCCTTGTAATATTCATTCACCAGACGCTCATAACTTTTTGGCGTTTGCTTTTTCATTGCATCCAGAATTTCTTCACGGAAAGCCCGGGGAACTTTGTATTGATCCTCGGAGGGAAGAAGTACTTGCTCTTTTTGCATTCGAGGGGCGCCTCCACGTCTGGGATCCCTGCGGCGCCCTGTTCCAAGTTGGAGCGGCGTTTCTTTGGTGCCATGTTTAGACATTTGAGAACCAGAATTTTTGATTTCGTTTAAAAGATTCTTGGTTTGCTGAAGAGACTTCAAAGCCTTATTTTCTGAATCAATACCTCTTTGGACTTGTTGCGATTTCAAACGGTTTCCGGCGTTTTTCAGGTTCCTCTTTGCATCACCCATGTTTTGTGAAAGTGCGGGGGGAAGAAGAGGGTTTTCCTGATTCATCTTGTTGAATAAGTCCTTCATCTCATCGGCTTGCCGACTCATTGCATCTTCCTGCTTGGCAAGTTTGTTCAGTTTGTTTTTTTCCTTGTCAGTAAGAAGTGACTTGCTGTTCGTCTCAATAGAACGTTTCAGAGAACCTAGCTTTTTCGAAATTTCTGCGTTCAGTCTAGTGACTTCTTTAAGGTCGCCGTTTACCCGGTCTCCAATATCTTCCCTTTGGTTCCGGGTGGACCGCATATTTCCCTGCCACTTGAATATTTCAGGGTAAGTACTTTTGAAGAGAAGGTTGAACTCATTTAAATCGTTCAGTTCAGTTAACTCGTTTAGGGTTTTATATTTTTTCTTAATCTGGGGGAGGCTTTCCTTGAACTCTTGAAAACTTCGGGTTCGAAGGTTGTCCATTTCAATAACGGTTTTGGATAATTGTCTGCGAGCTTCATTCAACTTTTTGAAATTATTTCCCAAATCTTCATTTAAACTGGAATCGATGGTTTTTTGACTCAGAGATTTTATTTTTTGCCGGGTTTTCGCTTCCTCTTGCATCAGTTCACGCGTTTTAATCATGGCTCTGTGATCATCCAGGTAACTTGAATTTTCTTCCAGAAGACTTTGGATGGCCTGCACATCTTTTTTCAATTCATCAAAGAAATTCTTTATTAATGAATCAAATTGCTTGGCTTGGTTTTGTCGTAGTTTCTGGTTTATTTTCGAAGTTTCCTGAAGGACCTCTTTTTGTTTTTTCTCCAGAACTTCAAGTTTTGCCATAGATTCATTGATCTGCTCCATGACCTGGTTGTCGATCATTGAATCCATGGATGCTTGCGCTTGATCCAGCTGATTAGCCAATTTCCTCATGTCTTCAGCAAACTTTTTGAGTTCTTTCAGGGCTTCATCCATTTTGCCCTGGCTGGCAAGGTTCTTTATTTTTTCCAGCGAAGCCAGGGTCTCTTCAAGGTTCATATTTTCATTGGCTTTGGAATTTAGAAACTCATCCGGCCCAGATTGATTTTGCTGGGAAAGCTTATCCATCATTTGTTGCAGGGTTTGTTGGATTTTATCTAGTTGAGCTTTTAGTTGATGAGGGGTCAGTGAGGCTTTTTTATCACGGATATTCTCAAATTCATCTTGCAGGGCTTCCGTTAGTTTAGACAATTGGTTTTCAAGGTCCATGACCTGATCCATTTTCTGACGATTGGTCATTTTAATCAGGTATAGGATGTTTTGTTCCAGGTGAGTGACCATTTTGCCATTGAGAGTCTCGACAGAACCCAAAGTGAAACTAACCGGTGTGGGTTTTAAAATCGTTTTCTGCAGTTTGTTGATGGTGTCAATCTGCTCTTCCCGAAGGCTGGTCAATCCCCTAATGATGTTGCTTAAAAGAGTGATGTAGGACCGGGGGAAATTATCAAACTCCTTGGCTTGTTCTTTAATGCGTTGGGCAAGACCTATGATGTCAATCAGGGCATCCGCATGGGAGGAAAGAAGTTTTTTCCCATGCATTGTGGTGGGGGTGGTGGTTTTTAGGATTTCTCCTTCAACAAGTCCATTTGCCAGCAAGGCAATCATTTTTTCAGACAACTCTTCCTGCAGGCGCAACAGGTTTTCGCGCTCTTTCCTGCTATCAAAAACAGTGAAACGGTAAATTTCTGATTGTCCGGTATTGGGGCCCCTGACGTTATCGTTATCCTTGACTTCTAAAAAATACTGGACTTCATCTCCCGGTTGAAGGTTTTCCAGGGAAAGGTTCCAACTGAAATTCCCCGTTGAGTCTTTTTCCGATTGCTTAAAGTGTTTAATTTTTTTCTTCAGAGTAATGTCGTTGATCTGCGCGATAAGATCAATTTGCCGAATTCCAAAATCATCATGGGTCTCATAAAACATTTGCACTGTATCAGTTTCATAAAAGACTGGCTTGGGATTGGCGGGAAATAATATTACTTGAGGTGACTTGTCCTGTTCGAGCTCAATGGGATATTTTTTTTCCAAAAGGAAAACTTTTCCATCAGGCTGTTTTACTTTAAATTGGTAGTAACCTTTTTCTCGCAGTATTAACGATCCTTCCAGCCTTTTGGAATTTTTCAGTTCCATAATAAATTGATCCCGATTATTCACCACCAGCTCTGCTCTATCGACAGGGTGATTGCTGTTACCTGTGATTTTAACTTCTGTTCCGGGCAAAGCCTTGATGGAACCCTCTGATGGCATGATAATTTTTCTTTTTAATTGCGTGTAGGAGGGATACTCAAAAGTCAGGGATAAATCGGTAATGCTGTAATCCAGCTGATTGACAGCATGTTTTGGTTTCTTCTTGTTAGCATTTGGAATGGATGAGTTTTGGGCCAGCTCCTGTGAACCGATCTGATCCCAGAAATTGGGCAATGTCAGGCTAACGGTGATTAATGCGAATAGGGTCACAAGGCACAAGTTGCGGGCGGGGCCCACTTTTTTGCAGGTGATTACCGAATCCGGATCGAGGTTCTGAATTGCAGTTTGAGTGCGTTGGAGATGTTCCTGGATGAACGAAAGCGAAAATAGCGGTTTGTTTTCTTGTTGTTTGGTTAAGTAACGTTGCAATTGTGAAGCATTGATCAGGGAATTGTTCAGCTCGGGGTATTTTTTTTCTGCCAGAAGCGCGGCTTGGTCCCGGTTTATTCTGGAAAACCAGCGGGTGGTGTAGAGGCGCCAGGCAAGTAAAACGAGAGCCAATCCTGAAAATCCATAGCTCAATACAGGGTCTTGGAAATAAAAATACAAGCCCGATACCAGAGCACACCCGGCAACAACCGTTAGTAAAGAATAGGTAAGCTGTAGGAATAGAACCCGATTCCATTTGGTCTGAACCCGGTCGAGAAAATTGTGAATTTTTGAATAGGATTCCATAGATCACTGGGAATAATTCAACACCCTTCTATTTTAGAGCACCCGAGTTGTGAATCCCAATGAATAAACCGGGATTTTATGAGCGCTGTTTAGGTAGGTGGGTAGGGTTCCTTTGGATATAATACTTAGATCCTACTCTGGACAGGTCGTACAAAAAGGCTTATATTTAAGTATAAGTAACCGATGAGACTATTATGAAAATTTTTTCACAAAACAAAAAGCGCTTGCTAGTAGCATTCTTGCTGGCGGTTGGTTTATTATTCAGTTCTTCTTTTTCCATAGCGATGCCGCTTTATATGGATGATTGTAGGGTGAAAACTGTTTGTGAAAAATGTTGTCTTATCAGTGTGCCTGAGCTTTCAGGCCTGAAGTATGAGTACTCCTTTTCAGCCTGCCCGGGCAACGCCTTGGTATCTAAGGTTGATCCGGTTCCCTTGCCTTTCGAGCATCCTCCGCAATAACTTTTCCATTTTGTTCTAGTTGTTCCATCCTCTTGTTAGCCTGAATCGGCTAAATTTTGATCCTTTGCTGGTATTGAGGATGGAGAAACATTAACTCCGCATATTTGGAAGAGACGGTTATGAAATCCATTCGTACATTTATATGTCTGGCAATGCTGATGATGGTGTTTCCAGGTTCAGGTAGCACGCAGGAAAATCCGTTTAAATTGGTTCTACAGGGTTTTATCGAGACAGCATTGAAAAATAACCCTGAGTTAAAAGCGTTTCAACATCGAATCAAAGCGGCCCAGGAAGTTCCTTCTCAGGCGAGTTCTCTGGACGACCCCATTCTAGAATTTCAGTTGAAGAATATGCCGGTCAATACGTTTGATTTGTCTCAGGAGTCGGCAACCCAAAAACAGTTTACGCTATCCCAAAAATTACCCTATCCCGGGAAACGGGGACTGAAGTCGGAAATCGCTGAAAAAAATATAGACATTACCCAGCAGGACCTGCAAGAAGCAAAACTTACCATCACCCGTGATGTGAAATTGGCCTTCTATGAATTATGTTTTGTTTTGTCAGCAATGACTATCACAAAAGAAAACAAAACGCTTTTAGAGCAGTTTGTCTTGATTACCGAGTCAAAATATTCAGTAGGGAAAGGCCTGCAACAAGATGTTCTCAAAGCTCAGGTGGAACTCAGCAAAATCATGGAGCGACTGATTGAACTGGAAAAACTGGAGGGGATTGAAAAGGCCAAGCTGAATTCGCTGATGAACCTTTTGCCTCAGGAGGCTCTGACGATCCTGCATGGTATTGCCAAAACTGATTTTAATTACACCGTGCAGAAACTCCAGGACATCGCGGAGGAGCACCGCCCTTTGCTGTCCAAAATTCGTTCACTCAAAGCACGTTATGGAATATCGAAGAAACTGGCTGAGAAGGAATATTATCCTGATTTCAATATCGGATTTAAATACAGCCAAAGAGAAGGGACTCGCCTCATAGATCGTCCGGATTTAGTTTCAGCTTTTGTCGGGATCAATATTCCTATCTGGTACAAGACCAAACAGTCGCATCGTGTTTCAGAAACGGCTTACAAGGTTGAAATGGCCGGTGAGACTTATAACAAGGCAAAAAACCAAATCTTTCTGAAAATCAAGGAGCTGGTTGACAGGGAACGCCAGGGAATCAAAACCCTGCAGTTGATTGAGCAGGGAATTCTTCCCCAGGCACGGCAGTCTCTAGAATCGGCGCTCGCTGGTTACACCGTGGATAAATTAGACTTCCTGACTCTTTTGAATAATCAGGTGACATTGTTCAATTGGCAGATCAAGTATCACCGTGAGCTGACGGATTATGAAAAAAACCTGGCGATGATTGAACAAAGTGCCGGGAAGAATTTGTTTAACTAGATCGGCTATTAAAATGAAAAGAGTGATGAACGAAACCAATAATGAAAATAAGGATATTTTGTTTCCGTTAGAGTCTATGGAACAAAAAGCCATGCTGAGAAAGAAAGCCGGGTTGAGTGCTCTGCGAGTCTTTTTGCTTTGCGCTTTGTTGGCGGGAGCCTTTCTTTTAGGCTTTGGAACCAGGCCGGAAGTGATGTCCCAATGGGTGGAAGAGGGCAGGGAATGGGTGCAGGTCGGGATTAAAGAAATAAAGCCCATCGCCAACAGGATGTATGGGAAAACCGTGGCAATAGTGGACGAGGTCCATTCCTCGACGGCCAAGCCGATATTGCATAGCAATGCGGCGGTGAAAAAGGAACCGGGTAGGAAAATCAAACACTGGAAGGCTCCGATGACTCCAGGTTTTATCTCCGACCGTCCTGGTAAAAGTCCGATGGGAATGGCTTTAGTTCCGGTCTATGAGGATGAAGCGGCAGGGGGAGTTTCTATTAACCCCACCATGGTGCAAAATATTGGGGTTAAAACAGACGTTGTGAAAAAAAGATCCCTGAGCCGGAAAATAAAAACCATCGGCAGACTGACTTCCGATGAACGGTTGATCCACCATATTCACACCAAATACGGCGGATGGATCGAAAAAATGTATGTCGACTTTACCGGCCAGGAAATAAATAAGAATGATGTTCTCCTGGAAATTTACAGTCCTGAACTGGTCACTACGCAGGAAGAATTGATTCTGGCCATGAAATATGAAGAGTCCCTCAAAGACAGTGTTTTCCCCGAGATCAGGCTAGGGGCCAAAAGACTGGTCGATTCCACTCTCAAACGCCTGCAATTATTTGATGTGCCAGAGCATCAGATTGGAGCATTGGTTAAAAATCGAAAAGTCAGCAAAACCATGCATATTCATTCTCCGGTCAAGGGGTTTGTCGTCAAGAAAAATGCTCTTCACGGTATGCATGTCCAACCTGGAATGAATTTATATATGATTGCCGATCTCTCGAATATCTGGGTCATTGCTGATATTTATGAGTATGAGGTTCCCTGGGTCAAGCTGGGTCAGGAAGCGGAGATGAACCTTTCCTATTTCCCGGGAAAAAAATTCAAAGGGAAAGTGACCTTTATCGACCCGATACTGGACTCCAAATCGCGCACTTTAAAAGTACGTATGGAGTTCCCCAACCTAGAAGGTGAATTGAAACCGGAAATGTATGCCAACGTTACCTTTAAATCTGAAGTGGCTCGGGAAGAAATGACTATTCCTGAGGAAGCCGTAATTTATGCGGGGGATAAAACCACGACTATTGTCCAAAATTCTTCCGGTACTTTTGATTCGCGAGAGCTGACCCTTGGAGTTAAAACCCAAGGCTATGTTCAGGTATTGAAGGGGCTGAAAGAAGGAGAAAAAGTGGTGACCTCCTCAGCTTTTCTGATCGATTCTGAAAGTCGGCTTAAAGAGGCAATAAATAAACTGGAAGAGAAAAAGGTGGAAATAAAGATACCTGCAAAAATAAGCGAAAACATGGAACTTATTTTGAAAGAGAAGCAGGGCGGCCTTTAAGCGGAAGAACATTATGATAAAAAACATTATCGGGTTTTCTCTAAAAAACCGTTTCCTGGTGCTTTTTGCTACAGTTTTTGTGATTGCGTGGGGCAGTTACTCCCTGAGTCGTACGCCTTTGGATGCCATCCCGGATTTGAGTGATGTTCAGGTTATCATTTTCACCAAGTTTCCCGGTCAGGCTCCTCAAATTGTAGAAGATCAAATTACTTACCCTTTGACGACTGCAATGCTTTCGGTTCCCTACGCGAAGGTCGTGCGGGGTTACTCCTTTTTCGGGTTATCGTTCGTTTATATTATTTTTGAAGATGGCACGGATATGTATTGGGCCAGAAGTCGGGTTCTGGAACAGTTGAATTTTGCATCCGGGCGCTTGCCTCCCAATATCAGTCCGACATTAGGTCCTGATGCCACAGGAGTAGGCTGGGTTTTTGAATACGCGCTGGTGGATAACACCGGAACCTATGATTTGTCCGAATTGCGCTCCATTCAGGACTGGTATCTCAGGTATGAATTGCAAACCGTTCCGGGTGTTTCAGAAGTTGCAAGCATCGGCGGTTATGTCAGGCAGTATCAGGTTGAGGTCGATCCTAATAAATTGGCGGCCTATAACCTTCCTTTGCACAAAGTCGTGATGGCGATCAAGCGCAGTAATAATGATGTGGGCGGACGTTTGCTGGAAATGGCTGAGACGGAATTCATGGTTCGTGGCCTGGGCTATATCAAGAACTTGGAGGACCTCAAGAACATATCGTTGGGGGTGGATGAAAAAGGGACACCTGTTTTGGTAAGGGATATTGCCCGTGTCCGGTTGGGACCCGAACTTAGACGGGGAATCGTGGACTTGAATGGCGAAGGTGAAGTGGTGGGTGGTGTTGTCATTCAGCGATTTGGTGAAAATGCTTTGCAAGTTATCCAGAATGTCAAAAAGAAATTAGAGTCCTTAAAGGCTGGACTGCCAAAGGGTGTTGAAATCGTTCCGGTGTACGACCGCTCGGGACTGATTGAGCGAGCTGTTGATAATTTGAAAGAGAAATTGATCGAAGAGGTGTTGGCTGTTTCTGCCATATGCATTTTATTTTTGTTGCACATACGGTCGGCACTGGTCGCTATTGTGGTAATTCCTTTGAGTGTTTTGATGGCCTTCATCATCATGAACCTGCAGGGATTGAACGCCAATATCATGTCACTGGGAGGAATAGCTATTGCCATCGGTGCGTTGATTGATGGCGCGATTGTCATGATAGAAAATGCCCACAAGCATTTGGCGAAAGACAAAGGCAAAAAGAATCATTGGCAGATCATTTACGAAGCAGCAACGGAAGTGGGGCCGGCTCTGTTTTTTAGTTTGCTCATCATGACAACTGCGTTTCTTCCGGTGTTTACGCTTCAGGCTCAGGAGGGCCGTCTTTTCACTCCCATGGCCTTCACCTGGACCTATTCACTGCTTTCCGCGGCCTTGCTGGCTATCACCCTGGTTCCGGTGTTGATGGGATACTTTATTCGGGGACGAATACTTCCAGAAAAATATAATCCGCTCAACCTCTTGTTCGCCTGGTTATTCAAGCCGATCATATGGCTTGCTCTCAGGCTAAAGCTGCCTGTCATCATAGCCGCCCTTGTGTTAACTGCGGCAACATGGATTCCTCTGGAGCGGCTAGGCTCTGAGTTCATGCCTCCTTTAAATGAAGGAGATGTGCTGTACATGCCAAACACTCTGCCGGGAATTTCCATCACCAAGGCGAAAGAACTTCTGCAACAAACAGACAAAATCATCAAGACCTTTCCAGAGGTACATCATGTTTTCGGGAAAATAGGACGCGCGGAAACAGCTACCGATACCGCTCCTCTTAGCATGCTGGAAACAAGCATCACCATGAAACCGAGAGTGGAATGGCGGGAAGGCATGACCCACAAAAAGTTGGTTGAGGAAATGGATGCGGCTTTAAAAATTCCGGGTGTGACCAATATCTGGACCATGCCGATCAAAAATCGTATCGATATGTTGTCCACGGGGATCAAGACCCCTGTGGGTATTAAAATCTCTGGAAATGATTTAAGTGTGTTGGAAAAATTGGGAAAGGAAGTGGAGATACTTATAAAGAATGTTCCGGGAACTATGAGTGTTTTTTCCGAGCGGGTTGTGGGTGGAAATTATTTTGATTTTGAAATTAACAGAGAAGAGGCCTCTCGTTATGGACTTTCGGTAGGTGATATCCAGGATGTTATCCAGACCGCCATCGGCGGTATGAACGTATCGACCGTTATCCAGGGGCTGGAACGTTATCCGATAAACGTGCGCTATCCCAGCGGACTTAGGGATGATTGGGATGAATTGCAGAGAGTGCTGATTCCCACACCGGGCGGGGAGCATATTCCCATGGCACAGGTGGCTAAAATATCCATTAAGAAAGGTCCTCCCGTTATCAAAACTGAAAATGCCCGGCTCAACGCCTGGGTCTATATCGATTTGAAGGATATCGATATTGGAACCTATGTTGAAAATGCGAAGCGCATACTGAACGAAAAGCTCACACTGCCTCCGGGCTATTCCTTGATATGGAGTGGTCAGTTTGAATATATGGAACGGGCCAAGGAACGATTGAAATTAGTGGTGCCTCTGACGCTGGTGATTATTTTTGTGTTGCTGTATCTAAATTTTCAGCACCTTGCAGAAACAATCCTTGTGATGCTTTCATTGCCACTTGCTCTGATAGGAGGGGTTTGGGTTCTCTATTACCTTCAATATGAACTAAGTGTTGCGGTTGCCGTAGGGTTTATTGCGCTTGCGGGAGTGGCTGCGGAAATTGGTGTTTTGATTTTAGTTTATTGCAACCAGGAATTTGAAAATCGCTTGGCAAATGGAAGTATCCAGAAAAATAGTGATGTCCTGAAAGTAGTTTTCGATGGAACGTCTTCCAGAATTCGACCGATCATGATGACCGTGATTTCAACCATCGGCGGATTGATTCCGATCATGATAGGAACTGGAACCGGCACGGAAGTTATGAAACGAATTGCCGCTCCGATGGTTGGTGGAATGGTGTCGGCAACATTATTGAACCTGATTGTCCTTCCGGCGCTTTACGCTATGGTTCTCCAGTTTCGCTTTTCCCAAAGAGGACCGGTCATCGAAAACGGTTATTCAGACAAGCGGGAATTAACTCCTACCCCTTAGCCGGGGTTCAGGTGTCTTTTCCTTTACTACGGAACGAATCGAACAATTCAATGGGAATCGGGATATAGGTATGCGTTCCGTCACTGGACGAAAGATCCAGCATGGTTTGAAAAAAACGTAACTGCAGGGCAGGGGGGTGTGCTCCGATCAGGTCTGCAGCGTCACAGGTTTTTTGTGCCGCTTCAAATTCACCTTGAGCATTGATGACTTTGGCCCGCCTTTCACGCTCGGCTTCTGCCTGCTTCGCCAGGGCACGTTGCATTTCTTGTGGCAGATCAACATTTTTGACTTCTACATTGGCGACTTTAACTCCCCACGGCTCGGTTTGTTCATCAATGACTCTTTGCAGATGACTGTTGATTTCTTCACGGTTGGACAAGAGATCGTCCAGTGTACTTTGGCCTAAAATACTTCGTAAAGTCGTTTGCGATAGCTGAGAAGTCGCGTACAGGTAATCTTCTACTTCGATAATGGCTTTTTGGGAATCGAGAACGCGGAAATAAAGCACTGCGTTAACCTTTACCGTCACGTTGTCCTTGGTAATGATATCCTGAGGGGGAACATCCATGACCACAGTACGCAAGCTTACCTTGACCATTTTTTGAACACCGGGAACGACCATGATGATTCCTGGACCTTTAACTTTCCAGAATCTTCCGAATAGAAAAATCACGCCTCTTTCGTATTCGCGCAATACTTTGAAAGTGCTAAAAAGCAGGACGGCGAGCAATATTAGGACAGTAATCATTGCATCCATAACGGGTCTCCCAAAAATTTCAAGTGTTACCTCAATAATAGCAACTTTTATGCTCCAAGTCCTATTTATCAGCAGACGGAGAGCTTATGTTGGCAAGTTGGTCCTGATATAAAGGAGTCATTGAGTCAGCTTTTGCATGAATACGCCAGTTGAATGAGGGGCGAATGAAAATTTAGGTTATAATAAATAAAATCACAAACTTAAACTGGCTAACCATTTTTCTTTGGCTGGAAAACTTTATTTAATTTCCCAACCGTGCATTTTCAATGAATTTTGAGTCCTACAATCCGGGGAAATTTTACGATGAATTTTTTTCTAAACCTGGTATACCCAGAGCAGAAGTTAAAAAGTTGATCGATCGGGTCAATTCCTTTCCAGATACAGAACTGACTAATAGACAGAAAGCTGCTGAAGCGGCATTCATGCAGATGGGAATAACCTTTGGGGTTTATGGTGATCAAAAAGGGTTGGAAAAAATATTTCCCTTCGACATCATTCCACGGATCATCAATGCCCAAGACTGGAACTTGATTGAGAGAGGAGTAACGCAAAGGGTTTATGCGCTCAATAAGTTCATTCATGATGTTTATAACGAGCAAAAGATAATTAAAGATGGAGTGATTTCCAAAGAAATCATCCTTTCTTCTGTGGCTTACCGTAAAGAATGCCTTGGGTTGAAACCTCCGAAAGGAATTTGGTGCCACATAAGTGGAATCGATTTGGTCCGTGATGAAAATGGGCAATTTTATGTTCTAGAAGATAACCTGCGTTGCCCTTCTGGTGTTTCCTACGTATTGGGCAACCGTAGGGTCATGAAACATACTCTCCCAGTTGTTTTCGAATCCTTGCCGATCCGACCGGTTGATGACTATTCCAATCGTCTTGCCGACACACTTCGAAACCTGATTCCCGAATCCATTTTAAAACCGAACATCGTAATTCTTACTCCCGGCATATACAACTCCGCTTATTTTGAGCATTCTTTCCTGGCTCAACAAATGGGTGAGGAACTGGTTGAGGGTCGGGATCTGGTAGTGATGGATGATTTTGTTTATATGAGGACTACAAAAGGTTTTGAAAGGGTCGATGCCATTTATAGACGCATAGACGATGACTTTCTGGACCCGACCGTATTCAACCCGGATTCGTTACTGGGGGTACCGGGGCTCATGCAGTCCTACCGTTCGGGAAAAGTAGCATTAGCTAATGCGCCAGGGACTGGCATAGCAGACGATAAGGCAATTTATTCATTTGTTCCGGAGATCATTAAATATTATACCGGCGAGGACGCAATCCTTCCCAATGTTCCTACCTTTCTATGTGGTGATGAGAAATCTCGTAAGCATGTCATCGAAAATATTGAAAACTTTGTAGTGAAAACCACTCACGGCTCCGGAGGATACGGGATGTTAATCGGGCCCTATTCTACTAAAGAACAGCAGCAGAAGATGATCGAAAATATCATGCAGGATCCGCGCAATTATATTGGTCAACCGGTCATTCAGCTTTCTCGCGTTCCTGTAATCGTAAAAGATCGTTTTGAAGGACGGCATATCGATCTTCGTCCTTATATCTTATATGGGGAAGATATTAATGTTCTCCCTGGAGGTTTGACCCGAGTTGCCCTGGAAAAGGACTCGCTTGTCGTAAACTCCTCTCAGGGCGGAGGAAGTAAAGACACCTGGGTTCTGGCAGAGGGCTCCAAATAAATTATGATAGGCAAGGGATTATGCTAAGTCGAGTCGCTAATTCAATTTTCTGGATGAGTCGCTATTTGGAACGGGTGGAGAATGCTGCCCGACTCATAGAAACTCAGTTGCATATGCTTCTGGACCTGCCTTCGTTAAGAGAAGACCCCAATGCATGGAAACCACTGGTGGATATCACGGGTGATGGGGATTATTTTTCCGAAAAGCTGGGCGATCCCACCAGAGAAAATGTAATGTTCTTTCACACCTTTGATGACGATTACCCGCACTCTATTAAATCCTGTTTGACCGCTGCTCGGGAAAACGCCCGGTCTGTAAGAGAGGTGATCCCTTCCGAAATCTGGGAAATGATCAACAAACTTTATTTGGACGTTGCTGGCATGGGAACCAGTTTGAAAGCTTTTACAAACCCGCATAAATTTTATTCAGATATCAAAATGGCGAGCCACTTGATTATAGGAATCGCCTACACAACCATGTCTCGGGGTGAGGCCTGGCATTTTGCGCAATTAGGTCGATATCTTGAAAGAGCTGACAAAACATCGCGAATTCTCGATGTTAAATATTTCATTATGCTTCCAAGGTTGGATTACGTGGGTTCTTCGATGGACAATGTTCTATGGTCTGCGCTTTTGAAATCTACAAACTCCTTCGAAATGTACAGAAAAAGATTCAACCTGATCAGCCCACAGAATATCGTCGACTTCCTGATTTTTGACCGGGAATTTCCTCGGTCGATAATTTATTGTGTCAGTCACGCGGAACAGTCATTGTTTCGGATCACGGGTACACCGGTAGGTGCTTTCAATAATGAGTTGGAAAGGCAATGTGGAAAACTTTCCGGCAAACTCAATTACTCCAACGTGAGCGAAGTCATGTCCATCGGGCTACATGAATTCCTGGATGGTATCCAATCCGACGTAAATAATCTCGATAATGCGGTTTTTGAAAACTTTTTTGCCATCAAGAAAGTGACAGATTCCAATCGCGCCGGATTTCAAATTCAATGAATTTGGAGGCGGGCACTTAGAATCTGTTGGGGATGGGCTTTCAATTGAAGCGAGGTTAATGTAGAATAAAAAATCTTCTAATATTTTGTAATTTATAGCCTTATGGGAATTCAGATCGCGCTGTATCATTTGACTCGGTATCGATACGATAAGCCGATTCAGCTTGGTCCGCAAACCATTCGTTTGCGACCCGCTCCTCATACGCGAGCTCCCGTTCAATCCTATTCTTTAAAAGTTTCCCCTAAAAAACATTTCCTCAATTGGCAACAGGACCCTTTTGGGAATTTTCTGGCGCGCGTCATATTTCCTGAAAAAATCAAGGCACTCCAGATTGAGGTGGATATTGTCGTCGATATCCGTGCTTTCAATCCGTTTGATTTCTTTTTAGAGGATTACGCGCAAGAGTTCCCTTTCAAATATGAATCCTGGTTGGCAGATGAGTTGGAACCTTATTTGGAGGTAAAAGAAAGCGGGCCGCTTCTCAAACAGTTTCTTAAAGAATTGCCTGAAAAGGAAAAGACTACCAATGAATTTTTGGTCAATACCAACCAGGCGCTGAACGAATATTTAAAATATATCATTCGTATGGAACCGGGAATCCAAACTTGTGAGGAAACGCTTAAACTGAGATCTGGATCGTGCCGGGATATGGCGTGGCTCTTATGCCAAATATTTCGCCACCACGGTTTGGCCACGCGTTTTGCCTCAGGTTATCTGGCTCAGCTAAAAGCTGATGTCGAAAACCTTGACGGACCGCCGGGCCCACAGAAAGACATCACAGACCTGCATGCCTGGACTGAAGTCTATTTACCTGGAGCAGGGTGGGTGGGGCTCGACCCAACCTCCGGAAACTTTGCCGCCGAAGGTCATATCCCCTTATGTTGCACCCCCAACCCATCTAGTGCAGCACCCATTGCTGGAACTATGGAAGCTTGCGAATCAACAATGGATTTTGAAATGTCCATCCTTCGCATTGAAGAAGATCACCGAGCGACCAAGCCCTACACTGAGAAGCAGTGGGACGAAATCAATGCCTTGGGTCAAAAGGTTGAGGGTGATTTGCAGACCCATGATGTGCGTCTTACGATGGGTGGAGAACCCACGTTTGTTTCGGTTGATGATCGCGAAAGTGCTGAATGGAAGATCGCGGCTTTAGGCGAGAAGAAAAAGGAACGTGGCTCTGACATGCTTTTAAGGTTAAAAGACCGTTTTGCTCCAGGTGGATTGCTGTTTCACGGTCAGGGAAAATGGTATCCGGGAGAAATGTTGCCGCGTTGGTCGTTTAATTGTTACTGGCCGAAAGATGGTAAGCATATCTGGGAAGACGACGCTCTTCTTGCTGAATCCTGCAAAGATTACGGCCACGATGTCAAAACCGCAGAACGGTTTATGACTTGCTTAGCCGAATCCTTGAACCTTCCCTGTGATGCAATTTTGCCCGCTAGAGAGGATGCGGCATATTATCTCTGGAAAGAGAATCGTTTGCCCATCGAGGGCGACATCTATAAAACAGATTTGTTTGAAAAGACCGAAAGAAAACGCCTGCAAAAAATGCTGAATAGCCATCTCGGTGATCCGGTAGGTTTTGTGTTACCTCTGACTTATTCCCAAAAGAAAAATAAATGGATCAGCAACTTTTGGAAATTCCGTTCGGGTCATCTCATTCTGGCTATTGGTGATTCTCCAATAGGATTGCGCTTGCCATTGAACAGTTTGCCTTTTTTGTCGGAGACGGAAGAAGAAACTTTTGCAAAGAGAAGTCCTTTCCAGCAAATGGGCGAGTTGCAAACTATAGAGTACCGTTTTGCAGGTTTAACTCCGGAGGAAGCAAAAGCTGAAAGCGCTAAGTCCTTCGAGAAAGACCCCACGGGCACAGTTCGACATGCGCTATGCGCTGAGAGTCGGGAAGGCAAGTTGCATTTGTTTTTACCTCCTATCTCGCATATCGAGCATTTTTTGGAATTGGTGAGGAATATTGAGAATGTTGCCAAGCATCTAGGCATCCCCGTTATTTTGGAGGGATACAGTCCTCCAAGCGACCATAGGATTCAGAACTTCAAGGTCACGCCCGATCCCGGAGTTTTAGAAATCAATATGCAACCTGCCGAAAGTTGGGACGAGTTGGTTGACATCACCCAAACAATTTACAAAGAAGCTCGTATGGCACGGCTCACCCCCGAGAAATTTCAACCTGATGGACGTCGAACGGGCTCTGGGGGAGGACATCACCTTGTCACGGGGGCGGCCATTCCAGAAGACAGTCCTTATTTGCGGCGTCCTGATTTGCTAAAAAGTTTAATACTTTTTTGGCAAAACCACCCGTCGTTGTCCTACTTTTTCTCTTCTCAGTTCATTGGCCCAACGAGCCAGGCTCCTCGCATAGACGAAGCGCGGCACGAATCGCTTTATGAACTTGATATCGCCTTTGACCAAATTTCCGAAAAAGAAGAAGTACCTCTTTGGCTGGTAGACCGATTGTTTCGTAACTTGCTTACGGACCTTACGGGCAATACCCATCGAGCTGAGTTTTGCATCGATAAACTCTACAGTCCTGACAGCGACACGGGGCGGTTGGGTCTATTAGAAATGCGTGGCTTTGAAATGGCACCTCATCCTCAGATGAGTCTTCTCATGACCCTTTTGGTGCGGGCATGCATCGCCTGTTTTTGGAAAACGCCCTACAACCATAAACTGATTCGTTGGGGAACCCGGTTGCACGATCAGTTCATGCTTCCTCAACGGCTTTGGGAGGACTTAGCCGATGTGGTCCAGTTTTTGAATTCAAATGGATATTCTTTTCAGTTGGACTGGTTCCGGCCATTTTTAGAATTCAGATTCCCCAAATACGGATCGACTCAAATAGGTCCTGTCAAACTGGAATTAAGACTGGCTCTTGAAGCGTGGAATGTCATGGGGGAAGAGCTTTATCAGGGTGCCGTGAGCCGGGGTGTGGACGCAGCGGTGGAACGGCTGCAAGTTAAAATTGAAGGGTTTATTGATTCCCGTTATGTGGTTACCTGTAATGGTCGCCGACTTCCTCTGAAACCCACTTCCGAAAATGGGACATTCATTGCTGGTGTCAGGTTTAAAGCATGGCCGACTCCATCCGGCTTGCATCCGACCCTTCCGGTAAATTCGCCGCTAGTTTTTGATGTCATCGATCTTCGCTATAACCGTTCTATTGGAGGCTGTACCTATCATGTCGAGCATCAGGGTGGGCGTAATGAGGAAGACCTGCCGATGAACGAGCAGGCAGCCGAAGGTCGATGTCTTTCCCGCTTCCAGGAAATGGGTCATTCGCCAGATAAATGTAAGATCCCCCTCACCGAGATTAATCCAGAGTTTCCTCACACGTTAGATCTTAGAAAAAAAGGTCCTTAAGATGGCGGAATCTGGACGGTATGTGACCTAAGGGGCGTCATCCGATAGCAGAAATATTCGTCTCAGGGTTGGGGTAATTCTCACCATCTTGGGCTATTATATTGAAACTACACGGGTAATTTTTAATGGCCCAAATTTGTGCTAGTTATTTTAAAATAAAGGCTGTAGAAGTAGAAGGATCGTAGTAAGCGTTTTTAATTTTTAGCAAAGGATTCACACGCGATATGCCCGGAGAAATTCTAGCGCTTAATTTTGATTGTATGGGTTCCCCTTCCATCAAGCTCAAGACAGGTGAAGATTCCAAGACCCTCAAAACCCCGGGTTGGGGATTTGGCTGGTATCCCAATGACGACTATGCGGCCTCCATCATCAAGGATGCCATGGCCAATGATACCCAGACCTTGTTGAACGCACTTCAGGATGGGACCAGTTTTCGTTCCACCAGTTTTATGTGCAAGGTGAAAGGGGCGGGCCAGGAATTTACTCAGCACGACACGCAGCCGTTCCGGCGCAGTTTTGGTGGCTATGACTGGCTTTTTCTGCATAACGGTCGGTTGGACCGGGCCGCCTTGAATGATCTTCATATAGATCCGTCTGATCTTTTAGAGCCTGTGGGGAAAACCGATTCTGAGTTGGCGTTCTGTTACTTGTTGGGAAAACTTCTGGCATGTTCCGCGAAAGGATTGACCGACATCAGCGGCAGTGAACTTCTAACGTGGATGGAGGAGTTGGACGGATTGGGAAGTTCTGACTTTATCGTGAGTGATGGCAGAAGTCTGGCTATTTACCACGGAAAAAATTCAGAGCGAGACCTTTATTATCATAGAGTGCAGCCTTCCGAAGAGCCGCCTGTTTTCGAGTCCGATCTGGTTTCCTTAAACCTGGATGACCCGCGCGATTCGTTACGTACTGTTTTTCTGGTTTCGTCTTTCCAATTTGATGAGGCATCTTTTCAGGCCATGGAGCCGGGACAACTCATCATCGTCCGTAGGGGATCGGTATACTGGGATAGCCAGCCTTCTGAAGAAAAATCCAAGGTGCCTGTTATTGAAAATCCCCCGGAAGAAAAAGAAGAGATAGCGACAAAAACAGAGTTGTTTGTTTCCCAACAACAAGAACAATCTCAAACCAGTGCACAAGCTGTTGCTGAGGAACCTGCTGCAACAGAAAACTTTTCTAATATCATCAACATCAAGTCTCTCACCCATGCATCGGATGGGATTCCGCTGGAATACCGGTCCTACGACATCGCTCATTTGACGGAATACAATTACTCCGTTCCGGTTGAGCACAGTACTCATACCTTTCGTTTGAAACCTGTGGAAGACTCCATTCAGGAGGTGGTACAGGCCACGCTGGAGCTTTCAGTCGATGGAGAGTTATTGCAATTTGAAGATGTATTTGCCAATCATTCGATCCATTACGATATCACTCATCCCTATAAACAACTTTTGATTAAAAGTAAAAGCCGGGTCAAGGTTTACTCCTGTCCCCCGGACAGTCATAGTCCGATCATGCGGCGCTCACAGATTCCACTTATGTGGATGCCCTGGCAACGCCAGATGATGCTTCCCTATTTGTTACCCCCCGAGCTTCCAGAAACGCAGCTCCGGCAGTTGACGGATTTTGCCATGAGTTTTGTGAAGCGTAACGATTCCCATCTGATCGACAGCCTTATGGATATTAATAAAAAAATCTATGAGGACTTCTCCTATGTTCAGGGAATCACCTTTCTTGAGACCACAGCATTTGATGTTTTTTCTATACGTAAAGGCGTGTGCCAGGACTTCGCTAATCTGTTCATCTGCCTGTGTCGGCTGATTGACATTCCAGCGAGATACCGGGTGGGCTATATTTATACGGGCGGAGATTATGAAAACAAACTCCAGTCCGATGCCTCACACGCCTGGGTGGAAGTGTACCTGCCATTCCTAGGCTGGCGTGGATTCGATCCCACCAACGGCTGTATGGTGGCGCAGGATCATATTCGTGTCGCGAGCGGAAGAAACTACCGCGATGCCACTCCTGTCAGCGGAACTATTTATAAGGGTGGTGGCACCGAACAACTCAAGGTTGAAGTCCAGATCAGGAAAGTTCCCGTTTAAGCCAGTTTTTTTTATCTTACCGCTCCTTCTTTTGCCCCATTCAAAGTTTATCAATATTAGAATCCGTCCATAATTTTAGTGATAAAATGGACTCTATGCATAGCGATCAAAAATTTTTATGGATGATCATTCTTGCTGTTTTGGCTGGGGTGCCCTCGATGGGTTATTCCAAGGCTCAGCCACTTCATGTCTCCATCCAAAATAAAGTCGATGATTCTGGAAACGTTAAGGTGGCGCTTACCCTAAAGAACTCGGGTTTCAAGCCGGTTTATCATATACACCCGATGTTCCATTTTCACCACTCGATGTCCATGATGTCGAAGATCATGCGCCTGGATCCGGGACAGAGTATTACTCTGGAAAATGACAGGCATCCTCCCGTTATGCGAGTGGGCAGGTATCCCTTGACCGCTATGGTGGAATATTGGACGCTTCCAAATGAAGGAAAAAAACAAACAGTTCTGGCTACGGATTCCTTTTACTTCAAGGAGCCGGTGGAGTCCAAGATAGAGGGAAGTCTGGAGTCGGCAACCGACTTGGATTCATCAATCTTGAAGGTGTTTCTCCAGAATCGTTCAGAATCTTTTAAAAATATTAGAATGATGCTTCTCCTCCCCCCAGGAATAAAATCAGATGACTTCTCGGGGATGATGGGATTCACCCTGCATGGAGGGGAAGAAAAGAACTTTGAAGTGCGTGTTTTTCGTAAAGAAAATCAGGAGCAGGATCGTTTTCCTGTTCGCTTGATGATAGAATATGGGGAAATGCTGAAGCATTATTCCGGCGAGATAAATGGTACGATTCGTTTTTCTCCCAGTTGGTATTCTGTTAAATACCTGGTCCATTTTTCCGCTTTAGCGGTTATGGCCCTGATTCTACTGGGCTATTATTATAGAATTTATAACCGTAAAAAATAATTGAAAGGATGTTTTCATGACTCAAGCAACGGCTCGACATATTTTGGTTAAATCTGAGGATGCCTGCAAGGATTTGAAAAAGAAAATTGAGGAAGGTGCGGACTTTGGCGACATGGCTAAAGAACACTCCGACTGTCCCTCTGGAAAAGATGGCGGAAGCCTCGGATCCTTCGGCCCCGGTCAAATGGTTCCTGAATTTGATACGGTTGTATTTAACGAAGAAGTGGGTGCTGTGCATGGTCCCGTTCAGACCTCGTTCGGATATCACTTGATTGAAATCACCAGCCGAAGCTAAAAGGAGAACGATATGGCAATAGCAACTTTTGGCGCAGGGTGCTTTTGGGGTGTGGAGCTGACTTTTCAAAAAACGAAGGGAGTCACTTCCACTTCGGTAGGTTATACCGGCGGGACAACCCAAAATCCCACCTATGAAGAGGTTTGTACAGGACGCTCCGGGCATGCCGAAGTGGTTCAGGTGGAATATGATCCTTCCATTGTTTCTTTCGATGAACTGCTGGATGTCCTATGGGGTTGTCATGATCCAACGACATTAAATCGGCAGGGACCTGACAGAGGAACCCAATATCGTTCTGCGATTTATTACCATTCGCCAGAACAAGAGGCCTCTGCAAAAGCATCAAAGGAAAAGGCTGATAAGTCGGGGAGGTTTAACTCTACGATCGTTACGGAGATCACTGCTGCATCTGAATATACTATGGCGGAAGATTACCACCAGAAATACTTGGAAAAACGGGGTATGGGAAGTTGCCATTAGGGCTAAAAAAATTTCAGCCTTTGTTCTTCAGAATGCAGGGGTCTTATGTTGCCAATTCGACTAACTTTGAGTTCTCTTCTTGCTCCACGTCTGTCGTATCTGCTGAAGAAACGTGAACACCTGTTTCTCTTCGGGTTTCCTGTCTCCAAACGTCGAGTTCTTTCAGAGTAATCCCCAGCATTCGAGCAGTTCTAATTTTATCTTCTTCTGATCTGAAATTGATGCGATCCCATTCATAGGCTCTCAGGACTTGAAGTTCCATAGGGGTAAAATGTTCTGTAGTAATCATCCCCTTGCCAAAACCATAAAATTCGTCTGGGTCAAAGTCGTCAGGTAGATAGCCTCCTGCCAAGGCGGTATCTGCCAGTTCTGTACCGGGAAGTGGGGTGGCAATAGAGAATAGAACATAATCCAGCAGGCCATCCCGTCTCAAATTGTCAGCAAAATTAAATGTTTCCCTGATATCATCCCAGGTATCGCCAGGAAGCCCGATAATAAAATTTGAGCAGATTTCTTCCCACCCTCTTTTCCTCATAGCTTTCAGCATTTCGATACCTTTTTTCATGCTGTAGCCTCTTTTCATGCGTTTAAGAGTATTTTTTGATCCAGATTCCAGTGAAAAAGATAACTGATAACATCCGCTGGCTTTCATCCAGTCTAATATTTCCTCATTCACATGCCGGATATCTAAATTGATTGATTTCCAAATCAAGTCAGAACCCTGTTCACGTTGTTTTGCCATCCCTTTCATGAATCCTATTGCACGCTCGGATGGAATCAAAAGGCTGTCATCGACCATTATCAATTCGCGCATACCAAAGGATTCACGCATATAATCTATTTCTTTCAATATGCTTTCTGGAGACCGGGTTCGAACATTTTTTCTGTCATTGATTGGATTCAAGTCTTTGCCCGCTGCGCAATAGGTGCACCGGTAAGGGCAACCTCTGGAAGTCATCATTACTCCAACGGGGAATTGCTTGTACTGAAATTGATGAACATACTTAGCTCCCCAGTTCATCAGTTTTTCCATATCATAATCACTGTAGTCAGGGAATGGATTGGAATCTAAGTTTTCAATTCCTACACTATGTTGGGGGTTATCAATAACTTTGCCGTTCTCCCGATACATAAGCCCATCAACATTTTCAAACCCACTCGATGCCTGAATTGCCCGGAGTAATTTTGGCAGTCTTTCTTCACCTTCTCCAACGACTAAATAGTCAATGTTTTGGTCCTTAAAGGCTGCATCTTTGGAAATGGAAGGATAAACACCTCCCATGATTGTTGTTATATGAGGGCTGACACTTTTAACAACATCAAAACAAGAATGAGAACTTTTCTTATATTCAACGCTCATGCAACTAACGCCTACTATGCTTGGAGCCAAGCTGGCTATTCGGGAAAATAATTGTTCATGAGATAAATCTTCAACGTTGGCATCAATGACATTTACACTAAACCCTTCACGGCGCATAACGGCCGTTAATATCCCTTCTACATATGGGATATGATTCCAGTATCTTTTTTCATACCAGCGTGTATTTGGGATGACCCATGTAAAATCAATAGATTCCATTTTTGTTGTTTTCCCGAGTTCCAAGTCAATGATGAATAGCCGATTTATAGCTACCACATTGTTTTATTTATAAAAAAATGATCGCTTATTCCTAATTCGATCATGGAATAGTCCAAGAGTATGGTACGAAAATTGTTGTGATAATACAATCATATTTGATCAAACCCGGGGTCGTTGAAAATTATTTTTTGCCAATTGTGACTTGTAAGCCACTTAACATTCCGGGCTTTGCAAAAGATACATTAAGCGCTGCATCTCTAGGGTGATGCCTGCAATTTTAATATCCTTTAGCTCACTGTTTGAGGTGGCAGTCCGATTAATTTCCTTTTAAAGGTATTCTGCTTTAATTCGTCGGGCAACGAAGACTGGATGGATTTTTTCAGCGCCAGAAGGATATTCGTTTTGAGATGAACCCGACTGTGAACCAGGCTGACTTCGCGTGTGGGAACTGGGGGTTTAAAAAACCGCAACTTCTTTTTTCTGTCCTTCATTCCTTCCAATGCCAGATAGGGGATTAGTGTGTATCCGAATTTACTGTCCACCAATCGCTTCAGTGTTTCCAGATTCCCGCTTTCAAAAATCAGATTTTTTCGCATCGATTCTTTAGAGACTTGTTTTTTGCAAATTTCAATGGCCTGATCGCGAAAGCAATGACCTTCATTCAGTAACCAAATGTCCTCCCTGCTGAGCTCTTTTTCTGTGAGCATTTTTTTTTTCAAAAGAGGGTGCATGGGGCTAAGGTAAACCACAAAGGGTTCATAAAATAGTGGCTGCTCCAGGATTCCTTTGTGCCCTAAAGGGGTCGCCAGAATTCCTCCATCGAGGGTATCGAGTTTAAGCCGTTGGATGATTTGCCCAGTTTGCAATTCTTCAATCACCAACTCAATCTTGGGGTGGCTCTGAATAAAACTTTCCAAAAACAGTGGCAATAGGTACGGCGCAAGGGTAGGGATCACCCCTAATTTAAATTCACCGCGAATCTCCCCCTTGTCCTCATGTGCCAGATTCTCAATTTTTGATACCTCCAGCAAGGCTTTTTCTGCCTGCTCAATGATTTCAAATCCTGTTTCAGTGGGCTCGACCGGTTTTTTGGATCGGTCGAATAGAATGACCCCCAGATCTTCTTCCAGTTTTTGGATCTGCATGCTCAAGGTGGGCTGGGTGACATGGCACTCGCGGGCGGCCATGCCGAAATGACGGTTTCGAGCCAGTGAAACCAGATATGAAAGCTGAATGTGAGTGATAGGTTTCATCTATCATAATTATAAGATTAATTGATTAGACTTATCAATATAATTAAATGAAAATAAGATAGAGTTTAATGATTGGAGTAAGATTAATTAAGGAGATTTGCGATGAAACGCCTTTTGATTATAACGGTTATGTGTGCTGTGGGTTTCTTGTCAGCTATCAGTTTTGCTGAGGACTCAGTCTATGAACCTGTCCCGGTGATGGAGCATCCGTCTGATAATAAATGGTCCAAAGTTAAAGAAGAACTGGGAAAGATGCTTTATTTTGATCCTCGGCTTTCGGGAAGTAACTGGATCAGTTGTGCCACCTGCCATAATCCGGGGTTGGGTTGGGGAGATGGCTTACCCCGCACCATTGGTGATGGTCAGAAAGAATTGGGTCGGCATGCTCCCACAATAATCAATAGTGGGTTTTTTGAGGTGCAAATGTGGGATGGTCGTAAAAAATCCCTGGAAGATCAAGCCCAAGGACCTATCGCCGCAACCGTTGAGATGAATCAGGATTATGATGAATTAATTATGGAGTTGAAGGCTCTTCCCGGTTATGTGAATCGCTTCGAAAAAGTATTTGGCAAAAATTCATTAACCATAGGAAATATTGCAAAGGCGATTGCAACTTTTGAACGATCGGTGGTTTCAAAAAATGCGCCTTACGATAAATATTGGGCTGGCGATAAGAGCGCGATGTCTTCTTCGGCTGTGAATGGGATGAATGTGTTTTTTGGTAAAGCCAAATGCTCTATTTGCCATAATGGTCCGGTATTTACGGACAGCGGCTTTCATAATATAGGTGTTAAGCCAGCGGGACCTTTGAAAATTGACCTTGGACGCTATAACGAAACAAAGGATGACTTTGATAAAGGAGCCTTTAAGACCCCTGGCTTGAGAGACATAACTCAGTCTTCTCCCTACATGCATAACGGTGTGGAATCAACGTTGGAGGACGTAATAAGTTTTTATAATCGTGGCGGGGATGTGAAAGAAAACTTAAGCCCTTTTATCACTCCGTTGGGTTTAAGCAAGCAGGAAGAAAAAGATTTGGTGGAGTTTTTAAAAGCTCTTGATGGAGAACCGATTCTTGTCACATTCCCAATTCTTCCCTGATTGATTATGGGATTACAAAAAGGCCCGGGGCAACTCGGGCCTTTTTTATTGGGCTTTAGAATGTTTGAATAGACTGTAGGCCAAGCTGAACCAGCCGATCATGAAGCAGAGTCCGCCGAGGGGAGTGATGGGACCAAAAAATCGTGGGCCATCAAAAGTGAGCGCGTAAAGACTGCCACTGAATAAAAGAATGCCGGCACTGATCCAGCGAGCAGATCGATTTAATTTGGAGCTTATCTCCGCATTGAGAACATACATTAAAATGCCGATGGCGATCAGGCCCAAAGCGTGATAGCCGAGATAATCAGTAGCGGTGTGAAACGTGGCGAGTTTTTTTTCCGTCAAACGCGCTTTTAATGAATGCGCGCCAAACGCGCCAAGCATAACGCTCAATCCTGCAAGACCCGCTCCCAGCGAAACCCAGCCAAGACCGGTACGTGTATCAGTGTTGTCGATTTCCTGCTCTTTGACTTGATTGCTAGTATCTTCCATTAGGGTCTTTCTTTCAGGGGTGAAAAGCAACCCACTCAATACCCCTTCGGGGCACGAGAGCTTGGGATAATTATAACGTCCCCTTGTCAGGGTTTATGAAGGTTCCATTATTTAAAGCGATTGCTCACTGGCCCCACGCCTGGTGGGCTGCTAACCGACGATGTTGTATCTACGTGCTCGGTATTTCACCCCGAATTCTTTATTGATGATGTTCTCGCACTGAACCTCATCAACATTCTTCTGGTGCGTGACGATAGATGCTTGCACTTCGGGGATATATTTCTTGGCTTCTACGATAAACTCTTTAATCTTGTCATAGATTCCGTTTCGGAACATGGGTAAAGGCTGACAGATTTCGTCATAAGATTCGGAGTTATCGGTATTGAGACTTACCGAGATTTCATCGACCAACCCAGATAATTCCGGAAGAATATTACGCTTGTTTATAACGTTGCCGTGCCCATTTGTGTTGAGCCGTACACGGCCTCCGTTTTCCTTTATTTTTTGCGCGACTTCCTTGATGACGCTCAGTCTTAAAGTAGGTTCCCCGAAACCGCAAAAAACGATCTCGTCATAGTTTTTAACATTGTCAATGGACTCCCAAACTTCTTTTGCTGTCGGTTCTCGTTTCAGAGCCAGGTTGTAACCTTGAACAACTGGTTTTGTCAGCCGGGTGCAGAAGACGCAATCTGCCGTGCACCGTTGCGTCAGGTTAAGGTAAAGCGAGTTACGAATTTTGTAAGAAACGGTTCCCGTTTTAGCATTTTCACCAATTCCAAAAAGGTTGAAAAAATTAAGGGACATGGTGCGCTGCACATCTTCAATTTTTAGTCCACGAAGTTCTGCAAGCTTTTCGGCGGTGAAGTTCACGTAGGCGGGTTCGTTACGTTTTCCTCTATGCGGGACGGGAGTCAGGTAAGGGCAGTCTGTTTCAGTGAACAAACGATCTGCCGGAACAGTTTTAGCCACTTCTCGCAGGTCCTCGGCTTTCTTGAAAGTGACTGATCCTGAAAAAGAAATATAAAATCCCATCTCCAGCGCTTTGTCAGCCAGTTCCTGGTCGCCGGAAAAACAATGGAAGATTCCTGAATGCGCTGTGGGGTCTTTCGGATAAAACTCGGACAAAATAGCGATAATATCTTCTTTGGCATCACGGCTATGAATAATGATGGGCTTGTTCATTTCCCGGGCCAGTTGGATTTGCTGGCGGAAATGAGTTCGTTGTTCATCTTGCGGCGAATAGTTTTTAAAGTAGTCGAGTCCTATCTCGCCCAGAGCGATGACTTTTGGGTGGAGTAAAAGTTGTCTCAAATGGGAATAGGTATCTGCGTTTATGGATTTTACATCGTGCGGGTGGATGCCAGCCGTGGCATAAATAAAGTCGTATTGCTCCGCCAGTTCCATGGAGCGGTAACTGCTTTCGACATCGCAACCGATATTGACCATATATTGCACGCCGTTTTCGCGGGCGCGTTCTATAACCGCTTCGCGATCTTCGTCATAATCAGCGACATCAATATGTGCATGAGTATCAATGATCATCTTACTTGGATCCCTTGGCCTGGTTCCTGATCGAACCCGGCAAGCATGATGGTGCCATCGTTACTTGCCGCCAGAACCATGCCCTGCGATTCGATGCCCATCAACTTTGCAGGTTTAAGGTTGGCAACGATGATTACTGTTCTGCCGATGAGGTCTTCGGGTTCATAACTTTCAGCAATGCCGGCGAGCACTTGTCGGGTTTCAGTTCCGATATCGATTTTAAGTTGGATAAGTTTTTTCGATTTTTTAACTTTTTCTGCTTCGAGAACTTTACCCGTTCTCAGTTTCACCTTCATGAATTCGTCGATGGTGATTTGATTGCCATCCTCTTTTTGTTCTTCTTTGGGTGCAGAGAGTTCGGCTAGAAGCTTTGCTGCTTGCTTGTCTTCAATTCTTGGGAATAGCTGTTTAGCTTTTTGCGTTTGGCTTCCGGATTTTAGCCCACCCCATTGGTCGAGAGACTTCATACCCTGCTCTTCAATGGAAGTTTCAACGCCCAGTTGTTTCATCAGGGCCTCTGTGCTCACGGGCATGAACGGATTCAATAAAATTCCCAACACGCGAAGCGATTCGGCGGAGTTGTACATCACCGTTTTTAACCGTTCTTTTCCTTCATCAGTTTTAACAAGGTTCCATGGGCCAGCCTTGTCGATGTATTGATTAGTGGCGTCAACCAATTCCCATATCTTCTGTAGGATTTTATTGTAAGCCAGTTCGTCATAAAGTTTGCGTACATCGTCAATGACTGCCTTGGATTTTAAAACTAGTTCACTATCTTCATCGGCGACCGTGGCAGGAGTAGGGATGACCCCATCATAATACTTTTTCATCATACTGATGGTTCGGTTCAGCAAGTTGCCGAAATTATTGGCCAAATCGCTGTTGAGTCTGCCTATAAGAGCTTTGTGTGAAAAGTCGCCATCCAGTCCGAAGGGCACTTCGCGTAAAAGAAAATAACGAATGACATCGACCCCAAACTTGTCAATCAGATGGTTGGGCTCCACAACATTTTGTAATGATTTGGACATTTTCTGTCCGTTCACTGTCCACCAGCCATGTGCAAAAATATTTTTAGGCGGTTCCAGTCCAATGGCTTTCAGCATGGTAGACCAGTACACTGCGTGCGTGGTGAGAATGTCTTTGCCTACCATATTATGGTCGGCAGGCCAGAATCCTGAAGCTTTGATATCGTCCAGCGAACCGTGGACCGAGATATAGTTGATCAGGGCATCAAACCATACATAAGTCACGTATTCCTCATCAAAGGGAAGAGGGATTCCCCAGGGAAGCCTGGATTTGGGCCGTGAAATGCATAAATCCTCCAGTGGCTTATCTAGAAAACCGAGTACCTCATTTTTGCGTGAAGCGGGCAAAATAAAATTTGGATCGTTTTTAATCCGATCAATCAGCCATTCCTGATATTTGCTCATGCGAAAAAAATAATTATGTTCTTTGATCTTATCGACTTTGCGTTTGCACTCAGGGCAATTTTCTTCTGCAAGATCTTTCTCGGTCCAAAAGCGTTCGCAGGGTGTGCAATACCAGCCTTCGTAGCTGTCCTTGTATATTTCATCTCTGGAATGCAGTTCTTGAAGAATGTCGCAGACTAATTTTTTATGTCGTTCCTCGGTAGTACGGATGAAGTCGCTATTAGAAATATTGAGTCGTACCCAAAGCTCTTTGAATCGTTGATGAAGTTTGTCGACATGTTCTTGAGGGCTCACACCCAGGTTGTTGGCGGCCTGCTGGACTTTTTGTCCATGCTCATCGGTACCGGTCAGGAAAAATACCTCAAACCCTTCGAGTCGTTTGTAACGGGCGGCTACATCTGCTGCGATGGTGGTATAAGCATGTCCAATATGAGGAACATCGTTTACGTAATAAATGGGAGTAGTGATGTAAAACTTGTTTTGTTGCATGGAATGATTTTCAGCTTCAGGGTTTTTGAGGATTTTGAGACTTTTGGGGTTTTGGTAATTCGTCCAGATGATAGGTCATAACACTTTCGTCTTCCAACAGAACTACGACCCGTTGCTCCAGAATTTCGTTTTTCAGAGTCCGACCAGGGCCATCCGGTGTTTGAATCTGGCTGTTTACTCTGGGAAGGTTTTTAATGAGAACCTTATAGTTGTCATGCTCATATTGCAGGCAGCACATGAGTCGTCCACATACGCCAGATATTTTACTGGGATTGAGAGCCAGCCCCTGGTTTTTAGCCATTTTAATGGTCACCGGAGTAAAATCCGGGAGCCAGGTAGAACAGCAAAGAGTTTCCCCGCATACGCCATAGCCCCCTATGACTTTGGCTTCGTCACGCACTCCAACCTGTCTCATTTCAATACGGTGGCGCAGGTTCGAGGCGAGGTCGCGGATCAATTGGCGAAAGTCCACCCGACCTTCAGCCGTGAAGAAAAATATGGTCTTGTTCATATGTGGCTGATGCACCACTCGACTCAGGTTCATCGGAAGCTTCAGCTCTGCAATTTTATTACTGCTCAGAGTTTTCGCTTTTTCCTCGACCTGGAGTCGCCGGTTTTCTGCCTGAATATCGTTGTCATTGGCGAGGCGCAATACCCGGTTAAAGGTGCTGTCCTGGCGAAAATTTGGGAGTTTATTGGAAGCAATCACGCCCATTTTTAATCCCTGATCGGTATTTACCATCACCGTCTTGCCCACTTTTAGCTTTAAGTCTCCGGGATTATAAAGAGCCGACTTAACCTGGTCCAGGATTCGTACCCCGATAACAAATCTGACGGATTGATTTGTAGAAGGAGGCGTTTCTTTAACAGCGGTATTCATAAACTTTACGCGGCCTCACAAAATTCAATTAGCATATTTTCTAGAAATAGTTGGGCGTTAGCATTGCCAGACAAGGCGATCTGAGTGTTGCGGACAGCGTTAAATCGATCCAACCATGTTTTTAGACTGTGGCTTTGCGCTACAGGAATCATTGTAGCCGATAAATTTGCGTTTTGGATATCTGATTGACCGCAACCGGAACGATAGAGAGCCAAGTCACGAATCAAGCCCAATAATTCATTTAATACTATCTGAAGTTGCTCAGTCTGCCTTGCCCAGGCCTTAGCAAAACCAAACACAATATCCATCCGGTCAAAAGAAACATTTTTAAGAACTTCCAACAATTGCTCTCTTAAACCTTCCATTTCTGCAAGGTCTTCTGCCAGTGCCCGATCTACACTTCCTTGCGACCGATTGACGCGAAACTCAGATTCTGTCAACGACTCTCTCTCCTCTTGAGGCTGAGATTTGAGGATCTCTCTGATGTCATTTAAAGAGAGCCGGTGAAACTGAATTCCCTGACACCTCGAAATAAGGGTCGGCAATAATCGATGGGGATTGGAAGAAATCAGAATCAATACTGTGGAGGACGGTGGTTCTTCCAGTGTTTTTAAAAAAGAATTCGCCGCCTGCACGTTCATAAGTTCGGCAGAATCGATCACTACAACTTTCGTTTTTCCCTCATAAGGCAAGTAGGCTAGCTTTTTTTGCAGTTCGCGAATTTCTTCTATTTTTATGACAGCCTCCCGCGAGGTTGGAGTACTTTTGGCGGGTTCGATATAGAAAAAATCTGGATGAATTCTGCGTTCAATTTTCAGGCAGGACGCACACTCATCACAGGCATCCAGCGGATCCGTCTCTTTACAATTGAGCGCCTTGGCGAAGGCAATGGCCAATTTTTTTTTCCCGATACTCTCTTGACCATAAAACAGGTAGGCGTGTGCGACACTGCTGTTTTGGAGAGCGTTGGTCAGAATTCTTTTAGGTTGTAATTGGCCCAGAACTGATTTGAATGACATGGCAAAAATATTGATTCACCCAATTTTCCCATAGTGAAGGAAACCTATCAGGGTGGAGTTTTAGATTAAATGTTCCAGATTATTGTCTGATCGAGGGAAAGCGGGGTATCTACAACCCCTTAAGAGAGTGGAGCTTATCCCGAATTCACTCAAGCCTTATACTAATACAGGGGCTCGCGGGAGTAAATTAAAAAGGCTCACGGCGAGGTGTTTAGTTCATCCGGGAATCAGTAGTCTGCGGGAACACAAGATTAAAGTGTATATTGTATTACTGTATTGCTTATATTTTATTGCGGCAAATATTGAAATGCATGACCAATTATGGTTATAATCTGCAAAAATTTTGTTAGTATTATCAAGACGTATCGTAAATATAATTTGTAATAGGAAAGATTCATGGCCACTAAAGAAAAAGCCAAGCGAGATGTACAGAGAAAACGCAAACCAAAGATATTGGCCGTAATCAACGATGCCTGTACGGGTTGTGGCGGGGCCCCCATCTGCGTTACCGAGTGCCCGGTTGACCTGTGTATGAATGAAGTGGAAAACCCTGATGCTCCGGCTTTTGTTCGTATTCTGGTAGATCCCTTGCTGTGCATTGGTTGTAAAAAATGTATCAGTAAAGGCCCGATGGATACCTTCCTTGAAGGTTGCCCTTGGGATGCTATAGATATGATGCCTCTTGATGCGTATGAACAGGAATATGGAACCCTACCTTATTAGAAGTTAACCCATTTATTAAATTCCAAGTGTGAATTGTGGGCCTTTCGAGGTTTTTTTGGCGCATTTCATATTGAATTATGGGCTCTGGCCTGATTTAAGGGCTAACTTGCAGAAATCCAGGTTAAATTTTCAAATATTTGCGTCTTTTGAACGATAAAATTTTTTTTTGGACAACATTAATACGTTGAGGTATGATGGCCCCGATTTCCTGCTAGTTGATTCCTACCAAAGCATTAATTTAATGAGTGAAAACAACGGCCTCCGTCAAGGTATGCAGATTGCGTTCAGACTAGGAACTGAACTGACGGTAGCTACGTTGATCGGTGCTTTACTGGGTCATGGGTTTGATAAATTTTTTGACACGCGGCCTTGGGGTTTGGCAGTAGGAGTTATTTTGGGTGGGGCAGCAGGTTGTTTGAACGTATATCGGGCAGCCATGTTGTTAACTATCGACGACGATGATACCAACCGGGATTAGATTTTACTATGGAAAGTCCGTTACATCATTTTGAAGTTCATACTATTATCCCTATTCATATAGGTGGGCTTGACCTTTCTATTAACAACGCTGTGGTGGCGATGTGGGTAGGGTTGGCCATAATTGCCGGAAGTTTCATGCTGGTGGTGAACCGGGGGGTTTCTCCCATACCTGGAAAACTGCAAAGCGTTCTGGAAATTTCCCTGGAGTTCATACGCAGTATGGTCTATGAGTTTATCGGAGAAGATGAGGGTAAAAAATATGTTCCGTTTATTGCCTCTCTGTTTCTATTTATTCTGGCATGTAACCTGATCGGGCTGGTTCCGGGTTCTTACACCATCACCAGTCAGGTGGTAGTGACAGGGGCGTTTGCCACGGGCATTTTTATCATGACTCTGGTGATCGGGTTCTGCAAGCACGGCATGCATTTTTTAGGGATTCTGGTTCCGCCCGGCGTTCCCAAGATCATGATTCCGTTAATGATTCCGATTGAAATTATCAGTATGCTGGCACGTCCTATATCGCTTGCGGTTCGGTTGTTTGCCAATATGACGGCAGGGCATACTGTTCTGGCGGTGCTGTTCGGGCTGGCTTTGACATCACCCGCGTGGGTAAGCTGGATGCCCTTTGGATTCACGATTATCATTAACGGATTGGAAATCGCAATCGCGTTTATTCAGGCTTATATTTTTACAACGCTGACTTGTGTCTACATTGGCGATGTAATCAAGTTACATTAATTTTATTGTCACAAACTTTTCGTAGGAGGGAAGAATGGGTTCTGAAGCTGCTGCATTAATTGGAATGGGATTGTGTGCCGCCGGATTTTTTGGCGCTGCCTTGGGGATCGCTTATATTTTCGCGAAAACCATCGAGACGGTTGGGCGTCAACCTAACGCAGAAGCGCGGGTTGCCAAATATTGCTGGATCGGTTTTGCTCTGGTAGAAGCTATTGCATTGTATGCATTGGTTATAGCTTTCATCATCATGCCGTAAAAGGGGCTATGGCAAGGTGCCATTTCCCCGTTGGACGAACTTTTATTAAGGATCGGATATGCCTCAATTTGAACAGGTTGCTGTTTTTGGCTCGCTGATTTTCTGGTCAGTGATTTCTTTTGCAATTTTATTCTTTCTTCTTAAAAAGTTTGCATTTCCTCCAATTTTGGAGGCCTTGGAAGATCGAGAAAAAAAGATTCGCAGTGATATTCAAGACTCCGAGAAGCTGAAAGAAGACGCGCAAACAATAAAAAAAGAACTGGAAGAAACACTGAAAGCCGCGCATGGCAAGGCCGAGACTATTGTGCAGTTGGCCCATGATGAGGCCAAGAAGCTTCAGGAAAAAAATCTCCAGGAAACTGAGGCTAAAGTCCGCCAGGTTCAAAAGGACGCAGAGCAGGAGATTAAAAGCTCCCGCGACAAATTGCTCCAGGAAATGCGCAGTTACACTGCGGCTTTGACCATTGCCTCGACCGAGAAGTTTTTGAAAAAGGCTCTGGGTGATGAAGATA